>Ga0316204_10001344_pt1 | contig 68875 bp, 68 predicted proteins | sample 6monrhotite_MG_2_FD_205661 | JGI IMG/M metagenome (GOLD analysis project Ga0316204, IMG submission 205661) | Microbial mat bacterial communities from mineral coupon in-situ incubated in ocean water Damariscotta River, Maine, United States -... | ecosystem: Environmental > Aquatic > Marine >... | reverse complement strand
TAGCAAGCTATCAGCAAATGAATGTTGTTTTAGATTTTTCCAAGCCATTTTATTTTATTCGTTTTTGAAAAATGGTATTATAACATCTCTGATCTGACTTTGCTCTTTCGTGCAAAGGTCTCATATATAATTAGTTTGCAGTTATAATGTGACGCGAATTATACTGATTTTGCATTACATTGGGTAGTGTATGGAACTAAAACTTATGGAAAACAACATTGAACAAGCAAATTATTAGTCAAAAACTTCAAGACATATTTCAAGAACTGTTTAACAACGATCAGTTTAAAATAAATAACGATTTGTGTGCCAATGATTTAAATGAGTGGGACAGTTTGACTAATGTAATGTTGTTTGTCGAAATAGAAAAAAGCTTTAGCATACGGTTTAAAACAAGTGAAATAACAAGCATTCTGAATGTTGGTGAGTTAATTTCATCCATCCTAGCAAAAATACCAAGCAATAATTAATAGTCTGAAATAAGATATGCCTTTATCTAGTCTCTCTCATCTACTTCCTTTGCCAAGAAATTATTTTAAGGATACACATACCCAAACTGATTTATACTCTCTCCAGAACTACAGATGCGACAATATGCAGTTGACTCGATTGGCTGCTGAACTACAGGAAAAGAATGGTTTTGCCTCACTCGCTCACCTAAAACAGTTAAACTTGTGTATCATTTCAAGTGGAAATAATTCATTTAAACTACCTGCAATCATTGGCACGGGCGTCCGTTATGGTTTCAGCCTCGACATTACAGACATATCAAATACTCACCCATTGCAACTTACTCCCAAAAATAACAAGCAATTACAATGCAAGATATTTGATATTATATTAATCACCTTAAACTATGACGACTTTAATTATTGGTACCCTGACACTAAAGTGGCTTACAATCTGCACCCTAATTTGGAAGAAATAGTACATCAGCTAGCTCAATTGAGAGCTTTGTTGTCTGAAATCTCGAACGCATCTATTATTTTTCAGAATATTCCTCGAAAACCTGTCACTACATTTGGTCACAATGATGCATTAACCTCAATGTCACTTCAGTACCAGCACCAACAGTTCAATCAGTCGATATCAAATATGGTCAAAAACACTAACAGTTACCTTTTTGATATCTCGAGTATTGCAGAAAATGAAGGCCTAAACCGATGGCATGATGAGCGAATGTGGAATATTGCGAAACAACCATTCTCTCCCCAATTTATACCTTTGTATGCTGAAAATTTTTTTCATGTAGTAAATGCGATCAAAGGCAAAAGTCGAAAATGTATTGTCTTAGATTTGGATAATACATTGTGGGGAGGCATAGTAGGAGAAGATGGGATAGAGGGTATTAGCCTGTCTATTGGCAACCCTGAAGGAGATGCATTCCTTTCTTTTCAACAATATTTGCTACACCTCAAAGACAGAGGAATAATCTTGGCTGTTTGTAGTAAGAACAATGAAACAGATGCACTTGATGTTTTTCGTAATCATCCAAATATGCTTTTGAAGTTGAATGATATTGCTTGCTTTAAAGCTAACTGGGAAAATAAACCTAATAATATTTCAGCTATAGCTAGTACTCTGAATATAGGGTTAGACTCAATAGTATTTATAGATGACAGTCCTCTTGAACGCGACAACGTGAGAAGATACTTGCCTTCGGTAGCCGTTCCCGAAATGCCAATAGAGCCTTCAGAATACGTTCGAACACTTTCTCAAGCTGGATATTTTGGTCTTTCATCCTTTACAACTGAAGATATTGTGAGAAATCAAAGCTATCAAAATAAAATTAAAGCAGAGCAAGTTTTGTCAGAAAATATAGATTTAAAGCAAGGTCTTGAAGCTATAGAGATGAAAATTAAGTTCCTTCCATTCAACGCAATTGGCAGAAATAGGATTGAGCAACTCATCAACAAATCTAATCAATTCAATTTGACGACTAGAAGATATAACTCAGCACAAATAAAGACATTTGAAGATGGCGAAAATTACTACACTTTACAAGTTCACTTGCAGGACAAATTTGGCGACTACGGTATGATAAGTGTTTTGATTGGAAAAATTGAAGGTACTCAGTTAACCATTGACACTTGGTTAATGAGTTGTCGAGCAATAGGCAGAAATGTCGAAGATGCTGTTTTTCAACACCTTGTAAATTTTTGTATGAATAAACAAATCACGTGTATTATTGGTAACTACCTAAAGTCCGAACGTAACTCTCAAGTAGAATATCACTATAAGCAATTAGGATTCAAACAATTAGAGTTAGAAAAAAATCACTCATGGCATTACTCAGTTAATACAATGCACAGAGAAAAGTTACCTTTTCAAATATTAGATGATTGAAATTAATTTCTTAAAGTATGCCAAGTAGTTATTAATGAAGGGCTTTTGAACTCAAGTTATGTAGTTTTAATTCTTCAATTGATATTCTGTTAAACTTAAAATTCCATCTTTGAATGTTAAGGTTTTATCTGAATCTGATGAGTTAGAATCCAAAATCTTACTTTCCCATATTATGTACTCAATTCCGTCAATCTTAGTGAATGCTCCAGGGTAAGGACTGGTTACAGCCCTAACCAACCTTTCGGCATCGAAGACACTACCATCTAAATCAATTTTTCCATCTGAGGGATCCCTTCCCGGCCACTCCGTTGCAGCGGTATCATCTTGTTTTGTGATCAAGACTTTATTCTCTTTAAGTTGAGGATAGATCCCCCTCATCAAATCAATATGAGCCTTATCTACCAATTCATAAAGTTCAGTCGCTGTAGTCTGTTCAGACAAAGGGATTACTAGCTGGTCAAGAATACCTCCAGTATCAACACCTTCGTCCAGCTTAAATAACGTCACACCCGTTTTGTCTAATCCCTTTATTATAGCCCAAGGAATAGAAGCTCTCCCCCTCCCTTCTGGAAGCAACGTAGGATGAATACCTAAAACGCCTTTTCTAGGAGCTGACAAGATTTCCGAATTTGCGATTTGTGACCAACCAATTATAAACAGCCAATCCAAGTTTTTTGCTTTAATTGCGGCAATACAATCGGCATTATTAATATGCGAAGATTTATGGACTGAAATATTATTCTTTTCGCAAAACTTATCTACGAAAATACGACCTGACTTATTAATCGATTGTGAATCTTTGAGAGAAATGACTAGGTCAAGCTTTCCTCCGACGTCATAAACCGCTTCCATGCAAGAGAGACCAAGCTGTACACAAGTAACAAAACCAAATTTCATATCGACTCCTAGTAAACTGGTGGTGATTTAAATAAATATAAAACCGTACCAGATATTATTTTGAGATCCTTCCAAAAAGTAATCTCTCGATAATATTCTTTATCAAAACTTGCCTTTTCTTCAAACGACATGCCGTCAAAGGAGTTTATTTGCGCTAACCCAGTCAAGCCAGGTTTAATAGAAATCGAACTATTATCTTTACGAAGAGAAATAAGCTCAGTTTGAGCTGGTATTGGGGGCCTAGGACCAACAATACTCATATCACTTTTAAATATGTTCAAAAGTTGTGGGAGTTCATCTATATTGGTCCGTCTTATCAACTTTCCAATCCAAGTTATTTTGACTTCTCCTACTTTGTCGGAAGGGATATCTCCAGTATTAACAGGCATACTTCTAAACTTATATAACTTGAATAAATTCGCATCCTTTCCGACTCTATCTTGAGTAAAAAAAATTGGACCTGAATCAAAAATTCTAATTAGCAATATCACTAAAAAAATAAGAGGACTTAATACCAAGAATGCTACGAACACTATAAATAAATCCAATACTCTTTTACCAAAAGCAGAGTACATTATAGTCCTCTCTGAAACACAGTTTGAAACGCTTCAGAATATTTTTGTCCACTTTGGCCTCCACGATAAGCAGCCAAGCCTTTAATTGCTACCACACTTCTTGGGTGAGGAAAATCACGCATAACATTCCGATAGCAAGCAAGCGCCTCTAACTTTATATCAACTTCCTTTTCTACCTCAACATAAACGTTCGGTCTAAAACCATCCCTATCGGTTTCGTATGCCCAATCCGTAGCTGATTGAATTTCCATAAAATTAAGGGATTGAAGTGCGGGTATATCATCTCTCCTTTGATAATATCTGCTCGCAGCCATACACGCTCGAGAAATCTGACAGTGATCGTCATTTAAATCCGACGGGTGATGTGTGAATATTCTTTGTGGTTTAAACTGCAAAATCTGTTTCTCGATAAACTGAACTATTTCAAGATGATCAACATTGTTCATTCTGATGTTTGGAAAATCACCTAAAACAGGTTCATTGAAACCACATATTTTGTTCGCTTTTAACATGTCTTCATACAGTTCATTATCGGTAGGTCTTTTATGTCTAACATCAACATTGCCACAGAGTATAACCGGTTGAACTATCTCTCCTTGTTTAACTAGTTTTGCCCCACTGGCACCAAAACCTAAGATCTCGTCATCTGGATGGGCAACTACAACTAGATTGGTCGTTGTCATTAAATAAATCCTCTATATTGTTCTATTCAGAAACAAGCTTATCGATAACTTCAAGATGCTTGCTGTTCACTTTATTAGCTTCAAAACAATTATAAAACAAGCTTTTTGCTTTATCTGAAACTAACATATTACTTTTCGATAATCTTTCAATATGTTCAGCAAGCTCATTCGAATTATTGTATATAGCACCCACATCATTATCTTCCAACATTTTTCCGGCGACGCCATTCAAAGACGTCAAAATAAATTTCCCTGCAGCTAAGTACTCTGAAATCTTGTTTGGTATATGGTTTTTAAAATTTTGTGAATCAATATAAGGTGCTATTAGTACTTTACATTCTAAAAATGAAGCGAATAAATAGTCAGGTTTAACTCTACCGTAAAACTTCACAGAATGATTATTTCCGAACATCTTTTTGATTTCTGTGAACTTGTCACCATCACCAAAAACCCTAAGCTCATATTTAACTCCCTTTTTGTCTAATTTCGACAACGCCTCTTTGATTGACATAAAATCAAAAAGACTTCCCAGAGTGCCACCAAACCCTAATGTAAGTAAGTTTCCTCTTTGATCTTTTGAAAATGTTTCATTCACACTTTTGCGTAGAAATTCATTAATTTTAGGCTCAGAGAATCCGATGGGTATTGTTATAAAATTTTCTTTATCCTTACGGCCACAAATCTTTCTTGCCCAGTCACAAAAGTCTGAATTTGCACCAAGAACAAGAGCAGACTTTCTAAATGCAATATATCTAACCAAATAATAAGGCGTCATAAAAACTTTAAGAACTTTCGCTTTCCTAGGGTTTACTTTCTCAAGCAACAAGTCGGGCCATTTGTCTCTTATATCAATTGCAACAGGTGTTTTAAAAATCAGCCCAAACAATACGCAGACAAACGAAGAATCGATCGTCGGAAACGAGCAGTGAATCGCGTCAATATTTTTTCGTGTTTTTACTAAATACCATCCCAACTTAATTGAAAAAATAAAATGGTCATAAAGTCGACCTATAGATATATTACTCCTATAACCTGGAGTTTTTATTATTGTTAGAACTGATTCGGGAAATGAATTTTTATGAGGCTCTTCAACTGATTTTCTTTGTTGCTTACTGTAATGATCAAAGGAAGATATAACCCAGTCAACTTTATATTTGTCAGATAAAAAAAGTGCTTCTGCAACCATACCAGAGCGCCATAATCGTGAGCCAACACCGTCACTTGGTAACGTTTCAGAGTTCCTAACTACCACGACATTCTTCATAAAAACGTACTCATAGGTTGAAATAAAAAAACGATATCATAGGTAATAACCGCAAAGGTACTTATTATATAGAGAGCTCTTTATAGAACTTGATAAGTTTATCAAGTTCGGCTTCCCAACTATATCGCTTAGTAATATTATTAGAACATTCAATGTAATCTTCAATTGAATCGTTTTCAGCCCTAATCGCGTGCTCTTTAACAGCTTTAGCAATGGAAACAGGAGAGTTATCGGAATACTGTATAAGATTTTCGAAAGGAGCGAGTAAGGTTTTCCAGTATTCAAAATTGGTTGCGACTAATCTCGTATTGCAAACTAAGTATTCCCACATTTTATTGGGCTGACTTTCAATATGATTACCCACAGGCTTAAAAAGGAGTATTCCACAGATAGAGTTCTGGCATATAGACTTAAAGTCCTCTCTATTTACGTGACCTTTGTATATCACTTTATCGTAGTTTTTATGATCCTGTAAGTACTCCTTTTCAGAATCACTAGCAAAATTCCCAGCCAATATGAGCCTATAATCATCATCCAAATAACTAAGACTACCCAATAACTGCTTAAAACAACGATCAAAACTAATGAGCCCGATATAACAAAATTCTTTTAAGTTTTTTTTGTTAAAATTATTAGGCTGATCTTTTGATTGAAACTCAGAAATTTTTACATAGTTATTCACAATCACACTTTTTTTATTTCGCTCCTCTCCGATACTTCTTGCTATCGCAGGTGTAGCAAAAACTAAACCAGAGGCGACTTTCGCAGCTACACGCTCTACTAGCTTGTAACTAGAAGCGATCATCCTTCTAAATTTAGGATTAATATAGTGCTTTTTCTCAATTTGTTCGCCTGTATCCTCGTGAAAATCCAACACGACCTTAAATCGAAACAAACTCAAGATTATCCCCATAATCATTAACTCAGGATCATGAAAATGATAAATAGCTTTGCGATTTTTAAGGATTTTAAAGAAAACTAATAAATGAGAAAAAAAGAGCCTTGGTATCATAGATCGTTTCTTATCTATGTTTACAACACTTACTCCATTTTTAATTTCTGACGGTAAGCCGTCGGTTATATAAAGTGACACTTTAAACCCTGATTCGGTTAAGTCTGTGCACATTTTATTAAACACTCGTGTGTCATACCTTGGATGCACAGTAGTAACGTGAATAGCTTCACATACCTTTGACATAAAATCCCCTTATACTCGACCTCAATACTGTTAGAGGCTTTCTATTATCTTCAATACCACAAAAATAGTCGTTTTTACTTTCTGTATCATTAGTAAGCAAGAAGCTCGAATTGATATAACGATTAATAAATTTATCTTCTGAATCAGTGAAACAATATTCAGCTTCACCGTCAATTCGTTCAAGTGCAGCCATATAACTAAGTGACAATGTACGCTTAAAATTGAATTCAAAAATTGAACTAATACCTGGGCCTAAAAAAAGCATTAAAAACAACAGAGCGCTATATGCTTTAACTTTATCACGAAGAACACACACACACAGAAATGCTAGCCCTAAAAGAACAAACCACACTTTATAAACCAAGTACTTTCCTAAGCTCAGATAGCTAAAGCCAAGTGGGTATAACAGAGACGAAAGTAAAACAACGACTACAAACAATACAAGGGTCAATCGAGAATAATTTAAATTTATATCTTTCAAATAAACCATGTAGAAAAGTACACTTCCTATGAAGTAGTAGGAATAGAAATAGTTGAATATTACAGGGCCGCCTCTTCCTGTAATTACATAAATGGAAAACAAAAACATTAAGTCAACAACGGCCACTAACGCCAAAACTTTATACTTTTTGTCAAAAGAAGAACGAATAACACCGACGATGCCAATTGTAGCCATGATAAAAGCAGGCTCAAATAAAAATATGTAAAATGGGGGTATACCCCCAGCTTTTCTGCCAGCATACTGCTTAGATAACTCACCTGAAAAGTAACTTTTTGCAAGATTAAGTAAATTTCCATCTAAGACAAAGCTAACTAGTGACAAATAGATAACGCTAGACAAAATAATTGCAGTAAAAAGCTCTACTGTTTTATTTTCTCTATACATCTGGTACAAAAAGATTGAAAACATCAATAAACCAGAAGGTATAAATTGAATTTTAGAAAAAAGCAAAGCTATTAATAAAAAAGTACAGATAAGTGTATTTAGGAACGTATATTTCCTAAAAAATATAAAATAGAATACCGATAATTGAAGGCAAAAACCCACCTGAGTAGGGTAACCATACCCCATATTGGACATGGCTACATAATTAAAAAGGAGCGCTACTAGAAGCCCAATCAAGCTTCCATTAGCTTTATTAGCAACTAATTTGTAAGATACAAATACAGAAATAAGTGTCGTGATGACAGACAAATAGTAAGCAGCGTATTCAACGCTAACGATTGAAGAAAACACTTTAATAAGAGATATCAATGTAAGTCTGTCGATAAAAAATGCAGAACTACTTGGCGATACAGCTAATTCGAGATACTGCAAAGGATCCGAAGGAGCAATTGGGTATTGAAGCAATATAAGCAGAAATATTGCTCCCAATAAAACCAATTTATCTAGGTAATTACTTGCAATCATACATTTCTCTTACGAATTAACTTTGCAGGAACTCCTGCATAGACTCCATAAGGCTCTAAATCAGAAACAACGACAGCTCCACTTCCAACTACGCAACCCTTGCCAACCTTAACACCTTTGTTAATTACAACATGGCTTCCAATCCACACATCATCCTCTAGAGTAACTTCCCCAACCACGTAGCCTTGTTCAGCGATCGGAATATCGCAATCATCGAATTTGTGGTCACATGAGTTAATTACAACGTACGGTCCAATTCTAACGTTATCGCCAATATTGACTTCACCATAACCATCTATAATAGTTCCTTGGTTTACAGATGAATTTTTACCTATTCTAATTCGGTACGGAAACCAAAACTGAACTCCGTCAGAAATTTTTACAGATTGAAGTTGCCTAAAGAAAGGCTTGCAAACAATAAACCGAGTCCATTCAAATAAAGGAAGAGGAATGTATTTAACAAAACTATAAAACAACATGAACAAACCATGTAGAACTAAGTGTTTAAAGTCTCTCATTTACGACTCCTATGCTGCGTCGCATCTGAAATGCAACGTAAACTGTTACGATGGCTGTAGACAAACCGATCCCAAACATCCCAATAAACTTAACAAGGAAAATACTGCCTAATATATTTACTATTAGGGCCGAGAGCATTATTCTAGAAAAAACATCTTGTTTGCCAAAAGTATAATAAATATTCTGCAATCCAAGCACTCCCCCAAGAAGGTTTGCTGCTATTAGCATAAGACCTAGCATAAAGGCAGTGATTAGAGACAGTTCACCAATTGTCACAAATATGTAAACAAGCCCTAGAACAAAGCACGGTAACAACCACTTTAACAGGAATAGCAATTCAGATTTAACCTTCAAGTCGATGAATCGAACATCATTCTTTTTTGTCGCCTCCAAAAAGTCCATATATGTTTCTGACTTTCTTAAAGTACACAATGCTATAAATCCTTCAAAAACGGTTACCGCGGTTGTATAAATCCCCAAATGCAGAGGTGTTAACAGTATCGAACAAATCACAATATCGACCTTACTATTAATCTCGTAGATTGAATTACTTATGAAACCAAGATACGAACTTTTTAAAAGCACTAAACTCTTTCGAATACCAAACTGGAAGTAAAATTTTTCTTTTCGAAGTAAAAAAGCGAGCATGACAATTGAGGTTAGAATTTCCATTAACGTTAGAGCAAAGAACAAATCCTCGATTTCAATAAGACCGAAAAAAATCCCTCCACCTAAGAATGCTGTCGCTGTAGATTTAAAAATAGATATATAATGAAAATCATTAAAACTACCAATAATAGTAAATGACGAACGGAGTATTTTTTGTACTGAAATAGCAAAAGTATATATCAACAACACATTAATATTAAGGGAATGAAAATCATACAACCACTCACTAACAAAATGTAAAGGTATCCATAAAATCATGCTGATAATAATGGATAATACAATTGAAATCTTAGTAAAAAGATAGGTTAAGTTAGAATCATCACGACATACTTCATAAATACCATTTTGCATTCCGAAACTAATAAACTGGGAAAAAATAATTGCATACCCCATCCATAACCCCAGCAATCCAACCATTGTAGGCCCAGACGATACACCAACAATTAGTATAAGTGCTGCACTTGTGGCAGCACTTAAACCAAAGTTAATCGCAAGAGGAGTAAGAAGTGTTTTTAGATTCACAGCTTGGAGTTCAATTTATCAATTGTTTCGAAAGGATCCAGTCCTAACCTCTCAAAATACCAATATAAAGACTCTGCTCTATTTTTGTTATCACTCACTAGAAGCTCAAAAGCTTTTTCACGAGACAAGTGGCCAGCTCTAACTTGATTGCTTCGCAAAGCGTCATTTTCTGTGAGTCCAGCCAAATGTAAGTATATATAATTGTAAAATGGCGCAGTTCCATCACCGATGCGCCAACTGCTTTCGGTATCAGCACTGAATTCCCATCTTAATTCATTTTTTAGCTTTTGCTCGACCTCATCTTCTCTCCATTGATAATAATCGAAAAAGCTTAAATAGCTATGCTTGATGCCATAATATGACCAAAAAGCTGAAGCAGTATCAATCAAACTTGAATTAATATAACGAGGGTTTAGCAAAAATTGCTTAGCATAAAAAGCAATCATCTTAAGACTATCAAAGTTACTTATCGCGTGATAATTAGCTTGCTTTGACTTATTTACATCAAATCCGGAAAAACCAGACTTGAAATTTGTTCGTTCAAAAGGGTTGGAGCATAAAAAAGTTAGTTCAACATTTCTTTCACGCATCAACTTATTTATATAATAGAAATACTGCTTATCCCCTGCCATAAACAAAGGAACGATTCCTAAGTTAGGGCGGTTAAGCCAAGCACTTACATTTTTTCTTACATTTGTTAGCTTCGTTTTAATATCAGCCGATATTAAAACGTGCTCAATACCTAGTTGCCCACACATAGAGGAAATATTGCGTCTCGCTAGATCTGTTACCATGCCCCAATCGTAAGTGTAAGCAATTATCTCCCCATCATAAATTTCACGCAGCTTAGCTAGTCCAAAAGTAGAGTCTCGTCCGCCGCTGAAGGGAAAAAGAATTTTTTTATGCTTAGATAGCTCCTCTATCAACTCAGACATATCCTTTTTAGGCTTCCAGTCCTCTTCAGTTTCAGTCTGACAATAAATGCAGACCCCATCTTCGTTAATATTTATATATGGAGTTGTAACAGGCATTAAACAACTAGTGCAACGCTCTACTTCCGCAACAATTTTGGCATCATCAACTAATCTTTTGTCAAATTCTTCAATAACGGATTGTTCTGCGAGTGATTTGGGAGGTACTTTTTTAATCTTTTGAGTATATTGAACATCAGATATTTTTGCTAAGACATTAGAATCATCAATAGAGTAAACTACATTTTTTATAATGCTATTAGCCTTTACACCAAATGTTTCTTCTAAAAATATTCTTTCACTACTACATGCAAAAAAGTCATCTGTCTGACAATAAAATAGAGAGCCATGTGTAGTAAATAAATATGCTGCATTCAAGTCTCGCAAGTGAAGAATCGCATTATTCGCGCCATCAAAGTTACCAAAAAACTTGTTAACCTCTACTGCATTTGCAGTTAAATCTTTGCTTAATTTTAAGCAGTTAACCGCTTTTCTAGTGTCTGACCAACTCTCTTTTGATATTTCGCAGCCAGTTTTCGATAACTCATTATCAAACCAAGCTTCATTTATCAGTATTCCATTATGAGCAATAGTTACCGAGCCATTCTCTATTGGTTGCGTATTTTGTTCGTCTAAAGAACCATTGGTACGCATTCTAGCGTGCGCTAATAGGCTAATACTTTGGTTATCTAGACTTCTGTCGTTAAGTATCTTGTTAATGAATTTCTTAAATGAGTTTTTATCATTTTTTAACTCTTTGAATGTATATTCACTATCTTCAGAAAAAATAGAGATACCGAGAGCATCTGAACCTCTTCTTCTTGAGAGCTCGATAAGCTTGATAATGTTTTTCGAAATTTCGCTTCTTATATTTGTACTTAGCTTAAATCTAATATACGTCAATCCACACATGTCAAATTTCCCACTTGTATATTTTCAAATCACGTCCAACGATTACCTGAGTTCCAATTGGACTAAAACCGTTTCTTACATAAAACCCGATAGCCTTATTGTCATCACTATTTCTTGTAGAAACACAAATTTCACTATACTTTTCCATAACCGATTGCAATAACTTGCTGCCAATTCCGCCACTTCTGTGCAATGAATCTACGAACAAAAACTCAATGTTAATATCACACATTTTCTGTGTACTTTTAGTAGCACTAAATAATGACTTTATAACCTGTATTGGATTTTTTAAAAGAAACAGAAAATATGCTGATATAGGTAGCATACTTTTAGTGGCCCCAAAACCTTTTTTAGATATGACAGCAGCGCCAATAATATTGTAATCTGCTCGTTGCAAGAACAGTTCAAAGTCAGGATTCTCATGCATATTTTTATAAAACTTTACTACCATCCACGTTGGTAATCGACCAATATGACTATTAGGAAGGCACTTTATATGGAGTTTAGCAATTGTAAGTAACTCTCTATCTTCCATAATCATTTAATACCTTAACAATTTTTCTAGCATTCTCAATTCCAAACCCAGGATAGGTTGGTAACAACATAAGCGTCTTTGACAGTAATTCAGTCTCTTTACACTCGGCTGAAAACTCACTGAAACAATCAACAGCGGCCAAGTTATTTAAATGTTGAAATGCTACATCTACATTGTTTTCGAGCAAATATTTCCCGATTTGATAACGGTCTTTGACAATTACTGGAAACTGAAAAAACTCGTGTACTGCTTTTGAACCAGCATCTTGTGGCACTAGTTCAGACGAAAAGTTAATTTCTTCATTATAGATTTTGGCGATGGCTTTACGCTGATCTGAGTTAGTTCTAACAGTATTGAGTTGCTCTAAAATCAGGTACTCTTGCAATTTGGATATATTTCGCTTGTAAGCTTCTGGAAAATCATCTCGACGCACTGGATTGTTTTCTGTTGCTAATACTTTAAGACCATTTTCGCCCTTCGATTTAATTGAGTGCTTAAAATACTTAAAGGTAACTAAATTAAAAAGGATTGGTGTAGTTGCAAGATAACTGACTGATGTGAGTATAATCCGCTTGATAAGTTTAACAGCACCTTCAACTGGCCATTCAGCCAGCTCCTTCTCTATAGACGATCTCAATGCATCATTTGATACACTAATCGCTCCTCCAAAGAATGCATTAATATTCTTGGCACGGCCAAAACTAAACACGGACATATCACCAACTGTACCCAGAGAATGACCGTCATATGATCCTCCCAGAGCTTGAGCCACATCCTCAATCAACAAGATTCCATGATCATCACAGATATTTCTAATTTCGGTAAGTTCAGCAGAAAGACCATGGAGATGAGGAACTAAAACGGCTTTTGTATTAGGTGTAATATGTTTTACTATTTCTTCAGGCGCTATATTTGATGTTGAACGTTTAACATCACAGAAAACAGGCCTTCCGCCTCCAGCTAGTACCATATTTACAACATCGTATATGGTATAAGCTGGCAGAATAACTTCATTCTTTTGTGGTTCAACTATGGCTTTTACAGCAAGGTAAATTCCAACCCGACACTGAGACAGAACTAATAGGTTTCTGATTCCAAAAAGTGACTCAAACTTACTCTTAGTTTGTTTTCTGATTTCTCCTTTATTTCTTTTAAATATAAATTTAATCAATAGAAATAGGTTTCTTGGCATACTATAAAACATAAACCTAGGTTTAGTCATAGCTAATTAACTCCTGTGCTTTACAATATCCATTAACCATAATGGAAAACGTTGTAGAAATTGATGGCATACTACCAGTAGTAAATGCATCAGCAAATTTAATTTTTGGAAACTCTTTACTCAAAACTTCGCTAAGCTTAATCTTATTAATACATGTTTGAGAACCACCGTAATAATGGGCACTGTTTAAGTTCGTGATTTTTAAGGGTAAAGAGTAAATTTTTTTACGTCTGAGTATACGTTTAAAATTCGAAAGCAAACTTTTATCTTTATCGCAAATATTCCAGTTTTGACGACTTAAAATTAGCTTTCCTCCCTCATCAACTTTTGCTGCAATCTTAAGGGAATTTGCTTTATTCGAATATAACCGAATAAAACACAAATGTTTTTCAAGAATTTTTTTGATGAAACCAAATTTTTTGAACAGTTTAAAAAACTTTGTTTCCCATATATCTTCGATAAATGGGTAAACAGAGGCCAGCTGAGTCCCGTTTTTACCTTCTACAAATATCATGTCATTCGCCAAGGCAATAGTTTGTTTATAGTTGCGGCCAAACATTAAAAATGGAATTGTATAAACTGGAGTATCAAAAAAGTCTATTTTTTCGAGACTATCTACCGAATTTAGAACAGTCTTTATAGTCGACGCAACGCCTGTACAAAACAGTACTGACTGATAATTTTGGTAATCAATTTTTTTTTTCGGTGACCCTGCTGACAGGACCAAGTTATTTGAAGTAATCTTTATAACTTCTCCGTGTATTATATTTATATCGATTATCTTCGATATCTTATCGATTTCCATCAGACTATGCCAAATAACGTCTTCCGGGCAGCCAGACATGCATTTTCCACATTCAATACAGTTTTTTTCTGGGGAAGAACTTATCGCAATTCGTGCACGCCCTGAACAATAGGTTATGTTATTGTCGGTCAAATCAAACTTGGGGAATTCAGAAGTCGTTGGCCATTTCGAGGTATATGATTTAAGGCCGATAAATTGATTAATACTATCATCATCGCCCAATATTGGAACTCTTCGAAGCAATGCTTGTGTAGCATTAGCATAGTCCTGTTCAGAGCATATTGCTTCACTAATTTTCGAAGGCATCATTCCCGCTCCCCAAAACTGTGTCATAGAGTGAACTCGAGAATCATAGACATTCAGTGATTTATCCAAGGATTTCCATTTTCGTATTAACTTTCCATGTTTAGTTTTTTTGGGCATAAATAAGCTTTGCGTTGGACTAGGTCCGGAAATTTCACCCGATACATTCTCTGAAGTCACAATATCTATACTAATAGACTCACCATATTTATCTATGAGCCCATAAATTGCTCCAACAGCGGCAGCACCAGAACCAACAACTAGAAATTTATTCATCAAATTTAGACATGCGAAGCTGAGATATTTGGTCTAAAACTACAGCAAGAAATATTGTCTGTAACCCCGAAATAGCTATTAACATTCCAAAAGTTGGAAAACCTTGCTTTTCAACCAATGCTTTAAAAGCCCCATATATAACACCAATGACTAACTGGAACAGTCCTATTGACCCAATTATTTTTATAGGAGTAAATATTAAAGATATTCTGGATATTAGTAATAATGTTCGAAATCCATCTCTGACTTGTCTCACAGAGCTTTCTCCTGCTCGCTCAAGTACTTCAATAGGCACTAACTCCCCATAATATCTGCGTTTACACATCAATATCGTTGTAGTTGTAGATGCACCAAACCCACCGGTTAACAGACTCAAATATTTTCGTAATACCTCAGTTTTAAACCCTCTTAGTCCAGAATTAAAGTCTATGTTTGTATTTCCTATTGCTAGCCTGACAAATTGACGTAATACATATTTACCCAACTTCCTAGATTTTACCTGGTGAGAGCTTTTGTTTCGGCACCCTATTACATAATCACAATCATTCACAACAAGTTTTAAAATAACCTTTTCAACGTCTTTAACTTGATGTTGCCCATCACTATCCATCCACACAACGTAATCTTTTGTTGAAGCTCTGCAGCCCGAATCAATAGCACTTCCATACCCGCGATTTAACCTGTGTTTAATTATACGTATACGTTCTTCGTATTGTTCTAATATTTTACAAGTATTATCTGATGAACCATCATCAACTACAATTATTTCGCAATAGCGTAAATATTCATGGCTCAAAAGTTCATCTAGTGTTTCTCCTATTGCCTTTTCTTCATTAAAACAGGGCAGGATAATAGTTACTTGCTCGAAGTGTTCATTCATACCTTTTCCTCTTTATACTAAAATACATAGCTACTAGTGCAGCCAAAAACATTCTCGTTTTTAAAGCTGTTAAAATATTTGTTGTTCCCAAATAAATACCAAGTATCACTAACAATGCAATGACTAGGTGTTTATCTTCTAAATGTAATGAATTATTTCCCAAATGAGAGAATAGTTTTACAACAATCACAATAAAACAGATCTCTATGAGAGGAAACCATCCTGTATTAATAAAGCTATATCCAATTGCACCAGCATTCACATATGAACCAGACTCCGGGTACATCTGCCATCCTACAGTTTCTGGCAAACTTATACGTTCATTGAACAAGCCTGTAAGGAAATGGTCATTATAGTAATAAAACTCGATAACATTACTTAGCTCAAAATACTCAAAAGTTACCCAGGCAGGTATCATGAAGGGTCTAAAGTACAAGTAATGTGCAATGAATTTAAATTCTGAATTGAGTAAAAAAATCGCACAGAGCGTAGGTCCAATGAATATCAATGCTAAATGCTTAGTAGAAAAATTATTAAGAATAAACTTTAAACTTAGGAAAACAAAGCACATTGCCATGATAAATTTTCCACCACTGCTTAAAAATATTATCAAACTCAGTGATATAGGAATTAACAAAGATATTTTACTTTTGAGTTTAAATATTAAGAATGGAACTACGAAAAATGTTGTAAATGACTGCAATAATGCAATCATAGCAGAAGACTTATATTCGGATCGCACCTCGTAAATATTTACAAGATTCAATGCTGCTAAGCTGGGGAGTCCATTATTTATAAAAATGACGGCCAAGATTGATACCATCAATCCAACCATTGCGACGCCCATAGTTCTAGAAGATAAAATTTTATTCCAACCCAAATTTATTTTATTGAATTTAATTTTCAACAAAAACAAAGTAGTCGCATAAAATAATAATGAGAATACAAGTGGGGATAATGATGTGCCATAAAATAAAGTAAAAACAACAATTGGATAAACAGAGGCATACCGAAAAAACATTAAAAATATCCCTTCATACAATCCAATTCTAAGATTGCTAAGATATAAGTACATTGAAATTATAACAAAACAAATTATTGTTGTATTGAATGATGGTAATGAAAACTTTAGCAGATAATTATATTGGCCCCTTGACAGAAATATGCATGCAATCAATAAAGTGATGTATATGACGTCATAAATTAATGAACGTTTAATCATTTCTACCAACCGACATTTCATTGTATGAGGCAACGCCATATATCAAATAAAATATACTAGTCATAAGTGCAAATGCATATATGTATGACTGTGTTGTATCGGATATAACAAAAACAAGAATAGTGGCTAGTGTCAATATCATCTGAAATACCATATCTTTAAAGAATTTGTCATTTAAAATGAACATGACACTTAGAGGACTAGCGACAGAACGTATCAAAAATGGCGCTATAATTATAAACGAGAGCGAAATAAGACTCTCAATGCGCTCAATATTAATGAATTGATCTACTAACATCAAAGCTGACAACAGCGAGATGAAAAGAATTACATTAATCGCAAGCGTAGAAAACACAAACTTTGCCCTAATCTTAATTAATTCACCTAGCTTGTACCTTTTTTTCAAAAAATCAGCTGCAACGGTTCCAATAATTGATAAAGGTGAATTATAAATTCTCTGAACCAAGGCAAAATCAGCCGTCATATTTGTATTTTGAAATGTACTTATAAATATCAAAGGTAGTTGACGAGCTAATGAATTGATCGCAGCCACTACACCTGACTTAAGTAAATCTCGCCTATATGTTGTTGCTAAACCAATGCCAGCTATAGTCGAGTTTCTAAAGTTTTTATTGCTGAAAACTACATAGATCAACAGCATCAATGTCGTCACTAAATGGAAAATCACGACGCTTAGCTCGTCAGCTCTATATAAGCTAACAAGCACAACTACAAACATAGGAGGTAGAAATATCGAAGCAGACCTTAATATATTTGCTTTGAGAATTGAATGCTCTAATATTGTTAAATGGACAGCAAAGTGTATTAAGGCTAATGTCATAGCCTGAAGTACTGCCATAATTGTAACCACAACCGAAATCGAAAAAACATAGTGCGTAATAAATGGCAAGACAATAAATAAGGTTAACGCTATATTTCGAGACCATGAAACAGCTAAAGATAGAAATTCAAGATTATTTTCAGATGCTATTAGCCTGGTTTCATTTCGAGAAACGATTAATGGAAATAGAATGTTTACGAGTGCAAGCCATATTTGATATGAAGCAAAAATATTTGCTTCATATCCATAATATATATAACCGTGAGCCGCTAAAGCAATAAATTGTGCAACAGCTAATAACGCGGCACTCGAGGTCAGCTTACGCATTCAATTTTAGTTCACTGATGATGTCTAGACCTGTTCTACCTGAACCATAGTAATCAACATAATCTTCAGGAACTAAATCGATAATATTCACAGCATCAATTATTTTGTTAAAGTTAGCGCCAGTGATTGTATTCCAACCCGATGAAACAGTTTCAGACCACTCAGTTTCTTCTCTCAAAGTTATGCACTTTTTCTTGTGGAAATAGGCTTCTTTTTGTAATCCACCCGAGTCAGTCATCACAAATTTAGATTTTGAGATAAGTTGCTGAAGTGTAACGTAAGAAACAGGATCGATCATAATCAAACTTTCGTTATCAAGTGACAGTCCAAAATCCGCAACTTTTTTTCTGGTTCTTGGATGAATAGGAAAAACTATTTTTGTATTTTTCGAGATTTCATCAAATGCTTCAAATATTTGCTTTAAGTTATCGATGTCATCAGTATTACTTGGTCTATGAATCGTTGCTAGAGCATACGACCCATCCACTTTTGATAAGACTTCTTGAGCCGTCTCATTCAGTGATTTAACAGAAAACTTTTTAACCGCGTCAAACATAATGTCGCCAACGTTGGTTATTCGTTGCATTCTATTTCCTGTGCATGGAAGTGGATAACCTTCGTCTACTAAATTCTTTTCTGCTTGTTCTGTAGGACAAAGCAAAAGTGTTGATAAACGGTCGGTTACGATACGATTAACTTCTTCGGGCATCGATAGATTATTAGAACGAAGACCCGCCTCAACATGAGCTATAGGGATATGTAGTTTAGACGCAGCTAAAGCTCCAGCTAAAGTAGAGTTCGTATCACCATACAATAAAACCCAGTCTGGTTTCTCATCCATACATATTTGCTCAATACGCTCTAACATTTTTCCAGTCATTGCTCCGTGCGACAGAGAATGAATATTTAGATTGTACTTGGGTTCACTCATACCGAGCTCAATAAAGAAAATGTCCGACATATCCTTGTCGTAATGTTGACCTGTATTAACAATAACTTCCTCTAATTCCGAGTCGCTCGCTATATCAGCACTTAAAGCGGCAGCTTTAATAAATTGAGGTCTTGCTCCTATAACAGTTAGAATTTTCAGAATTCATTTCCTCTTGAGAACTTTATTAAAACACTAGATTATGACTAAGTTAACTAGTCATATCACCTTTACCATTTATTAAATGGTATTACTCATCCATTCAGGTAAATAGGGCTAACTCTATGGACTGACATTGATATAACAATAGGGTGAACAAGAACGACTTCCGTATATTTAATGTGTCGTAAATATCCATTGTGGTTTGCGTGTAGTGAATAAAAAATTGTTAAATATCAGTAAATGTCAACCTAAGTAATATCATATTAGTGTTCTATTTTTTAATAGTAACAACTAGCCTTGAACTTTTTCTAAACTAAATTCTTTGTCCAGTATTTAGTTATTTTATTTTCTTACTTAGACGCACGAATGAATAATACAGACAGATTAATTTTCAGCGATGCCATTTGTTTCAGAAATAATATTTTCCATAACGTTTTTCCCAAGATACGGGTGCATAGGTAAGCTAAAAACTTGTTTTGCTAACCGCTCAGCAACAGGGAAGTCACCTTCTTGGTAACCTAAATCAACAAAAGCAGTTTGTTGATGCATACAAGTGCCATAATAAATCACGGTAGGTATACCTTTCTTTTTATATTCAGCCATGACTTTATCACGATTATCATCAACAAGCGTATATTGCGCCCAAGAGCTTAAATATCCCTCTGGCACCTGTGGTGTTTTGTAGGAAGTTGACAACTCCTTGTCATAAATTCTTGCTACTTTATTTCTATTAATTGACTCTGTAGGGAACTCTACTAATTTCTCTAACAGGATTGCTGCTTGAATAGTATCTAAACGACTATTTATACCTATTCTTACATTGTCATATTTATTGTTACCTTTACCATGTACTCGGTAGGATCTAGCCAGAGCTGCGTATTCGTCGTTATTGGTGAATAACGCTCCACCATCACCATAACAACCTAAAGGCTTAGCAGGGAAAAAACTGGTTGTTGCTATATCACCAAATGACCCCGCATTTTTACCGTTAATATTGCCTCCAAACCCTTGTGCCGCATCTTCAATCAATTTCAAATCATATTTTTTGGCTACAGCTTCAATTTCCGGGTAATTCGCAGGTAAACCAAAGAGATCAACCGCAATAATCGCTTTAGGCTTTACTTTACCTTCACTAATTACTTTTTGAATTTGCTTTTCAAGGTCTTGTGGACAAATATTAAACGTTTCTTCATTTGAATCAACAAAAATAGGAGAGGCATTGGCAAATGAAATAACTTCCGCGGTAGCAAAAAAAGTGAATGTAGGACAAAAAACGGCATCACCTTCTTTAATATCTAAAACCATCAGTGATAGTGTTAATGCGTCTGTACCATTGGCACAAGTAATCGCATGCTTTACACCGACATAGTCAGCTAAACTCTCTTCTAACTCTTGAACTTCCGGTCCCATGATATATTTACCATGATTTAGTACCGTTTGAATTCGCTTATCAATACGTTGTTTTAAATGTCTATATTGCGCCTGTAGATCTATAAATTGCATTACTTTTTACTCAGCGATTAATGTGAGGTTATCATTAATAAGTTCATATGCCATACCGGTGTTTGAACAAGTAGTATAACTATCTCCTAGAGTTGGTAAGTCGAGCTGCTCACCAAATTGACTCATCCATCCAATCTGCTTAGCGGGAACACCTACCATTAATGCATATGGTTTGACATCTTTATTAATAACCGCTCCTGCACCAATGAAGGCATATTCTCCAATGGTCACACCACAGACTAAAGTGCAGTTAGCCCCTAATGTAGCACCTTTTTTTACCAGAGTTTCACGGTACTCATCTTTTCTTTCCACGCCTGAGCGAGGATTATAAACATTAGTAAAAACCATGCTTGGTCCACAAAATACTTCTTCCTCTAGATGAACATTGTCATACACTGAAACGTTGTTTTGAATTTTACACCTATCACCGATAGTGACGCTATTACCGACAAATACATTTTGTCCAAGAGAAACTCCCTGTCCAATTTCAGCACCGCTACAGACATGAGAAAAATGCCAAACTCTAGAACCTTTGCCTATTGTTGCACCGTCATCAACAATGGCACTTTCATGTTTATAATATTGTGTCATTATTCACCTATTTTTGCTGATTACTTTACTTACAAAAGGATGTACATCAGAAGAATTAGTAACAACATCTTGATTACGGATAGTACTAACTATTTCAATACTCTTACGAGCTTCTTCTAAGCCAAATCCTCCACCATTTAAGATATGCTCATAACTTTTTGTGTGAAGATCTGTAAAGCCACCTGAGAACTCAATCTCGTTACCATCTACAGTAATAGAACGATAAGTTCTTTGTCCATCTGCCTTAACTTCTTCTGGAATATAATCATAATTAACTGATAAAAACCAACGCACTTTAGCGTGTTTAAACTTCAAATAACCAGCGTTTGCATCTTCTTGTTTTAAATGGGCTTCATTTTTGACCAAATCACCAAAGACCCAACCTAACATGTCGTAAAAATGAACACCAATGTTAGTCGCGATGCCACCAGACTTATTATCGTCACCCTTCCAAGACGCAAAATACCAATGGCCACGACTGGTTAAATAAGTTAAATCTACTTCGAATATTTTATTAGGATCTTTTGCAACCTCCTCTGCAACAAAAGCTTTCAAATCTATGATGCTCTGATGTAATCGAAGCTGTAATATATTATAGATTTGTTTTCCTGTTTCTTCTTGAACAACTTTCAAAGCATCAATATTATGAGGATTTAACACAAGCGGCTTTTCACAAATAGCGTGTGCTCCATGTCTCAGAGCGAAGCGAATATGAGAATCATGTAGATAATTAGGTGAAGCTATACTGACATAGTCAATACTTGTACCTTCCCTTTTTAATAAATCAACATGACGATCGAAACGTTCATATTCCGTAAAAAAGTCAGCTTCAGGAAAGTAACTATCAATAATGCCTACAGAGTCACTCTTATCTAAGGCAGCGACTAGATTATTGCCCGTTTCTTTAATGGCTTTCATGTGTCGAGGGGCGATATAACCCGCTGCACCTATCATTGCAAAATTATTCACTTGTTATTTCCTAATTTAGTAACATACCATGGCATAGCTTTACTAATTCCTTCAGCAATATTAAATTCAGGTGAATAACCAAGTACGTTTTTTGCTTTTGAAATATCCGCCTGAGAATGACGTACATCCCCAACTCTAAAATCTCGATAGATAGGTTCTAGTGAAACACCAATTTTATTTCTAATTAGTGCTTTTTTTATTGCGACAAACAAATTATTTAGGCTTGTACGATCACCAACAGCGACATTATATACATTATCCTTGACTCCATCAGATGCGGTGGCAGCTAAAATATTCATCTGAACAGTGTTCTCAATAAAACAAAAATCTCGGCTAGTTTCACCATCACCATTAATAAAAACTTCTTCACCTTCAATTAATGAAGCAGTCCACTTCGGAATTACTGCTGCATATGCACCATCGGGGTCTTGTCTCTTACCGAAAACATTAAAGTAACGTAAGCCTATAGATTTGAAATTATAAGAGCTAGCATATACACTTGCATATAACTCATTTACATATTTTGTTACAGCATAAGGTGATAAAGGATTACCTATATTATCTTCTACTTTAGGAAGTGCAGGATGATCGCCATAAGTAGAACTACTAGCGGCATAGGTAAAGCTTTTTACATCGACCTCTTTAGCAGCTTGTAACATATTTAAAAACCCAGTGATGTTAGCCGCATTACTGGTTATTGGATCCGCAATTGAACGAGGGATCGAGCCAAGGGCTGCCTGGTGTAACACATAATCAACACCAGCAAGAGACTTTTCGCAAGTTTGATAATCGCGTACATCCCCTTCAATAAAGCTAAATTTTTTCCACTGCTCACCCGAAACATCTGTTTTCACCTCATCCAGATTATGTTGGTGTCCGGTGGCAAAATTATCTAGTCCTACCACCTTCTGGTTTAGTAATAATAAGGTTTCGAGTAGATTTGAACCGATAAAGCCAGCTACTCCGGTTACTAACCAGGTTTTGGGGGTATCTTTTAGCTGCTGTTTTATTTGTTCGTATTTTAACATAGTACTTCTGTTTAGGGTTTAGGGTTTAGCCTTATCCCTCGTACCTCACAACTATTTTTTATAACCTCATATCCACTTGGTCTTTGGGTAATAAATATTTCAAATCATACAAAACATGATTCTCTTTACCTAGAGCGTGGATCGCTTTACCTCCCATTTCTTTAAACTGATTGTGAGCAACGGCTAAGATTATGGCATCGTAATGCCCTTGTTTTGGCTCAACTAATTCCAGCCCATATTCATGTTGTGCTTGTTCGCTCGAGCACCACGGATCAGTTATATCGATGTTCAAGTTATATTCTTTCAGCTCACTAACAATGTCCGTTATTTTGGTATTACGCAAATCAGGACAGTTTTCTTTAAACGTTAATCCCATAATTAGAATATTTGCGCCATCAACTTGAATGCGTTTATTTAACATTTTCTTAATGAGTTGTGAAACAACGTATTGCCCCATTCCATCATTCAAACGACGACCGGCTAAAATCATTTCAGGGTGATATCCAACCATTTGCGCTTTGTGAGTTAAATAGTATGGGTCAACACCGATACAATGACCACCGACAAGACCTGGACGGAATGGCAAGAAATTCCATTTTGTTCCAGCGGCTTCAAGCACTTCTAATGTATCAATATTTAGCTTATTAAATATAATCGAAAGCTCATTAATTAACGCTATGTTTACATCTCTTTGAGTATTTTCAATAACTTTGGCAGCTTCTGCTACTTTAATTGAACTGGCTTTGTGAGTACCTGCAATAATGATTGATTTATAAAGTTGGTCAACCTTCTCGGCGATTTCAGGAGTTGATCCTGAAGTGACTTTTAATATATTAATTACTCGATGCTCTTTATCGCCTGGATTAATACGTTCTGGTGAGTAGCCTGCAAAGAAGTCTTTATTAAAAGTTAACCCTGAAACTCTCTCGACAACCGGGATACAGATTTCTTCAGTCGCCCCAGGGTAAACTGTTGATTCATAGATGATAATATCGTCTTGACTAATTACCTTACCCAACATCTCACTGGCTTTTATTAAGGGTGTTAGATCCGGTTGTTTGTGGTCATCAATCGGTGTAGGTACCGTAACAATATAAATATTACAACTTTTAAGATCAGCAACATTATCAGAAAAGGTTAGCATAATTACTTCGGCTAATTCTGAATCACTCACTTCTAAAGTAGCATCGCTACCTGAATTTAATTCACTAATTCTTCTCTGATTGATATCAAAACCTAGCGTTTTGAATTTTTTACCAAACTCAACGGCAAGAGGAAGACCAACGTAACCTAAGCCGATTATTGCAATATTTGTATCCTTAATATTCATGTTACATCCTGACGTTAAATGATATTTGTTTTATATGGTTTTTTTGCATTTGGCTTAAAGTACAATAATAAGCACGGCTAGCATAAAAAGCAAAGTGTAGGGTTTAGAGTTTAGGGTTTAGGGTTTAGAGTTTAGGGTTAATCAACTGAATCAACTGGGTCAGAGTAAATAGATATTAACTATTTTACAATAAACAGTTCAAATCCCTCTTAGAGGCTTAGGGCTTAGGGCTTAGGGCTTAGGGGTTAGGGGTTAGGGGTTAGGGGTTAGAAATATTCTAGCTCCTATCTCCTCGAACCACGCTCCTGCCGAAGGCTCTCCTATCTTTTATCTTTCGAGTTAAGGCAAATGCTCGTCATGATTCATATCACCACCAAGCACCCTGACTACTTTCAAAACCCCATTTTCAACCCTATAAAAAATCGAATGCTCTTTAATTGGGTAGCGAAGATAGCCCTGTCGAATATCACTGCAATTGACCCCGACTAGAGGATTCGAGGCAAGAAACTGAAAAGCATCCTGAAGCTGATCGATATATTTATCCGCTTGTATGGCACCCCAATTCTCAAATGAGTAAATCCAAATATCAATGAGGTCATTTTCTGCCGCGACACTCTTGGTAACTCTTAACATTACTAAGTATTAATTCCTAGCTTTTCGCGGGCTTTCAGTTTTATATTCTCAATATCCAAAGAACCAGCGTCACCGCTTTGCTCCCCGTCAATTAGCTTCGCAGCTAAAACCTGTCGCCTCAACTTTGTATATTCTGCGTCTGAAACAATAACCGCGATCGGTTTGCCATTTCGAGTAACACTAATTGGTGATAGTTGAGACTTTATTAACACTTCACCAAATTCTCTTTTTGCGTCCGAAGATGTGTAGGTTTGCATAGCACCACCTCTTTTATTAATTAAATCGGCTAAATTGGTCATTTTAATTAAGTTTAGTGCTTGAGATTTTAAAAATCAATGTGAAAATAAGAGTTTAGGGTTTTAGCTTCTAAAAGGCTATAGGCGTAGGCTATAATTTTCCAATTTATCTCATGTTTTGCTATGTTTCTGTACCTTCGACTCGCAACTTGCTCCCTGCGACTATTACTTCTGTTCTTGATTTAATTGATTCCCAGTTTATCTCTGATCCAGGCTGGCTTTCTTTATGTATCTAATACCGCATAAACCTTGATTAATTCTTTTTCCTGTTTTTAATAAACGGCAAATGGAAATCGCTTGGCTAACAATCGATATAGATCATCATAAAAAACTTGATGAACCCCACCATAAATCAGCAAAGAATCAATATCTGAAAATAAAGAGTCTAAAAAATAACTACCCAGCCCTTTCTCATTAGCTTCATAAAAACCCGCACCACTAATTAGATCTTCTTTTGCTGAAGCAAGTATTTCTATCCTCATTTATGTGACTTACGAATATCTTTTTTCGCCGTTTCCCAATCACTAAAGTTGTATTTCTCTTCGGCTTCAGCAACCCGCTGCTCTAGCACTGGTTTGTGCCAGTCAGGAGAATCTAATCTCTCCTCCTCATGACATAAATCATCCCACAGGGCTTCCATAGTCATCAATTTTTCTTTTAGGCTCATTTCTTTGATTTGTAAACTAATATTCATATCAATAGCTCCTATAAAATTAGTTTCGAGGTTCGTACCCACATCGCTTCGCGGGGCATGCTAAGGTTCGAGGTTCGAGGTTCGAGGTTCGAGGTTCGAGGTTCGAGGTTCGTACCCACTGCGCTACGCGGGGCATGCTAAGGTTCGATAAAAGTGTAATACTATATTTAAAAAATCCCAATACATTTTGACGTATGTTATCTAGTCGAGAGAGTAATCAACGGGGGTCAGAGTAAATTGATATTAAACTTCCTTAAATTAACACTTTAACCTATCTCTATAATCCCTAAACTTTGATTTCGGTAGAAATCATTTACCATAACATGATTTTTCCTAATGATTTTTTCTATATCTATTACCTTACAGTCACCGACTCGAATCCATATTATTTTAGGTGGATAACCTAGAACCAAGCTGATTTCATTAAAATCAATGTCCTTTGTAACAATTGTAAAATCATTTTCCTTTGCGAAGGTCCATATTTCAACATCTTCAGATTCATCAAGCTCAACGGTCATTACATGCGTAGAGTTCGGAAATATATCGTTAAGCCTTGCAACTAATTTATGAGAGAGGTTGTTATCAAACAATAACTTCATGCACTGAGCCGCATAATTGAGCTTTCTCTTTCAGCTGCAAATGCTAAGCAAGCAAGAATATCTTCTTTGGTGATTTTCGGGAAATCATCAATGATCTCATCATAACTCATGCCATCAGCCAGCATATTTAAAACGTCATAAACCGTAATTCTTAATCCACGAATACAAGGTTTTCCTGACCTTTTTCCTGGCTCAACAGTAAGGTATTTTTTGTAATCAACCATTTAATACTCTCCCAGATTCAATATTGTTTCAAGCGTCAAGTTTTGAGTTTTGAGTTTTGAGTTGCCTGTTTATCAGTTTGTTCTATCATATTTTATTTTCTAAAGTCGCGAGTTTTTAGTTGCAAGATATATACAAGTTTGTTGTAAGTTGCGGCGGCTCACCTCTCGAAGCTGAGCGAGTTAGCTGATCTTTAAATCCATAATCTCTTATATGGGAAGCTCGCTTATAAACTTCTATGGACAACTTTCTGCTTCTTTGCCATATAGCTAATTTTTTGAATTGCATGCTTTGGTATCCTTACCTTAATTTTAGAGTTGCGAGTTGCGATAAACCATATTCTCCTTTATCTCGAAACTCGCCTCCCGGAGCGTAGCGCTCTCAAAACTATCTTTTAAAACAGGCTATTTCATCCAATTAACCATTTTTAGGTCTGGTATTTTAGAGAAATGTTTTTCGTTATTTGTAACCACTGTATAACCTAAGGTAATTGCAGTTGAACCAATTAACAGATCAAAATCTGCAACTGTCACGCCTTTTTGGCTTAACTGCGCCTTTAATGTGCCAAAACATTCTAGTATAGCTTTACTTGCATCAATTATTGGGAAGATTTCTTGTAATCTGTGAACTTTTGCCAGGTTGCTGGCTATTTGAACAGATTTATTAGCGCCGTATATTAATTCTCCATAACTGATAACAGAAATCGATTTCGGTGCATCAGCATGCAACTTGAAGTTTTCTATAACCTTAGGAATTCCTTTTAACGAGTAAATTAGTATGTCTGTATCAAGTAAGTACACTAAAAATTCACATCTCGATGGTCACTGTTAATCGCTCGACTTTTACGAATATCCTCTACCATACTTTCAGCAGACTCCTCTCCTTGCCAACTACCACAAAGCTCTAAAAACTGCTGATTGTTGTTTTTTATATTCACACTAGTCGGCATAGAAAGGTAAGCTTTTATTATAGAAACTACTTCCTGACTAATTGAGCGATTTTCCATCGCCGCTCGCCGACCTAGAGATTCGTATAGGTCATCGTCGATTGACTTAACTTGTAAATTTGCCATAAATATTGCCTAGATATTTTCGAGTACAGCTTTGAATCTTACCGTACAATTCATGAAAAAGCAATCTGAATGCATGAATAAGAGGTTTAGGGTTTAGAAATATTCTATCTCCTACCTCCTCGAACCACGCTCCTGCCGAAGGCACTCCTATCTCTTATCTTTCAAGTTAAGACAAATACTCATCATGATTCATATCACCACCAAGCACCCTTACTACTTTCAAAACCTCATTTTCAACCCTATAAAAAATCGAATGCTCTTTAATTGGGTAGCGAAGGTAACCTTGTCGAATATCACTGCAATTGACCCCGACTAGAGGATTCGACGCAAGAAACTGAAAAGCATCCTGAAGCTGATCGATATATTTATCCGCTTGTATGGCACCCCAATTCTCAAAGGAGTAAATCCATATATCAATGAGATCGTTTTCTGCTGCTATACTCTTAGTAACGTTTAACATTACTAAGTATTAATCCCCAGTTTTTCGCGGGCTTTAAGTTTTATATTTTCGATATCCAAAGAACCTGCATTCCCGCTTTGCTCCCCTTCAATTAGTTTCGCGACTAAAACCTGCCGTCTCAACTTTGTGTATTCTGCGTCTGAAACAATAACCGCGATCGGTTTGCCATTACGAGTAACACTAATTGGTGATAGTTGAGACTTTATTAACACTTCACCAAATTCTCTTTTTGCGTCCGAAGATGTGTAGGTTTGCATAGCACCACCTCTTTTATTAATTAGATCAACCAAATTGGTCATTTTGATTAAGTTTAGTGTTTGAGATTCTAAAAATCAATGTGAAAATCGGGGTTTAGGGTTTAGAGCTTTCAGACCAAATAAAGCCAATGGGCTTTCCTTTTACCTCTGTTTTTAACATATTATTAAGCGCCTGAAAAACAATATCAAATTTTTCATCATATTCGTTTCTTAGACTTTCTATAGACAATCGTAAATCATCCGTTTCCGTTAAAAGTTGCCTCATCTTTATAAATGCCCTCATTATAGCTATATTAACCGCTATTGCTTTTTGACTTCTTAACACACTTGATAACATCGCTATACCTTGCTCAGTAAATGCATAGGGCATTGTCCTTCGACCGCCCCAACTTGAGGTCACAGATTGTGACTTCAAGATTTTAAATTCTTCACCTGTAAGTTGGAACATAAAGTCCGACGGGAATCGCTCAATATTTCTCTTGACTGCTTGATTAAGTTGTTTAGTTTCAACCTCATACAAAGACGCCAAGTCAACATCTAATATTGCCTTAACGCCACGTGCTACAAAAACATTAGGTAATATTGAACCCAGATCTATCTTATTCTCGTCCATGACTTAATTCTCCTTTGTATTCTTGAGTACTTGATCAAGTATTTCTTGGTGTTGTACTAAACAAACTTTCGAGTCAATTAGGGTTTAGGGTTTAGGGTTTAGGGTTTAATGTCACTAGACCAAATTTGGTGATCAAAATCTAGCCCAGAAACTAAAGTACTAACGTAACCTTAAACTCCTCACCGATCTCTTCAAACGTTACTTTTTTTCCTAGCCGCTTCGCTTCTTGGTAAACTAACGGTAGTCCTCGCCCCAATTTATCGGCGTACCGCATATTTTCTAGAAATTTCAAAATGACGGGATTAGATGCGTAAGATACACCATACCTGAGCTTTTCGATTGATATAGTGTTTGGCAGGCGACCCGGAGAAATAAATTCCAATCGATCATCAAATTGAAAGATTCTTATTCGAGAACCCATAATACTATAATTTCGATGGATAACAGCGTTAACAATCAATTCTCGTAATACTTTGTCAGAATATTGCTCTGGATTATCGCTTCTCTTGCCACCTTCGATCTTGCTTGGCTTTTTTATATTATTTTTAAGCACAACTAACGCCTTGTCAATTTGCTCTGGCAATGTACCTTCAATCACCTGTTTATCGATTAACTCATCACCAATTTCCGTTCCATTATAATGCGCGTAAGAAATACAAGCATTGTCCATAAATTTTTGTGGGTTAATGCCAAACATCAACAAACCGCTTACTGTTAATAAATCTCCCTGCATTATATCCATGTTACCGAGTAAGGTTGCTCTATCATCCTCACTGGAGAAATCAATCGAATACTGCGCTAGATATTTATCTAATGATGAAAAATTCAAATTTGAAAGACTGGTTTTATTGACGCTGGTTGCATCAAAATGAAAAACGCCCGCCTGTTGAAATAATCGCATCAGTTCATTAATAGATGCCACTCGGTTGGTCGCACCTATTCTAATTAAAAATTGCGCATTATTGGTTTGATAGGGCTTATCTTTTCCCTTAGGTACATCAATAACACCTACGGCTTTTCCTTTTATTGAGATTAGATTGACCACACTATCTAGTGGTGGATTCACATTATTTCGGGTTATATTAGCAATCCAATCTGGAAATGCTTTGCTATTATCTAGTCCTGTTATCCTTCCATCATCCTCAACACCGACAAGGATAGAACCTCCTCCTGAATTGGCAAATGCGACTATTTCTTTTGCTAAGCTTTCAGCACGCACACCGTCACTTTTAAATTCAACCGCTTGATTTTCACCTTGCTCTATTAGGCTTTCAATATTCATGGTTTGATATAAGAACTCTGCTCAAACTAATTCTCTTTTGTCTTAAAATATCGAATCAAGACTATAATAACGGCTAACATTCCACCCAACATAAAGCCTAAAATTGCAATTAACGCTCTTTTGGGTTTCGCCTTTTCTTCGGCGACTTTGGCTGGACTTAACGTCTTAAAAACATACTCTTCACTCACTTCGGCAAGCATTAAGGTCTTTGTTTGCTCTTCAATCAACTGATAAAAAACTGATTGCATATCCGCGATATTAGTTTCTTTTATTTTATCATTCAAATATGCAATGCTTTTTGTTGCTTCTTCTCGGTCTTGTTTTTGAATATGCATATTAATCGCTTTTACCAGCTTATCTGTCCATAGCTTCGCAATTTCTGGCGAATAATATTCCACCGATAAACTAATTAGTCCACTGGTTTTATCCTGACTAACGCTAATCTTATCTTTGATTTTTTTAAACAGTTCCCAACTACTTGGTTCTGCCTTTTGACCTTTACCGGGATTAAAATTTCTCACCCATTTTTTATTTTCAACATCATATAAATCCGAGTCAATTATCAATTCATTGCTTGAACGACTCCAGCCTTTAGCTGCAAATACTTCAACTTGAATATTATTGTCAATAATAAAGTTTTCTAAAAAACCCCAAGTTTTAATAATTTCCATTGCGACTACTGACTTATCTTCAGCACCGCCACCACCAAGATTAATTCCGGCTAATGAAGCTAATCCGCCAAACTGCCCTGTCAACTTTCCTAACGAAGAAGAGCTTGATGACGACGCTGGTGCTAATAATACTGTTGACTTGTATTCATCGGGTAAGCTTAGGGCGTAGAGTACAGAAGCGACAGAAAAAACAAATGTTATGGCTATGATTAACCATTTTCCTTGCCAGATTGCGTTCCATAATTCTTTTAGATCAATTTCGTCAGAGTCGTCTCCGACTCCAGAATAGAGTGCAGGGCTTAGAGTAGAGAGCGCTTTAACTTGAGCTTTTAGCTCAGCATTTTCTTGTTCTAGGTTTTTGTTATTTTCGGGCATAAGATAAAAACAGTTTAGGGGTTAGGGGTTAGGGGTTAGGGGTTAGGGGTTAGGGAATTCATCAGACTTTGTAACATTTTCGATATAATCTCTGATTCATCCAACCATTCACTTCCTATACTCTTTGGTATGTAATCAATCTCTAGCCCAACTTGTGTTTGCGCTTTCAATTCTGCTATCGAACCTTTTGCAATAACTAGGAACCTAGCCTTGTCGGGGTTGGTTTTTCTTTCCATCCCCTCCGCAATATTACTAACGACAGAAAGAGAACATCTGGTAATTTGATCTTTAAAACCAAAATCTCGGCAATTAGCCATTTGCTTGTATACTGTTACAGCTAAAGATTTACTTCTCTTCCAAACTTCCAGTTTTTCATAAATCATCGTTCATTCCCTAAACTCTCTACTCTAAGCTCTCTACTCTAAACTCTCAGCTTTATTCTATTTCATCCAATTTACGACTTTTAGATCGGGTATTTTAGAGAAGTGTTTTTCGTTATTTGTAACCACTGTATAACCTAAAGTAATTGCAGTTGACCCAATTAATAGATCAAAATCTGCAACTGTCACGCCCCTGTGACTTAGCTGTGCTTTTAGTATTCCGAAACACTCTAATATGGCTTTGGTTGCATCAATTACTGGGAAAATTTCTTGCAGTCGATGTACTTTCGAAAGGTTACTAGCTACGTGAGCAGATTTATTCGCTCCGTATATTAATTCTCCATAACTGATAACAGAAAGCGCCTTTGGTGTGTCAGCGTGTAGCTTAAAGTTTTCGATTACCTTAGGAAGCCCTTTTAGCGAGTAAATTAGTATGTCTGTATCAAGTAAAAACACTAAAAACTCACATCTCGATGGTCACTGTTAATCGATCGACTTTTACGAATATCCTCTACCATACTTTCAGCAGATTCCTCTCCTTGCCAACTACCACAAAGCTCTAAAAACTGTTGATTGTTTTTTAAGTTCAGACCAGTCGGCATAGAAAGATAAGCTTTTATAATAGATACCACTTCCTGACTAATAGAACGATTTTCCATCGCAGCTCGCCGACCTAGAGATTCGTATAGATCATCGTCGATCGATTTTACTTGTAAATTTGCCATAGATTTTGCCTAGATATTTTCGAGTACAGCTCTGAATTCTACCTTAAAGTTCATGAAAAAGCAATCTGAATGGATGAATGATAAACTTCGGGTTTAGGGTTTAGGGTTTAGGGTTTAGGGTTTAGGGATGTCCTAGCTCCTAATGATGCTACATACCAAGGCATTGCTTTTGATATGCCCTGCTGTATTCTATATTCAGGATCATAGCCTAGTAAATTACTAATTTTTGAGATGTTAGCCTGCGAGTGCCGAACATCACCTTCTCTAAAATCACGATAGATCGGCTCTTTGGTATAGCTTACATTGTTTTCTTGCAATGCATTTTTAATATTTGAATAAAGTGAATTTAAAGTTGTTCTATCACCAACAGCAACATTATAAATTTGATTTTTTCCTTCATCTTTGACTGTTGCCGCTAGAATGTTTGCTTGCACTGTATTGTCAATAAAACAAAAGTCGCGACTTGTTTCACCGTCTCCATTAATAAATAACTCTTCATTATTGATTAAAGCTGAAGTCCACTTGGGTATCACTGCAGCGTAAGCTCCATTAGGATCTTGGCGTTTACCAAAAACGTTAAAGTAGCGTAATCCAATGGAATTAAAATCATACGTTTTCTTAAAAACACCTGCGTATAATTCATTAACGTATTTGGTTACTGCATAAGGCGACAGTGGATTGCCTATGTTTTCCTCAACTTTTGGCAACGCAGGATGATCACCATAAGTTGAACTGGATGCTGCATATACAAAACTATCTACCTTTGCTTCTTTTGCGGCAGTTAGCATATTTAAAAAGCCGGTGATGTTGGCAGAGTTAGTCATTATAGGGTCAGCGATTGAGCGAGGAACCGAACCTAAAGCGGCTTGATGTAAAACATAATCAACATTATTAACTGCTTTTTGACAAGTATTGAAATCCCGAATATCGCCTTCAATAAAATTAAAATTTTGCCATTGTTGTTCAGAAACTAAATCTTTAACTTCATCCAAATTATGTTGATGACCGGTGGCAAAATTATCCAGCCCAATCACTTTTTGATTGAGGAATAACAAGGTTTCTAAAAGATTCGAACCGATAAAACCGGCGACGCCGGTTACTAGCCAGGTTTTGGGGGATTCTAGTAATTGTTGTTTTACGGTTTGGTACTTGCTCATTTGGTTCTAGTTTAGGGTTTAGGGTTTAGGGTTTAGGGTTTAGGGTTTAGGGTTTAGGGTTTAGGGTTTTCCACTCTTGACTCTCAGCTCTCAACCCTTAACTCGTCACTCTCAACTAATTATTACAACCTCATATCCACTTGGTCTTTAGGTAACAAATATTTCAAATCATACAACACGTGATTTTGTTTACCCAGAGCATGGATCGCTTCAGCACCCATTTGTCGAAATTCATTATGTGCTACTGCCAAGATAATGGCATCATAATGTCCTTGTTTAGGCTCAATCAGTTCAAGTCCATATTCATCTTGCGCTTGCTCGCTCGAACACCAAGGGTCAGTAATATCAACATTGACATTGTATTCTTTTAGCTCGGCAACAATGTCAGTGACTTTGGTATTTCTCAAGTCAGGGCAATTTTCTTTAAAAGTTAATCCCATTATTAATATATTTGCTCCTTCGACTTGGATTCGTTTGTGCAACATTTTTTTAACCATTTGAGAAACAACATATTGCCCCATACCATCGTTTAATCTGCGTCCGGCTAGGATCATTTCTGGATGATAACCAACCATTTGTGCTTTGTGGGTTAAATAGTAGGGATCGACACCGATACAATGACCACCAACCAAACCCGGTCGGAAAGGTAAAAAATTCCACTTTGTTCCTGCGGCTTCGAGTACTTCTAACGTGTCTATATTGAGCTTATTGAAGATGATTGAAAGTTCATTAATTAACGCTATATTGACGTCTCGTTGGGTGTTCTCTATCACTTTTGCGGCTTCTGCAACCTTAATTGAGCTGGCTTTATGAGTACCTGCGGTAATAATCGAAGAATAGAGCTGATCGACTTTTTCAGCTATTTCCGGCGTAGATCCTGAAGTTACTTTGAGTATATTGGTTACGCGATGTTCTTTATCGCCTGGATTGATCCGTTCTGGCGAGTATCCGGCGAAGAAATCTTTATTAAATTCTAACCCTGATACAGATTCCACTACCGGAATACAGACTTCTTCGGTCGCTCCAGGGTAAACCGTCGACTCATAGATAATAATATCATTTTTACCAATGACACCACCTAACATTTCACTCGCTTTAACCAGTGGCGTTAAATCCGGTTGTTTATGCTTATCGATTGGCGTTGGTACAGTGACAATATAAACATTACATTGCTTAAGCTCGTCAATCTTAGTGGAAAAAGACAGTTTTGTCCTCGCTGCTAGCTCTTCATCACTGACTTCAAGGGTGGAGTCCGAGCCCGATTTTAATTCATTCACTCTGGCTTGGTTAATATCAAATCCAAGGGTTGGGTATTTTTTACCAAATTCCACAGCAAGAGGCAAACCAACGTACCCTAATCCTATGATGGCTATTTTTATATCTAAGTTATTCATATTTTCCTTTCAGAATTTTTAATAGACACTAAATTCATGCTCTTACCACAATATTTTTACAGCTCAGAGAAATCAACAAGAAATGGGTTAATAATGATAAGCTCTCCCAAACGCTGCTTATGTTGCATATCTTCACTAATTAAATAGGTGCAACCTAAAAACTGTGCTGAAGTTACAACCAAAGAGTCCCACCATGAATAACCATACAGATCTTGTGTATCCCATGAGGCTTCTATCAAGGTCGCAGATATTTCTAAAGGTTGCCATACTGTCAATGCTCTTAAATCAGCTCTTGCTTGCGATTTCGGCAGACCCGGTTTGAGTTTTTGAGTGACTGTCACGTAGTATTCATTCATCACTTGAGCACTGATCTTACCGCACTCATTTTTCCAAAGAAACTCCAACCATTTAGCCGCCTTTAGTTGTTTTTCTTTTTCTGAACTATCCCGCGCGTAAACAAGAATATTAGTATCGACAAAATAGCTAACGTTCATGCAGCTCATCACGTGATGGATAATTACCGGATTGTTTTAAAGGCTGCGCATCGACATTAAGAAACCGCTGCATAGCTTGTGAATAACCTGTCTTTTCTCTTTTCATTTGTTTTAGCAAGTCGCCTAGAATTTGAGATACACTGGTATCATGCTCCGCAGCCCACACCCTTGACCAATGAGCGACATCATTTTCAAGCCTTATCGTAACATTTTTCATAGAAAATACCGCCTAAATACACCTTTAAATCTTTGCACGATTATAGTGCTGCACGAAATAAATGTCAAAAACCAACAAATTACAAAACACTCTTATAGATAATAACTCCAACCCAACGCCAATCTAAATCTTTCACTCTGCCTTGCAAACCCATCGATATTTTTATCAGCAAAATCCACTTCAACATCAAAACGGCTGTTCCTATCAGCCTGCCATTGCCAGTTGGCTAAAATTCGATTTGTTTTTATGTTACTAGCGGAGACTGTATGCCTTGAGCCAAAGGAAGAATTGCTAGCACCTTGGTTTATTTTGAGTTTTTGAATTTTGAGACTAAAGTTTTGAGTTCGACTTAATCGACCAATCACGCCTAATGTTAAGGCTTTTGAGTCATTATCATAGGTTGAACCGATTGCTCTCTGGTTAAACCTATAACCATTGATATAAATGCCATCTTCGTAAGTCGTATCAAAACTATTCTTATTCGGGTAAGTTCTTGTGGATTCAGCAAATATCCGCCAGTTTTGCTCAAAAACCTTTATTTGTGCAGATAGCCCTAATTGTTGCGCTGCGAAACTCGCTTGCTGACCTTCATCGGTCACCGAAAAATAAATATTTGCCGGGAAGTTCCTACTGGTCAGGTTTTGAGGGACTCGCCATCGAACGTCTATCCCTGTTAATACTTTATCACTAAAGTTCGTATTGAATTGTTTCGACGTCCCGCCGGAAATAGCTGTTGCCCGGAGGCTTGCCTCTAATGAATCAAATGGTTTAAATGAAAACGAAGCACCTGAAAAATAATGATCTTTGAAGAATGCCGTTTCTTCTAATTGACTGACAAATCCGGTAAAACTCCATCCCCCTATCCAACTTAGAACAGGTAAATCAATTGCATCGGAATAATTCCTGTTAACCGTCAACCCAAACGGAGTTCTAGCATTATTAGACAACAAATTGGCTGAATCCCAACTCGCCCCCCACCATTTTTCGACCGCCCCGAAATTAAACACCCAATTTCCTGCTACACCGGCGATATACGAACCGTCGTAATGAAAATTATCCCGATCCAGTGGATCATTTATTCTGTTAACCTGTAGGTTCCAAGCAAAATGCTTATTCATATTGGTTGTGCTTGCAGTTAGTTCTGATTGCCCCCTTGCCGAATCGCCAAAGGATCTCAAAACTTGCTCACTACTCGCTACTGATACCGTCAAAAGTCTTCTTGCTTGATTGGAAAGAGCCGCTTTACCGTGTTTTTTTACACTCCAAAATATCTCTTTATATTGCAAAGGAATATTTTGGATATCGGTATCATCGATATTTTTAATAACGCCTGCCCACATTAACGGGTAGGTAGTGATAGGAACTTTAATCACTCCAATATCAGATAGTGTTTCAATATCTGATCGCAGCTGAAGATCCGAAGTATTAATCCAGGGTTCTGCACAGATAAGAGAGTTAGTAATAAACATTATCCCAGCAGTTAGTATCCTTCTAATTTTCAAATTATTCTATATCTTTTCTTCGGGCTTCGGGCTTCGGGCTTCGGGCTTCGGGCTTCGGGCTTCGGGCTTCGGGCTTCGTTAGAATTTTTTTATTTTAATGATCAAACTTCCAATCATTTTTGAAAGAATTTCAGCTTCCTTCATCCAATTTAGTCCTGTTTTATTTGTTAAGAAACCAGCTTCAATACCAATATCTGCTTGAGTTTTAAATTCTCCAAGCGATCCCTTGGCTATTGCTAAAAATCTAACCTTCTCTCTTTCATAATCTTTCTCAAAACCTTCAGCAATATTTGATGGTACAGAAAGAGCGCTACGAGTAATTTGATCTTTAAATCCAAAATCTCTTAGCTGTTTTGTTTCTTTATACACGTCGATAGCTAACGCTCTACTTCTTTTCCAAACTTCTAACTTTTCATAATTCACAAAAAGCCTCCCTGCTCAATGGTTAAATTTTTTCCTCTAAAATTGTACTCGCAGCTCGCAGCTCACGCGCTCGTAGCATTTTTATAACGAATTAACTGCGGCGGCTCCAAGCGCCAACTGATAAATCAATTGACTAACCGTTGTCCACAATGTCAGTGATTTGATGCTATCGGTATCAAGCGGCACTACGACTGTGTCTCCTGGGCTTAAGTATTCGTTTTGATGAGTCAACCAACCACTTTGATTTGGCAAGAAAACTGAACCATCGGCTTTGACGACATAGATACGATCATTATCGGCTCGGTTGGTTAAGCCGCCACTTTTTTCCAAATAGTCTTCCAGTGTCCATTGATTATTAAATAAATGCGACGTTGCATGTTGCACTTCACCGAGTACTGAAACTTCTTGTCTGAAGGTTGGAATAACCAACTGATCGCCATCTTTTAACTGGATGTCATCGCTTGTACCGGAAACAATGGACTCTAACTGAATAACCAATCGACCTATTGCTTCAGTTTCAGATAAAGCATCAAGTAAACTTTCCGAATCATTTAAACTAGTTGAGTCACCAGCGGCGGCATCTTGCAATTGACTCGCGGCAATATCCTCTCGCATTCTATCCTGGAGTTCTTTTAATTGTATGGATTCCTGACGCTGCAGATCGACTCGTGTAAATATGGCAGCGCCGATATGCGCCATGGTCGTAAAACCGCCCGCTCTAACAATGACTTGTGATAGCGTTTCGCCTCTTTTAAACTCATACGATCCGGGAAAACGGACTTCGCCCGTCAATGTGATATTCAAATTTTCGCGATACTCCGGCGTGATATAAATAGCCAATTTATCCTTTGCTTGTAATTTAAATGAGTCACCCCCAGTTAGTTGCTCTGCAAGATTAACATTAAAATGCTTCACTGTAGCAGTTTCCATGTCACTTAAATCTCGTCGGGTAATTTCGGCATTACCTAAATAAGACGCCTCCGCCAATCCTCCAGCAATCAAAACTAACTCACGAATATTCATATTTTTTGTTAATGGATATCGACCTGGATAACGCACATTTCCTGATATGTCGACTAATTTTGCCAAACCACCACCTGCGTTTTGCCCGTTAATTTTTTCGATAATCGGTTCAAGAATGTCTAGACGTTCTTTGTTTTGCTCGAAGGTAATGATTTTATCCAACGGTTGCAATATCCAGTCTTGTTTCTGGGAGCCGTTTATTAAATCGCGAAGATTGAAATGCAATGTCGATATTTTTCTTAAAGGCATTTCTTTTCGCACTATTATGGCGAGGTTAAGATCAACGGTTTCTTTAAAGTCTTTAACCGAATGGATCACATCAGATAAACGTAGATTTTTTTTCCACTTGATGGCACGTTCTCGATGAAAAGCCCCTGTTAGTTCCACTACATCCTCGAAATCTTCCAAAACGGTGCCAATTTCGACTAAATCACCATTTTTTAATTTTGTTGTTTTGGCGGACTTTTGAGTTAAGTCAACATCGAAAACGGTAGTAAAACCATTATTATTTTTTCGGACTATGGTCGAAATATTGGGGAATGCTTCGGCTGAAAAACCACCAGCCAGAGATATTAGGTTTTGAAGTGAGTTTTCATTTTTCAACTCGTAAATTGCAGGTCTTTTTACTTCACCTTGGATACCAACAGTGTCACTAACTGGTGGTATATAAATGACGTCTCCAGGTAGCAATCGAGCGTCATTTCTTGTATCACCTTTTTGCAGCAGATCATAGAGATCGAGTGTGGTTATTTTTTCCCCACGGCGTTTTAATTGAATATTTCTTAGTGAGCCGATATTGGTAATACCGCCACTAACAAACAACGCATTAGTCATCGTCGATAAAGAACTCACGGTATAAGAGCCGGGTTTAAAAGCCTCACCCAAGACAAAAATCTTAATCGAACGTAATTCACCTAAGGATATCACCGCTCTAACGCCAATCATTTGTTCGGCAACCTTTTGCTGAACCAATTGTTTGGCTTCCGAAAACCTTAACCCCGCAACAGAAATTGGTCCAAGTTCTGGGAAGTTAATCGCACCATCTCGACCCACCGATAATTCATGGTTTTCGTTGATTTTTCCGAGCAATTGAATTTGCATACCATCACCAGGTCCGACAATATAATCCACAGGGATAGGAATATCGGTTGCTGGAGCGAAGGTTGTCGGTACACCTGCAAACAGATCGTAACCGTATCGAACCAAACCTGTTTTATTATCGCTAGCCATGTCTCTTTTCAAACTGCGTTCATTTTCACGGTCTGACAAAGGCAGAGCATTTTCATCATCTGCTTTGCCAATCACACCTCTTTCGTTGGTTTCAACTTCTGAATTTCTGGGTAGAACTGTTTGGATATTTTCATTTGCATCAGTCTGGTTAGAGCTTTGCAATTCCTTCAGAGATTGACAAGCCGCATCGACGTCATATCCTGCTGATTCTGCTAACTGACGTTGCTGTGGAGTGAGATTTCGGCATTGTTGCTCTAACTGCGATGTATCTACCGCATTCGCATCAACTCCAAAAACTCCTTGAAATAACGCTATGGATAAAAATATGGTGTAAATCTTATTGTTTTTTTTCAGCATACTATTTTGTTTCTTTCTTTATTTCTTTCGGCATATTATTTTCCAGATCAACTTATTATTTTTCCAGATAAACTGGTAAGGATTTTCCGCTATTTTAGTTAAGAACGATATATTAATTCAGTCAGATATTAATTCAATCGGATATTATCTAACGGATTTTGTGGCACGCTACCGCCCTTGAGTTACGGCTCTCAAAGTGCAAAAAATCGACCAAAAACTAGCCAACCACTTGATTTTATTGGCGCGATTATACACCAAGCTCACAGCGGGATGTAACAAAAAGTCCCCCAAATGTGTGCATTCGGCACGGATTTTCTAACTATTTTAGATCTGAAGTTGTCAATCGGTGGTAATTTGCTCATTTTCGACTTTTAAACAATTAATTTGACCTAAAAACTCCACTAATAACATGGATCTCGACTCTCCATCAGGTTTATCAAATATTGCTTTCAGACCAGCAAATGGTCCGGTTAAAATCCTCACGGGTTGACCTTGCTCGAAGCAGCTGATCACCACCTCATTTTCCGGATCTTCACAGTTTATTAGAGTTTCAACTAGACCGTTGGGAAGTTGGGCGATTTTTCCACCAAATCTAACCCAATCTCTTATCCCTCTAGTAGAGCGTATTTTGTGCCATAAGGGGTTATCGTTGGAAATATTGACAAACACGTAACTTGTAAAGAGTGCTTCAGTGACAATACTCTTTTTCCCTCGTCGAATTTTTTCAACCTTAACGGTAGGGCAATAACTCTTAATATTTTGATTGTTAAGATGTTCGACTGCGCGAATTTCCTGACGAGGTTTAGTGGCGGCTAAATACCAACAAATATCTGAAGTCATCTTTTCTTTAGCTGGCATTATCTAAGGTTTTTGGTTCTGGTTGCCAGGCATCTGTCCGGTATTTATGTGACTAGCCGTTGTGACAACATTAGTCGTTTTGACAGCAGTAGTCGTTTTGACAACAGTATTTTTCTCATCCAGATAACTAAGCAATCCTTCAACACCCTTCGTGTTAACTATCTGACGGTATTCGTTTTTTTTCATTTTCACATAACTGATACCTTCCACTAAAATATCATAAAGCAACCATTTATTGTTATTTTGTGCAATTTTAAAAATGATATTAAATGCTGGTAAATAAATAGGTTCCAACCGGATAGTAATAATGCCGCGCGTATTTTTGTCATTGAGCTTAGCGCTCAAAAATTTTACCCTCTGACCATCATAAAAACCGATACCTTCCTGAACATAACGATGTAAGGTGTTATTAAAACCAATTTCCAGGGAATTGATATCATTTTGAGAAAACTGTTTCCAGTTTTTTCGACCTAACAGTTGTTTTAAGGTTAGTTCAATATTCCAATAAGGAAGAATATTAGCATTTACAAACTGATGTAAATGCTGTTGGTCTTTCTTTAATTTTTTTTGCTCTGAGAATAGTGTGGAGTCGATTTTAGAAATGATATTTTTGAAATGATTTTCAACACCACTAACCGTCTTATGTGAATTTGTTACTGTTGCAGAGCTCAAGGATGCCGTGAGACGAACGCCAGTTAGATCCTGATCGGCTGCTGCACATAGATAACCGATATTCAATAAGCTAACCGTCGTTAAGAAAGTTAATACTCTTATTAAAATAAAACGGGATAACACTTTAAATTTACCGACAAGGAGAGTGTTCATTCAATGCAGTCTTTCCGTAACTAATCAGTCGCATGATAACTTGTTGAGAGTATAACGTTTACTGGTTATTTAGCCAATTATAAAGCCAAAAGGCAGGGCAAATATAGCGGCTAAAATTGAGTAATAGCCCCAGTTAGACGAATAATTCTGCTATTTATATTTCTGTTCCATTCAAAATGCTGATCGCAATTGAATTTGGTGGACCTAGAAAGACTCGAACTTTCAACCCCCGCCATGTCGAGGCGGTACTCTAACCAATTGAGCTATAGGTCCATTTGTGTAAATCTATCTCTGATAAGCTAGATATCCAAGACGCGGCGTATGTTATCAGAAAGAAGATAATGCGCAACAATTATTGACAGAATTATTAACAGAATGTCTAGTCTAGCTATCAAGAAATCTACAAGTCATAGCCTTTAGGGTTATTGCTCTGCCAGCGCCAGGTGTCAACAATCATTTCCGGTAACCCTCGTAACGCCTCCCAATCAAGGACTTTACCTGCGAGACTTGGATCTGACCAACATTCAGCTATATCCCCTTTCCGTCGAGATTCGATTTGATAATTAATCTTTTTATTAGTCTGTTTCTCAAATTCCTTAACCATATCTAAAACCGAATAACCTTTCCCCGTGCCCAGATTTAGTGTTGTAACACCGTCAAACTCAGCAATTTTTTGCACCGCTTTGACATGAGCATCCGATAGATCAACTACATGGATGTAATCCCTTATTCCAGTGCCATCGGGCGTTGGATAATCATCACCAAAAATAGAAAGCGTCTCCCTCTGCCCTACTGCCACCTGACTTATGAATGGCATAAGATTATTGGGAATTCCCTGCGGGTCTTCTCCTATTTGACCACTTTGGTGTGCGCCGATTGGATTAAAATATCGAAGCAGTATTATTTGCCAGTCGCTATCTGCGATAGCCTGATCTCGCATAATTTCTTCGATAAATAATTTGGTTCTCCCGTAGGGATTGGTGGCGGATATTGGAAAATTTTCGTCAATAGGGACACTAGCCGGATTACCATACACTGTCGCGGAAGAGCTAAAAACAATACGTTTACAGCCGTGATTATTCATTGCGTTTAGCAAGTTGATAGTACCGTATACATTTTGCTGGTAATAGGTAAGCGGAATTTGGGTCGATTCTCCAACCGCTTTTAATCCAGCGAAATGTACAACAGAGTGAAATTGATGTTCTGTAAAAATTTGGGATAACGCTTTAAAATTAGTTAAATCTACTTTATAAAAACGTATATGCTGATCGGTTAGTCGCTCAACTCTTCTTAATGATTCGAGCGACGAATTAGACAAATTATCGACCACAACCACTTCAAAACCAGCTTCGAGTAACAGTAAACAGGTATGACTACCTATATAACCAGCCCCTCCCGTTACCAATATTTTTTTAGTCATAACATTCTCTTCAAACGTCGAATATCAAATATCAAATATCAAATATCACGAAGACGACTTTTTATCATATCGACGTGCAGCTACAAAAAAATACTTAAACCTAAAATAACTCCGCTAAAAGACGAACTTACCGTCTTCAACATCCAAAGAAATCACTCCACCAGGTGCAAGTTGTCCACCGAGTAACTTTTCAGCTAGCGGATTTTCGACCCAATGCTGAATAGCTCTTTTTAAAGGTCTGGCACCGTATACAGGATCAAATCCTTTTTCTGCTATCATCGATAAAGCTTCGTCAGAAAATTCGAATTCAAGTCCGCTATCGGCTATACGTTTGCCCAGCTGTTTTAATTGGATTTTTGCGATCTGTTTAACGTCATCTTTTTCTAATGAATGGAAGATGACCATTTCATCAATCCTATTCAAAAATTCCGGTTTGAAATAATCGCCGATAACCCCGTTAATTTTCCGTTTTAGCTCTTCGTAATTTTCAGCGCCAGCAGATTCCAAAATCAAATCAGAGCCCAAATTTGAAGTCATAATAATCACTGTATTTCTAAAATCGACAGTTCGTCCTTGACCATCGGTTAATCGACCATCGTCTAACACTTGAAGCAAAATATTAAACACATCTGGATGTGCTTTTTCTACTTCATCTAACAATATGACTGAGTAAGGTTTTCGTCTGACTAGCTCTGTTAAATATCCACCTTCATCATAACCAACATAACCTGGAGGCGCACCAATGAGTCTGGCAACCGAATGTTTTTCCATAAACTCCGACATGTCAATTCTGACCATCGCATCTTCTGAATCAAAAAGAAAATTTGCCAGCGCTTTGCTTAACTCCGTTTTACCGACACCGGTTGGTCCAAGAAAAAGAAAAGAGCCATTTGGTCGATTGGGATCGGAAAGTCCTGCCCTCGATCTTCGTACCGCATTTGAAACGGCAGAAACCGCCTCAGTCTGACCAATCACTCTGGAATGGATGTGTTGTTCAATTTTTAACAACTTTTCTTTTTCACCTTCCAACATTTTGTTAACTGGAATACCGGTCCACTTGGAAACGATATGAGCAATTTCATCTTCACTCACTTTATTTCTTAACAGAGTCATTTCTTGCATTTCTACCTGGCTCGCCATATCTAACTGCTGTTCGAGTTCTGGAATTCTTCCGTATTGAAGTTCAGACATACGAGCTAAATCACCTGCCCGTTTTGCAGCATCAAAATCAATTCTTGCTCGCTCTAAATCTGTTTTAATACTTTGTGTTCCATGCAGAGCAGCTTTTTCAGCTTTCCAAATTTCGTTCAATTCCGAAAATTCTCTTTCCATTTCAACAATGTTATTTTCGATTTCAACCAAACGCTTTTTAGAACTGGCGTCACTTTCTTTTTTGATCGCTTCCCGTTGCATTTTTTGCTGGATTAATTTTCTTTCGATCCGATCCATTTCTTCGGGTTTCGAATCGATTTCCATGCGGATCAAACTCGCCGCTTCATCGATTAAATCGATCGCTTTATCGGGTAATTTTCTATCTGAGATATACCGATGAGATAAAGTTGCGGCAGCCACAATAGCAGGATCGGTTATGTCTACACCGTGATGCACTTCGTAACGCTCTTTAAGACCACGTAAAATCGCAATAGTATCTTCTACGGTTGGTTCACCAACTTGAACTTTCTGAAAACGTCTTTCTAGCGCTGCATCTTTTTCGATATATTTTCGATATTCATCTAAGGTCGTTGCGCCAACACAGTGCAACTCTCCTCTAGCTAACGCTGGTTTTAACATATTACCGGCATCCATAGAACCTTCGGCTTTGCCCGCACCGACCATGGTATGTAATTCATCGATAAATAAAATAACTTGTCCTTCTTGTTTGGAAAGATCATTGAGTACAGCTTTTAAACGCTCTTCAAATTCTCCACGAAATTTTGCCCCCGCTATTAACGTGCCCATGTCCAAAGATAAAACTCTTTTACCCTTAATTCCTTCGGGTACTTCCTCGTTTACGATTCGTTGCGCTAAACCTTCGACAATTGCTGTTTTACCAACACCTGGCTCACCAATTAAAACAGGATTGTTTTTTGAGCGGCGCTGTAAAACCTGTATGGTTCTGCGAATTTCATCATCTCGACCAATCACCGGATCGAGTTTTCCTTGCTCAGCTCGTTCGGTTAAATCAATTGTATACTTATCCAACGCCTGACGTTGCTCTTCAGCGTTAGGGTCGTCAATTGATTGACCTCCCCTCACTTGTTCAATTGATTTTTCAAGCGCTTTTTTATCCGCATTTAAGTCCTTTAAAATACTTCCTAAAGTTCCCTTATCGTCGATCGCAGCAAGCACGAATAGTTCACTTGATATGTATTGATCTTTTCGCTCTTGTGCGAGCTTATCGCAATGATTAAGTAGTCGAGCCAAATCATTAGAAATATGTACATCTCCAGGTGTTCCTTCGACTTGAGGTAAACGCTCTAATGCTTCTGCCAATTGCGATCGTAAACTGTGTAAATTAATATCGGTTTGCGCCATCAAATGTCTTACGCTTCCACCCTCCTGATTGAGTAAAGCGGTCATCATGTGAATTGGTTCTATAAATTGATGTTCTCGACCGAGTGCCAAGGACTGAGCGTCTGCAATCGCCAGCTGGAATTTACTCGTTAGTTTGTCCATTCGCATAGGAATCACCCCGTCATAAAATAATGGTTAATACTGATTGTTATTTTAAACAATGGGGGCTAATTATTGAAAGTTCAAGCGTGTTATTTTTATCCTAAATGAAACACTTGATTTTAGAATATGAACTACTGCAGTCACTATTTATTCCTGTTAGTGTTACTCCAATTGGTTCTGTTGGATCATACTAATAACCTCATTCACATAGTCTTGCCCACGTTCAGAGTAGCCAGATAATCCATGTGCTAATTTTACACCGGTGATTATTTGACCACGCCTGCGTAAGCCAGCTCGAACATTGCGGAGATCCGAATACGTTTGGTGTGAATTAAGATTGCGCATATAACTCGCAATTGATGCCTGAATAGATTTATATTTTTGAACTTCGTGCTGACCACCAGAGTTGCGTTTTTGGGGTACGAGACCACAACCTTTAGTGAAGCACCATTGTCCAAATAAATTATTCGCTTGCCTTGCAAAACGGGAAGTACCCCATGCCGACTCATTAGCAGCTTGAGCTAAAACAAGTGAAGATGGAATAATATCAACCCGCCTTCTTAACTCGTCGATATCAGATTCAATCTGACCGGATTTCAGACCAAAATCACGCGCGATCTTGCGCAATTTTTTTCTGGTGATCGATGAGTGATAACTTTCACTCTCAAGCTCTTTGATAAGGCGTTCTAAATGAGCTTTTTTATATTGTATTTTCCCGTTTTCTTTTTCGACTAGAGGTCTAAGATAATCAAAAAACTGCTGTTTTTTTTGTTTTACATCAGCAATCGAAGCAAAATCCGGCAAATCTGACGAAATATCTAAAGAGCCAACGACCGAAGGTTTAGATTGCCAATCGTGTTGTAAAAATAAAACCATCAATGCTGCACCGGTAATAATTGCACCGATTATGTAACTCTTGTCCCGTTTGATGGCATCAATTAAACCGGTCATTATTCTCATAGAAGCTCCAATTAATGAATTAGCTGATCTGGGCTGCTCATTAGCAATGAGCATATATTGCTTGTAGTTATATCGGTAGTCAAGCCCGAACAAGCTAGGTAGAATCACTTTTCCCCAAAAACAATATCCATGTGAGCATATATGCATCAATCATCAGGTCGTTGGCGACTAGGGCTCCTTTTAGCTCTCACTGCCGCCACCCTATAGGGATTACTTCTATTTTGCTGCTTGAATACGTTAATAGCCTACGGATGCTTTGCCGAAGCACTCGATCATTGGGAGGCTTCGAGCGTAGGTGCCGTTTTAACCATCACGCCGTTGTTGACACTTAGTTTTGCCTATCTAACCAATCAAATTTTTCCACACTATATTCAGATTGAATCAATCAACTGGATCAGTTTAGTGGGAGCAGGGATTTTGGTTTTCGGCTCTTTAACCGCAGCATTAGCCAGAAAAAAGCGTAACAACCAGCCAATCCTCGATAAAACTTTAATCTCGGATCAGCCTTGAGGTCTCGACCCGATTTTTGCCCTTTGATTTTGCTTTATACAAGGCTTTGTCCGCTTGCGCCAACAGTTTTTGCGCGTCGGTAGGAGCGGGTGAAATCGAGCTGCAAACGCCGATACTTATAGTAATTTGCCCAATCGGTGAACCTTGGTGCTCCACCTTCATCGCCAAAATTTGATTTCTTAACTTTTCAGCCGCATCTTGAACATCGCTGGTTAACATCCCACAAAGAATAACAGCAAATTCCTCTCCACCAAACCGCGCCACAAAGTCGCCAGCTCGTTGAAATTCATTTTGCAGAACAGCTGCAATCGACCGTAAACACCTATCACCATCAATATGACCGTAAGTATCATTGTAAGATTTAAAACAATCAACATCACAAAAGAGTATGGCGATGTTAGTTTTATCTCGAGACGCTCTTCGAACTTCTGACTCAAGGACTTTATCAAAATACCGGCGATTTGCCAGGTTTGTTAGACCGTCTAAAAAAGCTTGCTCAGAAAGTCGACCATGATTCTCGCTCAGTTTTTGATGAGTCACTTTACGCTGCGCTTCTTGTGCTCTACGGACAAAGGCTTCAAAAATCAATTGACCAAAACTCTTAACCAATATTAAATCTTCATTTTGCCAATAGTTTCCTCTAGTTTGATAATCTAAACTGATCCATCCAATCACTTTTTTCTGTTTTGCGATAGGTATAATGGCGCTACTAAGAGCCCCCACTTGTGCGTAATACTCAGAAAGATCAGCTCTTTGGGATATTGAAAACTTTTTAGTCGTGCATTCTGGCTTTATAAACTGTACTTCACCATTTAACAGTCTCGAGAATTCCGGCAAATGTTGTTGGATCTCAAGTTTTTTGGCAAAAGTTTTTAAACTCTCTGCTCTTCCTTTAAGCCATTCCAGGTAAATTTTTGCCGTTGACTTTTCCTTATCAATCAAAAAAATGGATACTCTATCAAGTCGCAAAAAGATAGCCGATTCGGAAACCACTGCACTAATCGCATCAGAAAAGTTTTCAAGTGTTAGATTAATAAATCGCTGCGCGAAAACCCGCTGAAGATTACCCCACATTTTATGATACAAAAGCTTTGCTTGCTTAGCTTTTTCATCTGACATATCTTCGATGGTAAGAATATAACCAACTGCTTGATCAATTCGAACACTTAAAACACTCTGAACATCAGCAGGATTAACTCTACCGATCTGACATCGAACTGGTATATTAACTTCGTCACTGTTGGTGATCAATAATTCAAACACCTTGTTTTTATTCGTACTTAATCCGTTTCGCTCTTTTGCCGAGTCTGCTTTGTCAATCTCAGAGACCAGTTCCAAATAAAAATCATTTGGTAAAAACGGTTGAATTGGTTGGTTAATTAATTGAGATAATCGATAACCGAGTAATTTTAGACATTGTTGATTAATGTTGATAATTTGCAGGGATTTATCTAAAAACATAATAGCATTGGGCAATAACTCAAAAACACGCATAGACTCGGTTATTTGGCAGATATTTAAATTGGTCTGCGTGAATTTTTGGTCTATGCCTTTTTTACTTGTACCTATAGAGTATCGATCAGCTTGGTTGTGAGTACTCACATCACGTGGTGAATGTCTCAGTTGACGTGCATAGAATTGTCGTTGGGTATTGGCAGGACCATCCGAAGTCAGTCTATCTAGGAGACTCACAATAGAAGTTAAAATATCTTTGTCTTTAACTCTTCGACTCAAATAATCGTCTGCTCCTGCTTTTAATAATTCAGCAGCGAGTTGATCATCACCATTATTGGCCAAAATAGCAACCATCGCGCTTGGTAACACATCTTTAAGGCGACGTAATACATCGATAGGATGTTGATATTCAAAGCCATCGCCAAGAAATATAACATCCGTATTGTTCGCCTTCACATAATCGAGAGCTTCATCGATGCTTGTTCTAAAACAAATATGATAACCAAAAAGTTTAAGGTAATCAGAAACAGTAGAAGAAAAGTCGGGATCAGGATCAACTAACAAAATAGATTGAATAACGTTAGTCTTATTCTGTGCTTGTGAATCTTGTACTTTTGAGTCTTGCACTTGCGAGCTTTGAACTTGCGAATGTTCAATGATATCATCAACATCAACCACATCGGCTACTTTCATTCCCTGAATATCCTGCACATAATCCCCTCCCTTTTCACATCTCTCTTTTGAAATGAGCCTCATTATTGAATTCGAATTGTTTACAATGATGATGTCGATCGTCTAATCTTTGCAATCACAAATTAACGGTAATGGTTATCGATTGCAAGCTATTTGTGACAAATAATGTGTTCTGTTATTTGTACATTGTTATCACTTGTAAAGTTGAAGACCTGCCTTGTTGAACATCTCTTGCACTTGCATGGTCAGTCTATTTAAAAACGGTCTTTTATTCTTATTTGTTATATAAAAAGTACCGTTTATCCTAAAAAATTGAACACTCATCCTTAATAGACCCGTTTTTGTGAACTATGACAACTAGTAAAATTTTTAGCATGGCATATAATTAAACCATCGGCTTAAAAAGTGGTTTCGTCGATTTGTAATAAACCTCCACAATAATCAAAAAAATAAAATGGTACTTACAAATATGATACGGACAAATGTGGCTCTGGCAAAAAGAAAACCAGGTAGACCAGCTCTATCAGCGATTGAAAAAGACGAAATACGCGAGAATATTATCCAAATAGCCAAAGAGCTATTTGTTAATGAAGGCTACGAAAACACCAGTATGCGCAAAATTGCTGCTCAAGCAGGATTTGCCCCCACTAAAATATACTATTATTTCGAAAACAAAAAACAGATCTTAAAACACTTTTGGCGCGATATATCTGCCGATATGTGGTCTTGCAGTCGACCAAGTGCCGCATTATTGGTTGGTGAGCCGCTTAATATCATTCGATATATGATGAGGAAAAACATCGAGTACTGGATTGCCAACCCGCAAAACTACCACCTTTTAGTCGAAACTCAAGATTCGAAAGCCGATCCTTGTGATAATATAGATCTCTATAATTCAAGTGGAAGCAAAGAATATATTGATACCCTTAAAAGTGCAGTTCATCGGTGTATGCAGGCAGGTACTTTTAAAAAAGACGACGTCCTTTTTGTTTGCCAGCTAATTACGGTATCGACTTATGGTGTTTACGGAGCATTCTATAGTTTGCCTAATATCGCGTGGGTCAATAAAGAAAGAATGATTACTGACAGTATTGAAAACACACTTAGAGGACTAACCATTAAATAACCTCTGGCTGCACGCCAATCGCAAAACTAACAGTTTGTGGTATTTCAGGGATAGGTTAAAATACACTCACGAAATCCTCCAAGTTTCCAATACTGATGTCAAAACGTTTATTATTATTAAGTAGTTCAAGAGTAGCCAATACTGGTTTTCTTGAACACGCTTTATCTTTGATTGATCAATTTGTGTCTGACCATTTTGGTCAGGGTAATAAAAGGCTATTATTTATTCCCTACGCGGGCATTTCTATCGGTTTTGATCGCTACGAGTCTATGCTTGCAACAGCCCTGAGGAAAATCGGCATAAGCATTGAATCAATCCATCATAGAGAAAACAAGATCCAGGCAATCAAGCAATCTCACGGAATAATCATAGGTGGAGGAAATACTTTTTCATTGCTCAATTCATTGCACCAGCAAAAGCTCATTGAACCGATCCGTCAAATGGTGGAACATGGTACTCCTTATATTGGCTGGAGTGCAGGTTCGAATATTGCTGCTCCCAGTATAAGAACAACTAACGATATGCCAATTGTTGAACCTCCGTCGTTTGATGCACTTAATTTATTGCCCTGGCAGATCAACCCACATTATATTGATGGCAACCCTCCTGGACATAATGGCGAAACTCGTCAACAACGGCTCGAAGAGTTTTTGATTGAAAATCCAGACAGCAAGGTGATCGGCATTCCTGAAGGTACTGCACTTAACTATCAAAATGACCAATTAAGATATCTTGGAAATACCGATGGATTTTTATTTCAAAAAGGTTCGAAAATCTCCTTTAACCCAAGCACTAATCTCAATCAGCTTTTGGTCTAGAATAAATGTCAGATAAAAGCGACCAAATATACGCGACGCAGCAGCCATTTAGCCCATTTCAATTTGATCAAAAAGTCGCCGCTGTTTTTGCTGATATGATTAAGCGTTCCGTCCCGGGATACAAAGATATTATTCATACAATTCAGCAGCTTGCATCATCATATATCACTCAAAATTCAAATGCCTATGATCTTGGCTGCTCACTTGGAGCAGCCAGCCTTGCGATGAGTTATGGTAATCAAAATTCCAGGGTGGAAATTATTGGAGTGGATAATTCCAAAGCGATGATAGATCGATGTGCCGCCAACATTGAAGGATTTAAACAACAAACACCAATCAAGTTGGTACATGATGATATTCAGCAAATAGAAATCGAAAAAGCCAGTATGGTGGTTCTAAATTACACTCTACAATTTATTCCCCAACCAGTAAGAGTCAGTGTTTTACGACGGATCTATAGGGGAATGCGCCCTGGTGGTATTTTAGTTTTATCTGAAAAAGTTGTCTTTGAGGATAACACGACGGATCAACTGATGATCCAGCTGCATCATCAATTTAAGCGGGAAAACGGTTACAGCGATCTGGAAATCAGCCAAAAACGAAACGCCTTAGAAACCGTTTTAATTCCAGAATCGATAACAACCCATATCGATCGCCTAAGAAATGTCGGGTTTTCTCACGTTAGCAGCCTGCAACAGCAGCTCAGTTTTGTTTCTTTTATCGCAATTAAGTAGCTAACCTTACTTATGATTAATTATCTTCAATTTAGCTGCGACATATCGCAATCAAAAGTCGCACCCTGGAATGATTTTTTTCTAGACGCCGTAAAACGTAGATGCAACCAGTATACCCACGGAGAAGCCGAAGAGTGGCAGACTCTATTAGACTCACTCCCCGGATTAACCGCGCAAACTGTCGATATTACCCACTCTGTAAGTGCCAGAAATAGCACCCGTTTAACCGCTGAAATGCGAGAAAAGCTCGTTCAACAGTTAAAGCAACTCCACCCATGGCGCAAAGGTCCGTTTAATCTTTTTGATATCGATATTGATACGGAATGGCGCTCCGACTGGAAATGGGATCGAATAAAACCTCACATCACACCTCTAAGGGATCGCTCAGTTTTAGATGTTGGTTGCGGAAATGGTTATCATTGTTGGCGAATGCTTGGAGAAAAGGCACGTTTTGTTTTGGGGATCGATCCATCACAAAAATTCTTAACGCAATTTGCCATTATTCAAAAATATCTTGGATTAAATAATTGTCATTTACTGCCATTAGGTATCGAAGATATGCCAGTAGATATGGGAAAAAATGCCTTCGATAGCGTGTTTTGCATGGGAGTTCTATATCATCGGAAATCGCCAATCGATCTCTTGTACCAATTAAGAAGTTTACTCAATAGCGGCGGCGAGCTCATTCTGGAAACCTTAGTCGTGGATGGTGATGAAAATACTATTTTAGTTCCCTCTTCGCGCTACGCTCAAATGAGAAACGTCTGGTTTTTACCATCCACTCAAGCGCTGGAATTGTGGTTAAAAAAGTGTGGTTTTACTCATATAAAAACCATTGATATTAATCAAACCACATTAGAGGAGCAACGTTCAACTGAATGGATGACCTTTCATTCTCTAGAAAATTTTCTCGATAAAAATGATCCTAATAAAACGCTTGAAGGATATCCAGCCCCCAAAAGGGCCACCATCATTGCACATCGGTAATCGTTTTTTTAATAAAAATGTCCCGATTATCGTAAACAAAGCAATATCAGGGCATTCGTTTTATTTCACAGATAAAGCCAACTCCGTCACTTTCTTGTTAGATTATCATTTAATATTCGTTTTTTTTCGATTAATATATCCGGTTGATATAAAAAACCACTAACAAAGCATTTTTTTATGACAAATACCTTGTAAGTCATGTATTCTCTAGAATATCTCAGGAAATTGTGAACTTGTTCCTTTCATTTTTTGTCTGTTAAAGTAACCTAGAAAGAACGTAAGGAAAATACTCATTTGAAGATTTAATGAATATTTTTATTGAGGTATTCGCTAGTGCATCTATCAACACAAGAAATTCCAGTAAATAGTTTGCAAATTGGCATGTATGTGTCCCGCTTGGATGTGCCTTGGGTACAGACTCCTTTCCCTATCCAGGGATTTCATATCACCAAAAAAGAAGAACTCGATCAACTCGCATTGTATTGTAATAAAGTTTTTATCGATCGTTATCTTAGCAAGGTTGATGTTAAATCAAGCTTAAGCCTTTCCCCCAAAAAGCCAGCAGAAAAAGATCTGTTGGATGAAAAGACTAAGCGACTAATGAATGAAAAAGCGAGATTCAAACCAGCGGTAGAAAATTACATTACTTCCAGCAAATTAAGAAAAGAAGTTAATAAAGCAACTCAATTGTATGATCAGGTCAGTGGCAAAATGTCTGTTGTTTTCCGGGACATGGTGAAAAATGGATACGTCAATATTTCTGAAGTCCGTGCAGCATCTACTGAAATGGTCAAAAGTGTCGTTCGCAATCCTGATGCACTGGCATGGTTGTGTCGAATCAGTGAAGATAATCGAGCGTTACACGAACAAGCAGTTAGATCAGCTATTTGGGGGATCATTTTCGCTCGCCATTTAGGTCTTTCGAGACATGATTTACGAGACATTGGTACAGCCCTTCTGTTAGCTCCAATTGGTAAATCCAAATTACCAAAAGAATTATTGTACGGTAAATTAAACGCCGAAGAAACTCGTTTGTACGAAGGTCACATCAGCTTAACGCTTGAAGAAACTGAAAAAATGTTTTCTCCAAGCCATCAAGTAAACTACATTCTTTCCAGTTATTGTGAAAGAAACAACGGAAGTGGCTACCCTAGAAATCTTGTCGGAAATCGCATACCATTTTTGGCTCGGGTCACCGGTTTAGCTCAATACTATGAAGAATTGATCAACCCACTACCTGGAAAAGAGGCGCTGACACCTGTTGAAGCGGTTTCAAATTTGTATAATGAGCGAGGCAACTTATTTCAACACGAGATGGTCGAAGCTTTTATTAAGGCGATTGGGATTTATCCAACTGGCAGTTTGGTTAAACTGACCAATAGCTCGATTGGTGTTGTACTTGAGCAACCAGAAAAATCCAGACTTCGCCCTAAAGTGGTTATAATCAAAGACAGCATGAATGTTATTTTGGACAAGCCTAAAGTGGTAATACTGTCTGATAATCCGACTGACCGTTTTGGCATGCCATTACAAATCGAAAAAAGCCTAAAAAGCACCAGTATCGATATTGATTCAAGAGCTCTCCACCAAAAGCTTTTTTCAGGTAATAATTGGTTCTCTTTTTTTAGCGTCTAAGCATCAAATATAGTGACGTTAAATAGCCGTTATCAAAACTTCCTTTAATTTCAAATGTGGCTTTTTCGCCTTATTGCGTTTTATCCTTTTGATTGCCGATGAAATGATCAATTTGTTCAGTTAAAATATCAAGTGGGATCGAGCCATTTTCTAATATTGCATCGTGAAACAATCGAATATCGAACTTATCGCCTAATTCTTTTTCCGCGAGCTGCCGAAGCTGTATTATTTTTAACTCGCCTAATTTGTAACTCAAAGCTTGCCCTGGCCAGCTAATGTAGCGATCGACCTCAGTACGAATGTTATGAGTCGAAAGTGCTGAATTTTCTTCAAGCAACTTTATGGCATCGTCTCTCGACCAACCAAACGCATGTATTCCTGTATCGATCGCTAGTCTAGCAGCGCGCCACATTTCATAAGAAAGTCTTCCAAAATTACTATACGGATCTTGATAAAATCCGGCTTCCAGACCCAGTTTTTCACAATAAAGCGCCCAACCTTCACCAAATGCAGAAATATAAGATCGCTGCCTAAATTTAGGTAAATTTGTCAACTCCTGATTAATCGCCCCTTGTAGGTGATGCCCAGGAACCGCTTCATGCAAGGTTAAACTTTCTAACACATACAGCGGTCTCTTATCTAACGCATAAGTGTTCACCCAATAGGTTCCCGCTCTGGTGCTGGCTAAGGGCGCTGAAACATAACGTCCAGTTGTATATTTAGGTGCGATTGATTCTGGAACTGGTTCAACGGTATAAGGTTGACGAGGAAGCTTAGTGAAAAACTTTGGCAATTGACCATCCATCTTTTTTGCAATGTATGCCGCTCGCATTAGTAGCTCTTCTGGCGTTTTTGCATAAAACTGTGGCGAACTTCTTAAAAACTGCAAGAATTGTTTAAAATCCCCCTTAAAAGCTAGCGACTGAATAATAGCTTCCATCTCAGCTCTAATTCTTTTCACTTCTTTTAGACCTATTTCATGGATTGCATTCGGAGAGAGATCGCCGGTGGTGTATTGGCGTATTTTATGTTGATAGTAAGCTTTACCTTCAGGGAAATCTGATGCTCCGAGAGATTTTTTTGTATTAGGAATATAGGTTTCATCAAAATATTTGCCTAGATTAGAATACGCAGGGAATACTTTCTCAGAAATAACTTTCCTAGCTTTTTGTCTTAGCGATACCTTTTCCGTTTCATTGAAGAGATTGGGCAAATCGTTAAAAGGACTAAAAAACGAACTGTCTTCAACCTTTTCACTAACTTGTTGATAAATAATATCGGTAAACCCCTTCATTACAATCTTTGGCATCGAAAAATTTCGCGCTAATCCGGCATTCATATTGTCGATATTTTGCTGAAAAAAATCAGGTACCTTTTCGAGTCGAGCAATATAAGATAGATAATCGCTCTTATTTTTAAATTCAGTCTCGACTGGCAAACGCGCTATATCGAGGTGGAAGCCTGAATCAGCTAAAAACGGGATCTGGTAATCCTTAAAGGTTAATTGAGCTTCTCGCTTGAGTAATTGCTGTTTAAAGATCTGATAATTAACTTTATCTTCATCAGATAGAAATTGATAATCTATTTTTTTAAGCTCTGCCAAAAAGTTCTTGGTCGTCAGTAACCATTTTTGCTGTGCTTCCTCAGAAACATCCGTCAATTGCTCAAAACTTAAAGGAAGCGACATTGAATCATCAAATCCAGGAAAACGATCCAGCCTAGCCTGCCATTCTTTTTCGAATAAACGATGAAGCTCGGTGTTTTTTTTAGCAGAAGATTCTTTAGCAACTACTGGCAATTGAATGAACGACACGACTAAAAACAATGACAAAAGCATGATAGGAAACAGCATTAATGTATTTATCTTATTTTTATTCTTCATATCTCTGTATTTCTGTATTTCTGTGCCCACAACGCTTTTCCTAAAGAACCTACTCTTGGCACGGAGAAAGTTTTAGTAAATTTTTTTCATCTTTTATCTTTGCCTAAACGACTAATGTTTACCAGTTTTCAGCAATTTGACGAAATTGCAGGGCGAAAACTCCAAAGTTAACTGCTCCTTAATGATCTTAGTCCACGCAGTCTTACAGGCTCCTGTCGAACCCGGCAGGCAAAAAATGACCGTATTGTTTGCCAAACCACCTATTGCGCGACTTTGAATTGTGGAGCTGCCTATCTCTTCAAACGAAACAGCACGAAATAATTCACCAAAACCCGGCATGGTTTTATCTAACAAAGGCAATACCGCCTCAGGGGTTGAGTCTCGACCATAAAAACCAGTCCCACCAGTAACAATCACGGCATGAATAACATGATCAGCTATCCATTGCGATAAAATTGCTCGAATTTGGTAAATGTCGTCAACTACAATTGCTCGAGTTACCAGTTGATGACCGCTCGCTTCAATTTCCGAAATAAGATAACCACCAGACTTGTCAGTTTCGACGTTACGAGTATCGGAAACCGTTAATACTCCTATATTCAATTGACCCATATTCTACCTACATTTTTAGCTGAGTTTCTAAATTGAGCTAATCATCGGCGATCCTTTAAGTAAAGATCAAGCTTAATCTTGTGCCGAAGAACGATCGGATCAGTATTCCATACGTTGCCCATAGAGAACTCGACCCTTAGAGAAACAATATCCTGTCGCTCATGGAGGTAAAATCCATTATTTATCTTGACTAATCCGGGCTCAAATTCACCATTTGTAACTCACGTTGATTTGAGCCTATATCGACCACTTTCTGTTTGGAGAATTTTACTTGAAAACCATTAGAGCTTTTATTGATAAGGGTTTTGTCATGTTTTGAGTCAAGGACTTATCAAGTTCTGTTTTATGAAGCGCGGCTTCCACAGCGATTTTGGCGAGCGTTTGTGTTAATTCATTGATGTAATGTTCTGATTTGGTATTTTTAACGGCTGCTTCCGCAATGTTTGGATATCGCCTTTTTAATCTAGTATCCAACAATCAAAAAAAGTCGGTTTCTTAGCTTTTAACTTTTGTGCACGACTTTTAACTTTTGTGCATAACAGTATGTAAAACGATTTCATGTTCAAAATAGACGGTAAAATCCTGATAGACCCATTTAGTGATCGGCGGTTCACCGACGGGATCTATTTTTTCGATCGGTACTCCAAACTCAGTTTCGACATTTTCCATTTTTTGCCCGTTTGTCGGTTTTTGTACACTCTGATCGCCCTGCTCAGAAACAGCCATCGACATGCTTTCAGCAAACACTCTTTCAGTCGGTAGCATTGAGCTACATACAAAAACCAGACTCAATAATCCGGCTTTTAATGCACTGCGAAGCGAGATCTGATGACGATTTAGCACTCTCCGATTCGACGTTTTCATCATATAACTCCAATTAATTCATCTCAAACATAAACTGACTATTAATATACTCTGCTAAGCTACTGATTTAAAGATATATTATGTTTTTAAATAGATATTATGTTTTTATGGTTACTAATTCTCATTCTTTGCCTGAACTAGTCTTGATTCAAATTCTCTTTGTCGGATCTGAGTTGCTTTGATTGAGTTTTAAATACATGCTTAATAATCGCATCTCGATCCGGTTCTTGGATTTGACAGAAAACCACAGAGTGTTCAAACTCTGTTCCGTCTGACTTTTGCTGGCTGTTGATGACCTTGCCGTAAATGATCATATTATGATATTCGGGGACTAATACGATTTCTAATTTAAGTTCTTGATCTTTATTTAGTTGGGATTCTGACTCAAACCGAATACCGCCACCACTCAAATCGACTTCCAACAACTCTTTATATTTAATATCCATATTTTTGACCAGATACTGGCTGAGTGAAGTGATTTTACTATTTAACTGGCTAATATAGGTTTCAATTGTGGTTTGATCTGCTTGCAAGGTATTTAAGAAGGCTTTATTTTGCCGTTCAATCTCATTGAGCTCCTTCAAAACGCGTAAAGATGGTGAGTCAGCTTGCTGATCGTTTGGGATTTGTTCGTAACTAGTGGAATCAATTATTTCATAGCTCATAAATAGTGAATTTTTGATACGAAAATATTGGCGTCTTTCATCTGTAGGAGGGGTATTTTGTAAACTCACAAATTGTACCTTTTTTGTAAACTCTTCAATATTTATAGCATAGATCTAACAATTTGAATGTACTATTACTTAGAGATTGTTCCGTTTTGTCAGGTAAATAACAATAAATTCGATAATTTATCGAAAGCACTTCTTAGATATGACCTGTATTGTTAGAATTCGCACTCAAAAATTAGTATTAAACTCTTAGTTGAACCGATTTGGAAAAAATATGAAAAAATCAGTATCACTGATGATTGGGCTTAGATATACCCGTGCCAAAAAAGATAATCACTTTATTTCTTTTATCTCGCTTGTGAGTATGCTGGGGATCGCATTGGGGATCATCGTTCTGATCACCGTTATGTCAGTTATGAACGGTTTTGAAGCCGAGCTCCGAGAACGGATATTAGGGATGGTTCCACACATTGTCATTGGCGATCGTGGAGATGGTTTTGAAGATTGGCAAAGCCTTGAATCCAAGGTTCTGACCAATCCTGAAGTAATTGCGGCAGCACCATTTATTGATGCACAAGCCATGTTTCGCCACCGGGGTTATACCAAATACGGATTAGTTCAGGGGATCTTGCCTGAAAAAGAGAAAGATGTGTCAATTGTTGATGATTATATGATCGCTGGCAAGCTCGGCTCGCTTAAGCCTGGAGAATTCGGCATCATTTTAGGAATAAGTATGGCGAGTAGCCTCGGTGTTAGTCTCAATGACAAAGTCACCATTTTACTTGCCGATGGTGCAACAGTATCGCCCGCCGGTATATCTCCCCGTTACAAACGTTTTAAAGTGGTGGGGTTATTTGAGGTAAAGTCGGAGCTCGATGGCATATTCGCGATGATCCATATTGATGATGCTGCAGTGTTAACACGCAAAGGCAACAAGGTGACTAATTTAAGAGTCACAACAAAGAATGTTCTAGAGGCTCCGTTTACGGCTTTCCAACTGAGAGATATTGTCGGCGATGAGTTTTATGTTTCAGATTGGAACTATACTCACGGAACACTGTTTAGAGCGGTAAAAATGGAAAAGAAAATGATGTTTATCTTATTGATTTTTATCATCTTTGTGGCAGCGTTTAATATTGTAAGCACTTTGGTGATGGTTGTGACGGATAAACAATCGGATATTGCTATATTAAGAACGTTAGGTGCGTCTCCCGCAACCATTATGCGAATATTTATCGTTCAAGGCAGTCTCAACGGTATTATTGGGACAATTATCGGCGTTATCGGCGGAGTGGCGTTAGCTTCTAACTTACAACAAGTGGTTGCTTCTATCGAGCAGTTTTTTGGCGTTCAAGTACTGCCTGGTGATGTTTATTTTATTGGATTTTTACCGTCAGTTTTAGAATGGTCTGATGTGATTTATATTTCTATCACCGCTTTGGCTATGAGTACCTTGGCGACTTTATACCCCGCCTGGAAAGGTTCCAAAACTAAACCGGCAGAGGCACTTCGCTATGAGTAAGACTGACATGAGTAATTCGATCTTGCGCGCCACAGGCATTTGCAAGACTTTTCAAGATGGTAAAAAATATGTCGAAGTGTTGAAAGGCGTTGATATTAATATCAATCAAGCTGAAATGGTGGCAATTGTTGGAACATCTGGCTCTGGTAAAAGTACTTTATTGCACATTCTAGGCGGTTTAGATTCGCCCGATAAAGGTGAAGTGTTCGTTGCGGGGCAGAATATCCACAAGTTATCTATAAAAAAACAAGGTGAGCTACGCAATCAAAAACTCGGTTTTGTGTATCAGTTTCACCACCTGTTAACAGAATTTACCGCACTTGAAAATGTTACTATTCCTTTGATTATTGGTGGTATTTCAGAGCGAAAAGCACGCTTGAGAGCTGAAGAAATCATCAAAAAAGTGGGGCTAGTTGACAGAGCCTCTCACACGCCTGCGGAATTAAGTGGTGGGGAACGCCAAAGGATCGCAATAGCGAGAGCTATGGTAACGAGACCTGCGTGCATTTTAGCCGATGAACCGACAGGAAATCTTGACTCTCAAACCGCCCAAGCTGTCAATGATTTGATGTTTGAGTTAAATCGCGATGAGAATACCAGCTTTTTAATTGTTTCTCATGACCTAGACTTGGCAGCGTCTATGCAAAAATGCTACAAACTGGTCAATGGCGTGCTTTCTGAAGGAGAATAATCTTGCTATTTTAAAAATTCTAAATAAATTTAAAATAGCTTTTGACAAGATGGGTAAGTGACTATAGAATGGCGCGCTCTTGAGATGCGTCGGTTTTAAAACTGAGTATTTTTTCAAGAGACAAGTCTTAAGTCCCCTTCGTCTAGAGGCCTAGGACACCGCCCTTTCACGGCGGTAACAGGGGTTCGAACCCCCTAGGGGACGCCAAATTAAAAAGCCTGATTAATTTCGGGCTTTTTTATGTCCAAGGACTGTATGTCGTAAAGAACCATGGACGGCTGTGCGACGAACTAGCGTATGCTATCATCTAGCTTCTAATTTCACCTCGTTATCTATATCTCGTTACCTATATTATTATGAATCCACTAAAAACGCTTTTAAGCCGGAAATCCCACAACAAATTGACAACTCCTGCACCAACAGAAGAACAAGTCAGAATAATGATGCAAGCGGCATTGCGAGCGCCTGATCACGCACAACTAAAACCATGGTGTTATAGGATCTTTACCGGCGAATCTCTGAAGAAACTGAGCGATCATTTTGTTACTGCAAGTCTCACCGAAAACCCGGAACTTTCCGCTGAAAAAATCGAAAGGATCCGCAATAAACCGCTTCGTGCGCCAATGGTGATTGTCGCTTCGGTAAAAGTTGTCGAGCATCGTAAAGTCCCGGAAGTTGAACAAATTTTATCTGCTGGCGCGAGCGTGCAAAACTTAATGATGGCAGCGCATTTTTTACAAATAGGTGCGATTTGGCGAACAGGCGATTTAGCATTCAATCGCAAATTGATGGATTTGATTGGTTTAGAGGCAAATGAGTCGATAGTTGGGTTTATTTATTTAGGACAGAAACTGGAAGATAAGAAACCTGTTCCAGATATTGATCAGGCTGATTTTGTTGAGTGGATGTAGCGTTTTTATTTCTCTATATCATTTAGTAACTTAACAATTGATCGTCCGACAGCATGTGCCAAATTTACTGGTACCGCATTTCCAATCTGTTTATATTGAGCGGTTAGCGGACCAGAAAATTGCCAATCATCGGGAAATGTTTGTATTCTCGCATATTCTCTTACTTCAAGTGGTCGGGTTTCGATTGGGTGACACCTTTCGGTTTGTTTTTGAGCCGGTGCGCAAGTTAAAGTTAAGCTTGGCTCGTCCATAGAAAGCCTTCTCGCCATTCCGGTTTTGCCACCACCAAGATAAAAACTTTTCATCATATATTCTTTTTGTAATTTAAGTGGTAAATCTCGCCAATATCCGCCTTGAGGTATTTGTTTTAGAATTTGATATTTTCTCTTAGGATATTTTTGTCCGTTAGATTGAGGAACGTCTGTCTTATACAATTCACCCGCTTCAAATGCGTCTCTAACAGTCATAATTCTATTGTATGGCGACGGCCAATGGTATTTAATTTTTTTTGTTAAATCATTTCGTATAGCGACTAAAATTAATCTTTCTCTTTTTTGAGGTACTTTGTAAAAAACGGCTTTTAGTACTCTAGGCTCAACTAGCGTATAACCTAATTCCGAGATAACATTTTTGATCGTTTCAAGAGTTTTCCCATTTTCATGTTTGAGTAAACCTCTTACATTTTCTGCCAGTAGAACTTTCGGATTTATTTCTTTAATCGCTCTTGCAAATTCAAAAAATAAAGTACCTCGCGTATCTTCAAATCCCAATTTTTTTCCTGCATACGAAAACGCTTGGCAGGGAAAACCGCCAGATAAGAGATCAATTTTATTACGGTATTTCTTAAAATCAACTCCAGATATATCTCCTTCAGCCACGTTCCATTTGGGACGATTATAGCGAAGGGTTGAGCAAGCATGTTTATCAACTTCATTTAGTAAAACAGAATTAATTCCAGCATTTTCTAAGCCTATTGCGAGACCACCTGCACCTGCAAATAGCTCAATCGCTTTATATTTTTGCTTGGGCTTGATCTTTAACTCTTGTTCCCAGCTGCTATTAAACAAGAGTTGAGCTTGTTCGAACTTTTCTAACTGAGAACGATGATAAGCTCGGTAATTATTGCTAGGATCTCGAAGAGGAACTAATGAACCGTTATTATCCCAACGGCGCAAGGTTTCTTTTGAAATACTAAGAATATCAGCAACTTGGGCGATAGAATAATAAGTTGGGGTCATAGTCAAAAGCTAAACATTGGTCATGGTTATAACTATGCACTTGAGTAGTGTTTTTGTCAAATGTTATTCAGGGTTATTTTTATACGCCAAGGTGAAATAATGCGCAAACCGCTCTTTGTCTTGAATCTTAAATTTGTCATTCCGGTAATAATTTTTATAAATGTCTTCTATGACCATTGGCAAGGCGAAAAAAAGATTTTCCAGGGCGTTAATTTCACCTGTGACAAGTGCATAAAAGCTCGCTCCATCAATTTTTCGGATATTTTGGTTGTCGGAACATCTCGCTCCTTTTTTATTATCAGATGGAACAAATAATGAATCAAAACGATTGGGGGTTTTAGGAATTACATTAACGAAATAGGCTGTATAATCTTTAAATTTACTCGCCTTAGGCATTACCAAATCTTCAAGGGAGCGATATTGGTCAGCTAGTTTTGCCCCAGTAACGGTGTTATATTTATTTTTTATTTCGGCAATTATCTTACGATCTTCACAAACTAAATCAACTACAGAGCCTTTGTCTAAGTCTGTCCACCCATCGACATGACCTAATATTTTTTGATGAAGTTCACCAACATGATTTTGTAACGTTTTTTGGCACTGTCGAATAGTTTCTGAACTTTTCCATGTTTGATGATCCACATTAAAAGCGCCAGCTTCAAACAAAGAGCCGAAAGGATCGATGACATTCTTATTGAACTTTTTTTCGGCTTCTTTTTTTCTTTTGATACCTATATTTAAAACATGTTTTACAATATCAACTAATTTTTCATCGGATATGTAAGTTAAATAGCTCATATTTCCTCATTAAAATATATTTTTATTTTTCTAAATACAGATCAAAAATCCGCACTATTAGGCACCCTTGGAAACGGAATCACATCTCGAATATTTTGCATTCCCGTTGCATATAAAACCGCGCGTTCAAATCCCAAACCAAATCCAGAATGTGGGACAGTTCCAAATTTTCTTAAGTCGCGATACCACCAGTAATCTTCTTTTGGTAGATCCATTTCATCTAGGCGTTTGTCGAACATATCAAGTCGTTCTTCACGCTGACTTCCACCAACGAGCTCGCCAATTCCCGGTGCAAGAATATCCATAGCAGCGACGGTTTTTTCATCGTCGTTTATGCGCATATAAAACGCTTTGATGTCTTTGGGATAGTTCATCAATATGATCGGTCTGCCTACTTTTTCTTCTGCCAAATAGCGCTCATGTTCTGATTGTAAATCGGTTCCCCAAGTGACAGGAAATTCAAATTTTTTACCGCAGTTTTCTAAGATTTTGACTGCTTCAGTATATTCCATTCTCTCAAAGTCGTTGTTGACTACACTCTCTAACCGGCTAATAACGGTCTTGTCGACTCGTTGATTAAAAAACGCGATGTCGTCTTCCCGCTCATCGAGTACCGCTTTGAAAATATATTGCATCATTGCCTCGGCAACATTAGCATTGTCATGAAGATCGGCAAAGGCGATTTCTGGTTCTACCATCCAAAACTCAGCTAGATGGCGAGTGGTGTTTGAGTTTTCTGCTCTAAAGGTTGGTCCGAAAGTGTAGACTTTAGACATAGCGAGGCAATAAGCCTCAACATTGAGTTGACCTGAGACGGTTAGAAAAGATTCTTTACCGAAGAAATCTTTGCTGTAATCGACTTGACCGTTTTCGAGAAGCGGTAAATTGTTTTGATCCAAGGTGCTTACTCGGAACATTTCACCTGCGCCTTCACAATCGCTGGCGGTAATAATGGGGGTGTGTATCCAGTTGAATCCTTCACCGTGTAAGAATCGATGGGTTGCTTGAGCCAAGCAGTTTCTTACTCTAGTGACCGCGCCGATGGCGTTAGTTCGCGGGCGCAAATGAGCGACGCTTCGCAAGTATTCCATGGTGTGATGTTTTGGCTGAATTGGATAGCTAGCAGGATCTTCAACCAAACCTATAACTTCAACTTCAGATGCCTGGATCTCGAAGCTTTGCCCTTTCCCTTGAGATTCGACTAATTCACCAGTTACAACTAAAGAGGCACCGGTAGTTGCCATTTGGATTTCACTGGCGTAGTTTTCAAGCTCAGCAGGCGCGATAATTTGAATTGGATTGAAGCATGAGCCATCGTGTAAATTAATAAAGGAAAAACCCGCTTTCGAGTCTTTTCGGGTTCTTACCCATCCCTTTACCGTGACTTGACTACCTGCGGAGACTTTACCATCCAATAATGCAGATATAGACCAATGCTTGCTCATACTAACCTCAAATATTCTAAAGACAATTTCGTGACGGATTTTAACCTCGAATAGCCATAACTACCAGTCGATTTACTGGCTTGATAGAATAAAACGAAATATTCGGGCATGAATATCAGTTTATCGTTTGATCTTGCCTTCAATTAAGTCAGAATGCGGATATCTTTACCCACAGACTGACTTTACCCAAATGAATAATTTAACCGACGAATACACACTTTTGTGCAAACAACTCACCTCCTTGCTTGAAGGGGAAACCAACTTTATTACCAATTTAAGCCAGTTTTCAGCACTCGTCTTTAATAGTTTGACAGAAGTTAATTGGGCTGGTTTTTATCTGATGAACGACGATTCATTTTTGCAACTTGGACCGTTTCAAGGGCAAGTGGCTTGCACTAAGATTCCGATCGGAAAAGGCGTTTGTGGGACGGCTGCAGAGACTCGCCAATCTCAGTTGGTGAGGGATGTGGATCAATTTGAGGGACATATCGCTTGTGATTCTCGATCAAGATCTGAGATCGTTTGTCCGGTGATTTTTAATGGGAAATTGGTTGGAGTTTTTGATGTTGATAGTCCTGAGTTGGGGCGATTTAGTGAGGAAGATCGAGATGGAATTGAGGCATTGGTTGAAATTTTGGTTGCGGGGACTCAGGTTGTCAGTCATGGAAAATGACATAATTTTAATATCATAAAAGTGAGAAGCTAAATAACAGACAGTCAGTTCTAAAGTCGACCAGATCTAAATTCGCAACAATGTTTTCCTTCGCTCAATAAGCATTTTATAAGCCGCTTTTTTGTCAGTCGATAAATAAGACCGATCAATAAGTTCGTTAAATTGATCTGTAAGAGAAGTCAGTTTTTCAATTGCTTTGGATGCCGGTTTCTCAAGAATACCCGCTAGCGCTGCAACGGTTTTAAAGTCGCTTCCTGAATACCTTCCATTGCCCATTTTTCCAAAATATTCAAGCTCCCGATCGTTAGCACTAAGGTCAAGCGCCATAGGACTTTCGATTGAGCTATATAGCTGAGCGTTAATCGAATCATAGTAAGGGCTCATTTGAATTTGTGGTTCGTGCATAATACTAATGTTCTTGAGATGGTAATCATTATTGCCAATTAAATAAGCAAATAGAATTCGTTTAAATCCTTCCATAGCAAGTGCAATACCACCCAACTCTCTAAGTTTAGTCATTACATCTAAATAACTTTTCGATTCATATTTATTATCCGAATTTTTATTGCTAATGCCAAAGACTTGCATCATATCTTCGTGGTGTCGCTTATGTTTGCCTAGTCGATCAAATCGTCGCACAATAAAACAAAGCGGTTCAGAATTTTGAAAGGAAACCAACCCTACCTTAGGGATCTCAAACCCCGCTTTTTTTGCGAGTAACATGGACAAATGCTCATTCGCTGCAGCTTCAGGATATTCTGCAGGAGTGGGTTTTAGAATAAAGTTACCGCCACTTTCAACCACGACTATTTCCTTGTTGTCAGAAAGAGTCATCTGAGCTTTGGGTTGCACGCCACTAATAGACATTCGACCACGAGTAGCAGCTTCTCTTACTTGTTGATAAAAAAGCTCCGGTGAATAAGGTAAAGAGGTGTTCGCTTTGGTATCACCAAACAAATCCAAAAGGCAAGCTCTGTGATAGTCAGGTCGGCTCTCTCCGTCATTAATTTCTTTAAGGCAGATCTTGCAGTTCAATGGTAATTGCTCCTATTAAATCGTGCCCGTTTTCAATGAGTAAAGAGAATTCATCTTTGCTGTCAATTCGTCGTGCTTTGCTTTGCACGTTTCGCAACCATCCTTCTGCGACTAGCCCCGAAAAGAAACCGTGAAGTTCCTGCGTTTTAATAATATTTGTGGATATTGGTAGGCTAAAGCTAATTTGCTTTTTGCCAGCCAAAATATATTCTCGATCATATTGAAAGCAGTGTGCATTAGACTCTTTCCATAACTTGCCGACTAATTCGCTATGAAAGTAAACATTGGCTACTCGACCCATAGCTTTATTCCTAATACGTCAGCTATTGCTAGCATTGTACTTAATTTCGGTTTAGACGCTCCAGATTCGATTGAACGATATGTGTTAGGGTTTAATCCTGCTAGCTCAGAAACGTCTATCGCTGTGAGTTTTTTTGTTTTACGTTTTTCAGCAATAACATGGTGAAATTCAGACAATGAACGTTTTACACCAAGAGATGCAAGTTTGTTATGTAATATATCTAAAGAGGTTTTCAGGTTATTTGATTGTTTTTCGATGGCTGATCTAAGCTGCTCCACTTCACTAGTTTCAAAATTTTTTACTAGTTTAATGTTCATATATTCACCTAATAAATAAAAATTCATAGAAAACTAAAAAACTATACCATATTATTATAGTTTAGTCGCGTTTTGATTAATTTATAGGTAAAAAAACCTAGCTTAGCCGTGTTTTTTTAACAGCGTTAGGTTAATGGAATGAACCCACTATCCAAACGGCTTCAAATGAGCCAAACTGAAGTGAGTTAATAATCAGTTAATAGATAGAGGGTTCAAGATGAATATAGTAACGTGTGGTATCGATTTAGCAAAG
>Ga0316204_10001342_pt1 | contig 69119 bp, 58 predicted proteins | sample 6monrhotite_MG_2_FD_205661 | JGI IMG/M metagenome (GOLD analysis project Ga0316204, IMG submission 205661) | Microbial mat bacterial communities from mineral coupon in-situ incubated in ocean water Damariscotta River, Maine, United States -... | ecosystem: Environmental > Aquatic > Marine >... | reverse complement strand
CGGTTAATGCACCCTTATCCAGATGCGCGATTTGACGTTCGTACCCGAGGGAGGAGCCCGGTGCATTAGTAGTGCACGCCGGGATCTGTACGGGGGGTGCTGGGTAACTAGTATTTCTACCGTGACCATAACTTAGTCTGAGTGTTATTGAATTTTAAGCTGATATCTGAGTGTTTATTCATCATGCTTTAAAAATAAGGATTGAAGTATGAAGCTAGAGAGTATCAAGTTAAAAAATTTCAGGGGATACAGAGCTGAAACAGTTATTCCAGTATCGGATTTAACAGCCTTCATTGGAAAAAATGATGCTGGTAAATCTTCAGTACTGGAAGCCCTTGAAATTTTTTTCAATAATAAGCTAGTTTGCTGTGAAAAAGATGATTTAAACGTACACGCTGATAGTAATAATATTGAAATAACTTGTGAATTTGGAGAGCTACCAAATCAACTGGTTATTGATGCCGCAAATCCAACCACATTAAATGAGGAATATTTACTAAACTCAAATGATCGTCTTGAAATTAAAAAGGTGTTTTCTGCAACTTCAGCAAAGCCAAAAGAAAAAATATATATCATTTGTAATCACCCATCCGCAGACAATGCCCATGACCTTCTAAGTTTGAAAAGGAATGAATTGAGGCAAAGAGCAAATGCATTAGATATTTCTACTGACACATACAATGCAAATATAAATTCCTCTATTCGACAACAAATATGGGAAAGTTATGAAGAACTTCATTTAACACATACAGAATTACTAGTAGATAAAGAAGATACAAAAAAAGTGTATGAATCTATAAGTGCTTATTTACCGCTCTATGCTCTATTTCAATCAGATAGGCAAAGCAAAGATGATGATAAAGAGGTTGCTGACCCAATGAAAATTGCTGTTCAGCAGGCATTGAGTGAGTTAAATGATGAAATTGAATATATAAAAAAACAAGTTAAAGATAAGGCGATAGATACAGCTAATCGGACATTAGAAAAACTTAAAGAGATGTCCCCAGATTTAGCTAGCCAATTATTACCTGACTTTAAGGCTGAGCCTAAATTTGACTCTCAATTTAAACTTTCGATAAAGTCAGAAAACAATATATCAATAAATAAAAGAGGAAGTGGTGTAAGAAGACTTATATTACTTAATTTTTTCAGGGCTGAAGCTGAGAGGCAAAGAGAACAAAAGGAAGGTAATCAGATAATATTTGCTTTTGAAGAACCCGAAACTTCACAACATCCTGATCACCAGGAAATGTTAATTACCGCTTTTATAGAATTATCAAATACTGCTAATAGTCAAATTTTGCTAACAACTCATACTCCAGCACTTGCTGGCCTCCTTCCATTAGAAAGTTTACGATTTGTAGAAAAAAATGGTCACGATCGTATCGTAGAGCTAGGGACTGATGAGGTCTTTGAAAAGATAGCAAATACATTAGGAATTTTAGCGGATCCTCTTTCAAAATACGCCACCGCAATGTTACTTGTAGAGGGAAAAGGTGATGTTACCTTCGTAAACCATACAGCAGAACAATTGAAAAATGCTGGATTCTTGGCTAGTACATTCCAAGAAAAAAGATTTGCTATAATTCCAATTGGTGGATGTGGAAATATAAAACACTGGCGTACTTTGCAATTGGCGAATCAGTTTAATATCCCATACTGTGTTTTATTGGATTCTGATAAAAGCACAACTGAAGAGGCTCAAAATATAGCTAAAGTTCAAGATCTTCGTCAAAATGGAATAAAAGCATACTTAACTAGAAAAAGAGAGCCCGAAAACTATATTCATCTGGGCTGCCTTCAGCTCCCACCGGAAAGTTCATTTTCATTCACAGATGTTGACGACGCTAAAGTTCTTATAAGTAATGAAAAAGGGACTCGAAGATCCAATGTTTTAGAAGACTATTGGACTTTAATGACAGCTGAACAAATAAGGGAAGCTGAAGGATACGAAGATAACGGTACAACAAGGTATGAATTTACGGAAATGTTTTCAGATTTTTTGAGTCTAACTAATGAACATTAGAGATGCTTCTGGAGACATTCTTTAGCAAATTGAATATTTAAATGGGAGTGAACTATTGTCTTCTGTTCAGGCAAATGATGTGAATTATGAGCTTCATTCTCTAGGATGGAAAGCGTTTCAGAATTTATGTGTAACTGTAGTTAGTGAAATATGGGGGCAAACTGTCCAATCTTTTTTCGACTCACATGACGGGGGACGAGACGGTGCATTTCAAGGAATCTGGAATTCAGAGAATGATGAGACTTTTAGTGGTAATTTTACAGTTCAGTGTAAGTTTACTTCAAAACCTAGCGAACAAATTAAGTTAGCAGATCTAAAAGATGAAATAGTAAAAGCTAGACGACTAGCATCTCAAGGATTAGCAGATAATTATTTTCTTTTTTCAAATGCAAGGCTTACTGGCACCAATGAGGAGAATATTCGTCATTCATTTGAATCAATTCCTGGATTAAAAAAATTCCAAGCATATGGAGTCGATTGGATGTCTCAAAGAATTAGAGAATCGTCACGACTTAGAATGCTCGTTCCTAGGGTATACGGACTCGGTGATCTATCTCAGATTATGGACGAAAGAGCTTATAGTCAAGCTGTTGAGATATTAGGTGCGCTTGGAGACGACTTATCAAAATTTGTGATTACAAATGCCTTTCAGAGTAGCGCAAAAGCTCTGAAAGAACATGGATTTGTATTATTGCTAGGAGAACCTGCTTGTGGCAAGTCTACAATTGCTGCGTCATTGGCTGTAGGAGCACTGGATATTTGGGGAAGCTCTACAATCAAAATTTGTAGCCCAGAAGACTTTACAAAACATTGGAATCCAAAAGAGCCTAAACAATTATTTTGGGTAGATGACGCTTTTGGTGCTACCCAGGTTGATTGGGCAAAAACTTTTGCTTGGAACAGCGCTTTTCCTCATATCCAAGCAGCTATTAAAAAAGGGGCAAAGGTAATATTTACCTCGAGAGACTACATATATAAAAAGTCAAGAGAATCTCTTAAGGAAACGGCTTTGCCATTAATAAGAGAATCTCAGGTTGTCATTAATGTACAAGATATAACAATTAATGAACGCCAACAGATACTTTATAATCATATAAAGCTAGGGGATCAGAGTCCCAAGTTTAAAACTAAAATTAAACCATTTCTTGCATCTGTTGCAGAGCACACCAAATTTAGTCCTGAAACCGCTAGGCGTTTAGGTAGCCCTCTATTTACAAAATCATTACTCATATCAAAGTTAACAGTAGATGATTTTGTAGCATATCCAATGGACTTCCTTATTGAAATAATTCGGACACTCGATATACACAGTCGTGCGGCATTAGCACTAATATTTATGAGAGGAGGGGCATTACCAAGTCCCGTAGAAATATCACCGAACGAGGAGAAAGCTATTACTTTAATGATGAGTTCGAGCGGACATGTTAGATCAGCGTTTTCCCCTCTTGATGGTAGCTTACTCTTAAAAACTGTTGAGAATGGTGTTTATATGTGGAGATATAAGCATCCTACAATCAGAGATGCGTTTGCATCTTTGGTCGCTGAAGATTCTGAGTTAATGGATATTTACTTAGTTGGTTCCCCAATGGATAAAATTTTCAGTGAGATTGCATGCGGAGATCTTGGTATTGAAGGTGTAAAAGTAGTTATTCCAAGCAGCAAGTATGGATTTTTGATAAATCGGATTAAAAAGTATGACACCAGTCAGTGGTATAATAAATTAGCACTTATTCGTTTTCTAACTTATAAGTGTGATAAGAATTTTTTAGAAAAATTTCTAAATGAGTTTCCTCAATTTGTTAATGGTCTACATATTCAATCTTATTTATATGTATCTTCGGACATAGATTTATTAGTTAAACTGTATCAATATAAATTACTTAGCGAAGATGATCGAAAATCAGCTGTATTAAGTATAAAAAAATTAGCTGTTGAAACTCCTGATTCAGGATTTACATCAAAATCAGTACGTAAACTAATTACTAATGAAGAATTTGATGACATTCTTGAGTGCGTGCGAATTGAATTACTTGAGAATTTGGAAAATGTTGTAGAAGAGTGGAAAGAAAGTTTTGAGCCTGATAATGATCCTGAAGAACATTTTGACGAATTAAAAAGCTCTTTATCTACCTTTAGAACTGAGTTTGAAAATGATGTCGACGCACTTGGAAATATTGATTTGGCACTTGAAGATATAAATCTATCAATTGAAAATCTTCGATCAGAATATTGGCAAGAACCAGACTCTGGTGACTTTTTTAAACAGGAAGCAGCTGCGGATAAAGCGGAGACATTCGGGCGCTCGATATTTGACGATGTTGATGCGTAGGTTTTGTTTCCGAATTCTATATGAAGCTATGCAGCAGTTCAGACTTCTGTTTGCTCTGCAATCTCTAATGCATCATCAACTTCAATCCCAAGATACCTGATTGTACTTTCTAACTTGGTATGACCAAGCAGCAATTGAACCGCTCGAAGATTCTTCGTTCTTCGATAAATCAAAGTAGCCTTGGTTCGTCGCAATGAATGCGTGCCGTAATCGTTAGGATCAAGCCCAATTAGGGATACCCAAGATTTAACTATACGTGCATAATGCCGCCTTGTAATATGCGGCGTTTCGTGGATACGACTAGGAAAGAGAAAGTCTTCCGGCTTCAAGTTTGATTTTACAATCCAGTCGGTGATTGATTCTCTGGTTTGTTGGGTAATTTCAAATTGCACTGGTTGCTTGGTTTTCTGTTGCATGACCATGGCACGAGACATAACGCGAGTACCGTGTGCGATATCACGAACCTTGAGCTTAACAAGATCACAACCACGCAGTTTGCTATCTATCGCAAGGTTAAACAGTGCAAGTTCTTTGGTCTCGTTTGCGAGCTGGAGGCGAATTCTGATTCCCCATATTTCTTTGAGTTTGAGCGGTGGCTTTTGACCAAGAAGTTTGCCCTTATTCCATGGTTCTGGGTGGTTAATAATTGTGGCATTTGATGTTGTATTGAGCATTTTCGAACTCCTCGAAAGGTGGGAGGAGTCTAAAAGTATAGACAGTGGGTACTGAAAAATACACGAAGTAAAACACTCAACAATTCCAATCTAAGCGTCCGCTTAGTGCCGATTGCGACATTCAATTCAGAGTTCTGAACGTCAGCTTTGCACGAGTAGCAGACATTCGGTTTTGTTTTTCTAAATGTATCTACCACTAAGCAGGGGTCAGGCTTGCGTTAATGTATATATCTAATCACAGCATATACAGTAACACAAGCCTGACCCCGTATTCATTCCAAGCCTGACCCCGTATTCATTCATATTCATCTTTATTTAGACCCGCTCTCCTACTATACGATTAGTAAGTCTATTATCATTATTCTTAATCAACCTAAAAATAGATTCAGATCAGTGTGTTAAGCCGTGTTCTATCTCAGCGTGTTCAATGACTGCATTGCGGAACGCCAACCATCCGTAAAAAATTTTATTTCTTTCGCAAGGTTGGTATTTTTTGCCCCATTTCAGATGAGCTAATCAATATGCCAAGCCTTTTCAATCGTGTTTCTTCTTTCTTGGCGCTCATTACCCACCAGATAGAATCTCTTTTGTAGGATGGTGCCAGATTGGAAAAAAATGCCCAGGCGGACTGATTTGCTTTGATCTGTTCCTCATACTCGTGGGCAAGCGGAACGTTTCTGTGTTCGGAGGAATAGCCTTGCGCATCGGCTTTGTTGTTAAACTGGTACATTCCCGCCGGTTTCATCTTTCCTTGTTGTATGAGAGCTTCTACTTTCTTGACGTTCACGGCGCTCCAGGTGCTACTTATTTTGCGCGGCGTAAATCGGATCTTATAGCTGCGTTCGTCAATGGTTTTTCGTATTCCGTCGATCCACCCATAACAAAGCGCGACATCTACTGCTTCAGACCACGTAAGGCTTGCACGTCCGGTACTTTTCCTGAAGAAGCCCACCCATAGTTCACTGGCTTCAGTATGATGTTCTTCCAGCCAATCGCTAAACTCATCTTGGTTGTTGAAAAAAATTACATCTTTCATCGTTTGTTGCCTTCTATATCGCATTCCACCCCCCAGTCAAGCCGGAGGGCATGCATAACCTTGAACCTAGAAAAATCAGTTGCTCGCGGCGCATAGTACAAGCCCTTGATTCCACAGCACTTCCAAAAAATGTCCGCTTAACCTATGGGTGAAACTAAGATTTTTTGAAAGCACTGTGAAACCAATATCTTGCACTCTGCATCCACGTTCAACTGATTTTTCTAGGTTGAAGCGTTCCTGGGATCAGATGGCGTCTTGCTGTTCCAGCCATTGTAAAATCACTTGGTTTGTTTCTTCCGGCTTTTCTTGCTGAATCCAATGACCGCAATCCAGATTGAGCACTTCCGCATTGGGCACGAATTCGGTTAGTCTTTCAAACTTCGGGATCAAATCACGGTCGCCATAGATCATTAGTGCAGGCTGTTGGATGATTGGATCCACATCCCCCAATATGTGCCAGTTGCGGTCTAGGTTCCTGTACCAATTTATGCTGCCCGTGAATCCTGACGATTCGAAGGCAGAGACGAAAACGGCCAGTTCGCTGTCGCTCATTATGGGTTCTCCGAGTGGGGTTTCTGATTTGGCAAGGTTAATCATCGCCATACCTGGCTCAAGCTCTCTCAGTGGCTCATTTTTTCGGTACAAGTTGCGAAGGAACTGGAACGTGCTCTCGTCTAACACGGCGTCCGCGACGCCTGGCTGTCGATTGAAATGGACAAAATAATAGTCGCCGCCAAGGAATTCTTCCATGAACTCGATCCAAGGTTTCTCTCCGCGCTCTTGGTAAGGCAAGGCCAGATTTATCACTTTATTGACGCGGCTTGGATGCAATAATGCGAGTCCCCAAACGACCATTGCTCCCCAATCATGACCGATGAAAGTAGCATCTTCGTATCCGTAGTGATCGAGGATTGCTGTGAGGTCACCAGACAAGTGCTTGATGTCATAATCTGTTACTTCGCTTGGACGGGATGAGTTGCCATAACCCCGCTGGTTCGGGACGATGACATGATACCCCGCTGCCGCAAGTGCTGGCATCTGATGGCGCCAGGAAAAGGCATGTTCTGGCCAGCCGTGACAAAGTACAACAGGTTTTCCTTTATTTTGTTGGCCTGCTTCAAAAACTTCGAGTTCCACACCGTTGACTGAAATTAGGGTGGGCTTGGGAAAATCGGTTGGACTAGACATTTTGTTTCCTCTTTATCTTTCCGGGGGGATCAAGCGGTGCATTCTTTTCCGGATAGCGCTCTTTACCGTCCCGAGGGGTTGCGGTCGTATGTTGCAATTTGAGAATCTCCTTGCTTGTGTATACGGACACAGACTAAACTCTAATGGTGACAAATACTGGCACTATTTAATAATATTATTACGAAATGAATGTTCGCCTTCGACATGACGCCATCGTGCGCAGCCTCCGCCGTAACGGTACTTCGACAGTCGCTGACTTAGCGGAGGAGGTTGGCGCATCCAGACGCACGGTGCTGCGTGACATTAGCACGCTGCGTGATGAGGGCTTTGTCATTCATTCCGAACCTGGTCGCGGGGGCGGCCTGCAACTTGATCCGCAATCGGTTCAAACCACAGCGCGGCTCTCGGTCGCTGAGGTCTTTGCGCTTCTCATCAGCGTTGCATCAATGCGTGCAGCTGGAAGTTTGCCTTTTTCCGCGCTCGCAGATGCTGGGCTTGCTAAAATCGAGAAAGCCTTACCGCGGGAGAAGGTGCGCGACTTGCGCAGATTTTTGGATTGCTTGTACATCGGGAAACTTTCACCGCAGGTAGACATTTCAGACATGGGAGCGATGGAGCCCGCGCTGCTACCCGCATTCGAGACAGCGTTTCTCCAACGGCTACACTTGAGTTTCCAGTACCGTGATGCAAAAGGGGCAGTAACCAACCGAATTGTTGAGCCGCAAGCCATGTTGATTTTGCCACCACTATGGTATTTGGTGGCCTGGGATCCTGCGCGCAAAGACTTTCGTCATTTTCGGATGGATCGCATCAGCAGTCCGGAACACCTCCAAGATACAACGTTTCGTCGACGACATGTGCCATTCGAAGATAGCGTCTCCCCAATTCGCGATTTACCTCGCTGACCTTCGCTAAATTGCAGAAAAACTGAACTTTGGGCTCGGAGTACGGTTTCGCCGCGAGAGGCGAAAAAAGTAGCGGCTGTTGATTGACAATACATACTCTCTAACCCGCATTTCTCACAGGTACGCGGTAATTTCGTGCAGAGATTTGTTTTCACAAAGGATTTTCTGACTGAGTGGAATACTTATTGTATTTCCGATGGAAGAAAATTCTTTGTGGAATCAAATATCAAGCGAGATTCTGCGAATCCTGTGAGAAATGCGGGCTAATAGCTTGCCATAAGGTAATGTGCACGATACCCAAAATGGTTCGTCTCTACAACGTCAGCGAAGCCACAATATCCAGACTCATCTCTCAACATAGGCAAACACTCATCTAAAATCCTATTTCCGCTTACGTACCTTTGTGCGGCTAGACCCAAAACTTAAAAGTACAGTGAGGCACTTGGGTATCGAAGTAGATGATGCATTGGAAATAGCTGAACAAAGAGGAGGGGGTCACGTCTTGCTCAGTGCATAGTCAAAGTTACGCACGATTCAAGACGCGACCCCATAGCACGCATAGCATTGTCAGCAACAACCGGCAACACTTTGCCTTCTACGACGACTGCACTCTAAGCTCGGGCGTAAGCGATGATCTAGCCAACGGTTATTCGGGACGTATCTATGATTGTTACGATCTGCTGAAGTAGGACTGCGCGTGGCTCGCCGATGAATATTCAGCGCTTGGGCCTTCAGGTACTTTGTTATTGTTTGATGAGCAATCACAATCATTTATTGGTGAAAACACCTGGAGCTATTCTTGGTCGTGCCATGCGCTGTATCAATGGGCAATATCGGTTCAGAAAGCAGGACGGTCCGCTGTTTCGTGAGCGTTATAAAGCCATTTTGACTGAGTGAATTAGCAATTTAGAATGCACCGGCAGTATTCCAATGATCATTGTGAAGCTTAAGTCGCAATGGCGGTGGACACCAGGCTGGGCAAGGCTGCCAGTAAAATAAAACGTGTTTATGATACTTGCCTCCTATGTTTTTAAATAGCAAAATCTAATTGTCGTCATAATGTTATCTTAAGCTCGATTATTGAAAATCGAGAAAATCATTAGACTATTTCTAATTATTTGGTGGAGAACGATATGCTCAGGGATGAATCGTTACTTTTCAACACATTGAACCAACTAACATTAGTTCTGGATGACAAGCACACGCACCATGTATTGCTCTCAGAAGTCAATACGCCCTCTCGTCACTACATGAGAAGTTTACTTTCTACTAAAGCTTCACATCGAAAGAGTATCGAACAATATAGAAATTTAGTAGCTCGCTCAAATAAGTTCATCAATGTATACCGGTTAAGCGATGAAGAGGTCATCGATCACGTTGCCCGCTTAGTACACGAAAGGATAATTCAAGTATCCAAAGTTGAGATCTTACCTCATCACCGAATCCCGGCTCATTCTGCACCAAAAACAGCTCAACCACTGCAAGAAAGCGCTCAAACACCAGTAAAAACATCGATACCATCAACTTTTCCCACCGACTCAATCGCCGCAGAAGAAGAACCCAACTGGATCGAATTTTTTCTGCTAGACGATGAGTCAAATGATCCTTTCGCGAATGTTCCAATTAAGTTATCTATGTCCAATGGGCGAACCAAGGTACTCAACACTGATTCAAATGGAAGGATTAGAATAAATGACTTGCCCGAAGGTTTATGCAACATCGAGGATATTCTAGATGAATGCGGTTTAGAAGTTATCGCGATTCAATAAAATATAATTAATTGAGACATGGCTTTCACCAATAAAAAAAATGCGAAAACCTATAAGCCTCAAAAAGGTGATACATTGCAGTCGATCGCAGAACGTGAGAGCGCTGCCGGCAACTCGATTACCTGGCAAGAAATCGCACAATACAATTGGGGCACACAAGATGAAGACGAAGTCGAGGCATTACTGCGAGATGAATTAGGGACTCGTTTCAGAAATGCTGATAACAAATTTGAAATGTCCGGTGATGATGAACCACGAAATGAACTCAAAATACCACAACGGTTTAATCACTCTGCGTTGTCTCTTAAAAAAAGCTATCAGATAAGAGTACGTAAAAAGCAGAGTCCCAAACAATTTCTTGGTTGCACGGCGTTACCCTCCATCACTTTTGGTTTCGATAGCTCTTTTATTAACCCCGCAGTTGTGGATTACCTCAGCGAACTAGAGAACCTTGCCAAGGAACACCCCCAAGCAAAGATTATGGTGTTTGGTCACACCGATGCAACGGGTGATGAAATGTATAACAAGTGTTTAAGTGAACGTCGCGCATGGAGCGCTTACGCATTCATTGTTAACGACGTAGATGCCTGGGAAACATTATATAGCCACAAGGATGAAAACTGGGGAGTTCCCGTCATTCAAACAGTTTTAGCCGATCTGGGTCATGATCCGGGAAGTATAGATGGTGATTTAGGTCCCAACACTTACTCTGCGATGCGTTCCTTTTTAGATATACCAGACAACGCTCACGTTAAAAATAACGAAGCCTTTCGTAAAAGATTGTTCGCAGCATACATGAGCGGTAAACATAATATAGATCTTCCAAAGGAAAGATTTATGGAACCCGGTTATATGGGGTGTGGTGAGTTTAATCCTATTGAGGATAAGAAGGAGGAATCTGAACGAAATAGAAGAGCTATATTCTATTTATTTGACTCATCGCGCATTCCCAAAATACCTTGCGAATTTGCTAACAATAAGAACTGTGTAAAACAATTTGTTTCATTAGAATCTCGGTATCAAAAGAACTTTGCGTGTAGTTTTTATGATAGTTTATCTGCTAATTGCGAAATTCCCGTTGAATCTTTGACCCTAAAAATAAGGCTCTATGACTCGTTTAGTGTGCCAATCCCCTATGCTCCTTACAAGTTGGTTCTGAACAGTGAGAAAATATGTGGAGAAGCCGACGAAAATGGATTTATTTGCAAGCAAGTATCACATCACCCGTCGAAATGTCATATATTCTGGGGTATCAATTCCTCAGATAATCGCACTGACAACAATTATGAATTTTCTCATGAGATTTTTTTAGACTTATCTGCACAAAATAGAGATTTAGTTGCAAAGAAACGCCTTGCAAATTTAGGATATCCCGTAAGTATTGAAATTCCGTTGGAGGAACAACAGGCAATCGTTCGATCTTTTCAAAGAGATTGTATTCCGGACTTTGAGCTGGTTGAAAATGGATTATTGGATGATAAAACCAACGAAGCCCTTACGAAAGTACATGACGAATGTAACCTGCCAACGATAAGACGAGAAGAGCAAATACATTGAGTAAATCTTTACTGTTAATGGCTTCAGCTAAAGCCCCATCTGATGAAATTGATATCGCATTTTATACTTTGGGTGATAGTCGAAAAATCAAGACCCTTAAGTCGAGCTTTTCAAGATCAAAAGCCTGGAAGTACCGCTCAAAAACTCTAGCCACGTCCACGAAATATGTATTTGGCGCTAATACCAATGAGGATGCTATTAAAAAACTAGAAAAACTACCCAAAGAAAAAGTTATTAGGCGTATTTATTTTATTGGCCATGGATTTGAAGGGGGGTTCTTTTTCTCAGGGAAACCAGAGGGACACGATGACTTTAGCGCTAATAATAATCAAATATTAGAGTTTCCACACCCATACTTTTTTATCGGCATCGAGCATATCGAGAACTTGAACAACAAAAAAATTAGCGAAGAGCTTATTGATAATTTCGCAAGCCAGGCTATAGCGATAGAGCGCGATAATGCATATATTTCTGTTATTACACCGGATAGTTTATGGGAAGTTACTGGAGTAGTTGGCGGCCCTGATGATCTAGAAACATTTACTGTTGAATTAAGTGAACGCAACCCCAAGAGTCTCAATGTTTTTAGAAAAGAAGCATACGAGGTTCATTCCAAGTCAAACACCTTTATCGACACGCTGATATCAAGACTATCAAAGACAAAACACATTGATGTAAGTTTTCTTTCGTGCTACACAGGCAAGTCTGAATCATTGTATCGGGTAGATATTGTGATTGCCGCAAAGCTACAAAGAAAAGGATTTAAAGACGTTTTCGTAGGTTCATTTATAAATAATTATCAAATAGTACCAGAATCTAAATCTAGATTTTTCGACGAGATAACCAAAGATTCGAACGGAAAACACATACTCGCCCCAAATAGCGGAGTAAATGTAATTCCTCGTTTTGAAAGATTAATCGGAGGCCTTCCAGATTTTTAGTAAGTACAGGTGACTGGCCTGTATTATTGTATATTAGTTTTCGCATCCGGCTACTCGTGAGTAGCCACGACCATTTTGATCGCTAGAAATTACAATAACATTTGAAAGTAGTGAGCGAACGTGAAGTTTTCGGTAAAGTGAGTGACTTGACTGCGCTAAAGTCTAGTAGTTGCTTTCAGAGTCATCACGCATCATTACATAAGTGTCGACAAATAACTTTTCCGTTGCTGAATAAATTCCGTTAGCAATTCTGCATATTGTGACGTTACCGCATTTTTTATAGATTCACGTTTTTTCAAATTCAAACGCCAGTTCTGAATTTTGTATAGCTCTTCAAACAGTCTCAAATCCACTCGTGCTTCAATCACATCAAAGTAGCGAAAAATCGGGCCGTATACTGCATCGATTAAATGAAAATCTTGGCCAGCGAAGTAAGGCCCGTTTGTTAGCTTATCTTCTATCTGTTGAAACATCTGTTTTATCTCTTTTCTTTTTTTCTCATAAGTCTCTTCATCTTTCGCGCAATAAAGGCCACCAATATTATCCAGGATGTTTGAACCAAACTCGATCCACGAGCGATGCATGGCTTTTTCTAATGGATCTTGCGGGTGCAAAGAACCTGGTGTGATTTCATTCAGGTATTCACAAATTACCGCTGATTCGAATAAAACGGTTTTTTCATTGATGCGAAGCAACGGTACCTTTTGCAATGGTGATATCCCTTTAAACCAACCCGGAGGATTATCCAAATCAACATCAATACGTTCATAAGGAATATTCTTTTCGCTAAGTATAATGACTGAACGTTGTACGTACGGGCAAAGTACATGTGTTACCAGTTGGAATTTATTGGCTAACATGATCATACCTCCTCAGTGTTTTGTGATTTCAAGGCATAAGCCCCATCACCAACAAAAAACAGCACGACGGCGGATAATGTTAAAAATAAAGGATACTCCCAACCACCACCGGTATTGGTAAACAACCAGCCTGAAGACCAATGCGCCCAGGTGGCACCCAATAAAACGGGAACTGCAGCCGCCGCAAAGCAACGGGTTTTAAAACCAACGATTAGTGCAATACCGGACACTGCTTCGATGGCAAACACCAGGTAGGCGAGCGCTCCAGGCAACCCGATGGAGGCAAAAAAGTCTGCGGTGCCGGGCAGGGTAAAAACAACCAGTTTTAAATATAAACTGTGAGCAATTAATACGATACCTAAGGAAACTCGTAGTATAAAAATGCCGATTTCGGGTTTAATGGTGTTATTCATAGGTATCTCCTTTTAAAGTTGTATATACCCAAACGCCTTGGATATATATTATCGCGTTTGCTATCCTGCAAATAAATCATCAATATATGCAAATTCTGTTTGCATAATTACAAGCATGGTGATGTATGGACTGGAACTCTTTGAAGATTTTTCTGGCGATTGCTGAAGGTGGCTCTTTAGCTGCTGCTGTTAAGAAATTGGGCGTGAATCACTCAACGATGTTCCGGCGTTTGAACAGTCCCAATAACATTGCCTATCGTTTTTTGCCACAATATATCGCCGAATTTAACGAGCAATATCTTGAAATCCGCATTGTGAAAAAATTGGGGTCGTGCCTGTATTGCTGTATATTGGATATCCTTAATATACAATTGCACAGACACGACCTCTAGTCCATTTCTTTAGAATCCAATAATCACGGAGCTTGATGAACCAAATCATTTACGTTGGCGCGCCCACATGCTGACTGGGTTTATATTCACTAATTATAAGGTTCTTGAGCTGGAAGAGACAGAATCAGGAACACGCTTAATACACAAAGAAATGTTCAAAGGATTGCTTGCTCCCATTTTTTGTGGACAGATGGAGAAAGGTGTTCCGCCAATGTTGAATTCTATGAATCAAGCATTAAAGGAATTAGCAGAAAAATAGAGTACTTATAAAGATACCAGGCCTTGGTAAAAAAGGTAACAGGTCTGGTATCGTGCAAAATATGGGTATGAATTGTTAAGCGGATTTTGTTAGTAAATTCTGCTTTGCATGTCATACATATTTTGTCTTGTCTAGCATTGTTTAGCTCTGTGAAAATACGTCCGGTATTCGTTAAATGAAAACAGAGCTAAAACATATTTTTGGGGCAGATCATGCTACGGGTACTAGCGTTTCTTCGTCAAATGTTTCTGTTTAAGATTTTGCTAAGAGTCGCTCGTTAGATTGCCCCCTTTTTTGCGTGTGATTTCCCTCAGTGTTAAAGATTAATTTCAATCAAATCCAGCTTTTCTGGCAGACTTACCGTTGCTTTCTTCCATATGTTCGCCCCGACCGAAAATTTGTCATTATTGCGGCGTTAACCATTATCGGACTGACTTTTACCAATACACTTATGGTGTGGTTAATTGGAGAACCATTTAATCATCTACAAGCTGGTCGTTTCGATGAAGTAAAAACATCTCTTTACTGGCTGCTGATTCTGGTTATCATAAATCAGTGTTTCCATTTCTCATCGACACTTATGGCTAACTGGCTGGGGTTACGTTTTGTCGGCCGTCTACGTCAATCGGTGTTGCAACATCTATTAATGGTTTCTCAACCTGCCACATCAGGACTCCAACGAGGCGATCTGTTAGCCCGTCTTAGTAACGACACTGATAAAGTTCAAGATATGGTTTTAGAAGTACCTTTCTTTTTGGTCTCCCATTTATTAACACTCGTGTTTTATTGCGCCATGTTATTTTGGATAGATTGGCAATTGGCAACGATTGCGCTGGCGTTTGTACCGATGTTTTTTATTCATCAACGATTTTTCGGTCCTTCCAAACGTAAGGCATCTCAGCAATTTTTTCATCTCAATGGAGAACTTCTTGCGTTTGAGGAGCAAGCCCTAGGCAATATGCGCGGCATTAACTCGTTTAATGTTGAAAGCAAAATGGAAGACAAACATATTAGTGCCTTCGAACGTGCCAGACGTTGGGCAATGAAGATGCGTTTTTTAGATCAAGGTTTTGCATCGACACTGGCTGTATTAATCTATATCTGCGGTATTGTCATAGTGTTTGCAGGAATCGACCGTATTAAAGAGACAGGATTGGGAATCGGAGCATTAGTCAGCTTTCTCATTTATTTAGGTTATCTTTCGGTACCAGTGAGAGGATTTGCTCAAGCTCCCATGCAGCTACTTGGTGATTTAGGGGCAGCACAACGTGTATTGGAACTTCTAAAACTCCAATCAAATATCAAAGAAACCGCGCCAAATGCCGTCCTTTCCTCAAATAAAGGGGCGATACGTTTTGAAAACGTTAGCTTTGCTTATCCAGATGGTGATCCGGTTCTTAAAGATATCACACTGAATATAGAACCCGGAGAATCCGTCGCGTTGGTTGGACCCAGTGGTGCGGGCAAATCAACAATAGCCCAGTTGCTCATGCGCTTTTATGATCCTGTTAGCGGCAGCATTTCCATTGATGAAACTGATATTCGTGAAATCTCTATCGCCTCGCTACGGGATAATGTGAGCACTGTGTGGCAAAATCCCTTTTTCCTCAATGAAACTATCCGGAATAATCTTCTCATTGCTTGTCCCAATGCTTCTACAGACGAGCTAATCGCCGCTTGCAAACTAAGTGGTACTTGGGAGTTTATCGAAGAACTCAACAACGGACTGGATGCCGCTATCGGAATGGGAGGTGTAGAACTTTCTGGTGGACAATATCAACGTTTAGCTATTGCTCAAGCCATTTTGAGAGACACTCCCATACTGGTGTTAGATGAAGCCACATCAGCACTAGATAGCTTGTCCGAAAGAGCGCTCACCGAATCTTTGGAACAGCTACGAAAAGATCGCACGACACTTATTATCGCTCATCGCTATTCTTCGATTCGCGCTGCGGATAAAGTTGTCTACTTTAATGGTGATGGTTCTATCACAATGGACAGCCATGAAAATTTATATGCCCAACATCGTGATTACCGTGATGCAGTGATCTGGCAGGAAGTTAAAACGAAATAAGGGATAAATGTATAAATCGAGATTTGAACTTGTTTTGAAATAAGAAAGGAGGAATAGCTTACGCCGTTCCTCCTTTCAACTTTTATGGCAGTGCGCCACATAAGTAGAAGCGTGGTCTTAAAACTTGTTTAAGACCTCGACATCGCATCACGATGCCGATGGAGCAAAAGTCACATAGTCAGTCGATTAACGACCTCCCATGCCACCTCCGCCGCCATTTCCGCCGCCACCCATGCCGCCACCACCCATACCGCCCATTCCACCCATGGTGAAACTCCTTTTGGTAATTAGTGATTATCAACATAAAGTGATGACTGAGTCCATTAGTTCCAAAGGGAACTTAAGGGTGATCAGCTATCAACAAGCAAGCGTATTAAACGCTTGACCTATCTCTCTCACGGATTAAAATTTGCTTAATCTGCGAGCGAGATAAGAATATTATTATATTCTTATGGTTAGCTTAAACAGAGAAAAAACTAGCAAATTCAAAGAAATAGTGGATCAAAACAAAAAGACTGGTCTACCAATTTACTCGATTCAAGTCACACGATTCAAAGCTAACTTAAATTCAAAAGCAGCAACCGCCTATTGGAAAATAGTCACTTTTACTTTTATGGCAGTTCAGCTGGTGTTCTCATAAATTATTTAAAATTGGATAAACATGTCGTATCTCGAAATAAGGTGCCTGGCCTGATTTATTGCATTATTATTCTCTCTATATTGAAAACACAGTAGTGCAGGCCAGGCACCATTTTCTATTCATTTTGTCGAATAGTGTCAATATGATACTTGACCTCTTTTCTTTTCAGACTCAAGTGCTCGTTATTTGCACAAATCGTTGATAAAGTGAAAAAAAATTTATTCTTTTACTGCTTATGAGGTTACTATTTGGGTGGTTAGACAAAACAAAGCATTTGAGAAAAGTCATTCACGTTGTGTTGCCGGAAAATACTCCAACCAATGCCCACTCATGCGAAGAGATTGATCAAAAATACAACGTAAGAACTGTCCAGTCTTTTGAAAGGGTTTCGTAGTATGGATAACAAACAAAAAAAGAAACTCACCGAAGCGGATATCATCAGCAAATTTATTATGCCCGCCATCGAAAGCGCAGGCTGGGATTCCCTCACACAGATCAGACAAGAAGTTAAACTACGTGACGGTAAAGTCATCGTGCGTGGCAATCTGGGCATGCGCACCACCGTAAAATCAGCCGACATCGTGCTTTACCACAAGCCCAATATGCCGCTTGCTGTGATCGAAGCCAAAGCGAATAAACATGAAATTGGTAAAGGCATGCAGCAAAGTCTTGATTATTCAAAACTGTTAGACGTGCCATTTGTGTTTGCATCCAACGGTGATGGTTTTGTGTTTCATGATAAGACCACAGTCAAAAATAAACCAATCGAAACAGAAATTAAATTAGAAGACTTTCCAACACCCGCACAACTCTGGCAAAAATTCTGTGAATGGAAAGGTTATACCCAGGCCCAACTGCCGATCATTATCCAGGATTATTACGATGACGGTACCAGCAAGTCACCACGTTACTATCAGCTGCAGGCAATCAACAAAACAATTGAAGCGATATCTTCCGGGCAAAATCGTGTTTTACTCGTCATGGCAACCGGTACGGGCAAAACCTATACCGCATTTCAAATCATCTGGCGCTTATGGAAATCAAAGCAAAAGAAACGCATATTGTTTTTAGCTGATCGCAATATACTGGTAGACCAAACACGTTTAAACGATTTTCAACCCTTCGGCCAGGCCATGACCAAAGTCACCGGCCGCACAGTAGACCCGGCTTTTGAAATTCATCTCGGTTTGTATCAAGCCTTAACCGGCCCCGAAGAAGAGCAAAAAGCCTACAAGCAAGTCAGGCCTGATTTTTTTGATTTGATCGTTATAGACGAGTGCCATCGTGGCAGTGCCGCCGATGACAGTGCATGGCGAGAGATACTGGAATATTTCAGCTCTGCCACGCAAATCGGATTAACCGCAACGCCAAAAGAAACCGAAGAAGTTTCTAACATCGACTACTTTGGTGAACCGGTTTATATGTACTCATTAAAAGAAGGCATAGAAGACGGTTTTCTTGCACCCTATAAAGTTATTCGTGTTGATTTAGACGTAGACCTGCTCGGCTGGCGACCAACCAAAGGTCAGGTAGATAACCAGGGCGAAATAATAAAAGATCGCATTTATAACCAGAAAGATTTTGACCGCACACTGGTCATCGATGAACGCACAGATCTCATAGCACAAACCATTAGCGCCTATTTAAAGCGCACAGACCCCATGGCAAAAACCATCGTCTTCTGTAACGACATTGATCATGCAGATCGAATGCGCCGTGCGTTGATTAATCACAATCCGGAGCAGGTAAAAAAGAACGAAAAATATGTTATGAAAATCACCTGTGTATATAAGGGGTCAGGCCTGTATTTATGTATATTACTAATCACTACATATACAGTAATGCATGCCTGACCCCATATTTATTAGGCCGACCTATGTACCAACAGGTAGTCGTCATCCGCAGGTGGCAATTGATAGTAGCGGGAACAACATTATTGCTTAGGTTCAGTACAAAGAGGTTCAAAGCAATATGTATAAGAGTGATTACAAACAAAAGATAAACCCGATGGGGTTAACATGACAAGGGCCCCACAAAAAGGTAGAGTAGGGAGCAGGCGAACCTGCCCTCCATCACCGTGACCCTCACGGTTAAATCAATATTCTGGATTCAGCATTATTGGGTTGTTCGCCATTGCAATGCGGAGAAAATATGAAAAAAATTGCCATGACTGCTATTGCTAAGAATGGTATTTGGCTGACGTTTCCACCTCTGTTTTTTAGTCTGAGCCTTATGAATTACCTCCCAGCCCCATTGACACCAGCCCTATTCAATAATGATATTCCGGAAATATTGCTGAATACCGAAAACATTGTTCGGATATTGGTGTTTGCGATGCCAGCATTTTTCTCCATTGGGATTTCGACTAAAACTCAAAAACAGGGATTAGTTTTTTATCTGAGTGGAGTGGCGCTTTACTGCATGTCTTATGGGGCGCTGATTGTTTTTCCGGAAAGTGCTTGGAGTACCAGTATGATCGGCTTCACGGCGACAGCATACACAAATTTATTTTGGTTGATTGGGCTTGGCTTGCTAGGTGATAAATTCTATTTTCCAGCGCGCTTACATTATCGCCCCGTTATTTTTATTAGTACTGGGGCTATTTTTCTCATCTTTCACATTATGCACGTGATAATTGTCTATCAGCGGAGTTTCTAATGGAAAAATATAGTCTGGTAAGGAACATTATGGTGTTGTCCATTAATGTTTTCAAGTAGGATCGTAGTTGTGTCTGATAATTCCCATCAACGCAGATCGTCCACATAGACTGCGCGGCTATCATGATAATACAGGGCTTTAAACCGTTTATTGGAATACATTGTAAAACAATTGAAACGAGTTGTTTGTTGAAGCAATTAGGAATCGAAATTACTGAACCAATGATGTTTATTTCCAACATATTATTATGCTTGTACATTAATAATGATAAATAATTTATGAAGATTAATTCCACACCTGTTTTTTGGGCGCTGTTCTTTCTGGTTTCGCTGGTGGCTTTCGCGATTGTTGCCTATTCGTTTATTGAACCGAGAGAGATTATTGTCAACGATGCGCAAGCAGAAATGATTGCTTTGAAAATTTCAGACAACGAAAATACGCGCGAGCGATTGCGTTTAATTCGCTGGCGTGAAGAAGACGAATTTTCATCTCTGGGGATTGTGTCTTTTTTCTGGTACCCGCATGGGGAGAAAAGTGCCGAGTTAAGTTTTAATGGTTTATTGGGTTACATTGCACAGTCTCGTCATTTGCCTGGATGGTTGAATGACGCGAACACTCCCCCGTGGAATTCTCGTGAAGAATTTCTATCTGCCAGGCATGATGTATTTAAAGCCAAGTTACGTGATTTTTTGCAACAAGCCAGGAGTGAGCAAGTTCAATATCTCATCATGTACCTGGAGGCGAATTTACCTCGGATGTTAAAAGAGGTAAAAAACCCTTTCGCAAAAATGCATGTGTATGAAAATTTTTATCATGTAGCGGTGCAGGAAAATGGTGTTTATGCACTCATCGACTATTCAATGTTTATGGGAAGTGGTGTTTCACCAGAAGATCGATATAACAATCTGGGTTGGGGTTTAGTACATGTTCTGGAAAACATGAAAGGGGATGCTGAAAATCTGATGGAGGCTTTTGTTTCCAGTGCTGATATTTTGTTAATGCGACGAATTGAATCGTTACCAAAAGATGAACGGAGACACCTTGTGGATTGGCGTAGACGTATTAATACTTACGTGCCAGCTTCTCACTAGTATCAACAGAGTTTCAAAGTCTGACTAGTGGTAAATAGGTTTTGATAACTTCGCGTTCTTCTTCGCGCAACGTTAAAATTTCCACGCCAGATTTTGTCGCTAAAAGTGTATGCTCCCATTGTGCGGATAGTCTACGATCTTTAGTCGTGACTGTCCAACCGTCTTTGTGATGTTTTATGAATCGCTTGCCTTGATTAACCATGGGTTCAATAGTAAAAGTCATGCCTTCTTTCAGTACCAATCCTGTTTCAGGTTTTCCATAATGTAAGACCTGTGGTTCTTGATGCATTGTTCTTCCAATGCCATGACCACAAAACTCTCTAACAATACTGTAACTATTGCTTTCAGCGTGTGATTGAATTTTATGGCCGATGTCACCTAAGGTAGCTCCCGGCTTTACACAGGCAATCGCTTTATATAAACATTCCTGACTAATATTAACCAAACGACTTGCGTGAGATGAAACGTCGCCGACGCAATACATTTTACTACTATCTCCGTAGTAACCATTTTTTTCTACTGTGACATCAACATTAATGATGTCTCCCTTTTTTAATATCACTGACGGACTTGGCATGCCGTGACATACAACATGATTGAGTGAGGTATTAACAGAAAAAGGATAGTCGTATTGACCCTTACTCCCAGGTCGAGCATTGAGTGTATTGATGATGTAGTCTTCACAAAAGTCGTCGATCTGTGCTGTGCTAATCCCCGGGCTGATGAAATCATTCAGCGCCTCTAATACTTTTGCCGTTAGTCTCCCGGCGAGACGCATTGCATCGATATCATTCTCTTCAATGAACATTACTATGACTTATCCTGTTTTTTGATTGAGAATTAACTCTGATGCTTTTGCCTCTTCCAGGAGAAATCGACAGGCTTGCTGGTAAGTCATTGTTGGATTTTCTTCAACTAGCATACCTATTTTCATCCAGTGTTCGGCTTGTGCATTTATTGATCGCGTCATGGCTTTGCTCGTAATTCGAGCGCTTTCGTGCAGATCATCTGATATTTTTACGATACCCATACTGATTAACCTTGTAATGTAGCAAAATGTATATGAATCATATTGTTTTGATCGCATTCTGTAAAGTATTTAACGGAAAAATAGTTTGTCAGATTTAGGTTTGATAAAAAGAGCGGTGATGAGTCATCGGTTTTAACCGTCAGAACAGAAAAATCAATATCCCGGGATAACAATTGAACCGTCGATATGTTCTTCGCTATAACTGACTTTATGCTATTATTCCGCCTCAAAAAATTCATGATCTGAAACTGCCGCTAAGGAATGAGTCGTATGGTTTATGTACAAAATAGTGTTCAACTTGGTGTGAATATTGATCACGTCGCTACGTTGCGACAAGCACGTGGTACGGTTTATCCTGATCCTATTCAGGCTGCATTGATGGCAGAAACCGCGGGAGCTGATAGCATTACATTGCATCTGCGTGAGGATCGTCGCCATATTCAGGAAAGAGACGTTGGATTGCTACGCAACATGCTGCAGACAAAAATGAATCTGGAAATGGCTGTTACTGACGATATGTTAGCTATTGCTGAAAGAATCAAACCTGCGGATGTCTGCCTTGTTCCAGAAAAACGTGAAGAGTTAACCACTGAAGGTGGTTTGGATGTGAACGGGCAAAAATCAAAAATTTCCAAAGCAATTGATCGAATGAACAAAGCAGGTATTCGCACTTCACTTTTTATTGATGCGGATATCGCTCAGATTGAAACGGCGGTAATAATAGGTGCACCAGTGATTGAGATACACACGGGGCATTTTGCCGATGCTGAAGACCCAAAGGAAAAGCAGGCTGAATTTGATAAAATTGCACATGCTGTGGAGTACGGCACATCAAAGGGTTTAATTGTTAATGCAGGGCATGGCTTACATTATCATAACGTAGAACCTATAGCGGCATTGCTGGATGTGCATGAATTAAATATTGGCCATGCAATTATTGCTCGCGCAGTGTTTACTGGCTTAGATGAAGCAGTGCGCGAAATGAAGCGTTTGATGGTGAATGCGAGACTCACAGCATTATCAAATCGATGATTTTTGGTATAGGCACTGATATCGTCAAGGTCAGCCGCATGGCTGAAAATCTTGAGAAATATGGTTCACGTTTTGCGAAACGGATTCTTTCAGAATCTGAGTATCAATTATTCTTAAATAAAATAAAACCAGAAGTTTTCCTTGCAAAGCGTTTCGCTGCAAAAGAAGCGGCAGTAAAAGCATTCGGTACTGGGTTTCGCCATGGTATTTCAATGCACCACGTATTTGTAGAGAACGATGAGCTGGGTAAACCCAGTTTACAGTTTGTCGAAGCGGCCAAAAATTTCATTGAGGAAAATAATATTACACAATCTCATCTCTCAATTTCCGATGAACAAGAGTATGCAATTGCTTATGTGATTCTGGAAAAAGCATCGTGATTTATGATTTGCACAGTCACTCAACATTTTCAGATGGTACATTATCGCCTGAAGCATTAGTTGAAAGAGCGCATGAGCAAGGTGTGAATGTTTTAGCATTGACAGATCATGATGAAACTCAAGGTTTGACAGCTGCGAGAGAAAAGGCAGAAGAACTTGGCATCAAACTCATCAATGGGGTGGAGATTTCCGTCACCTGGGGGAATAATCAAACAATTCACATTGTGGGTCTAAATTTTGATCCGACGTCAGAGGCATTACAGAATGGCTTAAGTGAAATTCGAGAAGAACGCATTCGTCGCGCAAAAAAAATTGCCGAGAAGCTGGATAAATGTGGCATCCCTAATGTTTGGCAAGAGATAACAGAGGACGTTGGGTTTGAAGCAGTAACAAGAACCCATTTCGCTCGCTATTTAATCGACCGTGGTCATGTTAAAGAAATGCAAAAAGCTTTCACCAAGTGGCTTGGTAAAAATGGTAAAGCCTTTGTTAACGGTAAATGGGCAAGCCTGGAAGAGGGTGTGAAGTGGATTATTAATGCCGGTGGACAAGCTGTTATTGCACACCCTGTTCGCTACAACATGACACGTACCAAGCTAGAGAAATTAGTAGTAGATTTTAAGGCTTGTGGTGGCCAGGGAATTGAAGTGGTTGCAAACCGTTATACAGCGGATGAGATAGCTCAAACAGCGTCTATTGCAAGACGCCATGAACTTTTGGCATCGGTTGGGTCTGACTTCCATACGCCAGGTAATCCCTATGTAGAATTAGGTCGTAACCTGGAATTACCGACGGATTGCAAACCAGTTTGGCATGATTGGTAGTTGCAAAGCTGTAAGCCCGGATATTTTATGAATTATCCGGGTTAAATCATGAATCATAGGACTTAAAAAGTGAGCCAGTTTTTTCAAATTCATCCGGAAAATCCGCAAGCACGATTGATCGCTCAAGCCGTCGCGATTATTCGTAGCGGCGGTGTTATTGTATATCCTACTGACTCCTGTTATGCCATGGGCTGTCATATTGGTGATAAAAGTGCAGCGGAGCGTATTCGTCGTATTCGTCGCCTGGCACCTGATCATGATTTTTCATTAATGTGTCGAGATTTAACGGAAGTCGGGGTGTATGCAAAACTGGATAATCCTGCATTTCGATTGATAAAGGGCCTAACACCGGGTCCATACACATTTATACTTAATACCACTAAAGAAGTGCCACGGCGATTATTAACGCCGAAACGGAAAACACTCGGTATTCGTATTGCTAACAATCATATCGTGACTGATTTGTTAGCTGCGTTGGGTGAGCCAATGATTTCCACAACATTGCATTTACCTAACGAAGAATTCCCAATGACAGATCCTTATGATATTAGGGATACTTTGTCATCTCAGGTAGACTTAGTGATTGACGGCGGATATTGTGGGATTGAGACTACGACTGTCGTTGATATGGTTAACGATGTACCTAAAGTTCTTCGAGCCGGGTTAGGTGATATATCAGTATTTGAAGAATAAGTGTCTGGCGCCTATGCTTTGCAATATGCATAAAACAACAAACTTAACGTAGCTATCTAAAATTTCGATGTCAGAACTGAATAATATTCAAACATTTGCTATTTGGGTGTTGCCTGTACTATTTGCCATAACCCTTCATGAGGTTGCTCATGGCTGGATGGCAATGAAATTAGGTGATCCGACGGCAAAAATGCTGGGTCGATTAACCATTAACCCTGTCAAACATATTGATCCTATTGGTACTATTCTTGTTCCAGGTATTCTCATGTTAACCACTGGCTTTATATTCGGCTGGGCCAAGCCCGTACCTATCACCTGGGAAAACTTAAAAAATCCCAGACGAGATATGGCTATGGTTGCGCTGGCTGGGCCGTTTGCAAACTTACTAATGGCTATATTTTGGGCATTGATGATGAAGCTGGGGTTGGAGCTTTCAGATACTACATCGTCTTGGATTTACCCTTTGGCGTTGATAGGCAGCGCAGGCATTATGATTAATCTAATACTTATGGTATTGAATTTATTGCCCATTTTACCTTTGGATGGTGGTCGGGTGTTACATAGTGTACTTCCGCCCAAAATTGCCTATTATTTTAGTAAGTCAGAACCCTATGGTTTGTTTATCGTATTAGGCCTGTTTTTCTTGGGAGCGTTAGGATGGATTCTCTCCCTTGGAGAATATTTTGCGTGTTATCATGTATCAAATTGTTGGATATTATAGGAGAGTAGTTTGGGCGCAGTTTCTGGTCATCAGCGTGTGCTTTCAGGTATGCGTTCCACAGGTAAGCTTCATTTAGGTCATTATCATGGAGTCTTGAAGAACTGGGTAGAGTTACAGCACGAATATGAGTGTTATTTCTTTATCGCCGATTGGCATGCGTTAACCACGCACTATGAAGATCCTTCAATTATCGAAAACAGTGTATTCCAGATGGCGGTGGATTGGCTGGCAGCCGGCGTGAATCCTGGTTCTGCGAGTATCTTTGTTCAATCTCGTGTTCCTGAACATGCGGAATTGCATCTTCTGCTATCTATGATTACACCACTTGGATGGCTTGAGCGTGTGCCGACCTATAAAGATCAACAGGAAAAGTTAAAAGAGAAAGACCTGGCAACTTATGGCTTTCTTGGCTATCCCTTACTGCAAAGTGCCGACATTTTGATTTATCAAGCGAGCATGGTTCCTGTTGGTGAAGATCAAGTTTCTCACGTGGAATTAACCCGTGAAGTTGCGCGTCGATTTAATCACCTTTATGGCCGTGAACCGGGCTATGAGGAAAAGGCCGAATCGGCCATTAAAAAGATGGGCCGTAAAAATGCAAAACTCTATAAGAGTTTGCAAAAGCGTTATCAGGAACAAGGTGATGCAGAAGCATTAGAGACCGGAAGAGCATTGATTGAATCTCAACATAATCTATCCGTTGGTGATAAAGAGCGATTGTTTGGTTTTATTGAAGGCGGCGGACGAATTATTCTTCCAGAACCGAAACCTCTACTTACCGCCAGTTCCAAAGTTCCAGGGCTTGATGGACAGAAGATGTCCAAATCTTATAACAATACCATTGGCTTGCGTGAAGACCCTGCGTCGGTTGAGAAAAAAATCAAAACAATGCCGACTGATCCTGCGCGTGTACGTTTAAGTGATCCGGGCGATCCTGAAAAATGTCCCGTGTGGGAGTTTCATCTGCTTTATTCCAGCGAGGATCTGAAATCCTGGGTGCAAGAAAATTGTAGATCAGCATCTATCGGTTGTCTCGATTGCAAGCATAAAATTATTGACGCAGTGATAGCAGAGCAAAAACCGATTAGGGAACGCGCTGAGGCATATCTGGATGATCCAAAAATGGTAAAAAGCATTCTTGCAGAAGGCAGTGAAAATGCGAGAGACATCGCGAGAGATACCATGGAAGAGGTTAGGCAAGCAATGGGGCTGACTTACCGTTAGCGGTAAAGTCCTTTTGACAGCTAAAGTCCCTCGGAGTTTTTATGAGTGAAGTAGAACAGTTGAATATCAAAGAAAATGCCGTCGCTGTCGTCAATGGCGTTGCCGTCAAGAATATTCCACAAGATCTCTATATTCCACCCGATGCGCTGGAAGTGTTTCTCGAAATGTTTGAAGGTCCACTTGATCTTCTGCTCTATCTCATTAAGAAACAAAATGTGGATATTTTAAATATTCCCATCGCTGAAATTACTCGCCAGTATATGGCCTACGTTGATCTGATGAAGGAAGTTCATCTGGAGCTGGCAGGTGAATACTTGATTATGGCCGCTATGCTCGCTGAAATAAAATCAAGAATGATGTTGCCAAAGGTTGCGCATGAAGAAGAGGAAGATGATCCTCGTGCGGAATTGATTCGTCGCCTACAAGAATATGAACGCTTCAAAAAAGCGGCAAATGATATTGATGAACTGCCACGGCAAGAACGAGATATCTATCTTATTGAGCCGGTGAAATGTGACAGGGAAACTCGTGTTCAACATCCGGATGTTGACTTGAACAGTTTGTTATATGCGTTGAAAGACGTTATTTCCCGGGCGGAGTTATTTACCCACCATGAAATAAAACGTGAAGCATTATCGGTACGTGAGCGAATGAGCTCTTTGCTTGAGCAATTGGCTGACGTTAATTTTAAAATGTTCACTGAATTGTTCAACGCAAAAGAAGGCCGGATGGGTGTTGTTGTCACTTTTCTTGCCATGCTGGAATTAATTAAAGAGTCGTTGATTGAAGTGATTCAAACTGAAACCTATGGTCCCATACACGTAAAATCGATTAAATGAATTCCATCGAACTTAAAAATATTATTGAAGGTTTTATTTTCTCTAGTGATAAAGCGTTATCGTTTGATCAAATCTTAAAATTGTTTCCTGAAACTGAGCTGCCAGAAAAAGAAGATGTCGCTCAAGCACTGCAAGAGCTTGAAGCTGACTATCAATACCGTGGTATTGAGCTTAAAAAGGTTAGTAGTGGATATCGTTTTCAGGTCAAAGAAGAATTTGCGCCATGGGTGTCTCGATTATGGGATGAAAAGCCTGCAAAATATACCCGCGCTTTATTAGAGACACTGGCTATTATTGTCTACCGACAACCTATTACACGTGGCGAAATCGAAGAAATTCGCGGTGTTGCAGTCAGTAGTCATATTATCAAAACATTGCTGGAACGAGAATGGATTCGCGTGATAGGTCAACGAGATGTGCCGGGTAGACCATCATTATTCGGTTCAACAAAACAATTTTTAGATTATTTTAATCTTGAAAGCCTTGAAGACCTCCCGCCGCTGTCTGAAATCAGAGACCTGGATGAAATTGCTGAAGATCTAGATCCAGAGCAAAATGCAGCATTGATAGAAGCCATTAAGGAAATTCAAGAGAAGAGCAAACTGGAAAATTTTGATGAAGAAGCGTCTGAAGTTGCTGAAGTATCAGAGTCGTCACATGAACTGGAAGAGAGCTCAGAAGATTTATTGGAAGAACTAAAAGAAAGCACAGATGCTTCAGCAACTCGCCCTGATGAGCATGAAACGCCTACTGAAGAAGCCATTGAAGAACAATTTATAAATGACGAAAAGGTCGAACAGACACTTTTTACTGAAGATCAATCAATAGAGCAAGAGACTCCAACAGAAGATCAGGACGAGTCCAAGCCAACAGAAGCACCCCAATGAGAAAAAAAGAGAACAAACAAGATGCCACCCAGGAAAAGCGTGGTGAACGATTACAAAAAATATTAGCTCAAGCAGGCTATGGTTCACGTCGACAGATAGAAGAGTGGATAACTCAAGGTCGCGTAAAGCTAAATGATAAAATTGCGCAGTTAGGTGACCGTTATGCCCCTGGTGATAAACTCAAAGTGAACGGAAAACTTGTTCCTGTTTCTAAATTACGCCGAAGAGAAACACGCGTAATTATCTATCATAAACCCGTAGGGGAAGTAACTACACGCTCTGATCCTGAAGGTCGAAAAACAGTTTTTGAAAATCTGCCCAAGCTAGGTAGCAGTCGTTGGATTGCGATTGGGCGACTAGATATCAGCACTTCTGGATTATTGCTATTTACCACTGATGGCGACTTAGCCAACCAATTAATGCACCCAAGCAGTGAAATCGAACGGGAATATGCAGTTCGTATATTAGGCGAAGTCAGTAATGAAGCATTAAAGACACTGACAGAAGGGGTTATGTTAGAAGATGGTCCTGCCAAGTTCGATAAAATAACCGATGGCGGTGGTCAAGGCGCTAACCACTGGTATAACGTAATTCTCAGAGAAGGCCGCAATCGAGAAGTTCGTCGTCTGTGGGATTCTCAAGGTGTTACCGTGAGTCGTTTGATGCGAATGAGATACGGACCAATTACATTACCTCGTGCAGTTCGGCCTGGAAAATCTGCGGATCTTAGTGAGCAAGAAATTAGAATGTTAAGAGCGAGTTGTAAAAAAGAAAAAAGTTGATGGTTATCGGTTTAATAAACTGTATTTCTGTAAAAAAGGGCAATAATGATTATTACCCTTTTTTTATTTTCTTCTATTTATATTACAGTGACGTGTCTTGAACGCAGTAAATTATTCTCCGATAGCTGGATTAACTATCCAAATATTACGTGCGTCATATCTTAAGATATACGCTTTAGTGTTGGATACAAAAACCATGTCATGAGGATTCGCTGAAACATCATCCCCTAAAATAGATTGCTCATCCACAACTGTTTCTGGTGTAAGGTTAGAAAATCTTTGTATTGAATCTATGCTGATATCTAGTTTGAAGAAATAATCTTCATAAGATACAAATCTAAAATCCGTCGAGAGTGTTTCAACGAGTGGGTCGGATAAAGTTCGTTTTTCATCAACTGAAATTGTTACATGCTCACCACCATCACCAAAATTGTAAGTGGAAATAATAGCGAGTGATTCACTTTCCTCAGTTGTTTCAATTGGTGAAATTGATATAAACGTAATATTTTGTGGAGGAAGGATAGTCGGAATTATCTCTCCATCAATTTCGTTTGTTGTGGTGTCAACGATATATATACCGGAGTCATCTACATCTGTAATTGCAACCCAGAGTTTTTCATTTTTATCTATTTCGATATCCGAAATATTCTTGTTATTCAAAGCAGATATATTTGCAACTGAACCAGTTGTAGGATTGAACTCAAAAATAGAATTATCCTCCCAACCAGCGTAGCCAACATAGTATCCAAGCTCATCGGAAACAATCGCCATATTGTATATATTTAAGGTTTCAGATGAATCATCAATTAATAATTCTGTTTCAAAAGTGTTTACATCTATTGTGACTATTCCACCTGCTGAATATCTTACATCTTCAGCTTGAAACACATTTCCAGAAGCTTGTATAAAGAGTTTTTCTAATTCTGGCTGATAAATAATTTCACTCGGATTGGAAACGTCAAGGTAAATAGGCTGGATTCCTTCAATTGTTTCATCAGTATCAACTTCCTCGTTTGTCGTCGTATCGATTACCGCAATGATTCCGGGTTCGGGAGTCCATTCATTTGAGAATTTTTGTAAAACGACATATAAATAATTATCAACAATTATTCCACTTTCTGGTCTTACAATCTCAGTGTCGGATTCATAATGAGAAAAATTAATTTCATCAAGCCTGTATTCTTCATCATTCGGGTTTTCATCAGTGATACATGCACTAAGAGTAGAAGCAAACAAAGCAGCTATTGAAACATTTCTTAATAGAAATGAATTAGGGATTTTGCTTAAAATCATATTTTCTCCAATGTGACTAAAATTTATAGCGAAATGTTAAATAAAGTGATCGACCAGGTAGAGGATTTAAATAATAATCCTCAGACAATTGGTTGAGCATGTTGTTAAAGGAAATATCAGAGCGCAAATTTCTATTCTGCCAGGTAAATGTTGTGTTTATTCTATATTGATTTTTAATAGGAAATTTATTAGATAAGTCATAATATTTTCCAATTTCGGCATTAGCTTCAAGTTTTATTTGATAGTTTTGTTTAAAATTGAGTAGAAAATAATTCATCGTTGAAATGAATGCTTGTCCTGGAATACGCTTATTAGAAGATAAATAGGGTCCTTCAATGATGCGGGAGTCGTTAACATTCATCATTGAGTTAAAAGAGAACTTTTTACTGAAATCGATAGCTAATTGAATTTCGACACCTTGCATTTTACTTTTAGAAATATTTGTGGCTAAACCAACACCTTGTGGATAGATCCAAGTGATAACATTGTCAATGTAAGTCTGATATATCGATCCAGAAAAAGTAATTTTATGAATAAAAGATGGCGTTGGAATATTGCTCTCGAAACCTAAATCAACTGATCTGCCTATTTCAGGGAGTAGATCAGGATTACCTTTGCTTAAACCCGCATCTGAATATTGCTCAATAAAGGTAGGAATTCGAATATATCTAGACCAATTGTTTTTTAATTTTAGATTACTATTTACTTGCCACAGAAGTCCCAGTTGCAATCCATAATCTAAATCTTCGGAGTTTAATTCATCATATAACGCACTTTTACTACGACTAGTAGAATATTGCTGAATTCGTAACGCAGGAACAATGATCAGTTTGTTTGAGAAAAAGAACGACTGGGATTGCAGACCAGTACTAAAAGTTGTGCGCGCGCTATCTGCATAGTCTCTTGTGCCAATAAAATAAGTTGGACTGTATTTTTCATGGCTGATTTCTGAATTAACGGAAACTATATTGTTATTTAAAAAATATTCAAGGTAGAGATTGGCGAAACCTTTTTCAGTAATATACTCAGCGAATTGAGCGCCTACACCTAAGCTAGATAAGCGGTCACTGTAAATGAGTTTTGTTCGCTGAAAACCAAATGTTGATGCACTATTTATTTTAGAGTTAAATCGAGAAATCCATTTTAATGACAAACTTGTTGTAGACTTATCTAACTTAGTTTCAGGATTGTGGAAATTATTCCATGCAGGTAGTTGATTACTCTGTTCACTTCCATTTATGCTAAGAATGAAACGATTTACGTCTGATAAAGGTGACTCGACTTTTAAATGGATATTGTTTTGTACGAATCCGTTGTGATTTCTTTCAGTGATATAGTCGTCAGATGAGTTGTATACGGTTCCTTGGTTAAACTTATAAGAATAATTATTTTTACTTTGTTGGTGAGAGCCAGAAATCGAATAACGCCAATTATTGCGATTATTTGTGAAGTTACCTTCAAGTTTATGAGTATTGAAAGAACCAATTCCATACGATATGTTGGCGGATGGTTCCCGTAATCTGCGCGTGCGTATGTTTATTGCTCCACCAATTGATGCTTGTGAAAATGCCATAGGAACAATTCCACGGTATACTTCTATTTGTTCTATTTGCCCTGTTGATAAACTGCTAAAATCTACGATTCCAGTATCGTTATTGTTCATTAACATACCATCAACATAAATTGGCAAACGAGCACCAGACGAGCCTCGCAAAGATATCGTAGAAAAACTACCTAAACCACCACTATCTCGAACTTGAACGGGGGAGTGTTGTGCGATTATCGTAGCAACATCAGTAATTCTCCCTTCAAATTGATCGGGTGTAATAACGGTATGAAAACTGGTATCGTATTCTAGTAATACATCACCTATCTGAGCATTTTCCGCCGGACCTTGCTCTTCAACAACGATCTCATCGAGCTCGTATTCAAACGCAATATCAGTTGATGCAGAATCATTTTGCTCGGCAGCGACAAGCGTTCCACATGATATGAAGAGAGTAAAAAGAAGACTGTAAAATAAAACCGGCAAACTAATCCCCAGCAATAGCGCAACCCCGCGCTAGCCTGTATTAACTGCATTGCTGGTAAGTAATAATGAGGCATGAGCATTCGCCCATGCTGCCCGCCGCAACACATGTGTGAAAATATCCTTGGGCCGGTCTCCGGACTCATGAGCATTTGGCTTTAGCACCTTCCCATGCAGTGCACAGTGGTATTGACTAAAGCCTGACTCAATTACCGTTGCGGGGGCAGTGCTGGAATTACGGTGTTAATCCGTTCACCAGCTTCCCGTTTCACCCTTATATCGGTTGATATTTTGGGCACCCAAGGTCAGACGGGTACTTTAAGTGTGTCCTTATCTAGTGTCAAGATGAAATTACTGTTTATTTATTGATCGTTATTTTGTTGTGAATCTATCTGGCTGTTTAACCTGGAGAATTAAAGCGATTTTTGAAAACGATGCTATCAGAATTAAAATAATCCTGTTATTTTATAAAGAATGTCAGATTTATAATTTTCATTCAGTGCTTGTGATAGGCAACAATATTTCAATAGATCAACAATGATAAACGTTAAAAAAATTATATTTTTAGGATTATTATGGCTGGTCCCTGTTTTGTCATTTGCAAAACCGGTTGAACGAATTATTTCATTAGATATGTGTAGCGATTGGATGTTGGCAAAATATGCAGATCGTTCCCAAATTCTCGCACTGTCATCTTTTATACGCCAACACCCGGTGGACTGGATAGGGGATGACTGGCCTACTCATGATGGTAACCTGGAAACAATATTGTCATTAAAACCAGATCTGGTGATAACTGGCGAATTTAATGCTTGGCTGCTCAGAGAGCGATTAAAAAAAATCGGTGTGAAAGTTGTCATTTTACCTTTACCTAAAACGCTGAACGAAATTATTAAATATGAAGAGACTTTTCTCAGTGCTATTGGATTAGATACTTCTTTAGCAAAAAAACCTGTCCCTCAAGTAAAAATTATCGGCACACCTCAGAAATTATTATTGCTTGGTGCAAATGGCATCGGGACAGGAAGAGGAACATTTGAAGATGACTTAATAAATCATGCAGGCTGGATAAATTACCTCGCTGATGAAGGATATATTAACTTAGATTTAGAACAGCTCGTTTTAAAAAAACCTGATGCAATTCTTTGGGCTGCGCCTCGTTCTACTGCGCTTGCCAATCAATTTGCCGAACATCCGGTATTAAAAACAGTAGTTCCTGAAGATCAATGGCTAGATTCTAATTTTTGGAACTGGCAATGTCCTGGTCCCTGGACTTGGGAACTCGTAACAAAGTTGAATGCATGGAAAAAACATTAAATTCTTTTCTGGTTTTTTTATTAGTCATAGTTTTTTGGATCTCCTTGAACATAGGCTCCACACCTATTGCGGTAGGTTCTGGTTTATTTGATTGGCTTAGTAATCAACAAAGTCAGGAAGCGCTCATTGTTGGAGAAATTCGATTACCACGTACACTAATTGCAATTCTTGTAGGTGCTGCATTGGGAATAAGTGGTGCAGCATTGCAAGGATTGTTACGTAATCCATTGGCAGATCCTGGATTAATCGGTGCAAGTCAAGGTGCTGCTTTAGGGGCAGCGACTGTATTTTATTTCGGCGTGTTTGCTTCATTAGGTGTATTTGCGACTGCCGTAGCAGGTTTGTTAGGGGCGATGGCTGCGCTTTTGATTATGTTAGCATTGGCGGGATCAGGGCGGCCAGCATTGGTGATTATGGCGGGATTGGCAATATCAACAGTGGCTAGCGCAGCGCTCGCGATGGTTCTCAATTTTGCCCCCAATCCTTATGCAATGCAGGAACTTGTATTCTGGTTATTAGGTTCGGTCTCAAATCGGGGTATGGAAAGTTTACTGGTTTTGATCCCTGCGATGATTATTGGCTGTACTTTGATTTTATATCAACAAAGACTGCTTGCCGGATTAAGCCTGGGGGAGCAAGTTGCAGAAAGTATGGGGCTAGCAGTTGCAAGAGGCAGTCGAATAATCGTTTTAGGTGCGGCTATTTTAGTAGGCTCTGCAGTATCAATTGCAGGAAGTATTGGTTTTGTTGGCTTGCTGGTGCCACATCTAGTGAGGCCATTTGTTGGATACCGCCCAGAAAAATTGTTAATTCCATCAGCGTTGGTTGGTGCAATTTTAGTGTGTGTAGCAGATATTGTTATTCGCTGGCTCCCACCTGGACGAGAATTAAAACTCGGTGTATTAACTTCTCTGATTGGTGCGCCATTTTTTGTTTGGTTAATTTGGAAAGAACGTAAACGATGGATATGATTTCTCTGACAAAACTATCCGTCGACGATAGAATTAAGAATATCAGTTTCAATCTCAAAAACGGTGAAGTATTAGGAATAATTGGGCCAAACGGGGCAGGCAAATCGACGTTACTAAAAGCTATCGCGGGTGTAGAAAAATTTACTGGCAAGTTGTTAATCAAGCAGCAAGCGTTTGAAGACTTTGGTCCAAAACAACGCGCACGAGTTGTCGGTTTTTTACCACAATCAGTCAATAGTGTCTGGTCCTTAAAAGTTGAGGATATTGTCACGCTAGGACGCATTCCATGGGGTGATGAAAATAGTCAGATTGTGCAACAAGCTATGGATGAAGCGAAAATTTCGCAATTTTCAAAACGTGATATCAACGAACTCTCCGGCGGCGAGCGCGCTAGAGTTTGGTTGGCACGTGTACTGGCAGGGAAGCCACAAATTCTATTAGCGGATGAACCGATTTCCAGTCTCGATATTCACTATCAGATTGAAGTCATGGAGTTGTTAAAATCTTTTGCTCATCGAGGAAACTCGGTGATGGTAGCTATCCACGACCTAAGTTTAGCAGCACGATATTGTGATCGACTCTGTTTAATAAAAGATGGAGAGCTAATAAAGCTTGGAGATCCAACCGACGTTTTGACAGAATCAATATTAACAGATGCTTATCAAGTACCTGTCTTTACAAACTTACGAGCAAACCCACCTGTTATTCTTCCTAAATAAGAAGATGAGAATAGTAATATACATTTGTTGAATATTTGACCGCCTCAATCTATTTGATTTTGTCAAACTTTCTCAAGGTAATTGTAGATTGTAGCCCGGGTGGAGTTCACGTAACCCGGGTATTGAGCGCCACAGTTCTCCCGGGTTACGTGAACTCCAAACTCCACCCGGGCTACGGTTTTTTAAAGTTTTCTAGATGAAATACGGAGATGCATCTGGATTTGATAGAATTAGTTTTTTACTTTTATCAAACCTGCTTAAGGTTAATGTAGAATACAAGCAAATTTCATGTGCTATCCGAGGTATTTGAGTGCATTTTATACGATCTGCATTTTTCTGATTAGTTATTCGAACTAATTAGGGTTTGTTAGTATCATAAAAATAATAAAATAAGACAAAAAATAATATGTTTATCAACAGAACCTTGCCATTTACAACACTCTTCTTTAATTCAACCATTGCTCTAATATTCTTGCTTTTAGTTACTGCATGCGGTGTGGCAATAGACGTAAGTTCAATAGATGTCGAACTTGGAGATAATAAACAAATATTTATCGGCGACTCTGTCGTAATAAATGCAAAACTTGATGATCCGAATGAGAACGAAAATGAAAATAAAAAATATAAAATTCATTGGGAATATATTTCAGTTCCTGAAGGAAGTCAGTTAACTGAAATTGATAATTCTGATTTAGAACTTACTCTTCTGCCCGATGTAGCAGGTGATTATATTATTCGAATCAAATTAAGTGATGGTGATAATATAAAGGCTGAAGATCAAATAACAGTAAAAGTCCTCTCTATCGAACAATTTCAGGAAAAGCTTGTATTAATAACACATGATCTCGGACTAAACACTGAAGAATCAGGTGAAAGCACACTTATTGTTTTTACCCTTAAAACCCCACCAACTTCGCCAGTGACTTTTCATTTTCAATCAACTGATTTGACCGAAGGTGAAGTGTCTCCATCATCTATCGTATTTTCGGAAACTGACTGGGATAGTGCAAAATTAATCTCAATAAAGGGTATCGATGACAACATTCGAGACGGTGATATTTCCTATTTTATTACCGTTGATTCTGTAGAAACTGAAGACAAACATTATGCCCAATTAACTATTGCAGATATTCCCATGACTAATTTGGATAACGACAACGTGGGAATAGAACTGCTTTTGACGGAAGGCTTAACAACAAGCGAAACAGCAAGTATAGATCAATTTGCTGTCTTACTCAGTTCAAGTCCTCTTGCGCCAGTTGAGGTTTCATTTTCGTCCAGCAATGTTAATGAAGGAATCATCTCTCCCAGTTCAATCATATTTGATGAAAGCAATTGGGATAGCGCGCAAATTATTACAATTAGTGGCATTGATGACAGTGTAAAGGATGGCGATATTCCTTATTTCATCAAAATCGACTCGGTTATTAGTGAAGACAGTGATTATCATCAACTTTCAGTGGCAGATATTTCTGTTGTCAATATGGATAACGATTCCGCAGAGCTAGTGTTGCTCAGCAATGAAAGTTTAACCACAAGTGAAACCGGTGAGACTGATGGGTTTGCGATTAGACTAAGTTCCCAACCTTTAGCAAATGTTGAAATTTCGGTATCATCAAACAATACCAGCGAAGGAATTGTCTCTCCAGGCTCACTAATTTTTAACCAGAATAATTGGGATAGTTTGCAAATAATTAACCTGACAGGGCAAGATGATGAAGAGCAGGATGGTAATACAGCATATAATATAACAGTTGCTGTATCAGCATCTGATGACGCTCAATATTTTTCCTTATCACCAGTTACGATTAATGCGGTAAATATTGATAACGAAGAACCATTACTTCAACCCATCATGGGATTGGAGGAAAGACCAAGCAACACATCCTGCCTAGCACCTGAACGACCTGTTTCCGAGGCAGCGATTTCACTAACAAGAGTTTTCTCAGATCTATCTTTTTCGAAACCTGTAAAAATGCTGCAGTCACCAGGTAACGACAATCGTTGGTATGTTGTACAGCAGAGTGGTTCGGTGAAAACCTTTAATGACACGGATACTACAAGTACAAATTTCATCACCATTCCCAGTAATATTTTAAACGATTCTCCTAATGAAGCGGGTTTACTTGGTATGGCATTTCATCCTCAATATGGCGAATCAAATTATAAAGCCTATCTCTCATATACAGCTTATGTAGATGGCGACGGATTAGAATCCAGGATATCAGAGTTTACTAGTCTTGATAATGGGGCGACTCTTTCATTGGATAGCGAAAGAATTCTTATTCGTTTGAAACAACCCTACAATAATCATAACGGTGGTGATATTGCTTTTGGTCCGGATGGATATTTATATATCGGTTTTGGTGATGGTGGAAGCGCTGGTGATCCTGAAAGCAATGCGCAAAATTTACAAAATTTGTTAGGTGCTATGTTACGTATTGATGTTGATAACGGTTCACCATATTCAGTACCTGCGGATAACCCGTTCGCAGACAACATTACCTGTGCTGACGTCGCTTGTCCTGAGATATTTGCCTGGGGATTGCGAAATCCCTGGCGCTTTAATTTTGATTCAGCGACTGGTGATTTATGGTTAGGTGATGTTGGTCAGGGTGCTGCAGAAGAGGTGAATAAAATTCAACTCGGTGGTAACTACGGATGGAATTTCAGAGAAGGTTTTGCCTGTTATAACGGTGAGCCTTGTGGCAACGGTAGCATGAAAGACCCCATAGTCACTTATCAAACAGGGACGGATGGAAATGCCATTACCGGTGGATTTGTTTATCGTGGTAATGAGATACCTAATTTAAAAGGTGTCTATCTTTATGCTGATTATGGCTATGGAAAAATTTGGGCGCTGTTTTACGACAAAGATGGAAAGCCAGCACCAGACTTATTATTGGATGGCTCTTCATATATATCTTCGTTTGCACAATCAAATACTGGTGAATTATATGTCACAGACCTTGGTTCAGGACGAATATTCAAGATCATTGATGCGAGTGAATCAACTGTTTCCAACTTCCCGGTAAAATTGTCAGCTACAGGTTGTATGGATGCAACTGATATCACTAAACCCGGCGCAGCACTTATACCGTTTGATGTAAATGTTCCTCTATGGACCGATGGCGCAATTAAACAACGGTGGTTTGCACTACCAGATAATACAACTATCACAATAAGCGATGATGCTAACAATTGGGTTTTTCCTATTGGGACTGTATTCATTAAACATTTTTATATCGGTAGTGAACTTGTAGAAACACGCACCCTTATTCGTCACGATGACGGTGACTGGGCAGGATACAGTTACGAATGGGATGAAGATGGTTTGGATGCTACTTTGCTTCAAGGCGGCAAAGTAAAAAACATTAACGGCGTGGACTGGAGCTATCCAAGCAGTGCCCAATGTATGTCATGTCATACACCGGCATCAGGGTTTACCATTGGCCCAGAAACGTTGCAACTCAATCGGGATTATACTTATGCAAATGGCGTAACGTCTAACCAACTCGTCACCATGAATCATATTGGTTTGTTCAGCGATTCTTTACCTGCTGAGGTAAACAACATGCATCTGTTGCCAACAATCGATGATTTAACAAAAAGTATCGATTCGAGAGCACGTGCCTATCTACATGCTAATTGTGCTTATTGTCATCAAGTTGGCGGTATTGGTCGTGGGCCAGCGAACTTTCATTATCTTACCTCAACTGATGAAATGGATGTTTGTAACATTGATCCTGAAACAGGGGATCTTGATGTAAATAACGCAAAACTTCTGACGCCATCAGATCCTGAGGCTTCAATAATATCGCTACGCATGAAATCTAACGATGTGAATCGTATGCCTCCTATTGGATCAGGTATGGTGCATACAGAAGGCGTTGCATTAATTGACGAGTGGATAAATGGGATCAGTGAATGTGAATAAGCTAAATAGAATCGGATTAACGTTAAGGTTATTTCGGTAGAATAAAACTAACGGTAGTCCCTACCTGTTCTTTACTATTAATCTGAAGCTCACCCCCGTGAGCTTCAGCAATCATTTTGCAGAGATACAATCCTAATCCATACCCACCCGTCTCACGTTGTCGTGAAGGATCAACACGGTAAAATGGTTCAGTGAGTGAGGGAATATGTTTTTCCTCAATGCCAATACCAAAATCCTGAACGGTCAGTATTATATTTTCCCCTTCGGATTTAAGCGTAACAATCGGTGGTGGGTTTGCTATCGGTGTATGTTTTAACGCATTATCTACCAGGTTTTTAATCAGAAGTTTTATGCGAGGAACATCTATGTTCATTTCGTAAGGAATGTCATGAACATTGACAATAAGGGCTCTTGTGGAAAAATAACTATCCAGTGTTTTTCTGACAACAGTTGAGATGTTAGCTTTTGTCCTGTTTAGTATGTGATGACGGGTGCTAAGCCTCTCTGTTTCTAGTATCTCTTCTATCAACGTATCTATTTCATTCAACTCCTCTTCAATTGTTTTTGAATGCGAGCTTTCTGCTAAGAGTGCGGCAGCAACTTTTGCCCTCGTAACAGGGGAACGTAGTTCATGACTAATTGCTAATAAGAGCTGTCGCTTAGCTTCAAGCATTTGTTGTATGTCATCAGTCATTTGGTTAATACTATTTGCAAGGCTTCCAAGTTCATCTCTTCGATTAATGTTTATTCTATACTCTAATTCTCCGTTACCGATACGTTTTATACCTGATTCAAGTGCTTTTATGGGCAGGAAAAGTTTTCGAGTAATCACATAAAATAGTGCTAACAAAATGATAATCAGAAATACTGGTAGCGCATGCCTACGATGAAAATGATCTTTAGGATGAGGAATGGAAAATGCGAGGATATGATCTGCGTGCTTTACGACTAATATTTCCAGATCATCAAGTTCTCCAGTTGAATATTTTATACCATTTTCATTAAACTGTTTGTAATATCTAATTTGCGATAAATCGATTAGATTTTCGCTTGTTGACCATGTATTAGTTCCTGTAAAGATGGAGATGTTGATTGAAAGTTTTTCAGAGATCTCAAGTGCCTTATCTTTATTAGGTGGTGTACCAATATCACTTTGAACATATTCAAGATACTGTAATAGGTGAGGGCGAATATTATCTTTGAAATTGTTTTTCAAATTATAGGCGATATTCCCACCAACAATGAGAACCAATAATATTGAGAATAATATATAAAGCCAAAGGAATTTAGTGGATAAAGAACTCTTTGTTTTATGCAGAATGTTAATTACTTTCATTAATAGTACCTACCAGGCAGTAACCAGTGCCACGAATGGTTTTAATGAAGGAATAGGGTTTTAATTTATGTCGTAAACGGCTAATTAAAATATCAATGGATCTCGAAAAGAGTTCTGTGTCTACACCTTTTAAAGTATTCAATATTTCATCACGGTTAAACGTTTTATTGGGATTAGATGCCAACAAGAGCAAACAATTATATTCCATCGTAGAAAGGCTAATTTTTTCGTCATTGAGCATGGCCTGCCGTAAGTCTGTATCAATTGATAGTTCTCTGATGGTTATTACAGTAGGTTTTTTGGGTAGACTTTTATTTTGTGTACGTTTGATAATTCGTTGGATACGTGCGACTAACTCACGAGGCTCGAAAGGCTTGGGCAGATAATCGTCTGCACCTAGTTCTATGCCAATAATTCGATCCATAACTTCTCCACGCGCAGTCAACATAAAAATCGGAATTTCACTATTTTTTCGAATCTGTTTGCAAACCTCAAAACCATCCATTTCAGGCAGCATAATATCTAAAATCACCAAATCATACTGATCGTGCGCTAGTTTTTCAAAGCCATCACTGGGTGATAATGCTTGATCGAGCTGAATTGAATGTTGATTGAAAAACTCAGTCAATAAATTGCCTAAACGTTGATCGTCATCAATTAAGAGAAGTTTTGTCATGTTTGTTTGAAATTAAATGTTATCGGTAAGATTGGTATTGTATTGAGATTGTAATCCTCAACACAATACCAATTATTTTCAGCAAATGTAAGGCTGATTTTGTACCGCTTAGTGCCAGTGGTGTTTTCTATGCTTTTCGGATTTTTCTTTCCACTCTTCTCGTAACTTGGTTTGTTGCTCCAGGGTCAAACCATCATAAAATCCAGCTAATGCTTGTACGATTTCAGGTGATTTTTTTGAAAAATAGTCAATCTTAGTATCGATCATTGATTGAAGTTTATTTTGATCTAATGTTTCCTCAGTTAATAATGATGTCACATCCTGGTGATGTTTGGCATGCGATTCTTTTAACTCTTTTCGCACATCTAAAGCGATAATTTTCAGCTCATTGAGCTTTATCATTTGAGCATCATTAAGATCGAGTTCTTCTTGTATTTCACTGACAATCCATTCTGCTTTTTCCTCAGGTGACTTATGTTTATACCAATGCCCACAACCCGTAAATGCAACTACGCTGAAGATAAACAGGCTGGCTATGGAAATGACTTTAATTCGAGATTTCATCGTTGTTCTCCTAGTGTTTAATTCACAACACAATAATAGTGGCTTATGAGTCAATATTCTTATCATAGAGGTAACGAAATGTAACAAATTGTAACTAATGATGACTGCATGGAGGCAGGAGGTAGAGCAACCCCAGCAACTCCCACTAGAAACGGAAGTGGGATTGATTTTTCCGTTCCAAGTGCATTCTTAGCCAAAATCAATCCTAACTCCTCTTCATGGAGCCATTAGCGGGAACTACTTGTCAAGAATAGGTATAAGTAATATAAACGTGATACATCATCAAAGCTAAACAAAGTGTCGCTAAGGATATATGAAGCGTGATCCAGCTGCTTATGTACCATTTTTTACGAATTTTGAACACATGATAATTACACAGTCCAACAAATACCAAACCGATAAAACTATAAAGCAATACTGTTTGATAAGCATAACCTGAATCAGGCGCATGTAGGAAAACGAATACAGGTGCGATTGCACCTAACCACTGGTGGCTTCGCAAAACATTTTTTATATTTACTTTTTGATTAGAGTTTCTCAGATGCGTCAACCGCCACTGAAAAAATGTAAGAAGCAAAATACTGAATCCAGATATCTGCTTAAAAAGCTTGTTGTCCTGTAAGATTTTTAGTTCAGGGATGGTAATTGGATAAAAAAGCTGGGCAATGAGTAACGCTGTTAACATAGCCCCAATATAGAAACTGGACTTATTTGTTGACTTATTTTTTTCTTTTTTAGTGATCTCAATTTTTGAGTTTGCACTATTATAGCCTGCATTTATATCGATATCAGTAAACATAATAGATTCTCATCTTTCGTTTAGGTTGATGCTTTTGTGGTTAATAATAATGTCTTTAATGATAGATTAGATGATTTGCTGGTGAGCTCATCCATAAACACTTGGGCGCTAGGTACATAGCGCCCATCTCTTGGCCAGTTTTCCCCTATCACAGGTGGATTAGCCATCAAAGAAACCTCTTCAAGAAACGCTTGATAAGAATATTCAAAACCGGTCCGTAAGGCATGTATCATATCCAGTAATTCTTTGTAACCGACTTTATCCTTAGGGTAAGTCCAAGTTGCAGCTCCCATAACATCATTTAACTTCCAATCTGTTTTAGGTGATTCTTCATGATCGTTATGACATGAGACACAAGGTTTTGCGCTGGCAATGTCGGGTGCCATGTAAGCAAAACGTTCTGCATCGGGGGAGTAAAAAAAGACAGGTTTCCGAGTTTCTCGCACTTTTTGAAAGTTCTTTCGTTGTTCTCCTTCAAAATTATTAGCTTTGTTGATTGCGTAGTCAGAACCGAGAAAAAGTCCGAGTTGGATGGGACTTTGTTCCAACGAAGTTGCTGTCAATTTCATGAACTGAGCAGGTAAAGGGCCAGCAATAACTTCTTCATCGAACTTTATTTGTTGCTTTTTACCCGCACCGACGATTGCTTGAGTGTATAAATTCCTTGCCACATCATTTTCTTCTTCAAGAATTAGCAGGGCTACCTGAATCGGTATTGTATGTGTTTCGAGTTCATTCTCTTTTAGCGGTACTGGCGCAGTGACAAACAAATAGATAGACAACACCGCTAGAACAAAAATGCTGAGTACAAATGACTTACTTAATTTCATTGAGGCGAGTCTCCTTTGCCTTAAAACGCTTTTCCGTGGAGTAGGGGGAACTTTTACCATCAAAATACGCGACTATTCTTTTTTGAGGGAGCATTTGTAATATTTTTGTTTTAAGTTTCATTTTGTGATTACCATGAAAATCATGGCAGCCCATGCAAGTATCCCAGCGCTTATGCTTAATAATCGTTTTATGACTGACATCCACGCTGTCTTTTTTCAATGTGAGTTTCTCATGACAAACGACACAACTTGTTGGATCCATCGTCACGCGTTTACCCGAGTGCTCCTTGTGACAGCTATTACAATATTGTGGTTGTATTTTTTGACGTGCTTCTTTAAATCGAGGTTCAAAAAACCTAAAAACAGGATGATTATCTTTTGGGCGACGATGACAAACTAAGCAATCATCATTGCTTACAGGCAATCTTTTTATGTATACACTTTTATCCCTGTTAGCCAATAAATATTGCACATTGGCTTGAAGTTGTTGGCGTATAGTTCCTTGAGCAGCGCGATGACACTTCTCACAAACCAGTTTTTCATGACCCGAGTTCATCGTGCCAGCAGATATCATCCAGCTATTTTGAGGGACCAGTAAAATTGTTAATGCTACGACACTCAATGTAATGCCGACTAAAAAGCCTATGGCCCGACGTCTATTTGGTCGCTTGTGCTTCTGCATAATTGATGAGTATTCCCCATGGAAAAAAGTGGTTTGGCTTTTACACCATATACTATAAGTTTAGTACCGTTTTAGCAAAATGGGGTGTGTCATAGATCACAGAATAAACACCTGTGTCACACCTCTAAATAGGATGATAAAAATTGCATAAACGGTTTTATTTATTGGGAAAACTATGGATAGTTAAAGTGGTTTCTCACATACAAGACCTCTCATAGTTGATTCGCTATAGCATATAAAACATTGAGCTCAGTGAAATAAACTCTTAGACTTCTTATTCCTCACGCAATTAAAATTAAATACTTTTATGGCTAAACCTTATGCAGAATCCTGTGATCAAAATAGAGATCCCATTTTCCAGGTCATTGAACCTTATCTGGCTTCAAGAAATAGTGTGCTGGAAATTGGTAGTGGAACCGGTCAGCATGCCGTTTATTTTGCTGAAAATTTATCCCACCTAATCTGGCACACCAGCGATAGGGAGGAATATCATGGCGGCATCATTAAATGGCTTGATGATTCATGTTTAGAAAATGTTAGAAAACCCACTGTATTAGATGTCTCTCAGTCATCCTGGCCAAAGATAAATGTTGATGCAGTATTCTCTGCCAATACAACTCATATAATGCATTGGCAAGATGTCGAAGCACTTTTCGATGGAGTAGGTAAGGTACTCACAGAAACTGGCGTTTTCTTACTATATGGGCCCTTTAACTTTGATGGCCGATTTACCAGTGATAGTAATATGCAGTTTGATCAGCGATTGAAATCAAGAGATCCTTTTAGTGGAATTCGTAATTTTGAAGATCTGAATGAGCTTGCTGAACTAGCTGGTTTACAGTTTGTTAAAAATCATGAAATGCCACACAATAATAGAATTCTTGTGTGGCAAAAGAAAACGAATTAATAGAAATTAGGCTCTGCCCGATAAAGATATTGACATCAACCAGCGTTTACCTTTTAAATACACACTATGCAAAAACTTCGTAACTTTGTGAAATGTACACGCGCCTGGTGGGTTTCCTTCCTTGTGCCTGCACTCGTATTTGTGTTGTGCAATCAGTTACATATTCACATGCCTGAAGATCATTCGCATAACGATAATACCCATCAACATTCCCATAGCCATGAACTTCATAACGCACATTATGGAAATAGCCATGAAGGCGACAATGCTCTTGATCAACATCACGTAGGTCTGGAAACAACCGTTGTTGATATCTCTCCTGATGGTTTAATCAAATATTTATCTTCAGTATTATTAGCGCTTGCTCTGGTGAGCACTTTTATTCTGTTTTTTGCTTTATTTGCTAAGGCACAACGATTAAGACGTCATGCCAGTAGTGCACCCTTAATTTCTTGGCGTAGAGGTTTGTCTCCCTTACTTCGCGCACCTCCTCTTTAACCCCCCCCAAAAAACACCGTAGCTTTTATTGCTTGCTGAATCAGCATAGGCATGTCGATGCATTATTCCGACATCTGTTTCTTTACTTTGCAATAGAAATAAAGCGCTACGAAAACATTATTAATCATTTTGTATAGGTGTTTAATAAGGCTTGTTAAAAATTTCATCAACATTTTTAACCCTTTTGGTATTACCAGTGCTGCATCGGTTGGCTTACCAGGACTCACCAAAACGCACACAAGTAAATAACTGAATTTTTAAACGGAGAAAAAGCAATGTTGAAAAACTTTCTAAATAATCATCTCGCTACGACACTTTTTGCCCTAACGCTCATAGTAGCAGCAACAAGTTGTACAACGGGCAATTTGGTCAAACAAAATGAAAACATTACCATTGAACGAATCGACTCAAAGGCTGCCGCAATCAACCACGCTTACATAACTCGCACCAAATTGGGTCTTTCACTGCATGGAGAATTAAAACGAGACTTGGCAGGTCGTGGACCTATTCCTGGTCATCTACATATCACACTTATTGATCCTCAAGGGAAGATGTTAAAGGAAACTGATATTGGTTATATGCGTCGTAATGTAAAATCATCAATCGCAAACTTTCATACAATATTACCGATTGATTTGTTGCCGGGTAGTACGGTACGAATAACACATTTCGATACAGAAGATCATGAAACTTTTCCCGATGAAACTATTTGGAGGGATGCCGAACATTAATTTTGTGATTAATAACTCAAGTTTCGGAGTTCAAGTTGCTCTTATATAGTAGCAATAGACATGTTATGCAGCGAATATAAAAGCATTGGCAGCAGGACTGCATGGATGCATCTACAGCGTCTTTTATATTCGCTGTATGTGGCTATTGCCTCCAAACTAGATTTGAACTCCGAAACTTGAGTAATAAAAAACGCCGATTGATTGCTCAATCGGCGTTTTTTAGTTTTAAAAAGTTTGAACTAATTAACGCTTATATCCAGTAACCATAATGAAAGGACTAGGTTCAGCCATTTGTCGAGATTCGACATCAACAAAACCAACATCAGTCAATAACTCTTCCATCTCCGCAGTTGAATATGATGAACCACCAACAGTATTGATTATTTGATTAACACCAATCAAGGCTGCTAATTGGGGTCCTTTTTTCTCTGGCCATAAAAGTTGTTCCTGAATCATAATGACGGCATCTTTTGTCATAGAGTCATAACATCGTTTAAGCAGTAATTTCAGTTTTTCAGGCGACTCTTGGTTAGTCATAGATGACAGCAGCATTGCATCGTTGCTGGTTCCCAAGTCATCTGTGTTGTAATCGCCAGGGCGAAGCTCAACGCGATCGTTCATTTTGTATTCATCAACAATTTCTTGCGCGATTTTCAAATTTTGCTCACGATCCATGGCAATAGCATTCAAACCATCATAGCGTTCACAGAATTTGACAGAAAATGTTGAAGGGCCACAACCGATATCCATCAGTAATTTTTTGCCGGAAAGGTCGATCATACTTGTTAAAACATCAGATTGGGATAGTGCACGATTGTGCATTCCCATCATATAATCGCGGGTCTCTTGATCAGAATATTCCTGATGCATAAGTGCAGATGGTCTACCTGTTTTTACCGTGTCATAAAGCCCACCCCAGGCCTCATACCAGTTTTCAAACATATAAACGATCCCACCTTGATAGAACTTGCTTGATGAAGTAAGGAAAGTTTTACTAAACTCATTGTTCATGAAAACATCGCCATCACGATCAAGGAAATCAATCGAAACAAGTGCGCTTAAAAGTGCGCCCAAACAACGTCGGTCAGATTCTGTTTCTTTTGTTAAGGTATCCAGGTCTTTTGCCTGACCATCAAGTAAATTAAAAATGTCCAGACGATTTGCAGCGTGTAGTACACATGATTGCCAGTATCCTGAAGCAACCTGCATGACTTTCATTGGATCCATACCTTCAGGTAATCCCCAGCTACCGTTATTATTGTTATTATCCTTATTCCATGAATCAGACATTTAGACCCCTTTCAACACATGTAAAATTATAATTAGCAGTGAAATATGAAGGATATAAGCAACTTTGTCCAGCCCTATCCCGAGTTAAATAGATGATATCTAAGTTTTATAAACTAAATGCCAAAGTGAAACCGGCATGAGGTGTTTTTTTACGATTCGTCATCATCCACATCTTATCGACCATTATTCCCACGCTTGTTAATTTCTTCCAATCTGTTCTATATTTAATCGTTTTGTAGCAGTAACTGCGTAAATGACTACCCGTTGTTCACTCTATTTGGAGATGAAACTATAAACACCGTCCCAGTATTTTGGAGGCGGATTCTGTTGAAATAACATACAGCGTTCTACGTAATTTTGGTACAGGGAAGAATGTGTTTCATTGAGTAATTCACTAAAAAGGCTTATTGCTTTTTCCCAACTCTGATCTCTATAGAACTCAAGTGCGATATTATGTTTGCTCAATAAGTTCTTGTAATTTTTATCTAATACTTTTTTTCTACCTATAGGTTGATATAGAGTAACCGGTTCAACTTTACCTAAGACTCGTACTCGATCAATTTCCATAAAAACATGATCAGGACAGGCTTGTTTGGTCTTTTCGCTAACGATGATAGGAACCTTGTAATGTTTGGTTAATGTTTCAATGCGCGAACCAAGATTCACTGTATCACCGAGTACGGTGTAAGACATTCTAAATTTGGAACCGATATTACCCACATACATCGAGCCGGAAGTTATGCCAATACCAATATTTAAAATTGGCCATCCATTTTTCTTAAACTCTGATTCTAATTGCTGTAGCTGGTTGAGCATCTCCAGTGCACCATCTATTGCAAGCTCCGCATGTTTTTTATCGGAAAGAGGCGCCCCCCAAAATGCCATGATGGCATCGCCAATATATTTATCTATTGTTCCACGGTGTATTTGAATGGCTTGCGTCATCCCGGTTAAATAACAGTTCATTAATTTGGTTAATTCTTTGGGTTGCATATGCTCTGATAGCGATGTGAATCCCCTTATATCTGCGAAAAGAACAGTCATCTCCCGAGTTTCTCCTTCAATGGCATAATCACCTTCTTGATTACCAAGCTCATCTACCAGTTCCGAAGGAATATATTGGCGGAATACTTTTGTTAGCTGTCGTTTTGATCTGTTTTCAATAAAATAGGAATAACCTAAATAGTAGACAAGCAGCACGCCGATAAACACGAGTTTTGTAGCAATCGGTAAAACCAAATGATGTTTATCCCAGGCAAAGAACGCTGTACCAATAATTAGAGCTGCCAAAAAACCAATGCTAAAAATAAATACCATGACACCAGGACGGAAAGTTACAATAGTCATCACAATCCAGATGATGATCAGCGAAACTAACTGAAAACCGTGGATATATGCTGGGTTATTTTTTATATTGCCATCAAGAATGCCAGCTATCAGATTTGCGTGAACTTCAACTCCTGGGTAAATATTTTGCACTGGTGTTGATCGAATATCTAACAAACCTGGCGCTGTTGTACCTATTAAGACAATAGTGTCTTCTAGTTTTTCAACTTCGACTGTTTTATTGATAACGTCTTTTGCTGAAACATAGGTGAAACTACCAAATGGGCCACGATAAGGGATTAACGCGCTGCCCGATTCATCAACCGGTATGGAAAATCCGCCCAGTTCAAACTGCTCCAAACCCAAATTCAGTGCTTCACCAGCGTATTCCTCTGCGATAAATAGTTTAAGCTCGGGAAATCCCATGATAGCTCTTACCATTGCAAGAGAAAGAGACTCGTATAATGCACCATTAAATTTTTGCAACATGGGAATTTTTCTAATGACACCATCTTCATCAACGGTAGGTAGATCAATAAAACCGCCATGGAGGGCATTCTTTTGAAAAATAGCTAAATTACTTCCCGCATCTTTTGCAGTAATGAATGGAATATTATTAATCTCATCATTAACAGTTAACGCGGGCTCTGGTAATACTTTTTTTACTGGGTTAATTGCATCGTTATTCGTCGCTTGGGAAAAGTAATAACCGAGTACGACAGCCCTGTTGTTAATAGCCTTTGAAAAAAGAGTATCGTATTGCAGCTCATCTCGTATCTCTTCAATTGCTTCTAGGTAGTCACTATTATTTGTTAATCGCTCTTTACTAAGATTATCTAAAACTTGTAGCCCTGAGCTTAAATCTGGCTCTGCAAAAATAATATCGAAACCAGCCACTGCTACAAAGTAATGATCAAACAGGTTATCTACCAGATGAGCTAATTTATTTCGACTCCAGGGCCAACGACCAAATTCTTCAAGGCTGGCCTCATCAATATCGACAATGACAATGCGTTCATCAACGTTATTATTAGTGGAAAGATTTATTCTAAAATCGTATGCTTTTTGTTCCAAAGTGTCGAGGAGAGGAAGATTAATAACACCCAGGGCGTGCCCAAGAAATACGCAAAGTAAAAATACACTGATAATATTTCGCGTTATCTTGGTTTTTCTCATGATCTCTATTGAATAATGCAGGCATTAATATTATTTCGACAGGTTTCTTAATTTCTTAATTTAGGTTCACAAAAAATAGGGTTTGCACCCTCTATCATTTAATCATCATGTTTTTTCTGTTCTCTATTTTCTTTCTTTTTATTATATCTGTTATGTTTGTGCTTACCGCTATCTTTGTATTTGTGATTTTCTCTACCTTTGTGTTTGTTAGCTTTATGTTTATTGGCTTTGTGCTCGTGTTTATATGAGCGATCATGTGTAACAGATACTTCGAATTCTTCGGAAGTCATATTCCCACTGAAATCAGATACTGAAACCATTACATGATAAATTCGTTCTTCCTTAGAATGTGAGAGTTTCTCCGCTCTTAGCCAGATATCCCAGCTGTTGTCATTATTAATAATTTTCCAATCTTTATGCTCAGAATGTCTATGATGATCTCCATTACTGGTTATTATTACTTCAACATTTGGATTTGTATCCACGAAATCGGACGAATTTTCAATTGATGCGACAAATATCATTTTGTGATTTGGTGGCCAGATATCATTTTTAACGATGTTTAATTCATAATTAGGGGCAGTGGTATCTACAACAGTAATTGTTTGCTGCTTAGTAGTTTTATTACCATTGGCATCCTCAGCTATCCACGATACGGTACTAGTACCAAGTGGGAATAGTGCAGGTGCGTTATTTGTTAGAGAGACAGGGAATATGTCATTTGCTGCGGCTTGGCCGATATTAATTGCCGTTAGCGTTCCGGTAGCTTCGATTAACATATCACCAGGAATCGTTAACTGAGGTTTGCTTGTATCAACAACAGTAAGAACCATAAAATCAGAGCCTGTATTGCCACTGATATCTGTTGAAGATACTGTAATTTTAGTGGTTCCGAGCGCATAACTAGTAAGACGCGGAGTAATAATTGTATTCAGTTCACCACACACACAAATATCATTAACACTGTAATTCAAGCTAAAAGGCGCTCCATTCACTGAAACAGCTTCAATCGTTATATCACCACCTGCGTTGACGGACGGTGGCGTAGTATCAACGATTGTTATATCTTGCGTTGCGGTTGTGTAATTCCCATTAACATCTATGACTTTCCAGTTAACGACGGTTGTACCTAGTGGAAAAGAGAGAGGGGCATCATTGGAGATTGAGTATTCAAAAACGTCTGATGCCGTGGCTGTGCCGATCATTACGCTGGTTAAGCTACCGGTCGATTCTTTAGTAATTGAACCGGGCGCAATAAGTTCTGGCGCTGTTGCATCTATTACTGTGACAAGTTGATTGTGACTTGTTTTATTACCGTTTTCATCGACTGCTTCCCATGTGATGAGTGTTTTACCGAGATTAAACTTCGATGGTGCATTATTTGAAACGGTAACTTGAAAAATATCGCTTGCAGTTGCACTTCCGATGTTAACAATACTCTTGATTCCATTCGCTTCAACCGTTAAGTCTGATGGTATCGTCAAACTTGGTGGGGTAGTGTCAACTACAGTGACTGTCTGTGTGGAAATTGTGCTGTTACCGTTTTTATCGACAGCAGTCCAAATTATTACTGTGTTGCCAAGTGAATAATAATCTTGTGCATTATTAGTGATATTTACTTCATATAGATCTGACGCCACCGCCTCTCCGATATCTACCGCTGTTGATATTCCAGTTGCTTCAATTGATATATTAGCCGGAACTGTTAAATCAGGTGCTGTTGAATCTAATATTGAAATGAGCTGTTGTTTACTCGTGCTATTCCCATTTACATCAGTTGCCGTCCAATTAACATTCGTATTACCAAGCTGAAAAGTAACAGGGGCATTATTGTTTATTGTTACCGGAAATATATCATCTACAGATGCAGTTCCAATATCTACATTCATATTGATGGAAGTTGCTTCGAGAGTAATATCAGGTGGTATTGTTAATAAAGGTTTTGTTGAGTCTGAAATTGTTACTATTTGATTAGCGGAACTTGAATTTCCATTAGCGTCCGTAGCGGTCCACTTTACGATTGTATTTCCCACAGCAAAAACGGGAGGTGCGTTATTCGTCAGATTGGTTGAGAATATATCATTTGTGATTGCTGTTCCGAGAGCAACAGAGGTTTTAATATCTGTTGCTTCTTTTACAATATTTGCCGGGGCAACTATTGTCGGTGCAGTAGTATCCCGAACGTCAATAATGGTGTTATCGGTAGCCATCAGGCCAGCACTATCTATCGCGGTAACGGTAACATTAGTTATTCCCAGGGGGTAATATTCTGGTGATGGCGATATCAGTATAGATGACAATTCACAGTTATCACTGGCATTATAATTGACAGAATATTTTGCCCCGGCAATAGATGTTGCCTCAATAATGACCGAGGGTTCTGCTATTACTGAAGGTGAAACAGTGTCGTTTACTGAGACTATCATACTGTCTGTTGAACTAGCACCGGATGGATCACTCACTTTAAGAGAAACTGTATGAGTGCCCACACCTAAGTCGGTACTCGTCGTTTTTTCATAAAGAGTGTTAAATGGTCCTGTCCAGGCATAAGTTAATTTGTCTTTATCTAAATCATAAGATTCACTTCCATCCAGGGAAATAAAAGCACCGCCGTTGGAACATGTTTGTGCTGCTACACGGGTAGCTTTTGCAACAGGTGTGGTGTTTTTAGCAGGATCCATCTCACGAAGAAAAATATCCATCTGTTTATTGGAATCAGCAGGGTCGATGGCACTAGCGGTAGAAAATGCTGCGATTCTACCATTAAAGTTTAAAGCTGCAATTTTATCGATGTTGCTATCAATCTGCTTGCCAGAAGCAGATAAACTAACAAGCTCAATGGAATCAAAAAAACGATCAAATAAATAAAGATCATCTTTATTGTTAGTGTCGTCAGAAATCAGATTAGTTGAGCTTGAATAAAAGGAGACAAATCGGCCATTCCCACTAACTTTTGGAGAAAAATTAGGACCGTTTGATTCGCCAAATTTTGGGGTAATTCTTATGATATTGTTATTAGCTATATCTTTAACAAAAACATCTATCAATGAATTTTCATCTGTAGATGATAAATTATTCGCCATAGATGCAAATGCGATAACTTGCCCATCGTCACTAATGCTGACTTGTCCACTATGGTTATTACTTAATTGCCCTGAATTGTTAATTGAAACACGTGTTGTCTTTTTTAGCTCTCTATCATGTACAAATATATCGTATTGATTATTTGCGGGGGCAGAATCCATGTTGTTGGCCAGAGAACTAAAGGCGACATATCTGCCGCTTGCGCTTATTGCTGGTTCGAAGCTTTCTGCATCTCCCGCCTGGCCATTATTATTGATACTGATTATTTGAACGGCACCTGTTTGCATATCTTTTACATAGACGTTACTTTTTCCCAATGTTGGAGTAGATACCAGATTTGTTGCCATACTTGAGAAAGCGATATAACGTCCATCATTACTGACAACTGCCTCTGTACTTCTTCCATTTGCCTGAACACCTGATGTTGAAGTGCTAACAAGCTTTGTGTAACCGGTCTCTAGATTGCGAATAAAAACATCGGATTCTCCATTATCATCAGCGGTAACAAGATTATCCGCCAGAGAGTAGAAAACAACATGTTTGCCATCTCCGCTGATATCTGGTGAATAACTGATGCTGTTTGCCTTCTGGCCGCCATCTCCTATACTTGCGCGTGATATTTGATTAGTTGATAAGTTCTTTATATAAATATGTTGAATTATTTCGTTGTCTCCAACTAACTTTCCTGCGTTTGATAAAAAGGCAACGACTTGCCCATCATTACTTATTGATGGTGCCGTACTGCTGCCTAAAATAATTTTACCTGGAATGTTACTTATCCAGCTTGTGTTTGCTGCATATGCTGATGGCAAGGTGAGTAAAACCGATAAACTCAATAATTTAAATCCTGTCACTCTTCTATGTGTTTTCATTCCAGGACCTCCATGTTGCTATATACTGGAATCTCGATGAATTGTCCGTTTTCCTTTTTTGCTGTTATATGAAAAAAAACAGGGAGACCTGATTGAAAATAGACTATTGCTCGTGGTGTACTAGCTCTAAGTTGAATAACAGCTTGTCCCATAGCAGGCAAGCTGCCAACTGTAATCGAGTTATTTTTATTATCTAACGCATATTCATTGCCAGATGGTGATATCTTTAAGTTGTGATAACTTACAAGACTATTATTATCGATAATCAAGTGCAAGTTAACGGCATTTAACTTATCTAATTGCTCATGAGAAAGAACTGAGTGTGTTATTTGAATATCATTATTTGAATAAACATTGGACGAAATTAAATACATTATTAAACACAAAATATATTTTGCTTTCTTTTTACTGAACAACATAAAACTTACCTCGTGACTTTAATGAAGGCTGAACTTATGGGGTTACTTCACTAACTGACAGGTCAGCGGTTCCATTAAGTGTTGTCGTTCCATCGTTCATTTGATAGTTCATATTGACATTAGAAGGGGCACTTATCATTGCCTCAGAGTCACCACCGAGTGTCCCGGATACTGAACCTGAACCTGAACGTGAAAATCCAAATTGCGGAGCAATATCGACTGCTGTATTTCCCTGAAAGGTACCATCGCTAGCGATAGTCATGGCAGTAGTAGTATTGGAACTCCAGGTTTCTGAGTTGAATTCTGCGGTGATCATAGCTGATGCTGTTGCATCGACAAAATTCACAGTTAGAGCTGTTTGTGCAATATCCAGAGTTCCTGTCGAAACACCGTCAGTAGGATCTGAATTTGCAATGACGCTATATAAAGCAGAGCCAGCAGAAGGGAGGACAACGGTTAACTCGGTTGATGAGATATCCTCAGTAGGAGGTTCCACTACTTCCGCTGGTGTACTGTCTACTAAAACAGTTTCTTCATTGATTTGATTGTTCGTTGTTTCATCTACACTAGTCAATGCCTCTTTTGTTGTCGTAGTAATCAGGTTATCGCCAGTAGTTGTATTGACTGCCAAATTGACTGCGTTAGTAGAAAGATCTGATGAAGATGAATCAATACTTTTGACATTTTCAGCTGCGGATGAAACAAGCGACTGTTGTGTATTCGATTGAGACGATTTGGATTGATTTGATACACTGGCAAAAAGCAGATCACCCGGTGCAGATTCTAGATACCCTGGTTGAACCGCTTGATCTAATATATAGCCATATTCACCAGGAGACACATCTAAACTGCCTCCATCATTCTTTAAGATGACACCGCCATCCAAAACACTGACATACAAACCATCATCAGCATTATTGCAATCGCTTTCACACAAACGTGCAGTATAATCTGTTCCACGAATACCAATGGTACCAACAACCGTTTTTACACCATAAGCACTTTTGTTCTCTTTACCAATTTTCCCCGTAATTGATCTAAAACCACCTTTCATCAAACTGTAGATACTTTTATCACTGTTTTTATCACCATTATACTCATAATCATCAATTTTGAATCTACTGTTTGGTCGTATCGCTAGCAAAGTACCATCACTCATTTTTATTTGTGCCTGGCCTCGTTTGCTGGAGATAATAGTGTCACCTTGATTAATACTGCTTCCTTTTCTAAGCTTGATCTTTTCACCCGATATTGTAACGATTTCAACTTTACCTAACACAAATATTGTTTTGCCTGCATCAGCAGCAAAGGAGGGTGTTATATAGATTAATAACAGTAAAAAAAACAGTATATTCGCCATCTTCTGAATCTTATTCATAGCTAACATCCTTAGATAATTTGGTGACTTAACACAATGCTTGTTTGTGTACGTGTGAAATCGTATAAATCAACTGAAGAGCTATTTTTTATAAAGTTGATGCTTGGTTCAATTGACCAGTAGCGACTAATTTTTGCATTTAATTTTAATGCAGCAGAGTAGTTTTTGTCGCGTCTGCTAATGCCAAAAAAAGGACTATCATAATTTGAGTCTGAAAATTTTAGTGCAGCTTTTATTTCGAACAGATTTTGAGTACTTTTGACAGGGATTGAGGCAGCGGCATATATGGCATTAGTCAGTCGATTATATTGCGGGTTCGAATGTACTGCTGTTTCTTTACCTGAAGATAGAAAAAATCGTGTTGTGACTAACATAGCTTTCTTGAGCGTTATTCCTTGAGTATAGAAGAGCCCAGTATTGTATTGATCAATATCTCTGATCGAGTATTCCGGCACAAAATCTGTTCTTCCGCCAGATACCGATGCACCAATTACGCTAGATTTACTCGATTTATACTGTAAGTAGTAGCTAGCCGCCGCTGATCGACTATTTAATTTATCATCAACTTCGATATGGCGATATGAGAGCGAAACTCTATTCGATAGAATTTTATTAAAGTTGTAATTAAAGCCTGAATCTATTGCTCCACCAAGTGTGTTAATAAATTCTGCGTCACTGTAGTCATATTTAAATAAAGTAGTTGTAGAAAATAATGTCATACTTTTTGTTAGTGGATAACGAAGATGATCTGTTAATTGGGCAATGGACATTGTAGAAGATGTCGATTTACTGAGAGATGTTAGATTCAATCCTAGAAATTGATCTGTTTCTGGAGCACTGTTTGCGTTACTGTCCTTTCCAAATCCAGCTGTTATAAATGTGTCGTGAGTTAACGAGTTTCGTTTGTAAATGGATTTTAAATAGTTCTGACTCGCGTTCACATATTGTCTGTTTTTACTGTTTTGAACAATATAATTAAAGTGAACTAAAGCTTGATTGTTTTCACCAAGCTTGTCGTATGCTTTAGCGAGCAAATATCTGGAATCTTCTTTACCCGGCGAAACTAATACTGATCTTTCCAATGCAAATACAGCAAGGTTCTCTTTACCACTATCAAAGGCTGCCTTCCCTAGAATATAGTCAAACTGTGATTCACCCGCAAAATCTTCAACACGATCTTCCAAAAGACTCACTGCTTTTTCTGGTTCATTATTATCGATAAGTGAAATTGCATCCTTAAGTAACAACGTTGACTCGTTTGCGATAGCAAAAGAGGTAAGACTTAACATCATAATTGCGATAGTGAGTTTTGTTTTCATTGACATATAAGGCCTTGTTAGATTTAACGCTTCACTTGAGTAACACCTGGGATATATCGGTAACCTTATATTTAATGCAGATGGGATAATGTGCGCTAGCTCACATTCAATCTGGCAATAGTTCCTGTAAATCAAAAATCAGTGATACACATATCAGAATCAGAAAATTGTGTTGTATCAAAATATTTGATAAAAAATGAAAATGAATATGAACTAATTTACAATTTTCAATACACGAATATTTTTGTGTCTAAGATAACTAAATTTTAAAAACTCTTAAATTTATATTAATAAAAATAATCTCTGATGATTTTTTAAAAAAATTAGATTTATTCAAAAAATACATGGAAATATTTCCCGCATCATCTAAAATTATCAACGTGATGTAATTAAAGATAATGTGTAGTAATTTCTTTAATCACTCACTAATCAATTTGGATGATTAAAAACGGGGAGTATTATCATGAGTAAATTTATGAAGTTGTTTCGTCAAAGTATTATTCTAAATGTCTTTATCGCTTTTCTTGTTGTACCAGCTTTTGCAAATGCTGAGCAAACACCATGGAAAACAACTGTTGGAAGTGGAACATCGCAAACAAATCTGAACTGGCCAGGTTATAACACTGGATATGAATTTACACCCTTAGTAGATGGTGTAATTACAAAACTTGGTGGTTTCTACAATGGTACAAAAACAGTGCGATTGTATGACAACGCTGGAGTTCAGTTGGCTGTAATAAATGCAGCGGATAACAATAGTTGGGGTTATGCAGATATTACCCCTGTCAATGTTACAAGTGGGCAAAGTTATACTGTCGCTGTAGATACTGGCTTCGGTGGTGCGAGTTTGTACTTTGGCCAGCCTGGATTTGGTTTTGGCCCTAGTTATCCAAACTTTCCTCACACAGTAGGTGACATTAGAATTGAACGTTCTGTTTTTGGTTTTGGTTCAAGTCGTCCTACCTGGGAAATATGGGGTCAAATGTGGGGTCAACCCGACATAACGTTTGTCCCTGATTAATTGGTAATTTAATTAAAGCATTGTTTCTTTAAACTAAATCAGTGGTGTTTATTGTCGTCAATGGAGAATTCCAAAATATTCACCACTGTATAAAAACTCATCTTTATCCTAAAAAATCAATTGATTCACAATTTACAAGCACATGGATGCACAAAACTCACTTAGCTATTATAAATACACATTGAATCACGCTCAATATCAATTGCGTTTTTCTCACCTAAAACCCTCAACTATTCTGTCTCAATTCTAAAGACTCCTCTTCAAAAAACCGATAAATAATTGATACATTACGCAGTCAATTTTTCGGCATTAAGTTTTGTTATAAAGCAACATAGCAACGAAAAATATTAAAGGTCTCAATGAATGGCAAATAAGGAACTAACGATGAAGCTTTACCGCCCTAAACTTGGCGTAGGTGCCAAAACACTTGGTGCATTGTCCTTAATCTTTTGGGTGCCAATGATTGCGCTTGTCGGTATTTTATTTTATTTGTTTCAAAATGTCATGCAAGAAGAAATGACCAGCCATATCAAAGCAAGTTTAAAAGGTGCGAGTTCTGTTTATGAAGAAAGAGCAACAGCAGTAAAAGGCTTTATGGTTCAAGCACGGGAAGACAAGACTATTCGTCAAGCGTTTGAAAACAGAGATAGTGCAGAGCTTCAAACCACTTTGCTGGACTTTGGAAAAAAGCACAGTTTTTTAAATGTATTGCTTGCAGTCGATGAACATCAGCGAATTATTGGTAGACGCAATAACCGGCTTGGTGATGTCGCGAACTTGGGTGATCTTGTATCACGTGCGCTAATTAGTGGTGAAATAACATCGTCGACTGAACTTGTTAGCAAAGAATTTCTTAACAAAGAAGATGAAGAGCTCGCAAATCGAATTAAAGACGTAGGATTGGTTCAGTTTGTTGTTACGCCGATAAAAAAGGGAGATAAAATACTCGGCGCGTTAGTAGGAGGCATGCTACTGACCGGCGATCCATGGATGGGAAATAATGTTCATAGTCGCTTTGGTGTTGACCTGGCATTATTTGCTGGTAAAACACCTGAATCATTTTTTCTTCATTCCACTGCTTCGTTACCAAGAAGCAGTTGGGTGATAGGTCAAATATTTCCTGAAGAAGTGAAAAACGAAATTGCACTTGGAAAGCCGTATTACGGGCCACTGTATTTTTTCAATAAAGACACAACCGTAGCGTATGAACCGATTAAAGATAGCAGGAATAGTATTATCGGTGCTTTAGGTGTTAGTAAGGAAGCAGAAAATGTAAACTCACTTGTCTTAAAAACAATTGCCACCGGTGTCATTATTACAGCGATCTTGGGATTAGGCATAGCTGGCATATTAGTTTTTTTTATACATAATGATATAACAAGACCGATGAAAATCATGGTGGAAGCCATGGATCGATTCGGCGCGGGAGAGATGGATGTCATTCTTGATCTAAAAACTGGCGATGAGTTCGAAAAACTCAGTGATGGTTTTAATGTCATGGCGAACGGAATTCGAAAACGAGAAGAGCGATTTAAAAAACATAACAAAGTGGCAAAACTTTTCATGTCAACACTTGATCTGGATGACCTTCTTGATAAAACATTAAAACTCGTTGTTGGTATCTCTGAATCTCAAATGGGAATTGTTTACTTGTGGGAGAAGCAGGGAGAGTGTTTAACCCCCCATGCTCAATATGGTACACAATCAGGATTGGAAAGTTTAAAAATAGGAGAAGGTTACCCTGGGCGTGCAGCAAAAGAACTAAAAACGTTGATATTAAATCCACCTGCTGGAGAAGTAGGCACTGCTTTAGAAATGGGATTTGCAAAATCTTCACCCAAGCAGGTTGCGTATATTCCATTATCTTATCAAGAAAATATACTAGGTGTGTTAGTCCTTGGAAGTGTGGCAGAATATAATGAAGATATCATTCAACTGTTTGATTTTCTCGCAGACCAGATTTCCATCGCACTTGATAATGCAATCATGCATCAACGTGTGCAAGAACTCTCCATAACTGATGGATTGACAGGGCTCTACAACAGGAGATATCTAAACGATAGGCTAGAAGAAGAGTGGAATAGAAGTGTTCGCCATAATCAACCAATCAGTATGATTCTATCCGATATTGATAATTTCAAATCAGTTAATGACACCTATGGGCATGACAAGGGTGATGATGTACTGAGAAATGTTTCTAAAGTATTTAGCAAATCAGCAAGAAAAGAAGATCTTGTCGCTCGCTATGGAGGTGAGGAGTTTGTCGTTGTTATGTTTGACACTGATACCGAGGGTGCTGAACAAGTGGCGCAGCGCATTTGCGAAGAAGCACGTGCCCAAGAGTACCCGTTTATGGATAGAGGTGCTACATTAAGCGTTGGTATTGCTACTTTCCCTGGGGTTAAGGACGGATCTATTGATGATCTTGTAAAGGCTGCAGATCAGGCGATGTATAAGGCTAAGATGTCAGGCAAAGATAGAGTCGTCGTCTGGAAGGATGAAGACAATAGCTAGAGATCGAATAACGAAAAATTATAAAAAGCCGGATTTTAATCCGGCTTTTTTGTGTGAAATTGATTTATAATAAAGTAAGCATTAAAAAACACACTAAAAGAGAAAAAGTACTGTATGAAAATATTAGTCAGAAATTTATCAAGAGAGACAACTGAAGAAGCGATAAAAAGCTTATTTAGTGAATTTGGATCAATTCAATCTTGTAATTTGGTATTAGATAAGGAAACCGGTGAATCAAAAGGATTTGGATTTCTTGAAATGCCAAAGGCAAACGAAGCTAAAGCAGCAATAAAAAATCTGAATTATAAAACTGTTGATGGTAACAAAATACGCGTTAAGAAGGCAGAAGATAAGAAAGAAGAAGTAAAAAAATAGTCAAAAGGTAAGCGAAAACATGGGAACCAAGGGAGCTATTGCAGCAGGACACCAAGAGACAGTTAACGCTGCTCAAACAATATTACAAGCTGGTGGCAATGCGTTCGACGCAATCATAGCAGCACATTTTGCTGCATGTATATGTGAACCTGTGCTTGCGTCCCTTTCCGGCGGTGGTTTTCTGATCGCCAAACCAGACGCTTCCAGACCACTTATATATGATTTTTTTGTACAAACACCAAAAAATAAAACACTAGATCGAGAAATTGATTTTACGCCAATCGAAGCGAATTTTGGTCACGTAACACAAGAATTCCATATTGGTATGGCTTCCGTTGCAACACCTGGCGCTGTTAAAGGAATTTTTGAAATCCATAAAGATCTTTGCAGCATGCCTATGAAGGAGTTAGTGCAACCTGCAGTAAGCTTGGCAAAAAATGGCTTGGTGGTAAACCCTTTTCAAGCTTATATATTGGATATAGTCTCGCCGATACTTAATCACACCAATGGCTCAAAAAAACTTTTTACTAATGCAAGAACTGGAAGTCCATATACCAGCGGTGATTTTTTCACGATGCCAGAACAAGCAGATTTTATTGATGCATTAGCGCACGAAGGTGAGGCATTGTTTTACCAAGGGGAAATTGCAGAACATATTGATCACATGAGTCGTGATAATTCGGGTTTTATTACTCGGGATGATCTAAACTCCTATCGTGTTATTAAAAGAAAACCGCTTTCAGTAAATTACAAATCTAAAACTTTTGAGACTAATCCGGCACCATCATCAGGTGGGCTGTTAATCGCATTGGCACTAGAGCTAGTACAACACAGTAAACCTGCACAGTTTGAACGAAATAGTTACGAATATCTATCGCTTTTAGCCGAGGTTATGGGGCAAACCAATATTGCTAGAGTAGATGCTCATTTAAATGGAAACACCTCGAATTTAAGTGAAGCGATTTTACATTCATCTTTCCTGGAAAAATATAAGAATAACATACTTCATCGTGCAAAAAGTTTACGCGGCACAACACACATCAGCGTAATGGATGCAAAAGGTAATATGGCCAGTATGACGGTGAGCAATGGGGAAGGTTGTGGTCATATTATTCCTGATACAGGTATTATGCTTAATAACATGTTGGGCGAAGAAGATTTAAATCCGCACGGCTTTCATCAATGGGCAGCTGATCAACGTATGACATCTATGATGGCTCCCAGTTTCTTGCTGGATAAAAATGGAGACGGGATTGCAATCGGTTCTGGGGGATCAAATCGAATACGCACAGCACTGCTACAAGTCATTCTTAACCGCGCAGAGTTTGATATGGACATCGAACAAGCAGTCCATTATCCACGTATACATTTTGAAAATGAAATACTAAATATAGAAAACGGTTATAATTCAGCAGATGTCGCACGATTTAAACACGACTTCAAGCAAGTAAAAGTTTGGCAAGATCTTAACTTGTTTTTTGGCGGCGTACACGCAGTAGAAAAACATGGCAATAATTTCTATTGTATTGGTGATCCACGTCGTGGAGGGGTGGCGGAGATTGTTTAAAGCGGATAAAAATGCTAAAAACTATTGACAGGTTGAAGAATGCGTAGCGTTCGTTTTAACCAAAAATAGGTTATTCCACTGGCAATAATGCTCGCAATCACTAAACCCCAAAATAAGCCTTTAACATCTGCTAACAGTGATCCCATATAAGCAAACGGAATAAATAATACGAACAATCGAATGACACTTAACACGGTTACTTCGACGGGCTTATTCAACGCGTTCATCACAGAGCCAGATAACATCATCATACCTTGAAATGAATAGCTAATTGGCAATATAAACAAAAACAGAATAACGAGCTCGATTACTTTAGGATCATTCGAAAATGCATCGGCAATCATGGAAGAAAATATAATTAAAATTAAATAAACCAATATTTGAAACCATAGACAAAATTTCAATGAAATTGATACTGCGCTCAACACGCGATCATTATTTTTGGCTCCCAGGTTTTGGCCAATAAAAGGCAGGAGAGCTGTTGATAAAGACATTATCACCACCATCGCCAGTGCCTCAACTCTCGTTCCTACACCAAATGCGGCAACTGCCTCAACACCATGTTTTGCCATCATTGCCGTTAAAATTGCTGTTGATACAGGAATTAGAAGATTGGTTAAGCCCGCAGGTAGGCCAATATAAAGCACAGGTTTCCATGAAACAATCATCGTTGCTAATGATTGAGGAGTGAACGATATTAATTTTTTTCTTTTCGCTAAAATCCATAGTGATACGACACATGAAACAAACCATGCTATAAGTGTCGCAAGGGCGGCGCCTTGAATACCCATTTCAGGAAAAGGTCCAACGCCGAAGATAAACAGTGGATCTAAAATCGCATTCAAAAGCGCAGAAATAATCATGAGTATGCTCGGCGTTTTCATGTCACCAGTAGCGCGCAATGCACCGTTGCCAACCATGGGAATAACAAGAAAAATAGAACCAATGTACCACAGCAGCATGTAATCCTTAATGTAAGGCATGATATGATTTGGTGCGCCTAATAAGGTAAATAAAGGCTCAATCGTTACTATTCCAAGGATTGCAACGAGTGATACCACTAATACAGAAAGCAATAGATTGTCTGTTGTTAGACGTACTGCTGTTGAGTGATCTCCTTCCCCCAGAGTTTTAGAAAGCACTGCGGCGAGCCCAATTGCAAACCCCATGGTAATATTCATTACAACAAAACTGATAGGAAACGTAAATCCTATTGCCGCCAGTGGATCTGTGCCGAGCAGGCTAACAAAATACGTATCGACCAAGCCAAACAACAAAACCGCAATAATTCCAACAATCATTGGTATTGTTAGTTCGCGAAGTGTTTGCCCAACAGGAGATTCCAACATCCGCTTTGAGTGATGCTTCTGTTTAATTTAAATCTCCAGTGGGAGTAATGATTGTTAGAAAAGACGAGGTGAGAGTTGAAAATGTTGTAGCTTGAAATTACGTAGCAAGGAGTTAATTCCCTGCTACGTAAAATAATTATTTATCCAGATCACAAGCGACATCAACACCATGATAGCCAGTCCACGTAGCATTCTCACTACAGACAGGACAATCAGGATTGCGCTTCATTTTAAGCTCAGCAACGCTGGCATCCAATGCATCGTAATACATCATTCTACCTACCAGAGGTCTACCAATGCCTAATATCACTTTCACGGTTTCCACGGCTTGTAATAATCCAATAACCCCAGGTAAAACACCGAGTACGCCAGCTTGAGAACAGGACAAAACAAGCTCGTTAGAAGGAGTAGGGAACAAGCATCGGTAACATGGGCCGGGCTCTTCTTCTCGACCAGGCCAAAACACAGTAACTTGTCCTTCGAAACGAAAAACTGCGCCATGTACATTTGGTATGCCCAGATGCACGCAGGCATCGTTAATCAAATACCGAGTAGGGATGTTATCTGAACCGTCCACTACCAAATCATATTGACTCAGTAGCTCTTCAACATTATCAGCATCAATATGTTCCTGGTGGGTAACAACATTAATCGTTGGATTTAAACCTGTGAGTGTTTGTTTTGCTGACTCAACTTTGGGGATGCCAATAGTACTTTCACGGTGTAATATTTGGCGCTGTAAGTTGCTTCGATCAACAATATCGTGATCAACAATGCCGAGAGTACCAATACCCGCTGCTGCCAAGTACATCGCAACTGGAGAACCAATGCCACCAGCCCCAATACACAATACTTTCGAATTCATGAGTTTTAACTGCCCTTTTTCCCCAACGTTGGGCATCATAAGATGACGGGCATAACGTTCTTTGGCATCAGCATTCAGTGTGGGAGGTAACTCGAAAGGGTGGCCTTCATTTTTCCATTGCGTAAAACCGCCTTTGACTGATGAAACATTGCTGTAACCGAGCATGTGCAAACTTTCAGCGACAAACAGTGATCGCATTCCTGATTGACAAATAACCAATACTTGTTTTGAATGATCCGGGATTTCTTGCTCGATGTTGAATTCCAAATAGGCTCTGCCCATTCGAATGGCACCGATCGGACTACCTTGAGCGACCTCATCACTTTCTCTAACATCGAGCAAAACTGCGTCAGTTTCAGCGAGCTTTCTAGCCTCTGCAGGTGAAATTTCGGGAATTTTTTCTTTAATATCAGAGATTCGTTGGTCTTTGGCGTTCATCATAGTCCTTATGTTTTAATATCGGAAATAAGCATGTTATTTCATCGTGTTATAGATTTTATATGACGGTTGTTGATTCCATAACGGTATCATAAAATAGTGATCATTGGTGACATTATGTTACATAAATCGTGCACAGATTGTTACTGCCCCTGAGAATAAACCAAAATGCTCATGTAGGCACTTAGAGATTAATTATCACTCCAAATTAGACAGCAATGATCGTACAATATATGTACAGCAATGTTATCAATAAGATCAATAATTCATCTACTCAACAAACCCATCTATATTAACGGTGCGAATAGTCCGTAACCTTACCTGTCCTGATCATTATTTCGCCAAACACATATCAAAAACTTTCTACCCAATAACGAATCTGATTGATAGAATAATGCCCAAATTTAATGACATTCATGCGAGGAAAACTATTTGTGAATATTGAGAAGGATAAAGTCGTTTCGTTTAATTACCAATTAAGTGAAGCAAATGGTGGTTTGATTGAAGAGAATGATACAGGTAAGCCTTTTGTTTATTTACATGGCCATAATGCACTACTACCGGCGCTAGAAGAAGAGATGGTAGGAAAGACTATTGGGGACAAGTTTTCTGTCACGTTAACACCTGAACAAGCTTATGGTCCAGTAAGAGAAAATTCTGTCCAGCGAGTTACGCTAAAACACATTATTAATAGTAAAAAAATAAAGAAATTTAAGCCCGGTATGAATATTCAGGTTAATACCAGTGAAGGACCACGTGACGTTGTTGTAGTAAAAGCTGGATTAAAAACTGTTGATGTAGATACCAACCACCCATATGCAGGTAAAACCTTAACCTTCGATGTGGAAGTTAATGATATTCGTGATGCAGATCAAGATGAGATCATGCATGGTCATGCACATGGCCCCGGTGGGCATCATCATTAATTCAGATGTTTCTCTCGCTCTATAGCTGATTTCTTGTGGCCAAAGGTTTTCATGGGTGCTTTTTTATAAGCTTTAAACGTACCGATGAATCTTTCCCAGAGATAGAGGCTAACTACTTCAATAAATTATCACGAGACAGCAATATGCATCAATTTTCACTATCAGGTTCTCAATTTATCGAGCTAAATAATTTACTAAAAGTGATTGGCTTATGTGAAAGTGGTGGCCGCGCAAATACTGTAATTAGCAATGGGGAGGTGCGAGTTGACGGTGAGATTGAGCAGCGTAAGCGTTGTAAAATAAGGGTAGGGCAGATCATAGAGTACGCAGGAGAAGAAATTACAGTTACTGCTTAGGTCAGTAGTTTCTAACTACTGACTCCAAGAAAAATATTCTAGAAAAAAATAATGTTATTATCATCCATTTCATCATTTACTTTGGCCAAGTAATCTGCTTCAGCTTTTTTTACTTCTTCGAAACTGTTTTTTCCTTGGCTTACAGAAAAATCGTTACCAGTAATAGGGTGGTAAAAAACTTGTTGGCCAGTAGTACCTCCGGTGCTTTGATGAAGAATCCGAATTCGTTCCTGCCTCATGAAGTCTTGCACGAACGTTATATTTTTTTCACCAATATTATTTGTAATGGCTTGTACAACGTTACCCCCACCAAAAATTTTACACTGTAAAAATTTTCTATCTCCACCATTGGTTATTATTCCATTAATTAAAAGCTCCATGGCATAAATACCATAATTAGTATCATTAGAAATATCTTTTTCAGAAGTACTTCCCGGAGGCGCAGGAAGTTTAAAGTGGTTCATGCCACCAATACCGTTTCTCTTATCTTGCATACATACAGCAATACAAGATCCAAGTAGTGTGGTTATTAACTCATGATGCTTTGTAACGTAAACCTCACCGGGCAATACTTTTGCTATGACAAGTTTTCGAACAGGATCCCAATAACGATTTATTTTTTCAAATCCTGGTAACGCTTTTTCTTTTTGAATTTTTTGTGCACTATTCATATTTACCCGTTTTTCCCATGATATATCTACCTTAAATAACGACCTAATAGTGTTCTTCTATAGATTATATTTCAAAGTTTGAAACATTTAGCAATGAGGCTTATTAATTAGATGTAACGGCACCACTGAATTCAAAGATGTTCCCATAAACGATACCATCATAGCTTGCTTCGTCTGATGATTATTAAGGAAATAATAGATAATGGAGTGTTTGCTGATAACCGTTTATTCATAAAGACATATATACTTGTTAAAAGTGGCGAATATATTAATTATAGATGAGAATCCAAAATCTCTAGATCTGTATTCAAATATATTACTGCGCATAATGTATATTATGTTAAATAGCGAATTCCTGTAACACCAGATTATTGTTGACTAGCACATTGATGACTAACATGCCTTCAGATGATAAAGCTTGAAAACATTGCTCAATAAAATCTTGATTATACAAAAAATCAGGCAAACACTTACCATTATGAACATCAACTAGAATTACGCTGACATTTTTTTGTTTAGTTTGATTGAAATAAGTGGATGCATCAGCCAGTTGAATACTAACCTGTGGAGTTTCAGAGGCATCAAAATATTTTTTTGCGATACGCTGCAGCAGCAATTTTTCTTTTTGCTCCATATCTAATTGGCTTTGTATCGCTGTTTTATCTTGGATATACAGGTAACGAACAGTACCATCCTGCCAAACTTCAATTTTCCCCCAAGGCGAATCCTCAGAAATCAACAGATGTTTTTTTGTGTTCAATTAAAGTTCCTTTGAAAGGCCATTGTATTTGGTCCACATGCCAAATCACGCTTAATAATGTTCCGTTGATTGTATTATAAGGTTGCTTTGATTTGCACTTTAATTAATGGATTGTTTTTGCACTAACCACCCAGAAACTATGCATGTAACACAATATTCTGTTGTCATATTCGCTAGTTCAGCCATCGTTGACTCCTTGAGTAATTAAGTTGACTTTTGAGTAATTTTTAACCCAGAATTAATAGCCTAATCCATGTTGTTTCAGCTGACTCATCAATCTATTTCGTTTCTCTCTTGCCATTCTGTAAAAAAGCAATATACTGTACATATAAACAGTTCTTATGTTGGAGGTAAAAATAAACATTGTAGGTTTTAAGTGAGAAAGTATTAATATAAGCCTTAATAAAACATGAACAAAACACTCGAAAATATCTTGCAAAACAACCCAGCTATCTGGCGTGCAGGTGAGATTGCAAAAGGAAAGCAGAAAGGTTTATCAACCGGCTTTTCTGAACTTGATGCGCTGCTTCCTGATAATGGTTGGCCGCTTAATTCACTAGTGGAAATTATTACCCCTCGCTGGGGTGTCGGTGAGTTAAAACTATTGTTACCGTTGCTATTACAGACAACAAAAAAATCGCATAGTGCAGTGTGGATCTCACCGCCTTATGTACCCTATGCACCGGCTTTTCACCATCATGGTGTCGCGCTGGAAAATATGATTATTTTGCAAGAAGAGACAATAGGAGAACATTGTTTATGGGTATTTGAAAAAATATTACGCACCAAAACGTGTGGTGTAGCAATGGCATGGCCCAAACAGTTACCCGAAAAATCTGTTCGTCGTTTACAACTCGCAGCAACACAAGGCCATAGCCTTGGTATTGTATTTCGCAACAA
>Ga0316204_10001341_pt1 | contig 69176 bp, 68 predicted proteins | sample 6monrhotite_MG_2_FD_205661 | JGI IMG/M metagenome (GOLD analysis project Ga0316204, IMG submission 205661) | Microbial mat bacterial communities from mineral coupon in-situ incubated in ocean water Damariscotta River, Maine, United States -... | ecosystem: Environmental > Aquatic > Marine >... | reverse complement strand
ATAAAGGTTCTCTATGGATCTGTTGCGTTTATAGCTTTTTTTGAAATAAATGAAATGCTGTAGATTTATATGCGTTCCCACGCAGGAGCGTGGGAACGAGACAAAATCACATCCCTGTGATTTTGCCCCTACAGGTATACAATTTTCTGCAAGCTCCAGAGGAAAGGTAAATCAAAACCGATATAAAGTTGAAGTTTCGAATGAAAACTAATGATTATGATGACCTGGTTTTTTCTTTTAAAGCTTTTAACTTAACTCATTCCCACGCAGATACGTGAGAATGAGTTATACACTGCATGAGTATACTTACTGATAACCTTACAAATTAAGAACGCTGGTCTTTGTAGAAGAATCAGTCTTCAATTTCAACTTCATCCGCAACACCTTGAGCATTAACATCGACTTCTATCTTATCGGTAATACTCACAACTGTCTGCCTATCAACTGTTTTTGCTTCAAACGCTGCATGATTAGTAAGTTCAATTTCATTAGCATCTTCATAGTCAGTACTCCCAGCTTCTACCGGGAAAGCAACACCTAATACAGTAATGCTTGAATCCGTTACCTGTGTAGTAACTACACCCTGCAGCTCAACGTCTTTATCTTCAGATTCTCGTTTAACTCGGGTAGCAGTAATAGTTGAAACACCACTTTCAAAACCTCGCACATTTACAAAATCACCTCCGTTTAATTCCGACAAAAGAAGATGATCATCTGCACCCACCTCATCTTCGGTCAATGTGCTAGATGTTAACTGAACCGTAATTAGCGGCGCACCACTGTAAACCTCAACAGTAAAACTGTTATTAACCGTGTTAACTGTATCCACCTTTGCGCTAACCTCAGCACTACCACCGCGGATTTCAATTTCACTAGCATTTAACACGCCGTTACTTACAGCACCTTCTGCTTCTACCTTAACACCCACTTTTAACACAAGAGTTGAAGGGGTTAATACAGCATTAACTGCATTTACTGAATATCCGTTAATATCAAAATCACTAATAGACGCGAAACGGGTAATATAACCTTCAACTTCAACTTCATTACCGTCATCTACCAGACTGTTATTTTCAGCTTCTACCTCTGTAGCGGTAATAGTATTTGTATTATTGTTATAAGTTCCTTTCACTTCAACTAGCAGACCATTTTGAAAGCCATTTGGCAGATCACTTAAATTTGCAGAAGAAGCATTTATATTGACACCTTGAACTACAAAGTCCGTACCTGATAAATTACTAATTACACCTTTTATTTCAAAAATAGAGGCTGCATCAAATAAACTCGATTTAAGCTCAACATAACTTGCCTGTAAGTGACCAACTTCGTCATAAAAACCACTTACTTCAATAACATTTCCCTGAGCAACCGAAGCATATGAGAAACCCGAACCTTCAAAAGCAGTATTTGTAGCAGAAATAATAACTGTCTTACCAAGCACAGTCAGTGTTTTAAAATCCGCACTCGTCACTATATTACTAACCGGGCCTTGAAGATCATCCGCGTACTGAATATGAGTTGCAGTACCAGTGATACCATCGCTATTTATACTACCCGCAACCTGTACTACCATACCAATTCGTAAATTCTGCTGAGTACCATCAACATCTTCAAAATCAAAGGAAGATGAATCAGTTTCAAACTCGACACCATTTACAAATACACTACCGAATCCGGTAACCGTACCAGTGGATATATATCCACTGCCACCAATGCCGGCTAAACCACCGCTACCACCGCCACATGCAGTTATAATTAAAGCGCTTAAAGCGCTGACTACTAAATGTGATTTTTTAATCCTGATTCTCATGATTCTTTCTCCGACTCGGGATCATTCTGATAATAATAGATACCCAGGCTGACATACTGACTGTCATTTTTATCACTGGTTTCATGTTCACTTAACCAGCTATCCAGATCTTCAAGTAAAGACTGTGAACGTCTGCTGGCATATTTTTTAAATTCATTTACATGAGCAGAAGCAAGTTTATCCGTGGATACCTTACGCTGAAATTTTCGCTGCTTAGTTTTACAGCCCATGTTGTAAATAACTGTTTCCATTAATTCATGACTATCTGTGCCTAAAATATTTATGATATCAACCGGATCACTTCCTGGCACATATGCATGACTAACTAGATGTACGTTTCCATTATGTTTTTCAACACAACCGCTTTTTTCAAGCAAATCAAACATGGCGCGGGTGGGTATATCTCCACTGTAATCTTTTACCAGTGCCGAAAAAGCACTTTCATTACCTTCCATTTCAAGCACCCGGGGCACACCATCTACTGAACTAAATCTCTCATCATTCATCCAGCCACTAATCACTCGAATGGCGCGATTATATTTAAGTGCATTGTCATTGCCTGAATCTTTCTCTATTTCTGTCAACCGTTTAACTTCTTTACGGGATAACCCGGTTTTAGCTGAAACAGCTGAAATGGTTGCTTTTCCTTCTTTTCCGGCTAAGATGAATGCTTCATCAACATAAGCTTTACGCACCATTTCTTCAAAACTGCCGCAAGCAATGCCATTTCGTAGCATTACACGCACCAAAGGGCCTAACATTTTGCTGGCCGCTTTCTCAAGAATTGTTAATAAATTATCACTCATAATTGGGATTATATTCCCATTTCGTCAAGTTTCAAGTAATTAACTGACCCTTCGTCTTATTTTCTTAACCTTCTGGTTAACTAATAACATAAAGCCGTCCCTGGCCTTCTGTTATGTTCCGCATTAGCCTAAGTTGACGGTGCGTCTTCTCTTTCCAGTTCAGTCGCTACATTATCGTTATTAGTCGTATCAACGTAATATTTAACCTCAACGAAATCACCAATGGCTACATCCGCAAGACTAAAGTAATGCAAAGGCGTTACTCCACTGTCCTGCTCATCAATCATACGTGTATCATTATTGATAACGAATATAGTCTCCACAGAATTACTCAATACCGTAACCGTTGTTTCTGATTTATCGATCACCGTACCTTCAACTTCATTATCTGAATCATGATCTTCTTCGATTTCTTTAACTACAAAATCACCATTAGCATCAATGTACCCTTCAACGGTAATCATCATTCCGTCTACCAGTGAGCTCAAATTGAAGTCATCATCAATTTCCAGTGAAGAGAATTCAACTAACTGACCATTGAAAAGGAAAGAAGTTTCAGTGATACCTGATACCATGCCCTGAACTTCTATCTCATCACCCTCATCACCATCAATATCCATATCGCCATCATCTTCTATTTCAACTTTACTCGCTGACAATACAAAGCCATCATTCAAGTTACCGGATAATGCCGTTTCGGTTTTTACTTCAACATATAAGTTATTATCAAGATTAGATGGCAGCTCAGCTGCCGCACTATAATCGATTGTTAAAGAACCAATTGTGAATGTCATAGCCGTTGCATCAAGGTTACTCACTAAACCTTTCAGTTCTATATCTTCAGCCGCATTTTTAGTTTCTATACGTGTTGCTAATATATTGCCTTTGCCATCTGCAAATCCGCTCACTTCTACAATATCGTCAACGTTTAAATCACCGATAGTGGCAATTTGTGAATCACTATCAAAATCAAACACCGTATCGATATTTATGGTAACGCTTTGACCCATAACATTAATAGTCCCAACACCATTAGCCAGGCCCGATAAGTCCAGTACATAACCTTCTAGCTCATCTGAACATGAAACAGCTGTTGCTGTACCTGTTACACCATCTGCATTAACCGAGCCCTTTAAAACAACGACATCACCTATGCCAAGAGAGGTTTCAATGCTTTGTGTGCCATCGATATGAACGCTTGCATTGTCAGTTTCATATTTAACACCGTTTACATAAATACTACCAAAACCGGTAATAACACCGACTGTAGAATTTGAGCCTACAGGCAGACTACCGTCGTCGCCGCCGCTGCTACATGCTCCCAACATAGTAATTGACGCCGCTATTGACGCCGCTAATAAAGTTTTATTTAAACCCGATTGATTTTTCATTGTATTGATTCCTAAATTATTAAAAAAGTATTTTGTTTAACTGCTCTGTACCCGCTATTCATTTATTTCAGAGATATTTAAATACAATTTCAATCTCTATATTTGGGATTATATTCCCAATTTTAAAAAAAGCAACATAAAATTTTCGATATGAAGCATTTTGTGAGTAATATCACAGGCATCTATTAATTAAGGATTGAGAATACAAACAGGTTTGATTACTTTTGGGTTTCTAAAGGAACGCGTCAGTCAGGTAAGACTGGCGTAAGAGATAAATAAGCTGGTTTTCGAATTGAATTCCGGGAGTTTATTATCAAGTCTGTTACACAGGAGATACCTGATGAAAGACATGATTCCTGGCAATAAGAAAGAAAGGCACTAAATTGCCTTAAAAGCTTAACTTAAAGCCTGGATTCAAGATCATTTAAACCTGGTATCATTACGCTACATTTTATAACACAGCTTTCAAGTTTCACCTCAATACATCCTCCCAACACTGTGATTTTATTAAAAAAGCAGTAATTTGCACTAGCGGTAGGCAAGACTAGCGTTTATGATCTATTCTTACCTTAAGGACGCTCGGGCTCTTATTTAGAGTCAGGCTAAAAAATAATAAAAACCGGGGAACAGCAATAAATAATGGCTCCATTGAGATCACTAATAAAAAAACCGGGTGACAGATGAAACAGGCATTCTGGAAAAAAGACTGGTTTGCAGGTCTTGCCATATGCATTCTGATTATTTCACTCGGCAAAATGGGCTTATTCGACAGTTTAGAGCGTACTTCTTATGACTTCGGTGTGCGCTCATCTGAACGAGCTCCAAGTGATAAGGTCGCTGTTATTGCTATAGATGATGTCAGTATCGCAAATATTGGCCGCTGGCCATGGTCCCGGGATATTCATGCGGAAATGCATCACATACTCAAAAAGGGCGGCGCCAAAGTTATTGGCCAAACCACCTTCTTTATAGAGCCTCAAATTGATCCGGGTATGCGGTACATTCAGGATCTACTCGTGTTTTACGGAAACAGCAGTTTACTTAAACTAGAACCTGCATCTAATCGATTATTAGATAAAGATATTAAAAAACTCGGCGAGAAGTTACTCGCAGCTGAAGTAGACCTTAATACCGATCAAAAATTAGCCGATAGTTTAACTAATGCAGATAATGTCGTGCTCGCCATGCATATGGGAATAGGTGCAAGCCATGGCAAGCCCGATACCGATATGCCTGCTTATGTAACACGTAATAAATTAACTAATATAAAAAATAACCCTACAACGAATCCTGAAAATGAATTTCCTTTACCTGTAGCAAGTGTTTTTTATCCAATTAAAGCTCTAGGTACACAGGCTGACAGTATAGGTGCCCTTGCGGCCTACCCGGATACAGACGGCAGCATTCGTTCCGAACCTCTGGTAATTGATTATTATGATCAAATGTACCCTTCTCTGTCGCTTCAACTGGCATTACGTAGCTTAAATTTAACGCCTAATGATGTAACAATTAATCTGGGTGAAAATGTAAAACTGGGTCGTTTGTCAATCAAGACCAGTCCCAATTTATTAATGAACACGTTTTTCTACAATAATGTTGGTGAAGCCAGCGCATTTCCAGTTGACTCCTTTTATGATGTTTTGGAAGGCAAAATTCCCGCATCAAAATATAAAGGCAAGATTGTACTTATAGGTGCTACCGCTGTTGGTGTTGGCGATACAATGGTTACCCCCATTGATTCAAATATGGCTCCGGTACTCACACTAGCCCACTCTGTTTCTAGCATACTGAACGAAGATTTTTTTACAGAACCTGAATGGAGCCTGCCCGCAATAGCTGGAATAACGCTATTTATCGCGCTCTATATCATTCTTATATTACCTCGTATAAAAGCCGGTATATCCGCGCTTATAACGATAATTTTGTTTGTTAGTTTATTTATCACTCATTATATTTTAATGACAGACAATGGCCTGTGGTTAAAACTGGTAAACCCTTCAATCCTACTTCTTGCCGGGCATTTACTGCTAACTACAAAACGTTATCTATCTACTGAAAAAGGCAAACTGGCATTAGATGCTGAATCTGCTGAATCGAATAGAATGTTAGGTTTATCTTTACAGGGCCAGGGGCAGCTGGATGCTGCATTTGATAAATTCCGTCGCCTGCCAAAATCGCCTGAATCACTAGAGTTATTATATAACCTGGCATTAGACTTTGAGCGCAAACGCCAATTCAATAAAGCCGGTTCGGTTTATCAGGTTATGAAAGATATCGATCCTAAGTTCCGCGATATTAAACAACGTTTAAATCGCGCCTCAGCGATGGAAGAAACGGTTATTCTTGGCGGATCGAGTAACTCACCCGGTGGTACCTTGTTATTAGACGGTGGTGGTGTTGAAAAGCCCATGTTAGGTCGTTATGAAGTAGAAAAAGAACTAGGTAAAGGCGCAATGGGAGCTGTTTATCTTGGTAAAGACCCAAAGATTTCACGTATTGTGGCAATTAAAACAATGGCCCTGTCCCAGGAGTTTGAAGAGGATGAGTTACAGGATGTTAAAGCACGTTTCTTCCGGGAAGCTGAAACCGCAGGTCGTTTAAGTCACCCGAATATCGTCACTATATTTGATGCTGGTGAAGAACACGACCTGGCATATATTGCGATGGAGTTTCTTAAGGGTGGAGATATGGTGCAATATGGTAAAGCAGATAAATTACTGCCCATTACTAAAGTGCTGGATATTGTTCGCCGTTGTGCTGAAGGCCTGAATTATGCTCATAAAGCAAACGTGGTGCATCGGGATATTAAACCTGCAAATATAATGTATGAAATTAAATCTGATACATTAAAAATAACTGACTTTGGTATCGCCCGTATTACCGACTCAAGTAAAACTAAAACAGGAATGGTTTTAGGCACACCATCTTATATGTCACCTGAACAATTAGCCGGTAAAAAAGTAGACGGTAAATCAGATCTATTTTCACTGGGCGTCATGATGTTCCAGTTTATGACTGGCCGCTTACCCTTTACCGGTGATTCAATGGCAACACTAATGTATAAAATTGCCAATGAAGCACACCCTAAGCCTGATAGCATTAGACCTGAACTACCCCGCTGTGTATCCGTAATAATTAACAGGGCGCTAGCTAAAGATCCGGAAAAACGTTATCAAAGTGGTGCCCAAATGGCCAGTGACCTACGTAAATGCCTGCAAATAATTGCCCAGAATAAAAAGAAAGCTAATTAGTAATAGAATTTAATTTAATGAGCCTTAAAGACAAAATAAACATCACAGGAATCACCGACGAAGGTCTAGTTCGTGATCATAACGAAGACAGTATTGCGAGCAATGCTGATCTAGGTTTACTTGTGTTGGCTGATGGTATGGGCGGACATAAAGGTGGTGAAGTAGCCAGCGCAATTGCTGTTGATTCGATAATGCAGGACTTAAGTCAGGCACTATCTCAAATTACAACTGGCAACACAGACGAGAACACAGGTTACAGTCTTGAAAGCATGTTGATTGAAAAAGCAATCAAAGATGCTAATTTAAAAATTTATACCGCTGCACAAAATAATAAAAATTATGAAGGCATGGGTACAACTGTTGTTGTATTACTACTATACGATAACCGAATTACTGTCGCTCATGTAGGTGACTCACGTTTATACCGTATGCGTGATCGCATTCTGGAACAGATGACGCGTGACCATACCTTATTGCAAGAACTGGTTGATAGAGGTTTCTATACAAAAAAAGAAGCACGAGAGTCACTAAATAAAAACCTGGTTACCCGAGCTGTAGGTGTAAACCCAGAGGTTGATGTCGACCTGTTAGAAGATATTGCACTGGCTGGTGACACCTACTTGCTTTGTTCAGATGGACTAACCGACATGATAGACGATAACCTGATTGAAGATATTCAATTAAATTATCGTGACAACCTGAATAAAATGAATAAAGAATTAATAAAGCAGGCCAAAGACCATGGTGGCAAAGATAATGTATCAGTTATGCTTGCACAGGTTTTAAAAGAATTTCCGGCTAATTCAAACTGGTTTTCTAAAATTTTAGATATATTCTCTTAAAAATAAGAGTATTTTTTGTAAACTAAAAAGAGCAATTCAGAAATTAACTGAATAACTTTAAAAAGATAGGTAGCAAAATGGCAACAATACGAATAAGTTTCAACGGTGAAGTCGAAAGTGATCTTCAACTGGATAAAGAAACAATGACCATTGGCCGGAAGAGTGACAATGATATCCATCTGGACAATCTTGCTGTAAGTAGTCACCACGCCAAAATACTCACTATCCTCAATGACTCATTCATTGAAGATTTAAACAGCACTAATGGTACCTACCTGAATGGTTCGTTAGTTAAAAAGAACGTACTCACCGATGGTGATGTCGTTAAAATTGGTAAGCATGAGATAAAATATATAAATGCTAACGCTGACTCAGCTGATGATTTCGAAAAGACGATGATCATTAACCCTGACTCCGACGGCATGCAGGAAACTGAAGGCAGTATGGAAATTGATAAATCAGTTGGCGCTATAGTCGCTGAAATCGCCTCTTCTGACTCAGGTAAAAGCAGCCAGCAAAAAGCTAAAATTCGTTTAGTCAGTGGCGCAAATAACGGTAAGGAGTTACCACTTACAAAAGTACTGACCACTCTAGGCAAACCCGGTGTTCAGGTTGCCGCAATCACCCGTCGACCTACCGGTTATTTTCTGATACATATCGATGGTGGTGATAACGGCGAACGCCCTAAAGTAAATGATAGTGAAATTGGTTCAAAAGCACACCCGCTGGGTAACAATGATGTGTTAGAAGTAGCCGGTGTTAAAATGACATTCTTTTTTGAATAGTAACATTTGATTTTTGTCTCATAAAAAAACCTCCATATATGGAGGTTTTTTTATGAGAAAATCATAATCGTTAATCTAACTTAATCACTCTTATTTGAAGTGGTTATATAAGTAAGAATATCTAGTAATAAACCCTTATTTATCTCGCTATCGACTATATTCATTATATCAGTTAATTTATGAGGCACTATCGATGTCCCAGATACAGGGTGGTATTAGTCGAAAAAGCCCGACAACCGAATTAGAGATAATCAAACAAAAGCGCGTAGCTTTACAGAAACTGGTCAAGCTGACCAGTATGTTAAATCAACTACATCAGGGCTTACAGTCGATAATTTTAATGGGCAAATCTGCAGCTCAAATACCCGAAAAAGTCGTCAATAAATTCAAATTCCTAACTGAGAGTTTAAAAGAGAAACCAACTGAAATAATCAAAAACACACTCTCCACAACTGACGTAAAAATTGATAGAGATATCAAACATGTACTGGAAATATCTCAAAAAAGTAACGAGCTTCTGGAGCAGGAGCTTGGAGCGTCAGGCACAAATTTAACTGATGCACTAAAAGAAGACTACAATGAATTTGTAAATGATTTTAAAAAAAAATCACAAACCTCTATTACTCTGAGGATTACTCTAAAAACACGTAAAGAAATGATTAACCCATTTAATTTACCGGTACCTGAGTCATTTATTAAACAACAAATTATTTCACTTAATGTAAAAGAAGAGAAGTGTCGTGAAATTATAAAAAAAGATATTAGCTCACTACTGTCTGACGTTAATACTCTATTAAACAGAGAAGACTGTTCAGATGAAGCCAAAGAGATTCTTAGTCAGATCAAAACTGAATTAAAAGATAACAGTGATCATTTTAATTCTGGAAAATCTATAGATGAGATGCCAATTATATATGAAAACATAGAATTATCAGGCGCCGTACAAGTTATAAAAGAAGTAGATGAAATTATTAACTCGGAAACAGAAAGTCAAATTGAAAACAATTTAGATAAACCGAAACCAAAAAAGAAACTCGGATTTTTCAAACATTTTATTGCCTGGTTAAAGGCCCCCTGGAGCCAGGGCTGGAAAGATACTGGGTAAGTTATTTAATATATAATTGTAAAACTTATCACCCCCATGGCAAAGCATGGAAGTAATAAATGTTTTTAGATTAAACTTAATATTTTAAGCCGTTTTTTGTTTTTCTTCTAAAGCTGGATAGTCAGTATAACCCTTTTCATCTCCGCCATAAAACGTCGACTGATCAGGCTCATTTAATGGCGCATCAGTAGCGAAACGTTCTGGCAAGTCAGGATTAGCAATAAATAACTGACCAAATGCGACCATATCTGCATGCCCGTTACTTAAAGCTTGCTCTGCTGTTTCACGGTTATAACCCATATTTGCCATATACAACCCACCGAAGCGCCTTTTTAGCTCTACATAATCTACTTCACGTTTTGCGTTTAACATGTCTCCTTCTAAAACATGTAAATATGCAAGATTATGTTTACTTAACATATCAACCACTGCATTAAATGTAATTTGAGGTTGCGAGTCTTTAATATCATTAAACTGATTTTCCGGTGATAAACGCACACCTACCTGCTCTGATGGCCATACCCCCTTAACCGCCTCAATAACCTCATTGAGTAAACGCATTCGGTTTTCAATACTGCCACCATAAATATCATCACGGGTATTTGAACCATCTCGTAAAAATTCGTCCAGCAGATAACCATTTGCTGCATGTATTTCAATACCATCAAATCCTGCTGCTTTAGCGTTTTCTGCTGCACTAACATAATCTGAAACTAAACCCGGTATTTCATCAAGCTCAAGTGCACGTGGAGTGACAAATGCCTGCATGCCCTCATATGTAACCGCATCCCCTTCAGGGCGAATGGCTGAAGGGGCAACAGGCAATGCATTATCTGGCAACATAGATGGATGTGATATACGCCCTACGTGCCACAATTGAATAAAAATCAAGCCACCCTGCTGATGCACGGCATCCGTTATTTTTCTCCAGCCTGCTACCTGCTCTTCTGAATGAATACCGGGTGTTGCAGGGTAACCTAAAGCCGATTCTGATATTTGGCTAGCTTCTGTAATTAACAGGCCAGCTGAGGCACGTTGAGTATAATAAAGCGTATTCAAATCCGTAGGAGCATTACCCTCTCCTGCCCGATTACGCGTTAACGGCGCCATTACCAGGCGGTTTCTTAAATTTAACTTACCCATTTTTAACGACGTAAAAAGCGCTGATTGCGAAGATGCTGTTGAAGTCATAGTTGTCCCTTATAAGTATAAATAGTAGATACAATGAATTGCCTGTGAGCAGTATAATGAGTTGATTAGCTTTAAAACAGCATCAAAATAGCGTATATATGTTTCTAATTTGGAACCAATGGATACGTTATGGATGCCGCAAGTCGATTAGTCTTATTTGCCGATGTTATTGATAGTGGTAGCTTTAGTAAAGCAGCCAGTCTTCGTAACGTGAATCGCTCAATGGTTAGTAAACAGATAGCCCAGCTTGAAGAGCATCTGGGGGTACGTTTATTAAACCGTACAACTCGTAGCCTGAGTCTTACTGATGCAGGGCACTCTATATACCAGCATGCTAATGGTTTACGTAACCAGTTATTAGAAACCGATGCTTTAGTTGCCTCATTACGAGAAGATGTAGGTGGCGAATTACGCATTTCAAGCACTACGCATTTCGGTCGTTTACATGTCATGCCGGTAATCAAAAAGCTGGTAGAAGATTACACTGAACTGAAAATAGATTTACGATTAGAAGATCGTTATGTCGATATTGTTGGCGAGCGATATGATGTCGCGATACGCATAACGTCACCGGTTGATTCATCTCTCATCGCCCGTAAACTGACTAATAATAAACTGGTAATGGTTGCCTCTCCTGACTACCTTAAAAAGCGCGGCACACCACAAAATATTGAAGATTTAGCTAACCATCATTTTGTTGTTTATGCAGGTGAAAACGGGGTAATGGATAGTTGGGCTTATTATGAGGGCTCTGAAATAAAAAACTATACCGTAAATGTACATGCCAAAGTAAATGATGGATCTGCATTATTACAGTTAGCAAAAAACGGCACGGGAATTGGCCTCACGATCTTTTCTGAATGTTATAATGAACTACAAAATGGTTCATTAGTTCAAGTAATACCTGACGTAAAATTCAAAGCTTTTTCATCTACTTATATTATGTATCCCAGTCGGAGTCACGTGCCTCAAAAAACGCGATTGTTTATTGAGCGCATGATGGAGTATGTTGCACAACAGGCCTTCTATATTGAATAAACAGTTTTATCAAACATGATATCTGTTTTAAAAAACAATCAATTATAAATGTTAATCTTTCGTGAGATTTCTGTGACTTTAAGTTGATATCTACAGTGCATTATTAACTTGCTGTAATTACCCAACAACTTAAACAGGAATCGATATGAACAAAAAAATATTATTAGCCATGGCCTTAAGCGCCGCATTTATTGGCAATGCATCAGCACAGGAATTAAATATTAGTTTCACCAATTTAACTCACGGCAATCACTTTACACCTTTACTTTTTAGCGCCCATGCTGATGACCAGCATATATTTGAAATAAATACCGCAGCTTCTGCAAGCCTTCAGGCTATGGCAGAAGGTGGTGATATTTCTGGATTAATTAACGACTTAACAGCATTGACTGCTGATATTTCTGCAAACCCGGCGGCTGGCCTGATGGCGCCGGGTCAAAGCGTAAATTTTGAACTAACCACCCAGGAGATAAACACCCACCTTTCAATAGCGGCAATGATATTACCGTCTAATGATGGTTTTGTTGGACTGGATTCATTAAGTATTCCAACTGAGGCAGGCACATACACTTATTACCTTAATGGTTACGATGCTGGAACTGAAGTTAATGACGAAATTATAAATGGTGGCGCAATGCCGGGTGTTGCTGGCATACCTGCAGATCCATTGGGACAAAATGGCACCGGTGCATCAGGAGTAACTAATTCTGAGAACAATAAAAATATCCACATACACCGTGGTGTTCTTGGTGATACTGATACTACTGGTGGAAACAGTGACTTAGATAGTCGCGTTCACCGTTGGTTAAACCCGATTGCACGTCTGGTTATTGAAGTTAAATAGGAGATAAACTAATGATTAAATTTTCATCGAAAGTTTTTCTTAACGCCATTTTAACTGGCTCTATGATATTGACACTATCTGCTTGCGATCTATCACCTAAGCAGGAATATAGTATTAATATAACTAACTTAACCCACGCTCAACCTTTATCACCACCTGTTGCTATGCTGCACAAAAAAGATTTTAGTTTCTGGTCAATTGGTAATGAAGCAAGTGAGGCTCTTGAAATAATGGCTGAAGGTGGCGACGGTAGCGGCTTATTAGCATTAGAATCTCGGAACCCACAGTACCAGGGTACGGCTCCACTATTTCCAGGTGAAAGCGTAGAGTTTACGTTGGACACGCGTCGTGACCGATTAAAAAACCTGTCTATTGCTGGCATGTTAATTAACACAAATGACGCATTCAGTGGTGTGAATGGTATTGAACTTCTGGATCTCGAAGAGGGTCAGAGTAGTGTTTATTACGCATACACATACGATGCGGGAACAGAGTTTAACAGTGAGTTAAATGGCACTATACCCGGCCCGGCCGATGGTGGTGAAGGCTTTAACGCTGCACGTGACGATGTAACTTCTGTGGTCACCTATCATGGCGGTATAGTTTCAGCAGATGATAATTTTACTGACTCTACCCTTAGCGGTGCAAACAAGTTCGATAACCCGGCTCTTCGTATTGTGATAACAGCACATTAAGTTTAGCAATATAAGGAAATCAGTCGTTACAGCAATAACACTGTAACGACTGATTATAGTCATGATGAAAAATAAAAAAGTTATTGTTATTGAAGACAATAAAGATATATCAGACCTTGTTAAATTACACCTTAATGACATTGGTATTCAAGTTGATGTTTTCTACGATGGCGTAGATGGCTGGAATAATATCAAGCAGAACCAATATGATCTAATCATTCTGGATATTATGTTACCCGGAATGGACGGTCTTGAAATATGTATAAAAATTCGCAGCACAAGCAAAACCTACACACCCATTTTAATGTTAACTTCACGCTCCTCTGAAATTGATAGAGTACTTGGACTTGAATCAGGTGCTGATGATTATCTTACAAAACCTTTTAGCCTAATGGAAATGGTTGCCAGAGTTAAAGCATTAATAAGACGACATGATGCTATGTTAACTAAACCCGATAACACTGAAAACTTGCTGTTCACTGACTTAAGCATAAACACTCAAACACGCGAAGTGATTAAAGAGCAGCAGCAGCTTGTATTAACAGCGAAAGAATTCGATTTACTGTTATATTTTGCACGACATCCGGGACAGGTTTTCGATCGCATGCAACTACTGGATAAAGTATGGGGATATGGCCATGAAGGTTATGAGCATACAGTTAATTCACACATTAATCGTTTAAGAGGCAAACTGGAAACTGATCCACGCACACCTAAGTTTATAAAGACGGTATGGGGTGTTGGTTATCAGTTTATTGCATCTGCAGCTTGAATCATGAAACCATCATTTATTCACACTTTATATTTTAAACTGGCAACAGGACTGGGAATCATACTACTAATAGTAGGCCTGTCGTATACTGTGTTTGCCAGTTATATGCTGCAACAAATAAACCAGACAAGTCAGCAACTAATAAACCATGACCTGGCTCAAAATCTGGTAAATGATAAAAAAATTGTACATCAGGGAAAAATTGATAAAAATGCCATGAAAAAAACGTTCATGCAATATATGACAATCAATCCTAGCATTGAAATATATTATATTGATTTAAATGGAAACATTCTGGCCTATTCGGCTGAACCTGGGAAAGTAAAACGAGATACTATTAATCTTAAGCCTATTAAACAACGACTAGAAACGCCTGATCAACTTAATATTCTTGGCGATGACCCGCGTTCACATGAAACTAAAAAATCATTTTCGGTAACACCAATTCCTACTGTGAAAAACCCAAAAGGTTATTTATATGTAGTGTTACAGGGTGAAGAAATCACTAAAGCGATAAATACACAGTCTCAGAATGCAATAATTTATTTAGGTGGTTTTGTTTTAGCTGGGAGCCTGTTAATAGGACTATTAATGGGCTTATACCTTTTCTACCTGATTAATATACGTATAAAAAAGCTACAAAGTAATGTCGCCGATTTTGTTGATAGTGATTTTTCTGCAGACTATACATCAGGTTTTGTAGTCACTGACTTAATACTATCTGATGAAATTAGTGAACTGGAAAAACATATTTCCAGGATGACACTACACATTCAAAAGCAATGGTCCGCATTAAAACAGCAGGATAATTTACGCCGTGAAATGGTTGCCAATATTTCACATGACCTACGCACACCATTAGCTTCAATACAGGGATATCTTGAAACCTTAAGTATAAAATTCACATCTCTCTCAGATAATGAAAGATTGAATTATTTAAATATAACCATTAAACAGTCAAAAGGTTTGCAAAAATTAATTGATGGTCTATTTGAACTGGCTAAACTTGATGCACGAGAACATCAGCCAGATATGGAGAGCTTTCCTCTTTTGGAACTTGCATACGATGTAACAGCGAAGTTTGAAATTAAAGCTAGAAAAAAGAATATTATTTTAGACATTAAATCAGAGACCGAAAACCCCATCGTATTTGCTGATCTTGGACTGATAGAACGTGTATTAGATAACTTAATAAACAATGCGATTTATTACAGCAAAGAAAACAGCCATATAATTATCAATATAACTGCACCCGAAAATAAAAATTTAACTATAAAAGTAATAGATACTGGCCAGGGAATTCCACTTGACCAACAGTCTTTAGTTTTTGAGCGTTTCCATCAGGCACATACACCTGAACGGACAGACGGCCATGCAGGTCTTGGTTTGTGTATTGTTAAGAAAATAATTGAACTACATAAACAGTCAATTTGGGTCGAGAGCAAGCCAGAACAAGGGGCTCAGTTTAATTTCACTCTGGATAGCGTTTAAATAACATGCTCAGATATAAACATATTAGCCGCAAACCTAGTATTCCTTCTTATTTCTATAACCAGGCTTGGCTATAATCTCCAGATAAAATGAAGTTTTTTCTTCTGAAACAGCCCAGTTAATTGATTTATCTATTTCTGCCAGATGGATCTGTTCAGTATTTGCTTCATCAACACCGAACCGGCAGTCAAAATCAAGGTAATCAACACCTGGTGCTAACTTCTTACTACGTTCACGTTTTATATATTTTCTGATTTCGTTTTTTACGGCTTCAACCTGTCTTTCTGGCTTGATTCTTTCGTGCGTTAACTTAAATATTTTCTTCATAATGATTTTAAAGCCTATAATTTACATATTCCTGAATTCACAATAGAAACAGGGTTAAGCATTATACTGAATAACCTATCTATAGGCATTAAGAATTGCGATCAGAGCTGTAAATGAGCATTCAGAACAACTAACAATTAAATTATATAATAATGGGATATGACTTCTCACAGGGTTAATATATGAACAATCAAGATGCTGTTTTGAAATTTATCAATCAACAAAATGTGAATATAGACATTATATAAGGGTATAAACCATTACAAAAATACTCGTCACTGGTGCAACTGGCTTTGTTGGAAGTCACATCTTAGAGGCCCTGATTAAGATAAACCATCAGGATCTTGAAATAGTTGCTGCCTGTCGTGACTCCTCAAAACTTATATCCAGCTATTCAGGCGAAGTTCGTCAGGGGGACTTACGCGATCCTGATTATCTGGATAGAGTTTTAGTTGGTATAGATATCATTTGCCATGCTGCAGGCCAAACTAGTTTTGTAAAATCTGCTGATTCTTGCTCACAGAATTATCTTGAACCCACGATTGATTTAATTAACCGAGCTATGGAATGGAGGGTTAGCCGCTTTATTAATCTAAGTAGTATATATACGGCAGCCGTTAATGAACGAAACAACTCGAACTCTATAGGCAAACCCCGCGCCTACTGGCCAATGATTAACTGCCACATTGCCGTTGAAGAGTATTTACGCAATTACCAGCAACCCCGTTGTCAGTTTATTAATTTACGGCTTGGGTTATATTCCGGCAAACGTCTCAATATGGGCTTGATACCATTATTACTTAGCCGACTAAATAATACGAAATCACCCTATATAACTGGTCAAACAGGGCATTTGCCATTGATAGATGGACGCGATATTGGGCAGGCATTTGCACGTGCTGCACTGGGGCCTTTTGAGTCAGATTATAACTGTTTGAATATCACTGGCCCTGAAACGCCTTCTCAGGGAGATATCATGTCTTTTCTTGAACAACAGATTCATATAAAACCACTTTCATTCGGTCTACCTTCTCTTCTCGCCTCTCCACTGCTCTGGTGGCTAGGTAAAACACATAATGCTGATGATCAACCATTATTCACCAATGCCATGATTGATATGCTTAAATGCCCTTCGATTGATCACCTACAAGCAAGCCAAACAATAGGATATGACCCTGAAATAAGCTGGAAAGCCAGTTTAATGGATACTATAGAAATTTATAAAAATCAAACACTTAATAAGAATATCGAGCAGTTAGAACACCCTCTAAACCTCTAACAAATTATCTAATATCTCATTTTTCCTTACTGCAGAATCTTTAAATAATAAGTATTACTTAATATTCTTATTGAATTTTGTTGACTTTTATTAGTCAGACAACTATCTTAGTTTTAAGGCGTCAGCAAAAACGCCCTAAAAAAATGTAGCCAACAGACTAACCCGCCGGTTCACAATGTGACCTAAGGAGCTAAAGATGAGCGCAAACGCAGCACAGATAGATAATAGCAATGAGCAAATCAGCATGACTCAAGATGAATTAAATAGCTGGTTTGATAAACGATTTGAAGAACGCCGTCAGAAAGAAGACGACGACCATGTCCCATCTATGAGCATAATTGCGACTAAAGGCACAATGGACTGGGCATATCCGCCCTTCATTCTTGCATCAACTGCCGCAGCTTTAGGCTGGGAAGTATCAATGTTTTTTACATTTTATGGCCTGGATTTACTCAAGAAAGATTTAAATTTAAGTGTAAGCCCTATGGGTAACCCGGCAATGCCTATGAAGATGCCAGTTGGCCCTCAGTGGTTGAAAGACATCAATATGAATATTCCTAACGCAATTATGGGCAACATTCCCGGCTTTGAATCAATGGCAACTGCCATGATGAAAAAAACTACGCAAGTTAAAGGTATTGCAAGCGTTGAGGAGTTACGCAGTTTATGCCTGGAGGCTGAAGTAAAAATGCTAGCCTGCCAGATGACCGTTGATATGTTCGGGCATAATCAGGATGAATTTATGGATGAGGTTGATGAGTGGGTGGGTGCCGCCAGTTTCTTACCAACCGCACAAAAGTCAGATGTAACTTTATTTATTTAAACGTTTTGCCAGCTTTTCCCCAGCTTATCTCCCCGATTAGCTGGGGTCTTTTAAATATTATAAGTGAGTTTTTATTATGAAAATAATCGTTGGTCAACAGGCTCCCAATTTTAACTTAACAGATATAAGCGGAGTCGAGTTCAAATTAGATAAATTAAAAGGCAAACGTTATCTACTTACATTTTATCGTTTTGCATCCTGTCCATTTTGTAATTTGCGATTACATAACATAATCAATGAATATAAAAAATTTGGTGATAACTTTGAAGTTGTTGCCGTATTTGATTCAAGTTTGGAAAACTTGCAGACATATGCAACACGACATCAGGCACCCTTTCCAGTACTGGCTGATAAAAACAATGAAATCCACCGTTTATACCATGTAGAACACTCACTATCAGGCGTAATCAGGGGCATTATTTTCAGATTTCCATCTTTAATGATGAGCATGTTTAAAGGTTATATTCCATGGCGTATTAAAGGGGATATAACAGGTATGCCAGCAGACTTTTTAATAGATGAAAAAGGCATTGTTCAAGCAGCTTACTACGGTAAAGATGAAGGTGCGCATATTCCATTACATCAGGTCAAACAGTTTTCTCAACGTAGAGGTGAACTAGAGGCAGATTTAGTTGAGGTGTGAATTATAATAAGTTATAAATAGAAGCAAGACGATATTATCGTAAATTTTTTAAATCGTTTTTAATACTTATACGAACTTTATCAATTTGCTCTACCAGTTTCTGTGTGGTCGCCTCATCATCTTTAACGAGCTGCCAGTTATTGCTCCATATGCTTTTTAAATGTATAGCATCTTTTTCAACTTGCATACTAATCAGCGCACTTAAGTCTACTATCAGGCCAACTTTAACCCAGGCTTTTCTTGGATTACCATCCAACATATTTTTATCATAATGAGCTGCATAAATAACCTGCTCTAATTCTGACAGTTCGGTTAAAACTTCAAACGATGCGGTACGAATATTATTATTATCTTCGGATAACTCCATACGCCATGCATTATAACTAAAACCAACAACAGCAACGACCATACTAAATATAGACGTTATATAAAATAGTTTTAATTTATGTTTAAGTTCCATATATTAAATTTTTTCCCAAACCAGTATTCTATTATTGGCGGGCATCTCAATATCTTTAAATATTCTGAGCCCATTTATTTCCGCTTGCTCCTGCATACTTTCAAAATGTTTGATACAACTTTGAGGATTTCGCTGTTTTAACCACACATCAAAATTGGCATTACTCTCTGACGTATACTGGCCATTATAATTAAACGGCCCATATTGAGCGAACAAACCTCCGGTTTTTAAATAATCACCAATGTGTCTGAACATTTTTTCTGCCTGTGACTGTGACATAATGTGCGTTGTATTCGCTGTAAATACGTAGTCTGTTTTATCAATCGCCATAGAAGGCATATCAACATCAAAAACCAGTGGTGGTTTTATACGATTATGCCCTACTTCAGCCAACCATAAATTCATACCCACATGCTCTGCTTCAAGATCACTCGGCTGCCAGCTTAAATGAGCCAGGTTTTCTGTAAAAAACACCGCATGCTGCCCCGTGCCACTACCAATTTCAAGCACCTCACCAGGCTGTATAAAGATTGTTTTTAAAACATCTAAAATAACCTGCTGATTTTGTTCACATGATGGTGCGTTAGGTTTGATCATAAATATTTCTCGTTAGATTGTTATGGCACATATCCATCGGGGACTGAGCATCTTTCTGCTCTGTCCTCTGTGGTGATGCCATCAAGAGTATTACGGGGTCGACAAAACTACACTATCCACTCATAGTGGACTCAATAAGGGGACAGAGCGCAAAAAGCGCGGTCTTTCCCCGAGGGATATGTGCCGCAACAGCGCACACCCTCAGCAGAAAATTAAACTTAAAAACATCCACCTCGATTTAACATCTGAATTCTATTGATAAAACTCTTTTAACACTCTGAATAGATAGTAGGCATCCCAGCGGCCTGCAAGTTCCCTTATTGAGTGCATTGCAAATGTTGGCACGCCTACATCAAGTGTTTTAACACCGGTTTCACTTGCTGCAATTGGCCCAATCGTACTACCACAGGCCATGTCTGTTCTTACTACAAAAGACTGAACCGGCACATCCGCTTTTTTACATAACTGTTTAAAAATAGCACTGGTATCACTATTCGATGCATAACGTTGATTTGCATTAGTTTTGATAACCGGGCCCTGATTAATTTCCGGGCCGTGATTATCGTCATGTTTATCGGAAAAATTAGGATGCACAGCATGGGCGTTATCTGCAGATATCATCATGGATTTATCAATCATGCGCACTGTGTTTTCATGACTACCGCCAATGCGCTCTAATACCGATTGTAAAAATGGCCCCTGAGCTCCGCAGGCGGATGCACTGCCTACTTCTTCATGATCCGTACATACCAGTAATTTACTACCCGGGTTACTAGTTTCAGTCATTGCCATTAATCCGGTATAACAACTGAGTAAATTATCCAGTCGTGCACTGGCGATAAAATCCTGATGTAAACCGACATAAGCCGGTTGCTGAACATCATAAAAACTCAGTTCATAATCCAGCACTTCTACTGCACCTGTTGCATCTTTAATTTTATGTAAAAGAATGTCTTTAAACGAAGGTTTATTCTTTTTCTCTGAAGGCGGTAATTTTAATAATACAGGCGGTATATCCGTTTGTGGATTAACAGTGCGGTCTTTATTTGCATCACGATCTAAATGAATGGCTAAACTCGGTATAATCGCGATTGCATCTTCGAAGTTAACTAACGTGCTTTCTAAGTCATCATCTTCATCTAAATAATTTACACGACCCGCCAGTGATAAATCCCGATCAAACCAGGGGTTTAATAAAGCGCCACCATAAACTTCTACACCTAACTGGTAATAACCTTTTTTAAGCATATCCGGTTCAGGTTTCACTTTTAAACAGGGACTGTCGGTATGCGCACCCACCATATTAATGCCGTTACTTACGGGGTCTTCACCTAATTTAAACGCAATAATAGAAGAGTCATTTCGGGTAACGTAATAACCCTGATTCTCTTCTAACTGCCAGCTATCTGCCTCAAATAAACGATGATAACCCGCACATTCTAATTTATATTTCATACCTTCTACCGCATGAAACGGTGTAGGTGATAAAGCGATAAAATCCATTAAATCAAAGTTGAATTTTTCGTCGTTCATTATGTTTCCTGTTTTTAAAATTATCGCCACAGAGTGCACGGAGTTTTAATTTACTAAAAATGTCGTCATTCCCGAATGCTTGTGTCGGGAATCTAGTGACGTTAAATGTCACTGGATCTCCGACACAGGCGTTCGGAGATGACAAGATATATTGATTATATCTTTACTCTGTTCTCTCTGTGGCAAAGAAAAAATCTTAACCAATTCGATATAACATCTTCTCATCGTAACCAGTAATAACCGGCACCATGCCATACAATGACTTATTCAATTTTTCATCCCCGGTATCAACACGCATTGGTTGCCCATTTAATGACTGTATCTTTTCCGGGGTCGAGATAATAACAATATTATCATGACCAATACGCCTGATTACTTCAGGGCTAATCTGCTGATTACCTCTGCCAAATACATGACCCTGTCCACCAATTATAGTAATAATTAAGCGTACTTTTTTGTGGTTTTTAAGTAAACCCTGAATCTGTTTTTCATCAACATCACTGGCTAACAGCTGGTGATCCATTACTGCATCAATTCCCAGTAAAGTATGCGGTAATTGTAACTCATCAAGAATTGCTTTAGGTGTGGTACCTGAACCGATTAAATAAAGAACATCATCATCCATTGTCTCAACCATAAATGCGGCAATATCTTGAAGCGTTATTTCTTCATGCTTGATCCCACCTTCTTTCATATTCTGCATAAACTGGTTTTCTGCTGGCACATTTAAGTAACCATGTAATTTTGCCCTGACCCTGTCATGCCTGAATTCATCTTCATCTATATCCATTACAGATGCTTCCGTCAATGCAAGGGCACGACCTTTAACAATGAGGCTTAACAGCTCACCCGCATGTGCCGGGGTTACCGCATATACTGATGAGTGTATTTTACAGCCGGCGGGCACACCGATAACCGGGGGAGCAGTTGACATATTACTTAGTGCACGAAAAACATTACGTGCGGTACCATCACCACCAGCAAATAACAGCAGATCAATACCCTGCTCCACACATAACTGAACTGTTTTCTCGGTATCGTCAGCACAGGTCTGACTTTCTATGATCGGGTTAACAACCGTCACTTCAAATCCCAGTGATTTACTAAGGTTTTCCCCCATTGAATTTGCAGCAGTAAAAATATGTATTTGATCTTTATATTCAACCAGCATCTGTAAAGCCTGTTGCATACGTTGCTCGGCTAAAGGAATCGCCCCACGCTGCATCGCTAGCCGTTGAATTTCTTCACCATCTGAGCCTTTCAGTGCAACTCTGCCACCAATACCCGCGACTGGATTAATAATTAAACCTAATCTGAACAAATCGTATTCCGCTTTACTATTTTAAAATGATACTATTATGCACTAATTTTATGTCGTCTTCCCTGAATGCTTTATCAGGATTAAACGACCTTACCTATTTCAAAGTCACATTAATTCCGATAGAAGCATTCGGAAATAACGGGTTATCAATGAGTTATAAACATCCTTTTCTTCCAAGACGCCAATCCATTGCTGTACAGATCGGTAATATTACCGTAGGTGGTGACTCTCCCATCGTCGTTCAGTCTATGACAAATACCGATACCGCAGATGAAGTCGCAACCGCAATTCAAATTGCTGACCTGGCAGCCTCTGGCTCAGAAATGGTGCGTATTACAGTGAACACAGTAGAGGCAGCCGCTGCCGTACCCGGTATCAAAGCCCGCCTTAAACATATGGGAATAAACGTGCCACTGGTAGGAGACTTTCATTTCAATGGCCATAAGTTATTAACCCTTCACCCGGAGTGTGCTGAAGCATTAGATAAATATCGTATCAATCCTGGCAATGTAGGCAGAGGCAAACGCCGTGATGAACAGTTTGCCACCATGATTGAGATGGCGGTGAAATATAATAAAGCCGTTCGCATCGGTGTTAACTGGGGCAGCATGGATCAGGAATTGCTGGCTAAACTCATGGATGAGAATGCCAAATTAGAGCAACCTGAAGATCCTAAACATGTGATGTTTGAAACGGTTATTCGCTCAGCTTTGGAAAGTGCCGAAACCGCTGAAAAACTCGGCTTAGCAAAAGACAAGATTATACTTTCCTGCAAAATGTCAGATGTACAGGACCTGATTACCGTATACAGAGCAATGGCTGAACGTTGTGATTATGCTCTGCATCTGGGTTTAACCGAAGCTGGAATGGGTTCTAAAGGCATTGTTGCCTCTACCGCTGCCCTGGCTATTTTATTACATGAAGGCATAGGTGATACGATTCGCATTTCTCTTACACCGAAACCCGGCGCTGCCCGTACTAAAGAAGTCATTGTTGCACAGGAAATTTTACAAACTATGGGCCTGCGTGCTTTTGTACCTTTAGTAACGGCCTGCCCCGGTTGCGGAAGAACATCAAGTACCTATTTTCAGGAACTGGCGGAACAAATCCAAACCTATCTACGTGATCAGATGCCTGTTTGGGCAACTCAATATCACGGCGTAGAAACTATGTCGGTTGCGGTAATGGGTTGTGTTGTAAATGGCCCGGGTGAAAGCAAACATGCAAATATTGGTATTAGTTTACCCGGCACAGGTGAAACACCCGTTGCCCCGGTTTATGAAGATGGTGAAAAAACGGTGACGTTAAAGGGTGATAATATTGCCGGTGAATTTACAGATTTATTAAACCAGTATATAGAGCGTAGTTACGACAAAATATAAATGAGGTATTTATTGCGGCATAACAATATGAAAACATTATTCGGTGCTTTTTTAGTAATTATTTTTTTCTGTATTACAGCTTGCTCAGATGAGGCAACTTCACCTGAAAATGAAATAAAACAATATATTGAAAGTGGTAAACTGGCTACTGAAAAACGAAGTCATAGTGATCTGGCTAATTTGATTGATGAGAGTTATAAAGATCATCGTGGCTGGAATAGACTAGACATTAAAAAAATTGCCCGTGCATATTTCTTTACGCATAAAAACATTCATTTGTTAACTAAAATAGACAGTATTGATTTTCAAAATGAAAACAGTGCTTTTGTTGTTTTACATGTTGCAATGGCTGGCAATGTCATCACCGATTTAAATTCACTCACCAGCCTTAGAGCAAGAATATATAAATTTGAACTGCAACTTATTAAAAATGATGTGTGGTTGTTGCAGCAGGCAAAATGGCAAACCGCGAATATCAAAGATATGCTGTAGGTTTGAAAACATCACGCCTACAGATAACAAATTAAATAACAGTTAACTCCAACTAAGTGATGGTAATGTATCTACTGTTCCTAAATGAGACAACAAACTGGAACGTAACCATGCCTGTAAATCTTTTGTTAGTTTTGGGTCACCTAATACTTCCACATCACCTTTAGTTACTGCATCATTTAATTTACTCTGACAGGTCCATATCGATGTCATAACAGCTAAAGAAGATCTTATAATTACATCTACATCATGCCCTGGATCATTAAGACATAAATCAATATGCCCCGCCTCAGAAATTAACCACCAGTCACGTACCCCTTCAGGTGCATCGGGGTATTCAAACTGCACCACAACTCTAAACTCAGGAAATTGTGTAGCATCGACACTGCGACGCATATCCCACATAAGTAAACTAGCATCCAGATCATCTTCTTCAAGGGTGGTTTTAACCCATCTATGTCCACAGGCGCCCATCAATTCCACAATAGGCCGTAACTCATGTCCAGCATCGGTTAACTCATAAGCCCCTTTCTCATCAGTTTTACGCTCTATTACTCCTGCACTTTCAAGTTTCTTTAAACGCCTGGAAAGTAACTTGGGTGACATCAATGGTACCCCTTTACGCAACTCATTAAAACGAGTGCTACCAGCAATTAACTCCCTTACAACTAAAAGTGTCCAGCGCTCACACGACAACTGTGTCGCTTGTGCTAACGGACAAAACTGACCATAGGTCTTCATATATAATCCTTTAATGCTTATTAACAGACCTGACCATTCTGCCAGTACAGATTGTGTACTTCCATAAAAAAATCAATAATGATAAATTTTATTTACATTAAAAAACAACAACATAAGCATAAGCTTATACCCTCAAGGAGATTTAAATGACTGCTTCACTATATGAAAGATTAGGCGCTACATCAGGCATTACAGACATTGCAAATGACATTGTAGATAACCATCTGAAGAACCCAACAATCGCTACTCGATTTGAAGACGCAGATGTAAACGCTTTAAAAAAAGGCGCTGCAACATTTTTTATAATGGGTACAGGTGGACCCGAAGTGTATGAGGGTAAGGATATGCTTTCAACACATAAAGGCATGAATATATCGACAGCTGAATTTATGGCTGTACTAGATGATGCTCTCGATGCTATGGCTAAAAACAATGTCGGCCAGCGAGAACAGGAAGAAGTTCTTTTTGTTTTATATAGTATGCGTAAGGAAATTGTACTGGTTTAGTATTACACGGCTAAAAAGTAATATTATTAGCTTGCTGGAAACGTATATAGCAAGTTAATAATATTCTCTAGAAACTTGAAGTTTCTTTACCATGGCCCATTATAGTTTTCTGGTTTAGGACAACCCATGCGTTTTAACATATTTACCTCATAAGCACTGCCCCCCATATATAAACTATCCGGGCATTCAACTTTTTTGCTATATTCTTCTGCACCAGCTGTTTCAACGATATTACCAAACTCATCGTAATTAATATTTTCATTTTCTTGCTGGTAATTTTCTGAAATTGAAGCATCTGAAATAGATGAAGGTGAAGCTACACTACTTGCCTGATCAAACTTTTTGACGCCACTTTCTTGACCATCATAAACCCAGCTATTATCAATATTAGAATCAGTGTTTACAAGCAATGATTCATCGAGATATGCAGTAGACTCTTCAATATTCTGATTTTGACTTATGTCATTATAAACTGCTTTATAAACTGTGTAATTTTCATCAGCATCTTCTAATGATGTGTTATCGTGTCTAGACTCCTCATTTGAGGATATTTCGGTATCATTGATATTCTCGTGGGATTTTCCTGAAAAGTTTCTTTCATAGGTAAACTCAAGATCATCTTCATTCTTAAATTCTCCTGTTTTTGAACTATTTAATTTCTTAACGTCAGGAGTATCCGTACTATATAAACCCACTAGTAAAATAGCCGATAGTATAGATAAAAAAATAATCGTAATCACGTGTGAGGTTTTCATAACTAAAATAGTACTAATCAGTTATGACAATAATATTAAAATATTATAACAAGAATAATAAATTATACGATTTGAATATGAAGCAGTTAAATATAAATTATATCTTTCACAAGCATCTCATCTAATTATATTGGTAACAGCAACCTCATCATTACCCCATCATTAGATGAGCTAAAATGTAAACTGCCATTTAATTGAGTCGCACGATAGTGCATATTTTTTATGCCTCTACTCCCTACTTCAGCAGCATCAGAAACCTCAAACCCTTTACCATAATCAATAATGTCTATATAAACACGATCTTTCTCTACGCCTGTAGCCAAAGTCATTTTTTTAGACCCAGAATGTTTAATACTATTAGTAATTGCTTCCTGAACGATTCTCATAATATGTAAACTACGTCGCGGCCCCATATTTTTAAGCTCAGGCAGCTCAGTAACCGACCATTCCAGTTCAATATTTGCGGACTCCAGCTGGTCAACTAGACGCATCCGCATCATACCTAATAATGTTGGTAAATCATTTAATAATGGATCTAACGAATCAATTACAAACCTTAAATCAACTAAACTAAGCTGAACTTTTTCACGTACTTTATTAAAAACATCACCGCTCTGCTCCTGCAGTAAACTCACAACAGAAATCAGTTGCCCTCCAATACCATCATGCATATCACGCATTAAACGCTCACGTTCTTCAGCCAGAACATTCTGCTTTTCCATAATTTTTAATTTTTCGTATTGTGACTGCAACTCCTTCTGCTTTTCAGAAACCCTTTTTTCTAATGTATTAGCCAAATTTTCAGCTTTATTTATAGATTGCACAAATCGACGAACCAGAAACCAGCTGAACAATACAACTGATGGAATAACACTATACTGCATAGTCAAACCATCTCGCCTGTCTATAAAATGGTTAATCATTAAAATATCATGAAACCCAAACACAAGAATAGGAATACCTACAAGCAACATCAAAAATACGTCAGTACTCTCTTGATGACGATATACTTTAATAAGATGAAATATTGCATAAATTCCAAAAATCATTATGAATGCATCCCAAACGCTATATCCAATATGTAAGATACTAGATATATCGGGTAGAAAAAATATTCCAATCCCAAGTATTGAAAATACAGATATAATTTTTTCAACAGTTTTATTCTTTTCACCAACAAAGCGATGATTAAAAAATATCATTGCAACAACGGTCCAGCCAAGCGTGCTCATAATCATGGCCTCCCAGATACAAACCGATACAGGAATATCTGATACGAAAAGATTCAGGTTGTGAGTAGCCCAGATAAATAATTCTAATGAAAACAAACCATATATTTTATCCTGAGGTCGAGCGAGCCAGAAAGCAAAAACTATGACAGACAAAACATACATCGCCATTGTGATCCACTGAACAAGGTCTATTCGTATAAATTTTTTCCATTCATAAGCATCATGCAGCTGAGATTCTGGTGCAATATAAAACTGATCTAACAATCCTTGCTCAAAATACGCAGCTTTTACTCTTATATCTATCTGATTTTTACCCTGGTGTAATAACTTTGAAGAAAAATTAAATAATAGTGGTTCATTATGATGCCTGGAGACAGGTTCAGTAAATTTACCACCCTGTCCAACCCAGATACCATTGATATAAACCGCTGCATTATGAGTTACCGATGGTAAATATACAGCCCAGACTTTTTCACTATATTCACCTAATGTGAATTCTGACCTGTACCATATTTGTTCTACGTTTAGATGATTTTCATACCAGTCATCTGGTAACGAGATTGATTGCCAGTTTTGTCGATCAGTCTCTTTTCGTATTAATTCATCCAGAGAGTTTGCATTATCATGCAAAAACTGTACATGGGTTACTGCGCCGACATCGGGGGATTTAAATATGATGAATGGTGTATGTAACACCATATAATTAAACGCTAACCAGTAAACAAATAGAAATATAAATGCTCTGGTTTTATTATCACTCAACCACATAAACTCAACACAATTGCCAGTAAGAAATAGAAGAACCTTTAATGGGAACGGTATATTATTTATAGGTGAATCTTGATACGTCCCTGATACTTAGATACTTCCTGATCACTATGCTACTGAAAAGTGCTGCTAGTCGCAACTTTTCATGGTCATTCCACCTGCCGTTACATATGAGCAATTCTGTCCATCACTATTCACGCCCTCTACATATCCACCACCGCTCCAGTTTTCAATCACTGGCCTAGTTTGTGAATGCGTTTCGGTAATATCATTCTGTTGGCTGTAATCTACTTGTTGTTGCTGGTTATCAGAATTGAAAAAAGCCACTGTATTCAACGTATTATGAAGTAATTGATTGTTATATTTAGCGTCAATGGCTGCCCCTATAACGACAATAGTGACCGACTGCCCATAATCACCATCAAGCACATGCAAGTGTCCCTTCAGGGCGGCGCCGCTCGATGGATCTTTTCCCTGATAGTTTTGTGTAATACCATTAGGTTCAATATTAGCTTTACCAGAGGGATAAAAAACGTAACCAGAACCGATATCCAGTGGCTCCTGAGTTAAGCTGCTAGCCATTGTATTTCTATTATTGGTGGATGATGCTGTCAGAATAAGCATGCCGTAATGCTGGTTTGATTTCATTATAAAATCTCCCTCATTTGATACTGAGCCTGACCAGCCATCCGGTATAACAAAACCTATACCAGCTTTCGATGCAGTAAGATTTTCACCACTGTTGTATTGAACGCCTTGCTGTATCTCTGTTCCGTAAGCGTTTGTTATAAAAAACTGCAAACAAATAATAAGTAATAAATATTTTTTAAATGATTTCATAAAACCACTCCATTGTTTTATTGAACAAGTGAAAACCATATAATGACATACCTAAAAGAATATCTATAAAAAATTATATCAGTCGTCTCTAATGCTAGCATTAGGGAATATGGATGCCTTATTAACCTTTTTGAGCAGTCTATTTCAACAAACCCATCTTTACTGCTTCATGCAAAGCTTCAGTTCTGCTATTAACCTGTAATTTATTGTAAATATTTTTAATGTGCGTAGTCACTGTGTAATAGCTAATCTCCAGCTTTTCGCCTATTTCTTTTGAAGAAAACCCCTGACTCACCAGTTTTAAAATTTTCACCTGTCGCTCAGTTAAAGCCTCAGGTAATTCAGTTGCAGGTTCCGGCTGTTGAAATTTTTGTAACATCAATCGGGCAATTACCGGGCTAATAGGCGCACCACCGTCTATCATGGCTTTAATCGCATCGGTTATTTTCTGGCTCTTATCATCTTTCAATATGTAAGCCTTTGCACCCGCTTCTAAGGCATTAAAAACATTATGCTCATCCTGGAATCCTGAAATAACCATCGCTTCACAATCTAAATGCAGCTTTTCGATAGTTTTAATAATCTCAATGCCTGAACCATCTGGCAGACCTAAATCAGTTAATAAAATATCAGGTCTATGAGCTTTAAGCGCCATCACACCTTCAGCTACAGTGCTCGAGGCGCCAAGTAGGTTGAACTTTTCATCCAGCTCAATCATTTCGATTAATCGCTCACAAACATCTATTTCATCTTCAACAATAATTATTGTGTAAACAAGGTGTTGCATTAATATTGTGCTTATTCAATTAGTAGTAAACGCTATTGTATTACATATTAAGTGAGTCGATATACCAAGATCTTGGTATTTATCTCATAAACTACCATCAATATAATTCTAACAAGAGTTGATATTAAATCTGTTATAGATCTTATCACTCAAGGAATAACTTCATATATAAGGAATTAGAAATGTTTAAACTCAAACCATTAAATCACACTATAAGAATACTATCTGCACTTACATTAAGTGCAATTATTAATGGCTGCAGTGATTCAAACTCAGTCGAATCTTCAGACATTCAGAAATTTAATGTAAGTGGCTCAATTGTAGGCCTGAATGGATCAGTCACCTTAAAGAATGGCAATGACCCCGACATGACACTCAGGCTAGATGGTGATATTTCCATTGCTAAAGATATTCCTACAGGTACTACATACAATATTCAGGTTACTACTCAACCCGACAATCAATTCTGTGAAGTGATTAATGGCAGCGGCATTGTCACAGAAAATATCAATAACATTCAAATTAATTGTAATGAAGTGTTATTTATTACAGCAAATGATAACAGCTTAGGCGGTAACTATGAGTTATGGGCAACGGCAGGTACACCTGCTAGTACATATAAAGTAAAAGAAATAAACCCAAATGGTAGTTCAGTTTCTTTCGATCAAATTTATACTTCTTTTAATGGAAAGCATTATTTTTCTGCCGACAACGGAAGTCTGGGGCGTGAGTTATGGAGAACCGATGGTACAGAAGATGGAACTATATTGATTAAAAACATCAATGTCGCGAACGGAAATTTAAGCTCAACCCCATCTGTAATGAATGTAGTAGGCAACAAAATGGTTTTCTATGCATTCACTGACACACAGGGCACTGTATCTCATAGCATGGATGAATTTGAGAACGTCTCTTTTTTATCTAATAGAACTATTTATGAAAACAATGTGTTATTTGATAATAAACTTTTATTTGAAAGTTTCTCACTAACTCTGAGTGAAGCCGTTATTCATACTACTGATGGTATTACATTAGAAGAAAAGTTATTTAACAGTAATTATGCATTTTCACCTGCTCGCATCACGTTAGTAGATAATAAATTATTTTATTTTACCTTTAATAATGGTGGCAACGTGTCTTTATGGGTTACCGAAGCAGATGGAAGTAGCTCACCAATTGAACTTAAAACCTTTAGTGGTATCAGTAGCAATAGAGTTGTTGATGATACTGAAATGCAAGTTGTATCTTTTCAAGGAAAGTTATTTTTTAGTGCCGATGATAGTAATGGCGGATACACTTTATGGAAGAGTGACGGCACTGTTTCTGGCACACAGAAAGTTAAAGATTTAGACAACTCACTGGCACCAACTGAAGTAATTGGTTTGCGGGTTTTAAATAACCAACTGATCTTTCAAGCTCGCGGAACAGCCGCCGGTTTATGGTCATCAGATGGCACAGATGCTGGAACAACTAAACTTTCAGCGGCCATTTTACAATTAGGAAATTTTCATGGTGTAAGTTACCCGGTAATTGCAAACAACAAATACTTTTATCAGGCAAATGATTCAGTAAATGGAAATGAATTATGGGTATCGGATGGAACAAGTAGTGGCACAAAAATGGTAAAAAACATAAACCCTACAGGTGATAGCTTTCCTCTTAATTTGATCTCTAGAAATGGTTATATCTTATTTGGTGCCTCGGCATCTGATGAACAGGGGTTTGAATTATGGCGCAGTGATGGCACTGAAAATGGTACAACATTAGTCAAAGAATTTTGTCTTGACAGTGAATGCAGTGGTTTTGCTGGACCTCCTGCAGGTTAGAGGAGTTTCTAGTTTACTACTAATGACTTAATGAAAAACTAAACATTAGATGTCACATTACTATAGGAGTGATTGCAAAACCACTTTTGTTACATGTAAAAACAACAACTAAACGGCATTAAATTTTAAACTAAAGGAAAAAACATGAAAAAAACACTATTAACATTAACTTTATTATCTACGAGTTTAAACGCCAACTCATCCATAATATTACAAGATGGTGACTCCTATTCAACTGGTTTTAGTTTAACTTCAGTGGCTGAAGGAAATAAATTTACAGATAATTTTTGGGAGGTTGTTGTTGGAATTTATGATAGAGACAACGATCCATTTAGGCTTCCAGTAGTTAACCCCAGTACGGTTACATTAACTATGTACGAGAATACAAACTTAACAAACCAGGTATATTCAGAAACAATTGATACACGACTCTGGTTTGGAGATTATGGTGTTATCTTTTCAGATTTCAATACTAATTTTACCGACTTAGATGGAAGTCTTACCGTTACGTTTAATGGTGGAACCCAGGCAACACTATTAGATATAAGCATTGCTAATTTTGCCGGTACATTAACACCAAGCAATATTGCCTCTACTTACATTAATCCACAAGTTTCAGCTGTACCTGTCCCTGCTGCTGTTTGGTTATTTGGTTCGGGCCTGCTTGGATTAGCTGGTTTTTCACGTCGTAAGAAATAACATCTTTCTATAAATATAGTGCAATGTCATTCCCTAAATTAATCTTAAGGGAATGACAGTACTTTAATGATTAAGGAATAATTGAAGGATCAGCAGGTGTATGCATTGTAATCGTGCACTTTGAAGACCCTGTCAACTGACTCGGATCATTCTGATTAAAATTAAGCGTGCCATTAAAACAGATAGAACCCACCATACCTGCCGCTTTGCCTTTCCCCGCGATCTCTTTTAAACCACCACATCCCATAATTCGTACAGGGTTAATACCCGCAACCGGGTCAAAATCAGGGCTCATCACAACCGGGCCCCACATATTAATAGCCCTGCCCTCTAGTGGTACGCCTGCATCGGAGGTAAGCACAGCACCATCTTTCAAGTCTAAATTACAACTCCCGGTTAAACAGGTAAATCTAAGTACAGGGTCTGTTGGTGACCCTGTGAAAGTAGTCTGCCCGTTACTTAAGTCTGCCGTTTTACGCCAACCAGGTGTGTAGTCCGTTACTTCTCCTGAGGTAGCGATCCATAATGGCGCAAAACCCGGGCCATTAATTGTGTAAATGGGTAATCCTTCCGCTGTCATTCCTGTAAATTGTCCAGTAATTTTAAAATCAATTAAATATTCAACCGGCTCAGTCTGTGAATGATTTGCCAGTGCAATATTAGAGGTCATGAATACAACTGCTGAAATTCCCATTTTCATAAGTATGTTTTTTATAATTATCATCTTAATCTCCTTAGTTTTTCATTTAGAACATTTAATAATTAAAATGCCTTATAACTTTTAGATGTAGTTAAAGAAAAACACACTCAAATTAAAATAAAATATAAAAAACGGCATTAAGTTATATTACTAATCAACTATATTCTCATCTGGGAGGAATTAGTGATGACTCAACTAAAAGACATAACTACCCAGACTAGTTTAGAAGGTGTAGATAAACAGTGAGAATCAAATAATACGGAGAAAACACTTGCTGATCTTATTCTGGCATACCTATCTTCAATAAAAGCTGAATATATATTTGGTGTACCAGGAGGCGCTATTGAACCTTTATACAATGCATTAGCAAGATCCAGTCGTGAACCTGAAGATAACGATAAACTATCTGTTAAATCGGTAGTTGCACGTCATGAGGCAGGTGCTGCTTTTATGGCCGACGGTTACGCTCGGGAAACAGGAAAATTAGGTGTCTGTTGCGCCACTACCGGTCCGGGAACAACTAACCTGATAACTGGGGTAGCTTCTGCTTATGCTGACCGTGTACCCATGCTGGTTATAACGGCTCAGACAGCACTACCTAATTTTGGTAAACGTGGCTTACAGGAATCCTCAAGCGATGGCATAGATACGGTTGCTATGTTTGAAAATTTCACTAATTACAACACTCTCATTTCTCATCCAGGCCAACTAGAAGGTAAGTTATTTACCGCTTTAATATCAGCATTTCATGAACCTCAGGGACCTGTTCATATCAGTATTCCAATGGATATTTTAAGTTCAGGCTGGGATGGTAACTCAACTTTCAAACTCTGCAACCTATTACGTAATCCAGAAGTTATGGAAGATGAGAGTATGGATGCACTCAGTGAAACACTGATAGAAGCTAAAAAAATTGTTCTGTTTTTAGGCAGTGGTAGTCGAGAAGCCATGCCCGCTATTATGAAATTTGCTGAAATGGCCAATGTCCCTTTTGTCACTACCGCTGGAGGCAAAGGTTGTGTTGATGCTTACCACCCGTTAAATAGAGGTGTATTTGGATTCGCAGGACATGATACCGCACGAGATACCCTGTTAGATGAAGAAGTAGATGTAGTGCTCGCAATAGGATCCAGTTTAGGTGAAATATCAACCGGTGGCTGGGATAAAGATGCACTCATGAATCACAAACTTATACATATAGAAGAAACTGCTGAAAATTTTGCACGATCTCCAATGGCTCGCCTGCATGTATACGGACACTTAAATACTGTTTTTAAGAATCTAATACATCTTTTTGATACATTAATTCATAGCATGGAGGCAGTAACACCTCAGGAAGATCAAAATATCGCTCGTGGTGTTCACGGTGATAATATAATCGCCTGCGCTCCAAAGCATATAAAAGTCGATATCCCTGAATCATATTTACTGGATAGCTCACCGATTAAACCACAACGTCTAATGGGAGAGTTAGTAAAATCATTTCCAGAAAATTCACGCTTTGTTATAGATGCAGGAAATAGCTGGGCCTGGGCTACTCATTACTTACACCCAAAACAGGCCGATAATTATCGAATCGGTTTAGGTTTCGGTGCAATGGCCTGGGCGATAGGTGCTGCGGTTGGAACAGCATTTGGCGCACCTAAAACACCGGTTGTTTGTATTACAGGTGACGGTAGTTTTCTAATGAGTGGTCAGGAAATAACCGTCGCTCTACAACATAACTTACCTGTTATATATATTATTCTAAATGATAATTCATTAGGCATGGTTAAACACGGGCAAAAACTAGGCGGTGGTGAAGCCATTGCTTTTGAATTACCCTTAATCGATTATGCGGCTGTTGCACGAGCAATGGGCGTTCAGGCTTTTACAATAAAAAAACCAGAAGATTTTTTAGAATTAGATTTTAGTCTTATTTGCAGCACTAATGGACCAACCTTAATAGATGTATATATTGACGGGGAGGAAGTACCGCCTATGGGATCGAGAATGAAGGTACTGGATCAGAGACAGGACTCAGGTAGTAACGACGGCAATATTGAGAAAGCTTAAATATTGATTTACTTAGAGGTTCAATTCTTTTTACTATTCCATTTACGCTGAGCTACACCCGTATAATTAATTCGCTCACACCTAAGTGGGAAAAAACTACCCTCAGGTTTATTGACAGCATCGATATAACAGGGAAACATACCAGCTGAAAAGCCTAAAACCATAAACTGATAATATTCTCTTACCGTAAAACCCTGATCAGCCATTAAAGCAGCTAGGAATGAGGCAATATTCATTCGCATCCGGTATCGACCCTTTAATAAATATTCTTCAACATCATATACTAAATTAACATAGTCTCCATTTAACAAATTAAGCTCTTCTGCCAAATCATGCATTGGCTTAATTCTTTCATCTTTATTAATAACAGGTCGCCCAAAACCCGCAATCGTTCTATGTTTTTTTAACTCCTCTTTTACAACCTCATTTAAATCAATTCCCAAGTCAATTTTATCTTTTGTGCGTAACAAAAAATCAATTGAGCGTATATCTGGCCCGCGTCCGTATATTTTAGCTTCAGATACAGCCGTTGCAGCACCAATAGCTAAAGCTGTTGTACTTCTTGCCGTTCCTGCCAAAGAAGCAATTCTGTTATTCCATATCCTTGGGTCAGGATAACTACCACAAAGTGTCCACATTCCATTAAACAATTTAATCTGATCTTGTGTGTAGCTTTTTCCTGTAATACCAAAAAGTAATATTTCTATCCAGCTAGCGTTCTTAAACTCTGTAAATAAATCTTTACCACGAATTACAACACGTTCCCCCTGAAACCATGCGCCCATATCGGTATATAAAACATCTTCAGATGAAGTTAAATCACTATAGGCAGACATATTATTCTTCTCTTTAAAATTATCCATAGAATAATTTCTGGGGTTTATTTCTTAGGATCATTACTGAGTTTTATTCCATTCGGCCAGAATGGAAACTTCTTCCAACCAATAGACTGTTGTTCTAATGCATGAGCGGCTGCACCTGGTAATCGAGATAATAAATAAAACATTTCAGCCTGCTCTGCACTAAAATCTAGTGTTTTATATACAGCTGAAACTACAGACACCATAGAAATAGGTGCTCCTGAAATAGAACTTAACTGATTCATATTTTCATTTAACCAGTTTAGATATTGACTTTCAGTTTTCTCACATAATAGCTCCAACAACTGAATAGTTTGTGTCTTAATAAAGTCAGAGTGCGGTTCGAAACCTGGGCAATGAGTTGCAACAGGCCAGACATCTTCAACTGGATTATCTGCATATGACTGTATTTCATGTTGCCATTTATCCAGATCACATTCAGAAATATCCCATTGCTGCATACACAAAAATAATTCTCTTCCACCATTTAAACTGCCTGCACCAACAGCCAGAGCCGCCATTAAACTAGCCGCATTTCCCGACCCTCCTACACTTGAACTCATGGCCGCCATTACACTATGGTCTCGAGGCCCTGGATTAGCAAGAGCAATACATATTATTTCAAGTAGTTTACATTGATTGTCAGTTGGTGCATCACCTCTGAAAAGCAGATATAGATACTCGATATAACTAACGTTGGGTAATAAATCACCAAAAACATCGTAGCCATGTAAATATGATTTCTTAGCTAGAAATGGATTATTATCTTCCGCTTCTTCCATCCAGATTTTACTGGTAATATTTTCTTTATCTTTCATCATATTTCATTATTGAATATAATAGCGAAGTTCAAAATTTATATTGCGTTCACTTAATGGATAGTCATCAGGTATAGTTCCATTACTTGGCTCAAATGCATTCTTGTCAAATAAATTTTTAATTGAAACAGCTGATTCCCAATTCTCTTCCCTTTTATAGCGAATGCTTAAATCAACCAAAGTATAATCACTTATATTTTCACGTGTATCACTCTGAACACGCTCCCTGTCTGAAACCCAGTTCGCCTGAGATGAAACCAACCATTGATGCGTCACGTTCCATCGTAAATCCATATACAATTGTTGTTTAGGTATATAAGCTTCCTGTAAACCCGTCGTTTTGTTTTCAGTTTTCTGGTTCGCATAATTCGAAACTAATTGCCAGTTAGAATTTATCGTCCAGTCTAACTCAATTTCAAAACCCTCTCCTTCCAGGTTTTTAGTATTAGCCGCAATATTTGTATTGGTTGATGTGCCATCATCAATAAAATCAACCATACCGTCTGTTTCATAACTGTATATATTTAGACCCAGTGTTAACGATTCAATTGGAAAATATGTCATTGAAAATTCATAAGTTTCTATTTCTTCCGGATCTAAAGATGAATTGCCAACTGCAACAGGATTATTTTGAGAATATAATTCACTAAATGATGGGGCACGGAAAGCTGTACCATATAACAGTTTTGTCACAAGATTAATCGTCGGATTCCAGACCAATGCTAACCTTGGGTTTGTTGTACTACCAAAATCAGAATAATCATCATACCTAACCCCAGCTGTTAAGGACCAATCTGGCGCTAATTGCCAAATATCCTGAACAGATACGAAACTAATATTTCTATCTTCATCACTAATGTATATAGAGTTATCTATGCCAGTTACATCTGTTAATGTACCATCAACAACAGGTTGTGTACCATTAATAACTCCCACACCAAAATTTTTGGTTTCATTTGCTTCTAGCTTTTCACTCTTTCCTCCAAAATTAAATCTAAACACGTGGTCATTTAACCCTTCATATAAAAAAGTAAAATCTAATTGTGTGCTGGTACTTTTTCTACCCGGATTACCTATAAAACCATCTGGAAAACTCACTATACATGCTGGTCCAAGCCCAGTTATAACCGGGCATGATGAATTTGCCGGAACACTAAATGCATTACCATCATCACCAATTAATAAAACTGTACCGGCCGGAAAAATATTCAACTGATACTGTGCATCGATGACTTGATAGCTAAAACCGCTGGAAAATGCCCAATGATCAGAAAAGTTATTATTTTCATATTCAAGTGTAAATAAATGCTGATCAGTATCGGCAGAGCCATCATGATCTAACGCCTGCGCAACGCCTGCTACAACACCATTATCCTGCTGCACTGAACCATCAAGACCAATTTTCCAGTTAGCATTATTCACATGTAAGTTATAAATTAAAGATTCATACCTGTCATCAAGAAAGCCAGGTGCTAATGATGCTGAAGTACCAAAACCACCCTGTGCAGGTGGCAAATCTAATGCAGACTGCGAATCAAAGCTGATAACACGACTTTCATCAGCTGATTTTTTAGCATATTCCAATGAAGTTGCAATACTCCAGTCACCATTAATTTTTCCGCCATACTGCCCCCAGGCATTCACAAAATCAAAAGACCCCACTCTTGCTCCAGCATGCACTCCATTTAACTCATCTGCTGATTTAGTAATTATATTCACAACACCAGAAAAAGCATCTGCACCGTAAACTGCTGAGCCTGGTCCACGAATAATTTCAATACGAGAAATATTCTCTATTGAGGTAATCGAAGCATCAATCAAAGAACCAGACATAACATCAGCCGAAATTCTATGCCCATTCATTAATATTAATACCTGAGGGGTAAATGTCGTTTTAATTCCCCTAAAAACAAAATTATTTGAACCATTCTGAAGCGAAGGAGACACATGAACACCAGGTACTCTCTCAAGCACCTGATCTAATGTTGTCGCTCCCATAGCTTTAATATCTTCGGCAGTAATTACACTCGCAGTAGAAGGCGCTTTAGAAATAGGCTGAGAAAAACCTGTTGCTATACTAATCATCTCATCATCACCATAAAGAAGATACAGGTCTTCCTCTTCTGTCACTTCTTGTGCGTGAACAAAATATGTGGTTGTTAATAATAAGCTTGATATAAAAGCATTAAGCAGACAGCGTTTCATTAAGTATCTCCAATGACTTCGCATCCATTCTTGTCAGGTGGTATTCATTTGGCCTCTAATGGGCATTAATTAAGAATTTCAATATTAATTTATTATAATTGTAAATATAGCCATTATATATATAGACTAGGCTAGTTTAACCAGAAATCAATTTAACAACTTTATTTTTTTCTCTTTTTCTTTCTTCTATATTTGCATCAGATAACTGATCGAGAGGTTGTGGTTTAGCAATATGATAACCCTGAGCTTCGTCAACACCTATTTCTTTTAATCTAGTCAGGATTTCTTCATCTTCTACATATTCTGCTATGGTTTTAAGACCCAAAACGTGGCCGATATCATTAATTGACTTCACCATTGCATTATCTATCGGATCGGAGATTATATCTTTAACAAAGACACCATCAATTTTCAAATAATCAATTGGAAAATTCTTTAAATAAGCAAAAGAAGACATGCCACTACCAAAATCATCAAGTGCTGATTTACAACCTAACTTTCTTAATTGAGCAATCAGGCCAGTTGCTTTTGACAAGTTTGTAATCGCCGCTGTTTCAGTAATTTCAAAACATATTTTCTCAGAGGGTACTTCTGTTTTTTTAAGTTGTAACTGAATAAAATCAAATAATTTTTCATCATTTAATGACATACCCGATAAATTAATTGCACAACATTTCAAATTCTTCAACTGTATAGGATTTCTTGCTAACCAGTTAAGTGCCGCACGAATCACCCAGCGATCTACTTTATTGACCAGATTATAACGTTCTGCTGCAGGTAAAAAGAAACCCGGTGGTAATATATTACCCTCTTTGTCTAACATTCGAATTAAAATTTCATAATGCTGTGACGTTTCTGTTAAATCATCCATTGCTACTATTGGTTGATAATAGAGCTGAAACAGGTCATTTTCATATGCTTCTGTTATGCTTGAGACAACATTCATTTCACCCTGACGTTGAATTAACTCTTTATCATCTACAAGATAAGTGTGAACACGATTGCGCCCTTTCTCCTTTGCCATATAACAGGAAGAGTCTGCCTTACTTAAAATATCCTGAAATTCATGATTCGAATAATTTATAGGCACTAACCCGATACTAATACCAATAGTGAAAGGGTTATCGTTCCATACAAAACGGTAATCTTGAACTGCTTCACACATTGATCTGGCAATCTTTTCGGCCTTATCAAGTGGGCAGTTTTCTAATAACAGAACAAATTCATCTCCACCCACCCTTGCTAAAGTGTCATCTGATTTCCTAACACGATTGGCAAGCAGTTTTGAAATATTCTGTAACAACTGATCCCCAGCCATATGTCCACAGGTATCGTTTATTACTTTAAACTGATCAAGATCCATATAACATAATGCATGCTCTGTATCTTCATCAACCTGGCTCAAAACAGCGGTTAAATATCGTTCGAAATCGGCTCTATTAATTAATCCGGTTAATGAATCATGGGTTGCCTGATAGGTTAACTTTTTAGCCATATTACGTGTTTCAGTCACATCATGAAAAACCATTACGGTTCCAGTAATACGATTACTCGTGTCCCGAGTTAGTGCGACTGAATCTTCAACGAAAATTTCATCTCCTATCTTAGGTCGCAACATACAATGCTGCTCTGAATTAATAACCTGATGAAATTTTAGACACTTAAGTATTGGATTGTCTTCTCTGGTATGATTTTTTTCATCAAACATCTGAAAAATATCATCTAACCGGGTTTCATTAACCTCATTAAGTCTCCACCCGGTTAAACGTTCGGCCACAGGGTTTAAATAAAGCACCTTCCCATGAATATCTGTTGTAATAACTCCATCCGCTATCGAATTCAAAGTTATCATTGCCCTCTCTTTTTCTTTAAATAAGGCCTCCTGCTTTTCATCTAATACTTCCATCATGTCGTTAAACACACTGGCAATATGCACAATTTCTTTTGGTCCATTCAATTTAGCTTTAACCTGTGCATCGCCTTGTTTAGCTTTTAGCATAGTTTGAGATAAACTATTCAATGGCCGAGTAACATGCGTTAATACATAACTCAAAAGAAATAATATAAAGGTAGTTACAATCAACGCTATACCAATATTGGTAAGAAATATTGTTTCCTGTATTTTATTTAATGCTTCCTTATCAACCACCACATAAACTGAACCAATAAATTCTTTAGTGCTTGCCTCGTCAATATAGAGTGGACTGTCATCATTTACAGGACTATATACGGGTGCAGAAAAATGCCATACATTAGGTGATTCACTTATTACGCCTGGCTTTTCATTTCTATATGTTTTAGGTAAAACAGCATATTGCTCATCTTTGATATCACCTTTAGTTAACAGTGGTTTACCTTCACTATCCAGTATCTGTACAAAACTAACAGTTGGGAAAAGTAATGCTGATGAAGCCGCATCTTCTGCGTTTTCAGAACTTCCGTATAGCAGTGCTAGCATACTTTGCGAAGCCAGATTTGCAGTTACCTGAAAACCCTCATTAATTATTTGCTCTCGCATTTGATTACTGGCGAACCAGGATGATGCTACCGCTGAAATAAGTGCAAGCCCAAGCACACTTAAAGTAAAAACAGAAAATAACTGTTTTCTGAAGCTATGCTGTGAAGAAAATATTTTTTTAACTAAACTCACACTAAATACTCACTATCTCGAAGGAAACACAATATCAAACTGACGTTGTTCACTTTTAGAAAAACTCAAACCAAGATGCGATGCCGTTCGCCTGTTTACAGCTAACTTAAGGTTAGTAGTAGGAAATAACTCATTTTTACCATTTGCCCCAACTTGTTCAACCGCAATGGTTGCAAGTTTTTTACCTACTAGTTTATGATCAGGAAATAAGGCAAACAAAGTCCCTTTTTTTGTATGTAAAGGATTATTTGAAAATATTACTATGTTTTTATCCCAGGCAGTTTTTAACACTTTAGGAAGTATGGCTTTATCTGGTACAACCCGGTCAAGTGGAATCCAGATTGCATCTTTTTTACTTTCAACCTTATTTAATATTTCAGTATAGTTTTTTATACCCTGCTTAAGATTGTCAACTTTATATGACAGCAGTTCTATATTGCGCTTTGCTGCAGAAACCTCAGCAATTTTAACTAACCAACCGGTATTTTTTTCACTATAAACGACATGAACACGTTTTACATCTGGAGCTAAATTACTAAGGTGGTGTAAAAATAATTCCGGGCTTCCATCCATACTGATACCACCATGACCATTTGGGGCTGCGACAATCGCACCGATAGTCAGCGGTAAATTATTATTAAGCTGTTTAGCTACTTTGTAACTTCGCTGCCCCAATGCCAGAACTGTCTGACACTTATTGCTTTTTAACCAGCTTTTAACATCAACAATCTGTGTTTTTTTTGATATTCGATGAGTAGTCACATGAATGTTATCAAGCTCATTAACACCTTCCAGTATATTTTTAAATACTTTTGAATAACTACCACTTGCTTCTGGATACAAAACAGCAAGCTCAATCGTTTCCGCATGGGCAAACTGGACACTAACAATACTGAGGATTATTAGAATCAGGCTAAATGTTTTAAAAATGAACCATTTAAGGCCATTTAATATATTCACTACACACCCTGTAGGCAAAATAGACACATGCCATGTTTTTATTAAATGAATTACAGCCCTATATCACCGGCTATTATACTTACTTATGCCGATCTAAACTTAAGTATAGATCTATATCGGCCTCTCTACCCCTGAATACAACTAGGAATTTTTCCTAGTTACACATATCTGATAAACAATGCTTTGATACGTAAATCAAACTTCCAACTTGACTGGTTTTCATTCCACTTTACATTTTTTAAACTTATCACGCACACGCAACCTACATATATTCGAATTATATAAAATAGCCAGGTAATATCATTAGTATATTAGATATTTGTTTTATTATTTATTTAGTATGTTCTTTATTGCGTTTTTTGCCATGATGGTACTACAAGCTAAAAATGATCAAAATAATAAGGAAAAATAAATGAACAAAGCAACGATTGCATGTATATCGGCAGTAATCTCTTTTTCTGCAGTAACAGCTCAGGCTCAAATCACTGGCCATAATGTAATTCTGCTGCACGGTTATCAAAGCGAAAACCTAACATCAAGACCTGATATGGATCAGGTTACTAGAAATGGCGCAGTATACTGGGAATTAACACCATTCTGGTTAAATCATAGTGAAGCGCGTTTAGACTGGGGTCTGACGGACGTGTTGAAGGTAAAATAGCAACCCAGATGTATGATCAGGCCGTTGTTATGTCTCAAAATGGTTTATGCTCAAATGGCTGCGTTATAGTGACCCACTCTACAGGTGACCTAACTACTCGTTACTTTTTAGCGCATCAGGAAGACTGGTTAGCAGCTGCCGGCATTACTGCTGTACTTGATTTTGCTGGCGCCGGAGGTGGCACAGAAGGTTCTTATCTTATTGTTGATGACGAAGAAGGCTTGCGTAAACTGGCTGAAGAAATTTTATCTTCTCACGGTTACAGAGTAATAACAGCAGATAGCGCAGAGTGTGCACTAAAATTACTGGATGAAGAATCAGTCGATTTATTATTAAGCGACATCATAATGCCAGGAATGAGTGGTTATGAGCTTGCTGAAATAGTAAAGAAAAATCACCCGGATATAAAAATTCAAATGGCAAGTGGCTACAGCCACTCGAGTAATGATACTAACTATAACGAAGATTTACATATACATAAATTAAAAAAGCCATATAAAATAAAAGAACTTCTACATAGGATCCGAGTATTACTAGGGTGAATTCCTGCCCCCGCAGTTATTTCGAGGGCATCAAATCCTGCATATGACTACATTCAGGTTCGGGTTAATCGTCTAAATCGACAGGTTTTTCTTTTAATATCTTTTTCCCCGTTATCATGGCAGAAACCAGTGATCCACCTTCATTTCTCTCGGCACGAACGACAAAGAAAATATGCAGAAATATAATAAATATTAGAGTATATGCCGAATATAAGTGTATTATACCAAATGGTTTTTTAAAGGCTTTTAATTCGCTGGCTTTTTCTTTATTAGTGCCCTTAGGGTTATAAGGAATAATACTCTTAGGGTCTGTATTTTCTTCTGCAATATACTCAGCAACGAAAGCTCCAAATGGCGGGTAATAAATATCAGTTCCCGCACGAATTAAACCCGTGCTCATTAATATCACTAAAAGCAATATCATGACTGAAACAGCTAAACGCCCCATTGGGTTATGTCCTAAAAACTGTTGTGGTTTTCCATTTTTTATTGAGGCTTTATAATCGTTCAATAACTGTTTAAAGCCTTTTCCAGGAAAAATATTCTTCCATAACGCATTTCGAGTACCGATAAACCCCCATATAATTCTCCAGACTAAATTCAATCCAAAAACATATCCAACAATCACATGCACCTCTTTCAAGGCAATTTTTGCTTCAATACTGACAATTCCAAGCTCTTTTTTATACAACATCAACATACCAAATAAAATAAGCATAATCACCGATAGAAAATTAACCCAGTGAAATACTCGAGTTGATGCATCCCAGACTTTATATTCTTCAAAATGTGATTTTGACATATTACTCACCCTCGTTCTTATCTATAGATAACTGTTTGATCTCACTATCTATGATTACTTTAAACTCCTCAAGTTTTTGAGCAACCTGTAATTTATCTGATCGGCTTAACTCTTTATAACCTCGACCATAAGGCCAGCCATAACCCCATCTGAATGGTGTATTTAAAAACGGCGAACCCCCTACTTGAACACCGGCTAACATTAATTTTGCGATATGCGGTTCACCCACATTTTTAACACATAACTCGAGCTCATTATCTGCAATGACTTTCTGCTTTTCTGCGCCGCCTTTCCAGTACGACAAATCGTGTAAAAAACAGCAATTACTCCATAGTGATTGCTGTGTAATTGTACCGTCAGGAAAAGCGCTACAGCCATCAGATGTAAATGATTTTATTTCTGATGCCCTGATTGATGTCTGTGCCGACATCAGTACCGTAATTGAAAGTAGAAATAAAATTATAGATCTAGAGTACATACTATCTCAAAGTTTAGTCATTAAACCCCAGAATAACATAAAATCGTAAAATTACTTCGCTAATGACTCGTACCCGCAGACCTGGTGATTTTATTGTATACGTTGTATTTACCTGAAGGTTTTTTCATTGGCAACCGTTTAATTTCTTTAAAGCTCTTAGCATCATAAACAATCACTTCTCCATCCATATCCCAAATACTTAATATAACGTGCTTACCCTCTTTATCAAACTCCACATGGGCTGCAGTTTTACCTTTTGCAGGTCTCAGGGTTTTAACAATTTCTAGAGTTGATTTATCTATTATATGAACCGCTTCTTTATTTGGCCCAAAGAACACATCCACCCAGGCATAATCTGAATTTTCATGACTACGCATAAAGAAACCCGGGCCCAGTGTCTTAATACGTTTAATCGTTTTCCAGCTCTGCATATCGATAATAGTTACAACCCCTTCTTTAAGGTTTGGAGTTGCTAAAACTGTTCTACCATCATACTCCCAGGTAATGCCTGAGCTCATATGCGGCATGCCCTGTAAATCGAGTGTTTTTATTGTGCGACCTAAATCGAGATCAACAACCTTTGCTTCTTTATCTCGAGATGAGCCAATAATTAATTCATATGATTGATTAAAAAAGAAATCATCTAAATAATCTTCTGTTTTTATTTTTCGTATGGGAAACATTTTTCGTTGCTTAGACTGTTTTGCATTTTCACCCGCACCCTCACGGTAATCATGCATCCACTTACCAAACCCCATTGGCGGGTTCTCTTCGTATGATATTTCCCACACTTCTTTAATATCCTTAAGCGCTGCAATAAATGTTTTACGTGGGGCTGCATCATATACAGCACTAACTCTTGAGCTATTACCTGCTGTATCTTTTACGGGTATTACTTTAACTGGTGATAAATCATCCGCTGATAAAATAACCAGAGTATGAGGTAGATAATTTCCAGCGATCACATGTTTTCCATCACTGGATACAGCAACATTTCGCATGTTAATTCCGACTCTAATTTCAGCAACTACAGCCAGGTTATAAATATCATATTTTGTTACCCAGCCATCACGTGAACCAAAATAAACATAACGACCATCCGGTGAATACTTCGGACCACCGTGTAATGCAAAACGTGATGCAAATCGATGAACAGGTTCAAAAGTATCCCCATTAAGCACCGTTACATGATGATCACCTAATTCTACAACAAGGAAAATATTCATTGGATCAGCATCCCATACGGGCTTTGCTGGTAGCTTCTTCACTTCTGGGTGAATAATTTTACTGGATAATATGTTTTCTAAATTCCAGACAGGCATTTCTGCAAGAGGTGTATAAATATAATCAACCAGAGACTGAGTTTCCAGCTTATCTAATACATTACCAAATGCAGGCATTTGGGTTGCCACACGCCCCTCAGTGATCACTTTATGTGCCGCTTTTTGTCTTAGACGTTTAAGATTTTCAGGTAATAATGCAGGCCCCATTAGACCTAATCTATTTTCACCATGACAGCTGGCACAATGAGTTTTAAAGTTTTGTTCTGTTTCAGGCGTAATATTTGCGTGAGCAATGTTAGTAAATGTTAGAACAAAAAAAAATAATATGCGGGTGAATAATTTCATAATTTAAAACTATATAAAAACACTGTCATTCCCGTATGCTTGTGTCGGGAATCTAGCGTCCTTAGATCCTGTAATGTCGCTGGATCCCCGACACAAGCATGCGGGGATGACTAAATAACTATGTAATTCGATTCAAAAATTCTGTTCAATAGTCTCATGCAAATACAATCCTAGGTAATTACAAATTAAAAAGACTAAATCCGACTCACCTGAATATCCTTCAATCTTCCATCATAAGGCCTATTCTCAATACGTCTATCCGATGTTTCAACGCCAATCTCTTCATCGGTTAAATAACATGCTGGGTCTTCTTCCCATGGATCACCAGTAAGAGAATAAGCTCTTACCCGAGTATTACCACCGCATATTTTTTTATGCTTACACTCAGCACAACGACCTTTCAATGGCCTTTGCTCCTGTTTGAATCCCGCCATTAATGGGTCAGATGTATCTTGCCAAATTTCTGAAAACGCACGTTCTTTTACATTGCCTAAATTATAATCCCACCAGAACGTATCCGGATGCACATTACCCAAATTATCAATATTTGAGATATTCACACCGGATGCATTGCCGCCCCAGTTCTCTAAACGGGTTCTTAACTCATCTTCTTTCTGTTGGTATATATCAGGAATATTCTTTTTCGCCCATTGCATCAAAAACACACCATCGGCATCATTGTTACCCGTTACAAACTCTCTCTCTTTTCCTCTTTGAATATTATCCCAACAGGTATCAAACAATAATTCCATTGCTGTTCGCGTTATTTTATGAAAAACATCATCTTTACGATTTTTGTTACCTCGTCCAGCATAATTCAAATGAGAAAGATAAAATTTATCTATATCTCGCTCTTCCATCAAATTTAAAATATCAGGTAATTCAGACACCGTATCCTGGGTTAAGGTAAATCGCATCCCCACTTTGATACCATTATCCTTACATAGATCTATACCATGCATGGATTCTTTAAACGCCCCCTGACGACGCCTGAACATATCATGGGTTTTTTCCATTCCATCTATACTGATACCCACATAGTCATATCCGACTTCAGCAATTTGTTTAATATTATCTTCTGTAATCAATGTTCCATTAGTTGACAATCCCACATAAAAGCCCATTTCTTTAGCTCGATGAGAAATATCATATATATCAGGTCTTAATAATGGCTCGCCACCAGATAAAATTAATACTGGCACTTTAAATTGTTTTAAATCTTCCATTGTTGAAAATACCTGATCGGTATTTAACTCACCAGGGAAATCTTTATCTGCGGAAATTGAATAACAATGTTTACAGGTTAAATTACATCGACGTATAAGGTTCCATATAACAACTGGACCAGGCGGCTTACGCGCCTTCCCCAAAGGAATGTCTTGCGACAGTGATTTCATAAATTGTGTCATTCTGAACATTGCGATGCCTTATATTCTTAAACCTGTTTTCTTAAGGATTCTGCTACTAAATAAAATCTGGTGACCTTTATCATCATCACTTAGTAATTCTGAAATTTGTTTAACTTTATCATCAACTTCTTCATGACTTGTTCCATGAACCATAGCAAACAGATTATATGGCCATTCAGGTAAAAATCTTGGGCGCTGATAACAATGACTAACAAAATCAAGTGAACCCACTTTTTCACCTAACTCTTTAATTTTATCTTCAGGTACGTTCCATACACTCATACCATTAGATTTAAAACCTAATTTATAATGGTTAGGCACTACACCCGTCCGACGGATAATGCCTAAATCAGTCATCTTTTGCATACGTGAAATCACATCACTAACATCCAGTCCTATCTGAGATGCAACTTCATGATATGGGTGTAATGTTAATGGTAACCCTGCTTGTGTAGCCGATATAATTTTTCGGTCTATTTCATCTATCTTAAGACCACTATCAACTTCATTATATTTGCGTTCATTTGCGTTCATTTACGTTTTTTTATTAACCTCAAAACAAAGTCGCTGGATCCCAGCTACAAGCATGCTGGAATGACGTTTTAAATGAATATATCTATATTAGTTCATCTTTATTGTTCATCACATTTTTTAATGTTTTAGACTTCAAACTTCAAATTAAGAAAAAACTCCTGTTGTTTGGGCATGTTATATACCCTTAAACCTGATTTTTTTTCTATATCATTGATAACCTGCTGTATCTGTCCAGGTGTTTCTGTTGCAATAACAAACCACATATTCAATTCATGTTCACGCTCATAATTATGTGCGACTTCAGAAAAGCCATTTACGATATCGGTCACTTCATCATAGCGTGACTTATCTACTTTCATTGCTGCCAGAGTGAGTCCACCGCCCATTTTTTCTGCATGATACATTGGGCCAAATCGACTCAGATAACCTTCAGCTTTCATGTGTTCAATTCGACTAATAATTTCTTCAGCTGGAATATTTAACGTATTTTCTAATTCATTCCACGGATTTTCACAAAGTGGAAAACCACCCTGCAGCTGATTAATAATGATTCTGTCATGTTCATGAAGTTCCATTAAACAGCTACTTTTTCTATTTGTTTTTCTTCATTATCACAATTTATATATATAGCACCTCGTTGTTTAAAACAACGAGTACTAAATAATAATTCATGATTAACACCAATTACATCACAGCTTTTTATCATTAACTCAAGATTACGTTTTACATCATCTCTATCCTGGCCATGAATCATGCAAAATAAATTATAAGGCCAGTCCGGTAAATGCCTTGGACGCCTATAACTCAGGGTAACAAAATCAAACTGACCAAAACACTGGCCTAATGCATCTACTTTTTCTTCCGCTATGTCCCAGACGACCATTGCATTTGATTTATAACCCAACTTACGGTGCCTGACGACTAAACCAAAACGTTTTATATCGCCTTTTTCCTGCATTAACTGTATGTAATTTAAAACTTCATCTTCAGTGCTATTAATCTGTTTTGCTATTTCCGCATAGGGATGTGTAACAAGGGGTAATCCCTTCTGTAAAACAGAAATAAGACTTCTTTCATTTATCATGGCTACGGCCACCTTCAACCAGCTTTAATGGAAACCCAAGATCAATGTGATAATCTTTTTCCATCGGTAGAGACATAATGCGAATATCTGTTTGTGACTCCATGTCTTCTAGTGTTCTATCTAATAGTTCTTTATTTTCAGCTGTAACAACGAACCACAGATTAAAGTGATGTTCACGTTCATAGTTATGATTAACCGCAGGGTATGAACTAATAATATCTGCAATGACTTGTAATTTATGTTCTGGCACAGCCATCGCCGCCAACGTGCTAACACCTATGCGATTTGGACGGAAAACAGGGCCCACTCGACTTAGGATACTACTTTTATCCAGTTCCTTAAGCAGCTCAAGAATAGTCTGCTCATCAACACCCAGGCGTTTACCTATATCAACATAAGGTGTACTGGTAACAGGAAAATTATGCTGATACTCATTAAGCAACTTCTGAGTAAGTTCAGTTTTATCAAATGTTTCATGATCATAATTCTGATCTAGCGCCATGATTTTTGCTGTCCTGTGAAACGATTGTCATTGGACTTTAAAACTACAGTTATTAAGGGAATTAACCTTGACTTAAGACAAGTTGAATTGCCTAAAAAGAAAAAAAACAGAAGATTTTTCATGATAACTACATGATTTATAATGATATTACTCGATTTATGATATATATCATGATTTGATTCATATCAAAGACCTTTTTGTGTAACTAACTTCGGTGCACTCGGAACTAGACTTCGCACATCTCTGCTGACTATGCAATCCCACAGAGGACTATGGGAACGAGATATCATGAATTGTAGGCGCTCACCCAGGTGCACTTGAAAGAGCACCGACAAACTTTAAACAGGATGCTGCTCTTCATTATCATTTTTGTTATAAACAAAATTTCCATATAAAGCAAAAGCCACTGAAACAATAACGAACAGTATACTTAACAGGGTTAAATCATAACCACTACTGGTGGCATACAGCGCAACGCCACAAACTGTTGTGGCTGCGACCACAGAATGAGCAGTTACATATTTTTTTGTATAAATGGATGTTAGGTACCCCCCCGTAAACATAATGAAAAATAAACCGACTAAAACTAATAAATAATAAAATGGCTGCCTGACTACTTTTGTCCCAGGGTAGCTTTTCATCAGGATATTATAACCAATATCGATAAATAGAAATATGAGCTCAAATGTCAGACCTAAAAAGATCATTGCCGTAATACTAATCAAAAGCGCTTTTATATTAATCATAATATTTACAATCCAATTTTATGAGCCCGGTTTGTAAAGAAAATACCACTGGGTTTATCCGCTTTTAAACTTTTAATCACTTCAAAGGTTTCTGTATCAACCACATCAACCCGATTCTCATCCCGTACTGACATCCAGACATGTTCTCCTCTGGGACTAAACTCCATATGTAACACAGCTTTACCCGGTTTCAGGGTTTTTATAATTTGCAAAGTTTCAGTATCGATGACCTGAATCGTATCATTTCTCGGATGTGCAAAATTAACCCACATTTGCCTATGGTCAGGACGAGACATTACGAAAATGGGTTGTCCGTGTACCGCAATTGATTTTACCTGTTTCCAGTTACTATCCATCACTAAAACTTCATGCTGACCTACTGCGGGTAATAACATTTTATCACCAGCCATAGCCCAGCCTTCTAAATGTGGCATTTTATAAACGGGTAATTTTTCTTTACCTTTACCATAATGATCCATAATACGTGTTACACCTTTTTCAAGGTGCCACAGGTCTAACATGGCTAATCCGTCTTCACCAAACAGGCCCGCTATATAATAACGCCCATCTGGTGTTACCAGACCGTCATAAGGCAATGAGCCAATATCTTTAAATTTAGTCACTATGGGTTTAGCTGTATCTTTCATATCTACAACCCATATTTCATTTGCATCGTATAAACCAAAAACAAATAACTGACCAGGTGCATCAACCAGACCCACAGTTTTAGATTGCTTTCCATCAGCATAAATTGCAGGAATATTCGCTACCAGTTCAAGCGTATTTGAATTAAATATTTTTACACCGCCGGGTTTATAGTTAGAAACGGCTATGAGTTTTCCATCCTGAGATATTGCCCCCCCAATACTATTTCCAGATTGAATAATGCGTTTAACTATTTTTTGTTGCAAAACATCAATTTTAGTTAAACCACCATCACGACCAAATACGTATCCGTATCGTGCATCACGTGAATACACAATAGAAGCATGAGACAGGTCACCTAAACCTTTTATGCTAGCGAGTGAAGTATTACCCGTATGTTCAACTAACTGAACCTGACCGACAGCACGTTCAATAATAAGACCAAGGTCACCCGTACCCCGCAGGTTTTGTGATGAACAGGCGGTTAAAAATAATATTGATAATAGAGGGAGAATTTTTTTCATATTTTTTCTATCTAGTAAGATTGCTCGTCATTCCCGAATGCTTGTGTCGGGAATCTAGTGACATTTGTATTTCTAAAGACGCTGGATCCTCGACACAAGCATTCGGGGATGACGAATAAAAATGATAACTTAATTTTAAAATATAGAAGGGTTAATTTAAACCTTCACGCAAAAGTTTAACAATAGATTTTATATCACTATCGGATAACAAACTTTTCCAGGGCGGCATAGGTGTACCAGGACGCCCTTCCTTAATGGTGATAAAAAGTAACTCATCTGGTTTGTCTTTTAATGATTCTGTAAGAAGCGCAGGACCCAGCCCCCCCTTTAAAGTCATCCCATGACAGGAACCACAATCATGCTTAATTAAGTGCTGTAATTCCTGCTGACGATTGTCTGAGGCTTGAACATAACCACTCAGTGATAACATCACTAGTAGAATAAAGCTATGCGTCTGCGATATATTGCCTGGTAGTAACATCTAAGCCTTCTTCATCCATCTCTGTAGTGGGGGAAAACCAGTCTAACTCTTCAGCAAAGTTAACCACATTGCCGATGATAATTAAAGCCGGTGAACTAATAGACATATTTATAACATCAGCTGGTAGCTGATCCAGAGTAGACAGACAACGTCGTTGACTATACTTTGTCCCGTTTTCAACAGCTGCTGCAGGGGTCTCAGCTGATAACCCCGCCTTAATTAACTGCTCTCTTAATTGAGGTAAGCTGGCAAGCCCCATATAAAATACCAGGGTAGTATCTTTATCTGCAAGACTCTTCCAGTTTAAATCTAATGGTTTATCCGCACGGCAGTGACCGGTTATTAAACGCACACTGGATGCCACACCCCGATGTGTTAAGGGTATTCCCGCATAAGCGCTACAGGCAGATGCTGCAGTTATACCGGGTACATATTCAAAATCAATATTATGTTTAACCAGATACTCGGCTTCTTCACTGCCTCGGCCAAAAATAAAAGGGTCTCCACCTTTTAGCCTGACAATTTTTCTGTCTTTTTTAGCCAGACTAACCAGTAACTCATTTATCTCATCCTGGTTCATATGATGTTTACCAGAAGCTTTACCTACATATATCTTTTTCACTCCATGAGGTATTAATTTCTGAATTTCTTCTGATACTAAACGATCATAAACAATTACATCCGCCTGTTGAATCAGTTTGTATGCCTTAAGTGTTAAAAGATCGGGATCACCGGGACCCGCACCTACAAGTGAAATCAAAACATTAGAATTTAACATGCACAGTACCTGTCATCTTTGGATGGGGGCCGCATCTATATGGAAATGTACCCGCTTTATCGAATTTTCGCTGATAAGATTCATCAGGAAAAATATACTCCGGCTCTTCTTCATTTAACTGTTTAAACCAGACACTGTGATACTGGCGTTTTTCTTTATTTATCCATCTTACAGTTGTACCAGGTGTCACCGTAATTTCCTGCGGAACGAATTTAAATTTAATGATATCAACTGTAACAACATTTTATTTTGCGTATAAATAGATAGGAAAGACAAACACTAATCCAATTATTAAGATCAATGTTAGAAACATTTGTACTACATATATACTGTATTTCATGTTTTTTCCTTTATCTTTAATAGACTTATTATTTAAAAATAAGCCATTTATATACTAACTTTTATTTCTTAACCGCATTAATTTCAACTTCTGCATTATCAAAGCCTAACTTATAACCAATTGATACATGATGGTAACGCGCTGTTGTGTAGTCATCATGAATTGCAAAACCAAAGTTATAAACTGCACTGGTATCCATATTTATATCACCAGGTTTATCAGACTTAAGTTTACGTGTCATTTCAACTGTCCAGGTACCGCCATTAAGGTTTGCAGTAAATTCAACCTGTTGACCATCATGTGCTACACGTTCGGTTAATACATGGCCGTTTTCAGATACTTTCTGCCCTGCTTTGTAACGCACAACATCCATGTAATGTCCTGCATCAAACTCGGTTTTTAACTCACCTTCTTCTTTAAGTTTGTCCCAACCGCCTAATGCTTTTCCACCACGACCTTTTAACTCAATTTTAGTACGACTTTCAACTAGATATTTAGTTACACCGTCAGTTGCATCTTTAAGTGCCGCAGCATCTACAGCTGATTGCTCAGGCTCGAAAGGCATAGAACGTAAATCAGCATGACAGGTTCCCCAACAACCGGCTCTATCTGCATACTCTACTTCATCAGTTGCAAACATAACCGCCAGTTTAACTTTGTTATCCGGATCCATCTTTCCACCATCAACAAATGGTGCTGGTGTATGCTCAGAATCAGCCCATTCAAATCTCATGTGTAAGTTTTCGCCATCATGAGTCGACTGAACCTTAACCGGGAAGCTACCGCGTTTACCTGGAATAACTGTGGGCTCCATACCGTGCTTTTTATCTTTACCCACTTTCATTTCTTTTTCACCGGTTACAATCTTCTCCCCCATATCAGCCAGTTCTTCTTCATGACAATCAAAGCAACGATCACCCGATTTAAATGCCCGCTTACCACCATGTTGACGACCTAACACCCATTCCATCGATGATTGACCAGGGTAAAATAAAATCACTTCTCTTGCCGGTACACCAGACCAGTTCACACTACTTGCGCCGGTAGATGAAGTTGCTGCTGGTGCGGTGGCTTTTGCTGCAGCTGCTGGTTTTTCCTGTACCGCTGGCATTTCTTCTTTCACTGCAGGTACTGCTGGTGTTACGGATTCCGCAACTGCTGCTGTTTCTACCACTTCAGGCGTTTTCCTGGTGTTTTTATTTTCTATATATGCAGCCCATTGAGGTGGCATTGGTTTGATAAAGTCAGGATTTGGTGCTTCTAACGCTTCCATCTCATCTTCATCCATCTGGTCATGCACATTTTTATGCGCAATACCTTTATGACAATCAATACAGGTATTACCCGCTTCCATTGCATTTATATGTTGCTTCTTAGCTCGACCTTTCTGTTTTTCAGGGTCCATAGTTGAGAAGTCGTGACAGTTACGACATTCTCGAGAATCTGTTTCTTTCATTGTGCGCCATACGTTTTGCGCCATATATAATCTTTTACTATCAAACTTTTCAGGCGTATCTATTGTGCCTAATATTTTATGTAATACTTCGTTACTGGCCTGTATTTTACGAACTACTTTATGCACCCATGGACGCGGTACATGACAATCTGAACAGGTCGCTCTCACACCCGCTCTATTTGTATAATGAATGGTTTTGTTATATTCCTCATAAACATTATCCTCCATCTCATGACACGATATGCAAAATTCCATTGTATTGGTAACTTCCATTGCTGTATTAAAGCCACCCCAGAAGATCACGCCAATCACCATAAAAAATAAAGCTACACCTACTGTTGTACCTAAGATTATTTTTCTGGAAAGCATTTTCGCATAAAGATTAAACATATTAATGTCCGTCAGAATTAGTAATTATTATTAACTTAATGAGGGCGGGTATTACTACCCGCCCATCAAGTACTGCTTTTAAGTTACGTGGTTAACACGATTGTGAACATTGAACTTACCAGTTGGTGCATAGAAGCCTTTAATACGCGTTTTCTCTTTAAGAGTTTTCGCATCAAAGATAACGATTTCACCGTTTGGTTTCAGAGAATCTGCGCGATTCCAGATAGAAACCCAAACTTCAGATCCGTCAGCATTAAATTCAAAGTGAACCGCTGCATAACCTTTCTTAGTTGTTAACTGAATAGTTTTAACAATCTCACGAGTTTTCTTATCGATAACCTGCACTGATTGCTGAACTGAAGGTTCAGGCGTTTTAGTCTGGTCAGCCCATACATAATTAGACTTAGGATGAGTTCTTAAGAATACACCCGGGCCATCAGTTTCAACTGTATAACATTCTTTCCAGGCAGCTTTCTTATTGCCTTTAGGATCGTTACCCCAAACTGTAACCAGACCAGTACCTAAGTGAGTCGTACCAGAAACGTTACCACATTTAGGATCTATCCAGTTTGCACCAGGACCAGGATGTGGAAGTTTATCAACATCAATCATTGCTTCTAACTTACGTTCTTTAGTATCAATGATTACCATCTTGTCAGATGCATTCGCAGCAATCTGGAAGTAACGACCGGTTGGATCGAAGAAACCATCATGTAGGAACTTAGCTGAATCGATTTTATCGATACGTAGATTCTCGATATCAGAATAATCAACCTGCCACATCTGACCCAGTTCCTTCATAGAAACCATCCAGGTAGGTGCCATAGGTGTGTCATAAACTGCCGCTACGCGTGATTCTTCAACATAGTTACCATCAATGTTTACACCGCGAGATGAAACAACCTTGATAGGCATCATAGTTTCAGCTTCAAGAATTACGAAATGTGGTGGCCAGTAAACACCGCCAATTACGTATTTGCCATCACCTGATACGGCAACGTCACGTGCATCGTAACCAACCTGTACTGAAGCAACCTTCATCTTCTCAGGCTTCGCCCACAGGTCAACTTTAGTCATTAGACCGTCACGACCCATGATGTACCAGAAACGACCTGGATCTTTAGCTTTTAATGTATCGTGATGCTCAACCGTTTTCAGTACGTGCACTGCGTAACCGGTATCAATATGCGTTACGATTTCATGCTTGTCACCATCAACAACAGCAATCTTACCCGCGTCACGTTCGATAACCAGGAAGAAGTTCTCCCAGTTGCGGTTATGCTGAGGTTTAGTTGGGTAGTCTTTTGGTTGAACAAATACCTTATGGCGTTCCTTCATTAAATCTAAAGACATTTCAGGTGGTTTTGGAGCATCAATCTGTATGTAAGTTGCTAACATACTGATTTCTTTCTTCGACATAATATCATCGAAATTATTCATACCACCTTCTGTACCCAGGGCGATAATTTTTTCTAAACGTTTCTGACCTTTCTTCAGAGTGTGCTTAGGTTCCAGACTTTTGCCTGTAGCACCTTTTCGTAATACACCGTGACAACCGGCACAACGTTGAAAATATAATGAATCGGCTTTCTTAAAATCTGCTTCGCTCATCGTCGGCTGTTTAGCCTTGGCGAAACTGGTTGCAGGAATTACTGCTGAAGCAGTAATGGCTAATATACTTGCTGTAACTAATCGAGATATCAATTTTTGCTGCATTTCGCTTCTCTCCTAATGGATAAAAGATTGTTATGCAGATGACTTTAGTGGGGGCTAATTCGTGTGATTTACGGATAATTCACATTATTCATCTGTACGTGAGTTAGTAATACTTAAGAAACTAACAAAATGCCAGCCTGCTTATGAACTACTTCCCTTGTGGTATAGAGTAGAATCCATTCGCAGCATAGTAACCTTGACTTTCGTCAAGCTGTTTAATTGCATTTAAGAAAATTAGGTTATTTTGATACATAACAAGACATTGAAGAGTCACCACTTTGAAAGGCGATTGAAAAGCAGTAACTGAAATACACGGTTGGCGAGTCAAACTCGGGGAAAGGTCTTGATTTTTAAGCCCTGTCCCCTGTGGTAATACCACAGAGTTTATTAAGTGCAACCATAATAAACCTGAACAGGTTTATGATAGGGCAAAATACATAACATCAGTAAATTATATCAATGAACGACTACTTAACCAGTTTTCCTATTTCACTTTACCCTTAAGATAAGGCGTATATTTCTGATCAGTTCCATTTATATGATTTACTAACCAGGTTTTTAAATACACCGCCACTTCTTCAATAGTGCGGGTTTTATCAACCCGGTATTCATCAATATATTTGCTTACCTGATTAATCATGCTCTCATGCTGTTCTTTATGCTCTTCGAAATCAGGATATTCACATTCTTTCATCATCTCTTCTTCTCGCGTGAAATGATATTTTGTGTAATCTACCAGCTGATTTAAAACATCTTCGATCAACACTTCGTCCGTTTTATAGTGAGCAGCGGCCTGAAGCTGATTAATTAAACCCAGTAATTTTTTATGATCAAGATCAATGCTATCAATTCCCACACTATAAGAATCCTGCCATTTAACAAAACGAGTAGCTATAATTTTGTCATGAATAATCGGGATAATAATTAATACGGCTATTAATATCCAGGGTAGAGGGTGTGTAAAGCCCAGCATAAAGCCCAGCACAATCATCACCAGCAAGCCTAATATCAATACTGATAAAATAAACATACTGATACCCTTAGTAACAGTCGACATGATTCCTAACCTCAGATTTGAGTAGAGTTTGAATTTAGAGACTAACTAAAATTCTGATGACTTAAACTGATATAAGTCAAGTCACGGCATAAACATAGGCTTCAGCTTATTTTATAACTGAATTTAGCTGGCTGAATTTACCTGGCTGAATCTACCTGGCTAAATTTACCTGGCCAAATTTATAATTGATCTTGTAAATACTTCATTAGGAACATTTAGCGCCTTTTTCAAGGCAACATCACGATCCCACTGGTTTTTAATGCCACCCACATGAAACGCATCACGAATGCTTATATGGTTTATATGATACCAGGGTGACATTAATGGAAAAAACTGTAATGGCCAGTCAGTACCATATATCATTTTAGATTTTATGACGTCATCACTTAATGCTTTAGTTAGATAGTTAACTTTATTCAGCTGAGTCAAACTCGATATATCGACATATAAATTGGGGTACTTATGCAACATAGGTTTAATTCTTTCAAAATTATCCTGCCCTTCACTCTCACCCGTTGTCGCAATATGTGCCGCAATAACGGTAACACCCAACTCCAGAGGGAATATTAATCGTTTTGGGTCTGCGAGTTCATCTATTGCTGTAGAGAAGGATTTTTCCATACCTGTATGTGTTAATAGAGGTATCTCTAATTCGGCCATTAATTCATAAAAAGCTTTATACTGACTATCTGCAGGATCAATATTCATTACTGAAGGTATCCACTTAACTAATACTGCTCCCTGCTGTTTCGCTTTTCGCAAACGCACTAAGGCATCTTTACGGGCAGGATGAATACTGGCTCCAAATAAGAGATTATCATAATGGGAAATTTCACTCGCAATGTAATCATTGGGTACATATATTTGAGTTTTGTCTTTATTTAATAATCCTGCTGTTTCACCTTTGTTATCAACATATCCATCCATAGCTAAAATGACTGCCTTATTGACACTTTCAGATTGTTCAATTTTTTCACTGAGTTTACGAATGAGTACTTTATCACCATTTTCTACCAACTCATCCTCTGATACATTCATTGCCCATAGATAAACCGGAAATCGAAAATTATCATGCATCTCGCTATTTACGAAACAGCCGCTATCACCATAACCCAGACCAGCAACATGGACGTGCGCATAAATAATGGTTTTTCCCAAACCCGGATTTAAATAATCGAGTTTATAGTCTCGGGAAAAAAAGGTGATTGTTGTTAATATTATGAGGGATAAGAAAATTACTTTTTTCATTGACTGGATTGATAGTATTAAATTAAGGACATGAATATTAACAAGTTAGTTAAATATACTCAAAAATAGATTGGAACTATATGCCATCGTAGCGCTCAACTCCAATCAACAACTAGTAACAGCGAGAGAATAACAGCCAAAAGATAACACCTCGGGTACAGAGCGCACAAAGTGATACTCTATCCCCGAGACAGAATCGCTTCTTAGTCAACAAACGGACCATATTGATGTATAGGCTCATCATGTGGTAACCCCAGACACAACATAAACTCACTTTTCTCCTGCGAAATCACATGAATACTCTCCTGCCCTGCTATAAACAGGGCCTGATCATGTTTAAGTTTATTGGAATTCACACTTAATTCACCGTCCATTAAATAAACGATAACTTTCATGTTTTTATCAAAATTCAAACTGTATTCAGCCTGCTTTTCAAGACTAATATGTAAATAGTTGACCTGAGTATTCAATATTAACGGAGAGCCTTCACCTACAATCACTTTCGCCTTTCCGCCGTTTATTACCTGCACAGGAAAATCCTCATCATTTACCTGCTGGTAAGATGGTGACATTTGCTTAAGTTTACGGGGTAAATTAATCCATAACTGAATTCCATTACTGACACCTTTTTCTGCCGGCATTTCAGAATGAACAATACCCTTTCCTGCCGTGAAACGTTGCGCACCACCTGCAGTAACAAATGACTCATTACCCAGATTATCCTTATGATTCATACCGCCTTTAAACATATAAGTAATTGCCTCAAAACCACGGTGCGGGTGATCAGGAAACCCATGGCCAGGGCTTATTTCAAAATGATCCCATAAAACAAACGGATCGAAATTCATAAAACCATTTAAAGGAAACAAACGTTTTACATCAACACCATCGCCTTCTGGAACAACTTTTATATCTCGAATTGAATAAGTCATTATTGATCTCCAAATTTTTCGTTCCGGTCATGGGCTTTTGTGAAATTTAGCTCAGGCCCCTTAGGTACTAATTGCGTTGGATTTACACTCGTATGACTAATATAGTAATGGCGTTTTATATATTCGAAATCAACGGTTTCAGCAATACCCTCAATTTGATATAACTCTCTAACATAATTAGATAAATTCGGATAATCTGAAATTCTTTTTAAATTACATTTAAAGTGACCTACATAGACAGCATCAAATCGAATCAGTGTTGTAAATAATCGCCAGTCAGCTTCTGTTATTTCACTGCCCACTAAATATCTCTGTTTTGATAATACGTTCTCTAGTGTTTCCAGTTCATTAAACAATCTGTCAAAAGCTTTTTCATAGACATCTTGCGATGTTGCAAAACCACAACGATATACACCATTATTTATATTTTCATATACAGGCTGATTAATCGCATCTATTTTATCTCGCATAAAATCTGGATAATAATCAGTCTTCACATCTGTAAAGTCATTAAATGCAGAATTTAACATTCTGATAATTTCTGAGGATTCATTATTAACTATGGTATTTAACTTCTTATCCCAAAGTACAGGCACGGTAATTTGTCCGGTAAAGTTTTTATCCGCCCGTGTATAAATCTCATGCATGTATCTAAGACCATATAGTTCATCACTATATTTTCCCTGTTCTTCAAAAGTCCAGCCCTCATCAAACATATCTGCTTCAACTACAGATAAACCAATAATCTGTTCAAGTTTTTTTAACTTTCTAAAAATGACAGTTCGATGAGCCCACGGGCAGGCATCAGAAACATATAAATGATACCGGTTCGCTTCAGCTGTAAACTCTGAACTTCCATCATTTGTTACCCAATGACGGAATGTAGATTCCATTCTTTTAAAATCACCTTCTTCTACTTCTTTTTCAAGCCAGTTATCCACCAGTTTTCCATTAATTAGCATACCCATTTTCTTGTCCTGTTTAAAAAGTATTAAGAACTAATTGCAGGTAACCAATCAGCCACCTGCAATCTCACATGTTATTTATTTAATTTATTATCAATACTCAATACGCCAGCACCATGCACTGAGAGCAACAATAAACCACCCGCTATACTAAAATTTTTCATAAACAGGATCATTTGCATCTGTTCCGCCAGGTTTGCATGAAAAATAACCGCAGCCATAATTGAAAATCCTGCTAATGCATAAGCAGCCCATTTAACTCTAAATCCGACAATCACCATTAAACCGCCAATAATTTCCAGCGCAATAACTAAGGGCAACAAACCTCCTGGCACACCAACACTATCCATATAACCCGCTGTTCCTGCATAACCATCACCTATCTTATTTAAACCTGCTAATAAAAATATATGACCTAAAAACAGACGACCTACTAGTTCTATTACATTGTTCATATTCTTTCTCCTCATATTTAGTTAGTAACAACTATATTAGACCTATTAAATAGATTAAAAAGCTTAAAATATAGTCTTTATATATCTAATTTATAGATATATACTAAACCCATGAATTCTCCAAAAGTAACCTTAGACCAATGGCGCGCATTACAGGCCGTGGTAGATTTTGGCGGCTTTGCACAAGCCGCCAGCAAGCTAAACAGAAGCCAGTCCTCTGTCAGTCATGCCGTTAATAAACTTCAGGACCTGCTCGGTTTTAAAGTTTTGCATATACAGGGTCGTAAAGCGGTATTAAGTGAAGCGGGTATTATTCTACTTGAGCGAGCTAGACAGTTAATAAATGATGCTTGCGCCATAGAACAACAGGCTCAACATCTAGGCCAGGGCTGGGAGGCAGAAATACGCCTTGCGGTAGAAACTGCTTTTCCCACACATGTATTAATGAAGGCCCTTAAAGAATTTGAACCCATAAGCAATAAAACACGTATACGTTTACAGGAAGTTGTTTTATCTGGAGCCGAGGAAGTTTTATTAAATGGTAATGCGGATCTGGTCATTAGCCCATATGTGCCACAGGGATTTTTAGGTGAAGAATTAATACAGGTAAAATTCACAGCTGTCGCACACCCTGAACATAGACTGTTTAAACTGGATCATAAACTAAATACTGATGATCTAAGCCGGGAAATACAGGTTGTCGTTAGTGATTCTGGTAGCAAGGGCATTAATACAGGCTGGTTAAGTGACTCACAACGCTGGGCTGTTAATAGCCTGGAATCAGCTCGAAAGATTATTAGCAGCGGACTGGGCTTTGCCTGGTTACCTGAAAACGAAATTGCACAACAACTCAGTAATAATGAGCTAAGAGCACTTCCCTTAAAAGAAGGCGTTAGTAATACAGCTGTACTTTACCTGATTTACGCTGACCTTAACCGTGTTGGGCCTGCAACAAAACAATTGGCAGAGATATTAAAAATCTCATCAAAGTAAAAATTAGTGAATTAATCTAAAAAATTATAAATTATCCTATGATAGTCTTAGTACCTGTCGCAATAGGTAATGCAGAGAAAAATATGAGTAGATTTATTAGCGCTTTACTCTTTTTAACAGTTACAGCCTGTAGTAATACTAAAAACCTGGCTCCCCCGGCCAGCATATCTGCTAATGATTCACCTACAGTTAAAAAGCTCAATACGCATTATAATGAATGGCGAGGCGTTAAGTATCGTGAAGGCGGTATGTCTAAAAAAGGTATCGACTGTTCTGGATTTGTACATCTCGCTTACAAACAGCAATTACATAAAAATATTCCACGTTCTACAGAACTGATGTCTGAATCAGGTAAAAAAATAAATATCAATAAACTGATACCTGGCGATGTAATATTCTTTAAAACAGGCTGGAAAGTGAGACACGTTGGAATTTATGTTGGAAAAGGTGAATTCATACATGCATCTAGTAGTCGTGGAGTGATGAAATCAAGACTTAATAACCCGTACTGGAAAGATGCTTACTGGATGTCACGTCGATATTAAATAAACGATACTCTATAAGCGACTCTAGAAAAGAGATATTTCACATCACTGCTGTCCCGTTAACTATTTTGAATGTTATTTGCAGGACTGATCAGCAAGCTCTGACGTGCATGATTTAAATTGAGACATAAAAATAGCAAACTACTAAATCGACATCTCCGAATGCTTGTGTCGGAAATGACGGGTGATTCCGAGTTAACGGGACAGCAGTGATTTCACATATATTTATACTCAATTTTCTAAAATCACTAACTATAACGATGGATACTGTCAGGGTTTTAATCTGCTTCGATCACTTCATACATAAAGAAAACAGATATTTTACATAAACAGGGTGTTCAGTAACCGCTGCTAATGAACCCCTGTTAACCGATAACTTAAATTATAAAACTTAGTTTTTACCTTTAACTACTGTCAAACCTAATGATTGCCAGGCCTGCATACCCCCACGGTAATAATATATTTTTTCAGCAGGATAACCCAGTGCTAACATGCCTCGAATTGCTCTCGGAGATTGTCCACACCATATACCATTACACCACAACAACACCTCTTTAGCCCTGCTAAAATCCCATTTACCACTTGCCGTTTTAACATCATCTTTAAGCATACCCATCATCTGATCAATAAGAGATTCATCAGAAGCTGTATTTGATGTTACTGTAACCCCAAGTTTTGCAAGCGCTGAAACTTTTATAAGATCACTACTGTCTTTATCAAATGTATTAAACGGAATATTAATTGAACTTGGAATTGTAGCTTTCTCAAACCAGCTACTTGTTCTTGCATCTATTACAACACCGGTGCCTTTATTTACCTTAGTTTTGATAAAGCCAAGCACCTCTAATTCACCTACCGTTGTTACATTACGAGAAACCTGCACGGGTTGAATACAAAATGGTGGACATTGTCGTGATGTTTTTGTGTAACCCCCAGATAACACATTACTCTGATCTTGAATTCGTTTAATTTTAATAACTTTACCATTATGCACAGTATTTACCGTTGATAATGTTTTAGTTATATTTACATCTAAGGCATAAACTGGAAACATTAAACCCAGCAATAACTGGAATAGAATAGAATAAATACTCATCTTAAATACACGAATCATAAAACCACCTAATTAAATTAAAATATTAAAGTCTATTTCTTAAAATAAAGATTGAATAGCATTCTTGTAGCCGTAGGCATTGATAAATCACTCTCATAATAAACATCTACAACTTGTTGTTTATCTTCTTCAGAAAGCATTCTGTAGGATTTAAATGTAGTGGGAAGTTTATTGCGCAATGTCTTTTCAAACACTATTTTTTTTTCGTTTTCTTCATCTGATTTTAACTCGACATCCACTGAGGGAGCGTCTTCCATTGAGTTACTAGATTCAGCCTCAGCATCTAAAGCATCGAGATATGGATCTGCCATAGACACTGACACGCTAAAACAAAGAACCATCACTATTGAAACTATTTTAATTTTAAAATCTGACAGGAGAATAAATTTCATTAACTTACCACTTTATTTCTAGCTAATGCACTTATAGTTCATAGGCAGGTCATTAACAATACTTTGATTAAAATAAAAGATTATTTTATGGGAAACCACGGATTAACACCCGATCCCTACAACGGTATATAGCACAACAGCTGGAGAATTAATGATATTTTTATAATAGCTAATAAGATTTGTAAAAATTCAATAGATAATCCACCTGTTATTGATATAGCGCAAACAAATCACCAGGTAGCTGACACTCTGTCAACAATCCGGCTGACAGAATGTAATGGGTATCAATATAATTTATAGCTCTTTACACGCTATAACAAGGTTTTATAGCAATAAGGTGTTTTGTATATACACCTCATTCTTTAAGTTTCAATACTGAATAGTATAGACGCACTGACTGATACATATAAACATTCAGTATCGCCAGACTAAGCCCCCATAAAATAGTGCCTAAATAAAAAAACACTGTGGGAACCAGAAAAGAAAGTAAGACAAATAGCATTGAAGACAAATGAATATAATACTGAAATAGCATTTTTTTACGACTGATAACTTCGTTCATTGTAGGTATAGAAGACAGCCCTACTGTTGATTGAGATAGCTCTTTATTAAGATTTAGCCATACAAGAAACGGAACAATTTTAAACAACATTCCATTTATAACGGATATAACAAAACCATAGAAAAACATATAACCCGTTAAAACACTTAAATCAACCTCATAATATCTATCATAGTTAAATATAAAAACACATAAAACCAATGAACCCAGGCCTGTCAACCAGAAATATGTTCCCGCATCCACCAGTCTTTTTTTACGCTTCAATATCAAATTAATACTAATAAAAGAAAACGCCAAAACAGATAAACTTATGATGGAAATAATTATTTGTAACGAATACTCAAAATAAATCATCCCCGATAATATTAAAATGCAGACAAACATAACTATTGAGTAGTATTTTTTAAATTTTTCAGGGTACTCTTTAGTAACCTGAAACATGGGAATAACCTGATAAGCAATTGCGACTATCATTATGGTTACCCAACCTAAAGTAGCCCATACAACATGTATCGCGGTTAATTGCCTTAATAATGGGAATGAATCCCAGGCAGTTCCTATAGCCAGCAACAAACCTAATAAAAAAGTAATCCAGAAAGAATTTATTGCCAGTCGCATACCTGTAGCCGAGGCAAATTCAGATCTAGCTTTAAACAACGCGAAAGATGTTAAGATCAAAAAACCTAATAAACCTGGAGTCAGAAAAAACAACCCTGTTTTTATTATACTGTTCTCTGATATTGCCAGCCCTATAGTAAATAAACTAACGCCGATAACCACGAATAGATAAATTATTTTACTGCTAATTCTAGATTTATAAATATCACAGCCGGCTAGTACGGGTAACAATTGAAATGTAGCACCTATCATCATCATGCTAATGAAACCCAGTGATAACAAATGCGTTATTGCTAAAGTTTCAGGCAACCATCTATTATGAAGAACTTCCGGTCCGGCAATAAGTAATAATATTGCCGCAGAAATTGCGAATATTGGTGCACTTATAAAAAATCGTAGCGGAGCCCATAGATCTGGTGCTTGCTGTAGAGAGAGCTGAGTATAGTTCATGTTCATTCTTTATATAGATTGATACTAATATTTTAAGTTCAATGTATTTTTACAGAATACTAACACTAGGTAAGTTATAACTTTTTGACAGATTTATATCAGGCTTTTTACAAACTCACCTGTTTTTTTATCTTTAGCAAACCAGATATAAATATCGAATCCACACTCGCCATTTGTGACCTTATATCTAAATCCGTTATCTAATAAAATATCGTACAATGGATGCGGCTGCATACGGTGAATCATTTTTATATACTCGCCCTGCTTTAACTCATCCAGCCCTTTCATTACAACATCCATAGGCTCAGGCGGTAGCATTTCATGTACATCCAATAATATCTCTTTACACATATTTACGCAGCACAATTACTTTTATCACGAATAGCTCTAGTTAGCTGTTCAGAATTTTCAGCGCAATCGCTATCTATCATTGGATATAATATTTGTTCTTCTTTTATATTATGTTGCTGCATGTATATCAATAACGTTTCAGATAAGCCCAGATATCGATCCTGATTTTTACTTTCTAGAGATTTTTTGAGTTCTATAATAAGTGATTTCATTTGATCATGTTCATAACGCATCATTTCTGTCGGCCCATGACGCATGCCACTTATTTTTTCGAATTCGGGGAAAAGAATTTCTTCTTCGTGTTGAAAGTGAAATAACAGGCACTTTATAAACTCTTTTGCAGCGCTGTTAGCCTGATTCCACTCATTCTTTGAAACATATGATTCTGCACTAACATAAAGATCATCACATAACTTGTGATCTGCAGTCATTACATCGCTAATTGAAATCATAGATTCTCCCATATACAAATTAATATACGGACACAAGCCACGATCTCCTTAACAAATATCAATTTTGAATATATAAATTAGACTTCTGCAAAATCTTCCATTTGATCTCTGTCCAGTATTTTAATATCGGAGCCATCCACTGTAATCGTTTCACTATTTCTTAACTGTTTGATAATTCTTGAAAAAGTTTCCGGTTTAATAGAGAGGCGTGAAGCGAGTACTGATTTAGGCATTGTTAATCGCAGGGTATCACTATCCCCTGCCTGTTCTAATAAATATGAGGCAAGACGATGTCGACCTGTTTGCACACTAAGATGATCAATTTCATGTATAAGCCCACGGATTCGCTGACTCATTTTACCCAAAAGAACCATACATGTATCCGGGCTTTTATTAAGCATCTGTAAAAACTGCTTAGCATCAAAAGCAATCACTTCGGCCTCATTTAAAGAAGAAACAGAGACGGGAAAGTGTGGCTGCTCTAAAAACATCAATGCTTCCCCAAATGTTTCACCATCTTTTACCACTTCTATCACTTTTTCCTGACCATCGGCTGAAATACGAAATAGTTTTACCAGACCACTAAATACAAGATAGAAACACTCAACCTCATCTCCCTGAGAAAATAGCGATTCTTCTTTTTGTAACTTGTGTAAACAGGCATGTTCCCATATACCCGCTAGTTGACTATCTGTCAGGTTTTCAAACAGGTGTACATTTCTAACAAATTTTTTATGTAGGGGGGTTAACACGTAGGCTCCAGCTTATAATTATTGTATTTAATGGTTAAAGGATTATATCCCTTCAACAACACCAATAAAAGTGTGTGTTTTAGGCTTGATTAATATCAAGGCCTCTTTTCAAGCAGCGTTATCTAATGTAGCCACGAATATATATACCTATATATATAAATGAAAACAGCGAGGATACTACGCTATGTCTGAGGTTTTTACTAAATCAATGGCACGTAACATCTTTTATGGTGGAAGCGTGTTTTTCTTCTTACTCCTTGTCGCACTCACATATCAGACTCATGAAGCCTGGCC
>Ga0316204_10001340_pt1 | contig 69207 bp, 63 predicted proteins | sample 6monrhotite_MG_2_FD_205661 | JGI IMG/M metagenome (GOLD analysis project Ga0316204, IMG submission 205661) | Microbial mat bacterial communities from mineral coupon in-situ incubated in ocean water Damariscotta River, Maine, United States -... | ecosystem: Environmental > Aquatic > Marine >... | reverse complement strand
CGTTGTTAATAATGTCTAACGCTTGAGAAACTTGCATAAAAAAAATCCGATGAAAAATATTCATCGGATTTTGATCTCTTTGGCCAAATTTTCAAGCTATTTTTAGCTTAACTGATCGGCATTAACCGTACATCGCTGTAAAAAATATACTTGGCGTAATCGTTAACATAATATTGGCTGTATGATTAAAATAATTAATACCGTAAATCACTAGAGACTGTATTAATAGAGGTGGAATTAAAGCTAAAAAAGGATAACGCTGGCATTTCATTATTTTAATAATCACACTTAATAATTTAGTAAATGTTAACGTCATAAACGCACTGTAACTTCCTTGTAAAATTGCACCTCTGAACAGTACTATATCCTCTGGCGTGTCTAATCTATTAGCGTACCAAGACCATATAAAATAAAACGTAAAACTAATTACCATAGAAATAAATGTTTGTTTTGTTGCTGTCATACTACTGACTTCCTGTTTATTGCTTTATTTAGCAAAGAAGACCGCACACAAACAATATTCATTCATTTTAGTTTATCAACTACCCTTTATGACCTTTTATTTGTAAGACATTTCGTACATTGTTGTACGAAATATTACTTTTTATAATCGATTTATTTTGAATGTTTAATCTAACAGTATGAATTTTAATAATAAAATTATTCTAGATTAGAATTGTTTGTATTGTTTAAGATGTTTTTTGTTTTTAATTACAATATTTATCTTTGTAATACACTATTATTTACCTGTCAGGAAGACATCAGTTTGGAAAACTGTTTAATACTTTAAGGATGCATCTCATGGATGATGAATGGAAGCAATAGTTAATAAGGAGTGTTTTTGTGAAACAGGATGTTATTAACATACAGCCAAGGAATGCTAATTGTTACAAAGTTATATTATGTGTATCAGGATGATATGCACCCTAGGATGGGGAAGGACGATTAAAGGATTAATCTAATAAGGCAACGGAAACCTTAAGGATAATGTTAAAAAAGGATGAATATTGCAGTATGGCAAGGAAAATATACAGCAATGTTACGTATATCAGGATGATATGCAGCCTAGGATAGGCTAAAGGACAGTTAAAGGAATAGCTCACAAAAGGTAAAGGACAACCTTAATGGAATGTACGCAGTATAAATCAAGGATGATTTAGTGGTTAAGATTAAATATTGCAGGATGCAAAAAGCTAGATAAAAACGCGATCATTGGATCGCGTTTTTTATTTGTAAGATTGGTATAAGGTTAAAGATTAACAGCATTTAATGTATTCGTGAGATATTTTCATTAATACGGTAAGCAGGTAATTCTACATTAATGAGCCTTAAACCATGTAACGTCATTTCTCCTTGATAACTTGATTCACCATCACCACTAAATTCAACATCAAAAATACTTAACCAAAATAGCCCAAGCTGTTTATTAAAGCGTAAACGACTTGAGCGACGAGCAATAGCAATATATTGTAAATTTTCTTTTTCACAATATTTGGTTGCTTGTTTTCTAGCAGCTTCAGCGACTTTTCTCAAATAGATAAAATACCAAAAGATCAAAAAAAACGTTAATAATATATAGATATTTGCCAAAGTTATGCCTTTAATCGATTAAATAATTGTCCGATAGCTTTTGCTAATGCAGCGCTGCGTTCAGGTTTTCGTATACAATTAAATAATATGGGTCTAATGATAGGGATTGCAATCAAATCTTTAAATATTGCTGTAAATAAGCCTTTATCTTGAGAAAGGACTAACTTTTCTAAAAACTGCATTAATAATGTTTGGTTTTGTAATGCTAACCAACAACGGCCCGATATAACAATAAGTAACTCGTCATTAATATTATCTTGTAACAAAAGTTTAGTTAATAACGTTTGTACTTGTGGCTTATTTGCATTTGTTGCAAAAGCTCGTAACAAATGTTGTTGTAATAAACTATTGTTAATGTGTTGATTAAAAGATTTACCTATTGTGATAAGTAGCTCAGAAGAAAACACTTGGTTTTCTAATGCACCGCATAATGGTTGTAATACTTCGTCAGGCAACTTATTGAAATTTTTTATTAAAAATTGTTCGTTATTATCTTTTGATAATCTTGCTGCAATATCAGTTATCCCTTGAACGGCTATATTTTGCCAATTTTCCCAGCCTAGTTTACCAGATAAATAATCATGGCAATGTAAGTAATATTGACTCGCTTTTTGTTTCAACTCAACATTTATAATACTGTTTAGTGAGGCTAATTTATATTGTGCAGGTGTAAAATGATAGGGATTATTTTTTAATAATTCGGCTTGTTTTTCACTAGGCGTTAACATTAAATTTGCTGGATGTTGTGCTAGGTTTTGTTGTTGTAAGCCTAACGCCTCAATAAGTATGGCAATAAAATGATCACGTGCGCCTTGGTTTAATAATCCGCATTCATCAAGTGGTAATTTAACAAACCATAAATATGGTTGGCTTGATTTCTTTTGCCAAAAAACAACCACTATAAAAGCATGCCCTTGTAATGGTGATGGGTAAGGTAATTGCGCCTGTTCTATTTTAATAAAATCACTTTGGCTGATGTTTGTGATCTTTCGACCAATATCATACAGCCGAAATTGAGAATTAGATTGAACAAGTAAATCAGAAATAGTGGTAATAGTTGACATAGTAAAAAATGATAACGAAATAAAGCGCTATTATATGAAGATTGCTGGTTATTATCTAGGTTATAATGATTTTACTATTTGTCACTTAATTGATTTCTTTGTGATCGCATTTGGTCCTTGTGTATTTCACTTTTAACGAGATTATTATGGTTACTATCAATAAAGTTGAAATTGATCAACAGAAACCTGTTTTAACCATCTTGTATCAAGATGATTATTTGGTTGCGGTAGACAAACCTGCGGGGTTGTTTGTGCACCGTAGCTTTATGGACAAAGATGAAAAATATTTTGCTTTACAACTTGTACGCGATCTAATTGGTCAATATGTTTACCCTGTTCATCGCTTAGATAGACCTACCTCAGGGGTTTTACTTTTTGCTTTAAACCAAGATGTTGCTCGAAAAATGGGGGAAATGTTCACTAATAGAACACTCCAAAAAACCTATTATGCCTTAGTGCGAGGGCATCTGTTGGGAGATGGTTTAATTGATCATGCCTTAAAAGAGAAGCTTGATAAATTAGGTGATAAATATGTCAGCAGAGATAAACCTGCTCAGTGCGCACAAACATTGTATCAATCAGTTAAAACAGGAAGTTTGCCAATAGCTTTAGGAAGATATGATAGTGTACGATATAGCTTGATTAAAGTGTTGCCAAAAACAGGTAGACGTCATCAAATTCGTCGTCATTTAGCGCATTTACGTTACCCTATTATTGGTGACATAAATTATGGTGATAACAAACAAAACCCATTCTTTATTGAGCACTTTGGTTTTAAACGCTTAATGTTAATCGCTAAAGAGCTCAGTTTTATTCATCCAGTAACGCAAGAAAAATTAAAAATCACCAGTCCATTTGATCGACAATGGCAAACTATTTTTGATCAGTTAAATTGGGAAGTTGATGAGTAATTAGGGGTAATTATCTCGGTGCGCCAATAGCTATAGAGTTTTGATCTTTGTAGATTAAATTACTAAATGCAAAAGAGATCACGTCATCACTTTTTTCTTCTGAACGATTTCCTCGAATGTTTACATAATTTACTTGTGGATTATTTTGATTATTACCATATTGAACCTGAGCAAAACGCATCATCATTAATTGGTCTTCGGGAAGGGGGCGATTAAGCAGTGACAATAATAATTGATGATCTGAACTGAATGATTTTTTTTCTAACGATAGGTTATTTGTCGATACGGTTTGATTTGCCCAATTATTATCTGACCAATCGGTGCTGGTTACGTTAGTTGTACTACAAGCACTAACAAATAGTATTATAAATACGACAGAAAATAGTTTAATTGTGTTATTTAATTTGCTCATAGTTCAGTCATCAAGTTACAGCTTAACCTTGATAGAGCAAATCTTGTTCCAAAAAATTTTGAATTTATTATCTATTTGAATTTTAATGGTTTATTTTTAATTTAAAAGGATTTTGACACTAAATTATATAATATAAATGTAGGTTACATAGAGGTGTCAAAAAAACATTATTAATAAAAAAGGAAGCTAAGCTTCCTCATTTGTTATTAGATTAAACATTAATTTTTATTCTTCACTGATAGAACGCAGTAAAGCGTTAATTCCTACTTTTGCACGGGTTTTTGCATCTACTTTTTTTACTATAATGGCCGCGTATAAATTATGAGTACCGCATTTAGAAGGTAAAGTACCTGAAACAACAACTGACCCCGCAGGTACGCGACCATAATGAATCTCGCCTGTTTCACGGTCGAATATACGTGTGCTTTGGCTAATATACACACCCATTGAAATAACCGCACCTTCTTCAATTATTACGCCTTCAACAATTTCAGAGCGTGCGCCAATAAAACAGTTATCTTCAATTATTGTAGGCCCTGCTTGTAATGGTTCAAGTACTCCACCAATACCAACACCGCCCGATAAATGTACATTTTTACCTATTTGTGCGCACGAACCAACCGTTGCCCAAGTATCAACCATGCAGCCTTCATCAACATAAGCGCCAATGTTAATGTAACTTGGCATTACCACAACATTTTTACCAACAAAACTGCCTGTACGGACGGTTGCAGGGGGAACTATACGTACGCCGTCGGCGATAAACATTTCCTTGCTGTAGTTACTATATTTTAGAGGAACTTTATCGAAAAAAGTACTTTCGCTACCATCAATAATGTCGTTGTCCCAGATTCTAAAAGAAAGCAATACGGCTTTTTTTAACCATTGATGAACTACCCATTCGCCAGCAATTTTTTCCGCAACGCGTGCGCTGCCATTATTCAGTGCCGCTAGTGCCGATAATACCGCTTGTTTTACCTCATCGCTTACGGTGTTTGGCGTAATGTTATCTCTATTATTAAAGGCTGTTTCTATGGTGGCTTGTAATGTGTTCATTTTAATCCTATTTGTTTCTATTTAGTCTAGTTCGGCGGTAAGTTTATCAACTATGGTTAGCTGTTCAGTTTCAGACAACGCATTATTTTCACAGTTCGATAAGGTGAATACATCTTCGGCTTTTTCACCAAAAGTGGTTATTTTAGCGGTATGAATTTGTAAGGCTTGTTGTTGAAAAACTTGCGCAATTTGAGCAAGTAAGCCAGGGTGATCTAGTGTTACAATTTCTAACATGGTTTTATTTTTGACTGGCGATTTAACAAAACTCACTTGCGTTTTAAATTTAAATTGCGTCATTTTTTTCGTCAAAGGTTTAACCGTTGGATGCGAATAGGTTGGTAATGCTAATTTAGTTACTAAGGCATTGGCTATTGCCAGTGCTCTGCCTCTATCATCGAGTGTTTTTCCTTTGTTGTCTAAAACAACAAAGGTATTGAGTGTGTAGCCTGTTTTACTGGTAATGATTTTAGCATCTAATATTGAGAGTTTTTTCATGCCAAGTAAACCTACTGTTGTAGCAAAAATGTTGGCACGCTCTTTGGTAAAAATGAAAACTTCGCTACCGCCACGATATGGTTTAGGGCTAATTAATACTAATGATTTTGTTCTATCGTGCGATAAAATATTTTGACAGTGCCAAAATATTTGCTCGGGAGAATAACGTAAAAAATAGTCTGATTTAAATTCTTCCCATAAACTCATTAATAATGACTCATTAAAGGGGTCTATTGCTTTTAATAATGCTAGTGCTTGCTGTTGGTTTTCACGAATTTTTAAACGCATATCCACTGGTTTTTCTAAACCTCGTCTAAAAGCACGTTTTGTTGCATCATAAAGGTCTAGCAATAAATTTGCTTTCCAGCTATTCCATAAACTTTCATTAGTCGCACGCATATCGGCCACGGTTAAACAATACAAGTAATCTAAATGTGCTTCATCTCGTACTATGTTGCCAAACTCTTTAATAACGGCTTCATCAGAAATATCACGTCGCTGCGCGGTAACCGACATTAATAAATGGTTTTTTACCAGCCATGCAACCATGCGACCATCATGATCATTGAGTTGATGACTTTTGCAAAAAGCTAATGCATCCACAGCCCCTAATTTTGCATGATCACCACCGCGTCCTTTCGCTATATCGTGAAAAATACCGGCTAAATATAGTAGCTCAGGCTTACGGATACGCTGTACTATTTTGCTACATAAGGGAAATTGATGATTATGCTCTACTTGGCTAAATCGATATAAATTTTTAATTAAACGGTAGCTATGTTCATCAACAGAGTAGGCATGAAATAAATCGAATTGCATTTGACCAACGATATTTTTCCATTCAGGAATATAAGCGCCTAAAATGCTGTGGCGATGCATTAAGCTAAAAGATAAACCTAGCCCTTTAGGATGTTTGATAATTTCCATAAAGTAGCGTCGACATTTGGCGTAATCTTCTAGTCCTGAAATTAACCTTCGGCGTGCATTACGTAACGTTCTTAATGTTTGTGAATGAATTCCTATCACTTTGTCGTTTTGGGCGATAATTAAAAACATGCGCATTATTTTTACAGAGCGCATAAATAATCGGCTGTTGTGTACTTGAATTAAACCGTCTGAAATAAAAAAATCATCGTCTATATTTTCTATTTTTGGGGGAGTTATGGGTTTTAAAATTGCTTGATCAAAATGTTGTAATAATATTGTGTTTAATTCGGCTACACGGGCGATGATTCTGAAAAAGCGTTTCATCATGCGTTCAACGGCAAGCTTACCTTTGTCGCCAAAGCCCATCATTTCGGCAACATCAGCCTGATAGTCAAATAATAATCGGTTTTCGCTACGCCCAGCAACAAAATGTAGGGCAAAACGCATACGCCATAAATAATCTTGGCATTCCAATAATTCGAAAAATTCATTATGGGTTAAATAGTTATGATTTATCAATTCATCTAGAGAATTCGCTGAAAAGTGGCGTTTCGCTACCCAAGCGATGGTTTGAATATCGCGTAAAGCGCCCGGATTGGCTTTAAGGTTAGGTTCTAAGGTATAAGCCGCGCCATGATATTGCTGGTGGCGTTGTTGCTGTTCTTTTCGTTTAGCAACGAAAAACTTTTTTGAGGTCCAAAATACGTCTTCATTCAATAAGGGCAGTAGTTGCTGAGTTAAAGCGTCGTTACCCGCTATTTTGCGCATTTCCATTAAATTAGTCGCTACTGTAACATCGTTAACAGCTTGTTTTAAACACTCTTTAACGTTGCGAACACTAGAACCAATATCGAGTTTTACATCCCATAATTGAGTAATAAAAGCCGATATTTTTTCTTCTAATTCTTGGTCAATTTTTTCTTGGGTTAATATCAGAATATCAACGTCTGACTGAGGGTGTAGTTCACCCCGACCGTACCCACCAACAGCAATTAAGCTTATTTGAAATTCATCTAATTGATGTTGGCACCACAATTTAGATAAAATTTTATCAACAAAATACGCTCTTGCGTTTAATAACTCAATACAGTCGCATTGATCAAAACAGTTTTTTAGCCATAAGGTAAACTCACAAGTCAGTTGGCAAATCTCGGTGCTTGATATGTCACTTTGGGTGATTTCAAGTGGGCTAATATATTCCAAAGGAACAATAGTTTGAATATCCAAAATTTACCCTATATTTTAAGTTTTGTTATTAATGACCTAGATCATGGTATAGATATTAGCGTTAAAAAAATTAATTATGCAATACGCGGGCAATAGTATCGTCTTTACGTAAGGTTAATATTTCACAGCCAGTGTTGGTTACTAATAAGGTATGTTCCCATTGCGCCGATTTTTTCTGATCAACCGTATACACAGTCCAACCATCCTCTTTATCGGTAATGGTTCCTGCTTTACCTAAATTAATCATAGGTTCAATGGTAAAACACATGCCCGCTTTCATTTTATCGTTGTCATTATTTTTATAATGAACAATTTGTGGTTCTTCATGAAATTCGGTGCCAATACCGTGACCACAGTATTCTTTTACAATAGAAAAGCGTCCTGCTTTTTTGATGAATTTTTGAATAGCCGTACCGATTTCACCAAATTTAGCACCAGCTTTTACTTTTTTAATGCCGACATAAAGTGCTTCTTGAGTAAGTCGACATAAACGCGCATCTTCAGGTGAAACATCACCAATTAAAAACATTTGGCTAGTATCGCCATGATAACCATCTTTAATAACGGTAATATCTAAATTAATTATATCGCCATCTTTTAAAGGGGTGTTATTGGGAATACCATGACAAACCACGTGATTAATTGAGGTACAAATTGATTTTGGAAAACCATGATAGTTAAGCGGCGCTGAAATAGCTCCTTGCACTTCTTCAGTATATTTAGCGCAAATAGAGTCTAATTCATTGGTGGTAATACCAACTTTTACGTGTGGAGCTATCATTTCTAAAACATCAGCGGCTAATTTTCCAGCAATGCGCATTTTTTCAATTTCTTGTGGATTTTTTATAGTAATGGTCATGGTTTCCTCTAAAGTTGTAGGACTTTTTAATTGGTCGTTATTTTTTTAATTCATGCACGATTGCTTCAACAATAGTCGCAGGCTCACTTAGATAATAATTATGATTAAGTAAGGTTAAGTTTTCATTATGAGCCAATAATAAAGCAGGGATGGCTTTGGTTTCAATAATTTCTTGTATTTCAAATATTTCGTGTAAATCAAATTCAACTTCTTTAGCTAGTTTAGCCGAAGTTAATACTTTTGCAGGTGGCGATAATTTTAATTCGTTAATAATGTCTTGAACTTCATCAATACAGGTTAACGTTTTACCTTGCTGAAAGAGTGCTTGTTGTAGGGCATTTAATAAAGCTAAAGTTTTATGTGGTGCTTTATGATTTGTCCACGCTAATAAGTTGGCCGCTAAGGTTGAATCTAGAGCTTTTGCTGGCTGGCCTGATTTGTTTTCATCGGCAAAAAAGTTTGTTTGGTATTCAGCAGAAAAGGTTATATTACTCGCCTCAGTTACGGCGGTAATTTGCTGTTTCTCAAGCTTGATATCATGACCATATTCAGCTGATGAAAATACCGCGTTATGCCAAAAATGAATTTTCATATCTGGATAATGTTCAGCAATTTCATTAACTAATTTTGTTGTGGCGTAGCTCCACGGACAATGACTATCGTAAATAAATAATAGTTCGGCATTCATTTGGTATATTCAGTTCAGTATTATAAATAAAAATGTAATTTTATCGTGTGTCATCAACTTAGCCTAGTAAAAAATGAGCTAGATCATATTTATTGCAGCTAATAGTAGAAATTTATGAATAAATCTGCTTTAATACTAAATAGTAATCATTCTCATTATCAAGCGGTTTTTATTTGAAAGTATTAAGTGTTAGCTTTTAGGTTAAGTATTTAATACTTTATGAACTAAATAGCTTATATAAGATAAATGAAATTAGATTTTTAACCATAATATAGAAGTTGGCATTATGACATTAGCTGATATAAAAGCAGGGCAAACAGCAGTAATAAATTCTTTAAGTAAAGATTTAGTCGCTCGAGCAAAGTTATTAGATTTAGGCTTATTACCCGGTACTCACTTAAAACTTAAAAGAGCTTTAGGTTGGAGTAAAGCTGTGCAAATTAATGTTCGTCAAACTAATTTAATATTACGAGATTCTTTAGCTAAACAAATACAAGTTGATTTATTGACTGAGCAAAATGAGTCGGCCTTACCGTTAACCTCAACCTTAGTTATGGCAGGTTTAGTTGAGTAATGAGAAAAAATGATGTCTTACCGGAATTATTATTGGTTGGTAATCCTAATGCGGGTAAATCAACCCTTTTTAATCAACTAACGGGATTAAAGCAACAAATCGGTAATTTCCCTGGTATTACTGTTGATAAAAGTTTTGGTCAATTTCAGTCAAAAAATTATCCGGCCAAAATTGTTGATTTACCAGGTGTTTATTCATTAGTACCTCAACAGCAAACCTCTCAAGATGAACGCGTAGCACTCAATTATTTACTTAATGTAGAAAATGCGGTGGTCATTAACGTTGTAGATGCAACCTGTTTAGAACGCCATTTATATTTAACCATTCAATTGCGCGAATTAGGCATTCCAATGGTATTGGTACTTAATAAGTGGGATTTAGCTAACAAACAACAACTGAATATTGACGTGGTAAAGCTGAGGAATTTATTAGCTTGTCCTGTCATTACCTCAAATGCAAATCAAACTAATAGTGTTGAATTACTTGAAAAAGCGTTGGTTAATCTAACCATCATTGAGCCATTGCATGTTGAGTTTACAGCCGACGTCGAAGAAAAATTAACACTAAATCAAGTAGGTAAACTTCGTTTTCAAGAAATTTTAGCTTTGATCGAACAACAGTTTAATCAAGTTGATAGCTTAGATGTGGAATTAGAAGTTGCCAGCAAACGTTATGAACTGTGTAACAGTGTTGTTCAGCAATGTAGTGAAAATAGCTCAAATAATGAAGATTTACTCACCGAAAAGTTAGACACTTGGCTTTTAAAACCTTGGGTTGCTATCCCCATGTTTTTATTTTCTATGTATTTAATGTTTATGTTTGCCATCAATGTAGGAGGGGCATTTATCGACTTCTTCGACATTACAGCCAAGGCATTATTTGTTGATGGTTTAGCACAATTGTTGAATAGCTGGTATTTTCCCCAATGGTTGGTGGTGTTATTAACTGAAGGTGCAGGTACAGGTGTTGAAACCGTTGCCACGTTTATTCCTTTAATTTTTTGTTTGTATTTGTTTTTAACCGCTTTAGAGCAATCAGGTTATTTAGCGCGTGCTGCGGTAGTTACTGACAGAATTATGCAGAAAATGGGTTTACCAGGATCTGCCTTTGTACCATTAATGATGGGCTTTGGTTGTACTGTACCCGCAGTAATGGCAACACGTACATTAAAGCAAAAACGTGAGCGTATTTTATCAAGTGCGATGAGTCATTTTATGGTGTGTGGTGCGCGTTTGCCCGTATTTGCACTTTTTGGTGCTGCGTTCTTTTTAGATAATGCTTTGCAAGTAGTGTTTTTATTATATCTTTTAGGTATTTTGGCTGCGTTGCTCACAGGTGTGGTTTTTCGTAAAACAGTACTTGCCGGTGATGCGAGCCCGTTTATTATTGAATTACCGCAGTATCAATTACCGCATTTTAAAGATTTATTTAACCGCACTTGGCAACGCTTAAAAGGTTTTATGTTTGGCGCGGGTAGAACCATTGTGCTTGTTGTGACCATTTTGGGTGTGATTAACTCTTTAGGTCGTGATGGCTCTTTTGGCAATGCTGGTACAGAAAATTCATTGCTGTCAACCGTAGGACAGGTAATAACGCCTGCTTTTAAACCAATAGGCATTGACGAAGACAACTGGCAGGCTACGGTAGGTATTTTTACTGGGCTATTTGCCAAAGAAGTATTAGTTGCCACATTAAATAGTTTGTATCAAGAACCCACCAAAGCCGATGAGTTTGTTTTAAGCGAGCAATTACACGCAGCGGTAACCTCGATTGGTGATAATTTGGTTGGTTTAAAAGATAAATTATTTGATCCATTAGGTTTTTCAGCCGCTAATGTAAGCTCTGTTGAAGAAGCGGCTAATAGCCAAGGTGTATCATTAACCACAATGGAGCGTATTGCTAGCCACTTTGATGGTAAAGTTGGCGCCTTTAGTTACATGTTATTTATTTTACTTTACGCACCTTGTGCTTCAGCATTAGGCGCTATTGCTCGAGAATTTACCGGGCGTTGGGCATTGTTTATTGCTTTATGGGCAACATCGTTGGCTTACACCGTCGCCACTGTTTTTTATCAATTAAGTACTATGAGTGAGTTGTTTTCTTCGCAATCATTAACGTTATTGTTGGTATTATTATTTAACGCCTTAATATATGTAGCGTTACGATCAAATTATCTCAAAACGTGGTTAACCGGAGGGCAAAGTTATGTTGGCAACAATTCAAAAGCAGCTTGTCACTAATGAAGTGTTAACTGAATCGCTATTAGCGAAAAAAGTTAACGTTTCTGTTAGCGCTTTAACGCCAATGATGAATTTATTGCTTAAGCGCGGTGTGGTTGAAACAGTTAACTCGGGCGATTGTTCTGGGGGGTGTGGTTGCACAGCAACCGCGACTTTAGCCTATCGTTGGTTAGGTGAACAAAATAAAACTTTACCGCTTAATATTATTGCGCTTTGATTTAATAAGACGATTTTATAAGACAATATTATAAAGTAAGGCTTAATTTTTATTTTAGCTGTGCTGGTAGCCAAAGCGATACTTTTAAACCACCACCTTGTCGATTAACTAAATTAATAAAACCCTCATGCGCTTCTACTATTTCTCTACATAAAGGTAAGCCAATACCGCTGCCGGTATTTTTAGTTGAATAAAAGGGCAGTAGTGCATTTTTTAATACATCGTCATTCATGCCCGTGCCTCGGTCGAGTACATCCAGTTGTATACCGTGATTAACATTAAGTAAACGCAACGAAATATCTTCAACTGTCGAACCTGATTCATGAGCATTTTTTAATAAATTTACCAGCAATTGTTGCAGTTGACTCAGATCACAATAGCAGGCTATAGGAGGAATTTTACCATCCCAGTGAAAACTGACTTCTTGTTGTATGGTCATGATTATTTGTGACCAATTAATCAATTCTCGCTGTGGTAAGGGCAGTTTAGCTAAACGACCATAACCGTTAATAAATTTACTTAAATGTTTCACTCGCTCTTCAATGGTATTAAAAATTAACGATAATTTATCATCATTAAGCGGTTTTATTAGCAGCTTTCCTGAGTGTGTCATCGAAGAAATTGGCGCTAATGAATTATTAAGTTCATGGCTGATCACACGGATCACTTTTTTCCACACAGCGACTTCTTGGCGGTTTAGCTCTCGGGTTAACTGTTTAAATAAATATAATTGATGATACATGCCATTTAAGGCAAATTGTCCGCGCGATAATAGCCAGGTTTGTGTTTCTTGCTCTGCTTTATTTTTACTTTCACTATTATTTACGGGATTGTTGTTTGGAGCTGTTGATTTTTCTTGTAAATTAAAAAGCCCATCGCGGCCACTTTCGATAACTTGTTGTAACGATTCTGGCTGTGTTAATAATAAACGTTTAAAGTTTAAACCATCGAGATTTTTTCCGTTTAACAGTAATAAACGCGCGGCATGGTTACTGTAAATGACTTGTTGATCATTGGACACTAGCAACATCGCTAGCGGTGAGTTTTGTATCACCGTATCAAGTAATAATTCGCGTTGATAAATCGCTTGTTTTTCTTGCCGCAATTTATCGCAGGCTTGGTTAAATAAGCGCTCTAATTTTGCAATTTCATCATTGCCTTTACTTGGTAATGCGGTGTTAAATTCATTATCTTTGATATTCAGCAAACCGGTTTCAAGCGCCAAAAAACGCTGACTTAGCCCTTTAAAGCCAAATAGGGCACTTGCCAAGGCGATAACTAGGCATAAGAGTGCGGTTATTAAGGTAATAGAAAAAAAATAAAATACCGTGGTGCTAGCGATTACGTTGAATAAGCAAATAAGTGTTAAACGATGTTGTATACGAGAAAACATTAGGGCGATATTCCATATTTATTCATGCGTCGATATAACGCTTGTCGGCTTAACCCTAATTGCCGAGCAACTTGCGCTATAACGCCATTATTTAGGATTAGGGCCTGTTCTATTTCATTTTTACTCGGTTCATTTTTGTGACAAGCACTGTGGCTTAAGTGAGTAAAGTTTGTTTCATTTAAGCCAAAATGTTGCGGGCTTAATGTTTGTCCTGAGCTTAATAATTTAGCGCGCTGACAAGCATTTTCTAGTTCTCGGACATTGCCAGACCAAGGATGGCTAAGCAATGCTTGTGTTAATGCCGGTGAAAATTCGGTTTTATCTATGTTTAGAAAATATTGGGCTAAAGGGATAATATCATCGAGTCGTTCATGTAATGCAGGCAACGCTAATTCGATTACGTTTAAGCGATAAAACAAGTCTTCGCGAAATTTACCCTCAGCAATTAATGCCAGCAAATTACCATTGGTTGCACTGATCACCCGGACATTAATTTTTCGCGTTTTGTGGCTACCTAAGCGCTCGAATTCGCCCGTTTGCAATACCCGAAGTAATTTCACTTGTCCCGATAAGGGCAGTTCAGCGATTTCATCTAAAAAAAGTGTGCCACCATCAGCCGCTTCAAAACGACCAATTCTTTTTTGTGTTGCGCCCGTATAGGCACCTGCTTCAGCGCCAAATAATTCTGCTTCCATTAATTCTATGGGTAATGCGCCGACATTCACTTTAATAAAAGGCTGAGATTTACGTTTTGAATTCGCTTGAATAATTTGTGCTATTTTTTCTTTACCCGCACCGTTTGGTCCGGAGATCAACACCGAAATTTCAGCTTGAGCTACTTGCTTACACATTTCAAGTAGCTGTTGCATTGCGGTGCTAGCGTATATTAAGCCACATAAATCTAATTGTTCGAGTGATTTAACACGTTGCTGTTGTTGCTGTTGTAGGTAATAGTTTTGTTGTCGTAACTCTTGTAGTTCGAGTAAATTTGTAATACTTAATAGTAATTTAGCATCATCCCAAGGCTTTGATAAATAGTCAGCGGCGCCATCTTTTACTAAGGTTACCGCCATGGCTAAATGGGTCCAAGCGGTGATCAAAATAACCGGCAGATCGGCTTGGTGATTTCTTAGCTGATAAAATAGCGTTTTGCCTTCTTCACCACTGGTGGTATCCGCCTGAAAATTCATATCTTGGATCACTAAAGCAATATTTTGCTCACGTACAATTTCAATGGCTTGTTCGGGAGTATGACAACAAATTGCCTGATAATGATGCAAACTGAGTAATAAGCTCAGTGCATCGCAAATGGTAGGGTTATCATCAACAATTAAAATTTTATCCATTTGTTTTTTATTATCCAAAATACAATTAATATAGCTAACGTTATACGCTGCGTGTGGCAATAGCAGGTGATATTTGAGAGGCTTTTTTGGCCGGCCAATAAACCGCCATTATACCGATCAGCCAAATAGCTAACATAGTGATAACAATGTAATTATAGCTAAGCTTAGGTAATGAGAATTGTTGCATTAAAAACTGGCTAAGTAAAATACTTAAGCCGATACCAAGCACTAAACCAATATTGCTGATCAGGTAATTTTCTATGATGAAATAGCGAATAATATTATTTTTACTGGCGCCTAATGCGCGTCGTGTACCAATTTGTTTGGTGCGACGATTTACATTAAAGACCGATAAACCGATAATACCAAGCGCGGTGATCACCAATAATATCACGATTAAAATGGTTAATAATTGCATCATCATGGTATCATTTGCGTAAGAATTCTCGCGTAAATCGGTTAATGTTTTTGGCGCTCTGATCACTCGGTTTGGGTATAGTTTTAACATTAATGGCGTTATCTTTTTGAGCACCGTTTGTTGTTGGCTCGCCTCTGTGCGCACTAAAAAGCGATAAAAGTTTTTTGCTTTTATTTTGGGTAAAATAATGGTTTGTTCAATATGAGCAGAGGTAACGTGTGATGATTGTAATTTCTCCACTACACCAATAATTTTTATTGGTGTGTTAAAGGCATAAACTAATTTCCCAAGTCCTTGTGTGGCTTTTTCTTTAAGCTCGGGGAACATCTTTTCAACAAAAGCTTTACTAACAATGGCAACACTCACCGCTTTAGTTTCGTTGCCGTACACTATTTCATCGTCACTAAAATTACGTCCGGCAATTAGTTTAACCCCTAAAGTGTTAAGGGTGTGAGTATCACCTGAATAAACTCCTGCGACAATTTGTCGGGCAGGGCTTGATGTTTTCTTTTGATTATTCTTATCAATACTGTGGCTATCATCTTTATCCATAAAGGTAGAATTATCGCCGCTACCAGAGATTGGAATTTGATTGATTTTAACCGCATCAATTACCCCTGGAATTGCTCTTATTGCGGCTTCATCACGTTCTATTTGCTGATTTATATCAACATCTTTACCAAAGCTGAATACATCAAATTTAAACAACTGGTTTTCGGGTAAACCACTATCGCGATTTATAAGATCTAATCGATAATTAATAATAAATGCGGCATTCGCGACAATGGCTAAGGTTAACGCAATTTGAATGATTAATAATAAGGCGTGGCTTTTATTACGCATCATCGCATTGAATATTGGAGAAATTTCTAACATGGGTTTTTCCTTACTGTTTGAAATAATGATTAACATGATCAGACAATAAAGCGGTAATGATCATGCTAATAGGTAAAATTGATAATAAGAGCAACAACGGAAATAAGGGTAATAAGTGTAACCTTAGTGGTTTCGTGATAAATTCGAAGAACGCGAACATGGGTATTTCCTTATTGACTTTTTAAATAAACAGCGGGTTGGGTACGACAAATTTTCCACGCAGGGTAGAGACCTGCCAATAATGTTGCCGATATTGCTAACACTGGGGCTGTTAGTAGCATGGTTAAATCCATTGAGGTTAATAGCTTGTATTCATTGTAATTATTTTTAAGTAGCGATAAGCCCAATTGTGCAAGTAACACACCCAATATGCCGCCAGTGAAACCGAGCACCGCCACTTCAATAATATGTTGTAAAAATACTTGGCCTTGGCTGGCGCCTAAGGCGCGCCTAACACCCACTTCGGGGGCACGACGTAAAAATTTTGCCAGTAGTAAGCCAATGGTATTCACTAAACACACCACTAATAACAAAAAGCTTAAGCCGACTAATACGCTATTATCTTTACTCACCACTTCGTTGTAACTTAGCCATGTTGTTACATCTTTTAAATCAGCGCTAGCATCATCTCGTTCAAATCGGCCTCGTTGTTTTTGTGCTTTAATGTAAGTTTGTAAATATTGTTGATAAGTATATTTTTCTTTTGCTGTTTTAAGTTCAACCCAATATTGGATCCAATGTATTTCTGAGGCGAGTTTGTCGTTAAAAGTATATATATTTTCGTTTTTCCAGCTGCTATTGTTGCCCCAACTGCGATATTGATTAGGGGCAATTAACGAAAAGGGAATAAATAATTGTTCAGCATCGTTAAAAGCGCCGTTATTGACATCATAAAAAAGCGGCGTTGGTTGCCAGTGCTGTAATATGCCAACGATGCGAAAAGCTTTTTGATTCAAGTAGAGCGTTTTACCAACATTATTGCCGCCACCAAAAAGCGATTTATTGAGTTTGTCACCAATAACAACTACTTCTACACCTTGTTCGTCAATTGATTTATCCCATGCTTTACCGTAAGCAAACGGGGCGTTAAACATGGCAAAAAAATCACTGTCAGCTGCGCGGGCACTATTTAATTTCGGAGCAATATTTGCATCATCAGTTTGCACCGCAAAACCAGTTAATAGCATCGGGGTTTGTAGAAAATTTTGTGTGGTGGTGAATTTTGCTTGCTGTAAATTGATCGCATCTTGATAGGTTATTTGCAATGGGAAACCATCATTCATGCCCCCCCAGCTTGATTGTTTCTTATCGTAACTTTTAAGTTGCAACTCAAATAACTGAGCCGATTTTTCAGGAATGGGATCGGCCGACATTAAATGATAAATAGTTAACGTTCCCATAGCGCTGCCAATGCCTAGAGCAATTGCAATTAACATCAGTAAAGTCACAATGGGCGTGGCGATTAACGATTGCCATGCTAAACGAAGATAATAACTAAACATGATTATTCCTTAAGCCGTTTTTTCGTTATTATTTGAACTGTAGAGCGAAAAATCACACACTTGACCGTCTACAATTTGAATATTACGTTCACCTGAACGCGCCAACGCGGGATCATGGGTTACCATCACAATTGTGGTGCCTTGCTTGTTAATATCTTTTAGTAATTCCATGACTTGCCTGGCCATTAAACTATCAAGGTTACCTGTTGGTTCATCAGCCAGTAAAAACTTAGGCTCGCCTGCTAGGGCTCTAGCAATAGCCACTCGTTGCTGTTGACCACCCGAAAGTTGTGATGGTAAATGTTTCATGCGCGCGGCTAACCCTACTTGTTCCAGTGCTTGTTCAATACGGCGTTTACGTTCTTTACTATTAAAGCCGCGATAACGCAGTGGCACTTCAACATTTTCATATAAATTAAGATCAGGTATTAAATTAAAACTTTGAAAAATAAAGCCAATTTTTTCATTGCGTAGTTTTGATAACTGTTTATCGTTTAAGCCCACGACATCGATACCATCGAGTAAATATTGTCCTTGGCTAACGGTTTCTAATAAGCCTGCAATATTTAAAAAGGTCGTTTTACCCGAGCCAGAAGGGCCAGTGACGGTGACAAATTCACCTTCGTTTACGGTTAAGTTAAATTCGCGTAACGCATGGGTTTCTACCAGTTCGGTACGATAAATTTTATTGATGTTATTCATTTTTAACATATTGGTTTCCTTGCTATAAATTTTGTTAACGCTTAATTTGATGTTTAGGGCTGTTTTCTCATTTTGTTTGTAACCATCACTTTATCTAAGCAGTACTTGCTCGGCATTATTAAAGGCGTCTAACGATGAAATGATTAATTTGTTGCCAGCTTCGACGCCTGATAACACTTCAATTTGACTTAAGCTGTTAACCCCTAATGTTATGGATATTTTTTTTGCGACATTATTTTGCACTAAATAAGCAATTTTACCCGCGCCTGTTTGCACAAAATCACCATTTTGTATTTTTAGAATATTTGCTTTACTCGCTAAAATAATACGTGCATTAAGCCGTTGGTTTTGTCGAAATGACATCGTGCTATTTTTATCAAAACGTACTCGAGTACGAACTTGACGATCCGTTACTTCGGGTGAAATTGAGGATATTTTTCCCAATAGTTGTTCACCTGCAATTTGTAATTCAACCGACATACCTAAACCTATTTCATCAGCGTAGCTTTCAGCCACTAATAATTCAGCTTCAAAAGCACTTAAATCAACTATCGTCATTAATGGTTGGCTAAGGGAAACTCTGGACTTTTGTGTGGTTAACCAATTTCCGACAATGCCAGCAATAGGAGCGTGTAGTTGTAAATTATCGACTTGACGTTGTAATTCAGTAACCAACCATTGTTGTCGCTTTACCTTGGCTTGTTGGGTTTTTGCATCAAAGTTTAAACTGTCTTGATTAAGTTCAGCCTGGTTTTGTTGGTGCTTATATTCTAATTTAGCTCGTGTTAAATCATCTTGTGATTTTTCATAATCTAATTGGCTGATCAAGTTTTTTTTGATGGCAATTTGGCTACGATGAAATTCACGTTTAGCGGCATTTAGGGCGACTAACGCCATATCTAATTGTTGCTTTTGAGTGAGTTGGCTGCGTCTTATGTTTAGCTTTTGGCGTTCACTTTCAAACTGTAAGCTCTGTAATGAAGCTTGTTCTAACTGCAATTTATTTAATAATTCAGGACTATTAATTTGAGCGACTGATTGATTTTTAATAATTTTATCACCAGGTTTTACCAATAAAGTTATTGTGCCGAGCGCACTGCCGTAAATAATTGGGGCGTTAGCGGCAACGATTTTTCCGACCGCATTAATGTCTCGCTCTAAGGTGCCACGTTCAACAGTTGCTATTTGTACACTGTCTCGAGAAATTGAGTAGCTAGCATTACTATTATTAAGTAGTGCGTAAACGCTTATTAAAGTAACTAAAATCAAAACAATTATTGTTTTCCACTTACGTTGAATAATGTTTGTTGGGGCAATAGGTTTATCTTGCCCCTGCGTATTTTTGATTTTGTTAATTTCCGTTTTATTGAGCATTGTTGCTATATACCTTTACTAATAATGTTTAACTGTATTGGTGTTGTATTGTATTAAATGCAGGTATGGTGCCAGTCTTTTAATTAACTGAATTTTATAGGTAAATATGATTTTTTGTGATCTTTTTAATGTCCGCGGACACTGTAAAAGTGTCCGTTTACAATTATGTGGACAGCGTTAATTTTGGGTAAGTTTTTGCTTGAAATAATGAGGACCTATCCTGATACACACGTTCAGTAAAAAAATCAAAAATCAAAAAAAATTATTTTAATCAGAAATCTTAATAAGAATGATTTGCATTTACTTTATTTTTTAAGTAGACTGGCCGCATTAACATAACAGCAGTAAATATTAATACTTTGTTCATATTTATAGTCTTTAATTATCACGTTCAATGGGAAATGAAATTCGATGAAAAAAAAACTAATTGCCTCAACGATTATGAGCTTATTAGCAAGCAACAATGCCTTTGCAAACGATTCAGCAAGTGAAGAAACGCAACAACTACGTAAAATGATTAGCGAACAGCAACAGGTTTTACAAAAATTAGAACGTCGATTAGATGAAAACGAGCGTCGTTTAGAAAATACAGCAGAACAAGTTGAATCCGCTGCTAGTATCAGTTCTGCGACTAAAATAGGTGGTTATGGAGAATTACACTATAACAATATTGATAGTCAAAAAACTATTGATTTTCATCGTTTTGTACTATTTGCTAGCCATGAATTTACCAATAAATTGCGTTTCTTTTCAGAGTTAGAAATAGAGCATGTAGTTGCTTCTTCAGATCCTGATGATTCAGGAGAGGTTGAATTAGAGCAAGCTTATATCGAATATGATGTTAGTGGAAATATAACAATGAAAGCGGGTATGTTTTTAGTGCCCGTTGGTATCATTAACGAAACTCATGAACCGCCAGCATTTTATGGTGTTGAGCGTAACCCTGTAGAAAAAAATATTATTCCTGTTACTTGGTGGGAAGGTGGTGCAGCACTTAATTATAAAGTAATACCTGGTTTAAGTGTTGATTTTGCTTTAACCAGCGGTTTAAATGTTGGTGATGATTACAAGATACGAGGTGGTCGTCAACAGGTTATGGAGGCCAATGCTGATAGTTTAGCCTTTACGTCTCGTGTTAAATATACGGCAATTAATGGCTTAGAATTAGCGGCAACCGTACAGTATCAACAAGATTTAAAACAAAGTGCTGTTGGTGTTGATAAAGCCGATGCCACTTTAGTTGAATTACATAGCATTTATCAGATCGATAATTTTACGCTTAAAGCTTTATACGCACGTTGGGATATTAATGGTGCAGAAGCAAAAGCATTAGGTCGTGATCAACAAACGGGTTGGTATGTAGAGCCATCATATAAATTTAACGAAAAGTTTGGCATTTTTGCACGATATGCTGAATACGATAACAATGCAGGTGACAATGCTGATACTAGCAAAGATCAAACTAATTTAGGTATTAACTACTATTTGCATGAAAATGTTGTATTAAAAGCAGATTGGGAAGAACATGGCGGCTCAAATAAAAATGGTTTTAATTTAGGTGTTGGTTACCAGTTTTAATTTTATTCAATAAAATACTAAAGGTGAGTAACAATAGTTGCTCGCCTAGTTTGCGTCGTTTTAGCTTTTTGTGAATTCAAATTTATATGTTGCCGTTGCTTACTTAAGACGATAAACAGTAAAAGTAAAAACTTGTCCTCCTGAATTTATTTCAGGATCTATTCGTTGAAATACAGCAACCGTTATCCTGAATAATATTCAGGAAAGGGTACATACTCGATTTAGATTTATTTATTCACCGAGTTGTTGAATATTAAGGTTCTCTTTGTGCAAAAAAAATTAGTGCTAATCACTTTGTTTTGTATTCTGCTCACTTCAGTTAATGCAAATAGTGCGGATCAAAAACCAGCAGAATTTATTAATAATATTTTTAATGAAATCGTACCTAAACCTGACGTTTTATGGCTAACTAAGCAAGATAAAATAGATGTTGCTGAGATATTGCAGCATAAGTTTAATCGTTTACGTATTCGTTATTGGCAAAAATCAACAAAAGACAAGACAGAAACATTGTGGATTTTAGATGAAATTGGCAAGGAAAAACCAATTACTATCGGTGTACATATTCAAAATAAGCAGATTGTACAGTTGAAGGTTCTAACCTATCGAGAAAGTAGAGGTGGTGAAGTAGAACATAGTTTTTTTACTGATCAATTTAAATTGGCGAGATTAGTGGGCGAAAATAAACTTGATCGTCACATTGATGGTATAACAGGGGCAACTATGTCGGTTCGAGCATTAACTAAAGTTGCTCGTTTAGCTTTATGGCTCGATCAAAAAGTGACAGTAAACGCTAAATAGCCGATCAACTAGAGTTAAAAATCGTATCTAAACTTAGCACTTAATATTCACTAAATATAAGATATAATAATTGTAAATTCATTATGACAAAAACTAAAAAATCATTAGTAAAATTTCTAATCCGTCAACTACGTGTCTGGCACCGAAAATTAGGCATACTGACTGCTATTTTTCTAATTTTTTTAGCCGCAACTGGTATGATGATTAATCATGCAAATTTCCTTTCATTAGACTCTACCCCCGTTACCAATAATGGTTTACTTAATTTTTATGGCATAAAAACGCCAACCGATATGCGTTTTTATGATAATGGACAGATCGCCGTAACTGATAATTTTGTTTGGTTAAACGACAAGTTACTCTTAGAAAGTAGTGAGCCCATTATTGGTGCGGCAAAATTTCAATCCATGTGGTTGGTGGTTACAAGTGAGCGATTATATTTATATACCACCGCAGGAGAATTGATTGACCAACTTGGTACAGCCTCAGGTGTTCCTGAACATATTTCAGCGATTTCTATTAATAACCAAGAAATAACCGTTAAATCAGAAAATAAATTATTGAAAACTGATGGTGATTTTTTAACTTGGCAGAGTATAAAACCGAGTCAAGCTATTGTATGGCTATCTCCTTATAAATTCACTGACATCAATATAAATAAAAAACAGCAAGTACTATTGCAGTTTAAATCTCAGTTCTTAAACTGGGAGCAAGTTTTGCTTGATGTGCATAGCGGTAGAATTTTTGGTGATATTGGCGTATTAGTTTCTGACGTTATTGCTATATTGTTAATTTTACTTTCGCTAAGTGGCCTATATATTTGGATACGTTATACGAAAAACAAGCGTTAACTAAATTTTACAAGTAGCAGGAGTTATGATTTTCAAACTTCATTGTGACAATAACTAAACGTTTTTTTGTTTTATCACTATTGCACAAAATAACTGGTCAATTTATTCCTTTTATGGTATAAAATGCGCCGCTGAATTTCGTCTTTTAATTTTCTTTTAGTTTGTTAAAGGCTATTCAAGCAATTAACCGTATTGTTTTATTTATATAAAAATATAAATAAAACAATACATAAAATAAAATTCACATACATCTCATTGAAGGTATACCGGGGTGCTAAACCATAAGTGTTTGGTCGTGTATATTAGGTGTATGGACGCTTAACCCCAATAGGATTAAATAATGCCAAAAATTTCAATGCGCGATATGCTTAAAGCTGGTGCTCACTTCGGTCACAAAACTCGTTACTGGAACCCTAAAATGAAGCCATTCATTTTTGGTGCTCGCGATAAAGTTCATATTATCAACTTAGAAAAAACTGTACCCATGTTTGCTGATGCATTAAGTGTATTATCAAATGTTTCTGCTAAAAAAGGTAAAGTTTTATTTGTTGGTACTAAGCGCGCAGCTGGTGAAGCGATTAAAGAAGCTGGTTTGAAAAGTGACCAGTTTTATGTAAACCACCGTTGGTTAGGTGGTATGTTGACTAACTGGAAAACAGTACGTCAATCTATCAAACGTTTAAAAGAACTTGAGTCTCAAAGTTCTGACGGAACTTTTGATGCATTAACTAAGAAAGAAGCGTTAATGCGTACGCGTGAAATGGAAAAACTAGATAAATCTCTAGGTGGTATCAAAAATATGGGCGGTTTACCGGACGTTATTTTTGTAATCGATGCCGATCACGAACACATTGCTATTAAAGAAGCTAACAACTTAGGCATTCCAGTAATTGCTGTTGTTGATACTAACTCAAACCCAGATGGTGTTGATTACATCGTACCGGGTAACGATGATGCAATTCGTTCAATTAACTTGTACTTAGATTTAGCTTGCGCTGCCATCTCAGAAGGTCGTGAAACTAACATTGTAGTTCAAGCTGAAAAAGACGGTTTTGTAGAAGCTGAAGCTTAATCCTAAACTCAGCAGTTGATTCACGGGTAATCGCACAGTTCCTTGATTCGCCTAGCTATACAAAAAATTACTCATTACCAATAAGGTAATACTGAAATTTTTTGTTACGCTGATCAAATCAGATAACTATACGTTTACCTCCTGCTCAACTGCAGAATCTAGGATGTTTTTTGAGATAACAATATAGTTTCTCTATATTGTGGTATTAACATTTAAATTTGAGGAATTAACTCATGGCAATTACTGCTGCAATGGTTAAAGAACTTCGTGAACGCACAGCTGCGGGCATGATGGATTGTAAGAAAGCGTTAGTTGAAGCTGATGGCGATATGGAATTAGCTATTGAAAACATGCGTAAATCTGGTCAAGCGAAAGCGGCCAAAAAAGCGGGTAACATCGCCGCTGAAGGAACAATTTTAATTAAAGAAGCTAATGGTACTGCTGCTTTAGTTGAAGTTAATTGTCAAACAGATTTTGTTGCTAAAGATGCAAGTTTCTTAGCTTTTGCCAACGAAGTAGCAGACGCTGCAATTACTTCAAAAGCAACCGCTGAAGAGCTTCAAGCACAATTTGAAGAAAAGCGTATTGCTTTAGTAACTAAAATTGGTGAAAACATCAATGTTCGTCGTGTTGCTTATGTTGAAGGCGCTGCATTAGCATCATATCGTCATGGCGATCGTATTGGCGTTGTTGCTGCAGGTGAAGGCGATGCTGAAACACTTAAGCATATTGCTATGCATGTTGCTGCAAGTAAGCCAGAGTACTTGACTCCTGATGATGTGCCAGCTGAAGTTGTTGAAAAAGAAAAAGCTATCCAAATTGATATCGCGATGAATGAAGGTAAACCTCAAGAAATCGCTGAGAAAATGGTTACTGGCCGTATGAGAAAATTCACGGGTGAAGTTTCTTTAACAGGTCAAGCTTTCATCATGGAACCTAAGAAAACCGTTGGTGATATTCTTAAAGAAAAAGGTTTAACCGTAACTTCATTTGTTCGTCTTGAAGTTGGTGAAGGTATTGAAAGAAAAGAAGAAGATTTTGCAGCAGAAGTTGAAGCAACGATTGCTGCAACTAAAGCTTAATTCTTTAAATTTTAATCGGCTAGTATAAGACAAGATCATATCAATTACTTTTCTACTGAGTTACATATGTCAATATGTGGCTAAGGTAAAAAAGCTCAGGTGACTTGTTCTTTGAGCAACTAGTAAGGATTAAAAGTCTTCAGATATGATGTTCTAGCAGTATTGCTAGCAATATGTAAATATTAAAAACGCCTACAATGTAGGCGTTTTTTGTTTTTATTTGGTTATAAAGTAGAGTTTTTTATTTTAAGGCTTTCGATAGTTGTAAAAAACTATTAAAATAGCCGCGGTCAATATTGTCCACGGTTATTTTTTATCTACAGGATCCTTTATTCTATGAGTATTAACCCTAAACCTAAATATCGTCGTATTCTCTTAAAACTTAGCGGTGAAGCCTTAATGGGAGCAGAAGGTTTCGGTATTGACCCGAAAGTTTTAGATCGCATGGCTCAAGAAATTAAAGAATTAATCGAGATGGGTATTCAAGTTGGTCTTGTCATTGGTGGTGGTAATTTATTTCGTGGCGCAGGTCTTGCTAAAGCTGGCATGAACCGCGTTGTTGGCGACCAAATGGGGATGCTAGCTACCGTAATGAATGGTTTAGCCATGCGTGATGCCTTACACCGAGCTTTTGTTAATGCGCGTTTAATGTCGGCTATAGATTTAGCAGGTGTTTGTGATACTTATAACTGGGCAGAGGCGATTAGCTTGTTAAAAACAGGTAGGGTCGTCATTTTCTCTGCAGGTACGGGGAATCCATTTTTTACGACTGATTCTGCTGCCTGTTTACGTGGTATCGAAATTGAAGCTGATATGGTGTTAAAAGCAACTAAGGTGGACGGAATATATTCAGAAGATCCGGTTAAAAATCCAGAGGCGGAACTGTATTCACATTTAACCTACCAAGATGTGCTAGAAAAAGAGCTACAAGTGATGGATTTATCTGCGTTTACCTTAGCACGCGATCATAGTATGCCAATCCGTGTATTTAACATGAACAAACCGGGTGCATTAAAAGCCGTTATTATGGGAGACAGCGAAGGTACTCTTATTAATCATGGTGAAACTAACAAACAAATTAATTAAAAGAATCGTTATTTAAGGAATATTAGTAGTGATAAATGAAATAAAAACAGATGCCACAGAACGTATGGCCAAAAGTATTGAATCTTTCAAAATACATTTAAATAAAGTGCGTACAGGGCGTGCGCACTCTTCTTTATTAGATAATATTACGGTTGATTATTATGGTGTAGCGAGTCCTTTAAATCAGGTGGGAAATATTTCAACCCCTGATGCACGCACTTTAGCAATTACTGTTTTTGATAAAGGTATGATCGGCGCGGTAGAAAAAGCTATCTTGAAATCAGATCTGGGTTTAAATCCATCATCACAAGGAACGTTAATACGTATACCATTACCTCCATTGACGGAAGAACGTCGTAAAGATTTAGTTAAGGTCGTTCGTGGTGAAGCTGAAAACGGTAAAATTGCAATTAGAAATATTCGTCGTGATGCTAATTCTGATATTAAAGGGTTAGAAAAAGAAAAAGAGATCAGTGAAGATGATCAGCACAAGGCTGAAGATGAAATACAAAAAATCACAGATTTATATATCAAACAAGTTGATGATATTTTAGCCATCAAAGAAAAAGAATTGATGGAAGTTTAAGTTTTTCATTGCCATTTAGTTAACGCCGTAGATAATGTTCTACGGCGTAGTTTTTTCTAAAGACACATTTTATTGGCATTTGCATAATAACCTGGAGAATTTGTGAACGAAAACAGTACAGTTGAAGATGACGGGATAATTGAAGATATAATTCAATTTATTCCTCAGCATATTGCTATTATTATGGATGGTAATGGTCGCTGGGCACAGCAGCGTGGTAAAACACGTGTTGTTGGTCATAAAGCTGGTGTTGAATCTGTTCGTTCTACGGTAACTCAAGCACGAAAACTTGGCGTTAAAGCATTAACTTTATTTGCGTTTAGTAGTGAAAATTGGCAACGTCCAGAAAAAGAAGTAAGCGTGTTAATGGACCTATTTATGTTTGTGTTAACCCGAGAAGTTAAACGATTACATAAAAATAATATTAAATTTCAAGTGGTTGGTGATTTAAGTCGTTTTTCTGAAAAGTTACAAAAAAAAATAGCCTTAGCACAGCAATTAACTGAAAATAATACCAGTATGGTACTTTCTGTTGCGGCGAATTATGGTGGTCGGTGGGATATTGCTCATGCAGCTAAAATATTGGCAAAACAGGTAGTACAAAATCAATTAACACTAGAAGATATTAACGAAGATACATTAAGCCAGCATATATGTTTAGCTGACTTACCTGAGCTAGATTTACTTATTCGTACTGGCGGAGATTTCCGCATTAGTAATTTTCTACTCTGGCAAGCGGCTTATGCTGAATTTTATTTTACTGAAACACTTTGGCCTGATTTTAACGAACAAGAATTAATAAAAGCACTATCTGTATTTGGCCAAAGAGAACGTCGCTATGGTTTGACTAGCGATCAAGTAAAAAGCATTTAAAAAAGGAAATTCATTTGTTAAAACAAAGAATTATAACAGCATTGTTATTAGCTCCTGCTATTATTGCAGCTATTTTTTATTTACCTTTAAACTATTTTTCAGCATTTATTTTAGCCGTTATGGCTGTTGGTGCATGGGAATGGGGGCCATTGATGGGGTTTGAAAAAAAGCGTCGCCGCATTGCCTTTGTTTCAACTAACGTGTTAATTATTTTAGCCTTATGGTTTTACCTTCCCTTGAACACTTTATGGCTTAATTCCACCGAACTTCATTCTTCTATTATCTATATATTATGGCTTACTGTTGCTTGGTGGCTGTTATCTGCTTTTTTAACAGTAGTGTATCCACGTTGTAGCGCATTTTGGTCTAGTCATCGTTCAATACGCGGTTTATTTGGTTGGTTTACCATAGTACCAACGTGGTTAGCCTTTATGATTTTGCGTACACATGAATATGCTAATGATCGTTACGATGGTTCTCAGTTAATTATGTTTTTATTTTTAATGGTCTGGAGCGCTGATGTCGGCGCCTACTTTGTTGGTAAAAGCATTGGTAAACACAAATTAATGCCTAATGTTAGTCCAGGTAAAACGATAGAAGGTTTTCTTGGTGGTATTATTTTTGCCTCGATTTTAGTCACTATTGCTGGCAATATGCTTAATTGGTCTGTATCTCAGCATATTACCGTATTATTTGTGACGGTATTAATTACTACAATTTCAGTACTCGGTGATTTAAATGAAAGTATGTTTAAGCGCCAAGCGGGTATAAAAGACAGTGGAACTATTCTACCTGGTCACGGTGGAATTTTAGATCGCATTGATAGTTTAACTGCAACCGCACCTATTTACGCACTTTGTTACGTTTTCTTTGGTTGGTAAAATGTCACCTTCACAATCTATTTCGGCTAATGCTCAAATGACTCCGCAAAATATCTGTATTTTGGGCTCGACCGGATCTATAGGTATTAATACGTTAGATGTGATTAAACGCCATCGAGATAAATTTAATGTGACTTGTTTAACCGCCCATTCTAGTGTTAAAACGCTTGTTCAACAATGCCAAGAATTTGAACCTGATTTTGTTGTTATGGTTGATGCTCAAGCTGCGCAGCAATTAATCGATAAATTATTATCTTTAAAGCTAGAACATATTAAGGTCAAAATAGGTAAGCAAGCCTTAATCGAAGCTGCTCAAACACCTTCAGTGCATACGGTTATGGCTGCTATTGTTGGTTCAGCGGGCTTAATGCCAACCCTAGCAGCAGTTAAAGCAAATAAAAAAGTATTGCTTGCCAATAAAGAAGCTTTGGTAACCTCTGGACAAATTTTTATTGATGCATTAAAAGAATCAACTGCGCAATTATTACCTATAGACAGTGAACATAACGCCATATTTCAATGTTTACCTAATTCAGAGCAATTGAGACCTGGTTTTTGTCAATTGGGAAATTCAGGGGTTAGTAAAATTCTGCTAACAGGATCGGGTGGTCCTTTTCGTACTTTAACCACAGAAGAACTTGATAACGTTACACCGGATCAAGCTTGTGCACATCCTAACTGGGCCATGGGGCGTAAAATATCCGTTGATTCAGCAACAATGATGAATAAAGGTTTAGAGTTTATTGAAGCCAAATGGTTGTTCAATCTTAGCGTTGAAGATATTCAAGTGGTTTTACATCCACAAAGTATAATTCACTCAATGGTACAATATCTTGATGGTAGTGTTATTGCTCAAATGGGAAACCCTGACATGCGCACACCTATTGCGCATGCATTGGCGTTTCCTGAACGCATTGACTCAGGTGTTGAACCGTTAAACTTTTTTAATGCACCCGCTTTTGAATTTGAAAACGTTGATTTTGAGAAATACCCTAACTTAAAACTTGCAATAAGTGCATGTAGTCTTGGGCAAGCGGCATGTACAGCATTGAATGCTGCAAATGAAATTGCTGTTGATGCTTTTTTGAACAAAAAAATCAAATTTACCGAAATTGTTAAAATAAATGAAACTTCTATGAATAAATTTGTCTCAGAAGAGGTGGTTTCAATTGATGATGTTATTGATTTAGATAAACGTTGTCGCAACTTTGCACGTTCTTTACTTCAGTGAAAAATTTAACGTAACGAGTTTTTAATTAAACCTAATCACTCACAACATAATAAAGCGAAAAAAAATGCATCCCAAATACTTACATTTTAATAAGATAGAGTTCAAATAACGTGTTTGATTTTTTCTGGAATTTACTTTCATTTATTGTCGTTTTAGGTATTTTAGTTACCGTACATGAATACGGTCATTTTTGGGTGGCTCGCCGCTGTGGTGTTAAAGTGGAGCGCTTTTCCGTAGGCTTTGGCAAAACACTGTGGAGAACAACTGACAAACAAGGTACAGAGTATGTTGTTGCGCTTATTCCATTGGGCGGCTATGTTAAAATGCTTGATGAACGTGTCGATCAGGTAGCCAAACAAGATAAAAATAAAGCCTTTAACAATAAATCAATATACCAACGTATTGCTATTATAGCTGCAGGGCCTTTAGCTAATTTTATTTTTGCTATTTTTGCTTTCTATTTAATGTTTTTAATTGGCGTACCTAATGTAAAACCAATCATTGGTTCGGTAAATACTGACTCTATTGTTGCTAAAGCGGGGGTTGAGCCAAACGGTGAAATAGTTGAAATAAATGGCAATACAACGGTGACGTGGCAAGATGTTAATATGTTACTTGTTGGTGCTATTGGTGATAAGGCAATCGATTTAAAAATAAAATTACCAGATAGTCAATACACAAAAAGCTATCAATTAGACACTACTTCGTGGAATTTCTCACCTGATAAAATGTCTGCAATAACAAGTGTGGGTATAACACCTTATATGCCAAAAATTTATACCGAAATTGCATTTATTGGGAAAAATAGCCCTGCTTCTCAGGCTGGTTTAAAAATTGGCGATAAAATTATCTCAATTGCTGGTTTACCTATAAATAATAATTGGCAAATATTTTCAGATAAAATCAAGCAGTATCCAGCAAAAAATGTTAGTTTAACCGTTTTGCGAAATAACGTGTCGTTACCACTGACAGTAATGCCGTCATCTAAAGAAGTTAATGGTACCAAAATAGGTTATTTAGGTGTATCTCCAAAACGAGATCCATATCCAGAAAAGTATAGAATAGAGCAAAGTTATGGAGTTTTTGCTGCATTTCCACAAGGTGTGGAAAGAACATGGCAATTAACTCGATTAAGTTTTTCAATGATTGGAAAGTTATTTACTGGCCATATTTCACTTAATAATTTAAGTGGTCCTATTGCTATAGCGCAAGGCGCAGGTAATAGTGCAGGTTATGGGCTTGTCTCTTTTTTAGGTTTTTTGGGGTTAATCAGTGTTAGTTTAGGAATAATGAATTTACTACCTGTACCTGTCTTGGATGGAGGTCATTTGCTTTATTATTTTATTGAATTAATAACCGGTAAACCTGTCCCTGAAAAAATACAAGAACTCGGATTTAAATTTGGTGCTTTAGCTTTGTTCAGTTTAATGAGCATAGCCATATACAATGATTTTCTCAGACTCTAAATGTTGATAAATAAACGTTTGAAAATATAAATATAAATATAAATATAAATTCAAATTGAAACAGAAATAGAAATAGAAGTAAAAGTAAAATATTATATGATGATAAAAAGAACTGCCTTTGCTGTATTACTGGGCATATTTGGAACAACAGCACAAGCATCTGATGCGTTTAAAGTTGAAGATATTCAAATTAAAGGTTTGCAACGTGTTGCCCTTGGTGCTGCTTTAACTCACATTCCATTTAATATCGGTGATACCCTAAATGAATTTAGGATTTCCCAGTCAATAAAGTCTTTGTATAAATCAGGACACTTTAATGACATCGCAGTTTCTCGAGAAGGGAATCGAGTGATTTTTCGCGTTCGAGAACGTGAAACTATTAGCGAAATTGAATTTGATGGTAATAAAGATCTTAAGGACGAGCAGCTAACCGAAAGTCTAGACAGTAGTGATATTAGAGTAGGTGAACCGTTAGACAAAACTGTCATAGCGGGTATCGAAACAGGTTTAGAAGATTTTTATCATAGTGTTGGTAAATACAATGCTAACGTTACCACTAAAATTACTCATCTGCCTCGAAATAGAGTTAACTTAAAGTTTACTTTTGACGAAGGGGATGCTGCGGCTATCCAACGCATAAATATTGTTGGTAATGAAATCTTTTCTGATCAAGAAATCTTAGATAAAATTGAATTAACCTTTGATTCTCCTTGGTGGGATTTTATGGCGCAAGATCGCTATCAAAAACAAACCTTACAAGGTGATATGGAAACCATTAATAGCTATTATCTTGATCGCGGTTATTTAGGGTTTAAAGTTAATTCCACGCAAGTATCAATGACTCCAGATAAGAAAAACGTGTATATAACGTTAAACGTTACTGAGGGGAAAAAATACAAGGTTAGTGAGGTCGATTTTATTGGCGATATGGCTGGTTTTGAAAAAACAATTCGCGCTATAAATCCATTAAAAGCAGATAAAATATATAACGGTGCTGAAGTTACATACACTGAAGAAGTTATTAGTAAATTTCTCGGTCGTTTTGGTTATGCTTACCCTAAAGTTGTTACCATACCTGATATCAACGAAAAAGATGGTACCGTTAAATTATCTATTTCAATTGATCCTGGTAGTCGTGTTTATGTACGCCGTATAAATTTTAAAGGTAATGAGGTGACTTCAGAAGGTGTATTTCGTCGTGAAATGCGTCAGCAAGAAGGTGCTTGGTTATCAAATAGTTTAGTTGAAAGCTCTAAAGCTTGGGTTGCGCGTTTACCTTATATTGAAAAAGTAGAATTTGAAACGAAAAAAATTCCAGGTGAAGATGATCTAGTCGATATTGATTTTACTGTAAAAGAACAGCCATCAGGTTCGTTTACCGCCGGTATTGGTTATGGTTCTTTTACTGGATTAAGCTTGAATGCAGGTATACAACAAAATAACTTTTTAGGTACGGGTAATCGTTTAGCGTTTAATATTAACACAATTAGTTATTCCAAAAGCGTTAATATTTCTTATACTGACCCATATTTTACTGTTGATGGTGTGTCACTTGGCGGTAATATTTCTTATAACACCTTTGATGCAGGTAGTGCTAATTTAGAGCAATATAAAAATACCTCTTATGGGATTGGTGCTAATTTAGGTTTTCCTATTAATGAATACGTACGTTTAAATTTCGGTTTAGGTTATAAACATACGGGCATTACAAGTTTACAAACCTACGAACAAATTCAAAGTTTTTATGATTTACATGCTGATCCTAATAATCCAGACGGTGGTTTAGCCTTTAATACTTTTGATTTAACAGCGGCAGTTTCGCGGACGACTTTAAATCGAGGAACTTTCCCAAGCGATGGTTCTCAGCAAACTATTTCTTTTAAAATGACAACACCGAATTCTGATCTGAATTATTTTAAACTTAATTTAGATACTCGTTGGTATTTTCCATTAAGCCGAGATCAGCGTTGGACAGTATTAACTCGCTTTCAAGCTGGTTATGGTAATGGTTATGGTACCGTTAACGGTAATGATGATTCATTACCGTTTTTTGAAAATTTTAGAGCAGGTGGTTCAGATACTTTACGTGGTTTCCAAAATAATACTGTAGGACCTCGTGCTATTTTTCGTTCAGCAACGCCATTTTCAGCCGTTACGGATCCCTTTTCAACGGGAGGTGGGTGTTGTTTAGGCCCTGATCATGATTCTATTATTGTATCTAAACGTTCTGTTGGCGGTAATGCTAGGATACTGGGTGGGGTAGAGTTAATTGTGCCGACACCATTTTTAGATGAAGGTTTTTCTAGTAGTGTCCGAACTAGTTTCTTTGCTGATGTAGGTAATGTTTGGGATACCGAATTTAATCTTAAAGATTATAAAGATTTAGCACCGGGTCAATTCAATAAAATATCAGATTTTTCAGATCCTAATACCTATAGAGCTTCAGCTGGTCTATCGGTACAATGGATATCACCAATGGGGCCGATGATTTTTAGTTTTGCTAAAACTTATAGAACCCAAGAAGGTGATGATACTAAGTTCTTTAGTTTTAATATTGGTAAAACATTCTAATTATCGATATTATAAACTAACAATAAAAAGCTCAGTGTGAGCAATATAAAATATATCACTTTAAATAACGTTTAGTTAATAATGAGTGATAACGTGAAAGTAAAATTTTGGAGAAGTACGTTGAAAAAAGTTATTAAATCTATCGCCCTTACTGCCGCTGCCTCAAGTATTTTTTTAGCGGGTTCTGTTTTTGCTGCACAAAAAATTGCAGTGGTTAATGTTCAAGAAGTGATGAGTAAAATACCGCAAACTGCGATAATTATGAAAAAACTTGAAGATGAATTTAAAGACGACAAAGCGGTTTTAGCTCAACTTGAAAAAGATATAAAATACTTTCAAGAAAAGAAAACACGTGATGGTGCGTTAATGAGTAAAAAAGAAATTGCAGGTTTAGATAAGCAAATTGGTGAAAAATATCGTGAATACCAAACTAAAGGTAAAGCGTTTCAACAAAAAACAGGTGCTCGTCAAAATGAAGAAACCAATAAAATTTTAGCGTTAGTTCGTCAAGCTATTGATAATATTGCTGCTACAGATAAATACGATATGGTTTTAGAGCAAAAAGCGGTTGTTTTTTCTAAACCTGAAAGCAATATCTCTGATGAAGTTGTTAAGCAAGTAAGCAAATTAAACTAAGCTAGCATATAATACTTCTTTATTAATGAGTTTTATTTATGAGTTCTATTAATGCGTTATAGTCTAGAACAACTTGCCAATAAAATTGGTGCAACTGTTAACGGTGATAAAAACCATATCGTTAACAGTTTATCAACACTAGAAAATGCAACCTCAAATCAGGTTGCATTTTTGTCTAATGCTAAGTATCGAAAACAATTATCTGAAACTAAAGCCGGTGTCGTTATTTTAAATGAGTCTGCTTTAGGTGATTGTCCCACTAATGCTTTAGTGGTTTCCGATCCTTATTTAGCTTTTGCTAAAATTGCGCAATTATTAGATACCACACCAAGCCCAGCAAGTAATATACATCCTACCGCTGTAATTAATGATGATGTTGTTATTGGTGATAATGTCCGCATTGGTGCTAATGCTGTTATCGAATCTGGTGTAATTTTAGCCAATAATGTTTGCATTGGTGCCGGCTGCTTTATTGGTAAGCAGGCTCAACTTGGTGAAAATACAACACTTTGGGCTAACGTTTCTGTTTATCACCAAGTTATTATTGGTAATGATTGTTTAATACAAGCGAATACGGTCATTGGTTCAGATGGTTTTGGCTATGCACCAGCACCACAAGATAAAGATCAGTTTTGGCATAAAATTCCTCAATTAGGCTCGGTGATTATTGGTAATCGTGTTGAAATTGGGGCTAGTACGACGATAGATCGTGGCGCACTAGCCAATACTGAGATTCATGATGGTGTTATTCTTGATAATCAAATTCAAATAGCACATAACGTGATTATTGGTAAAAATACTGCGATGGCAGCTTGTAGTGTTATTGCTGGCAGTAGTGTTATTGGTAAACACTGTATTATTGCTGGTCTTGTTGGTATCAATGGTCATATAACTATTGCTGATGGTTGTACATTCACTGGAATGGCAATGGTTACAAAAGATATTAAAGAGTCGGGTGTATATTCATCAGGAACCCCGGTTGTTTCAAATAAAGAATGGAATAAAACTAATGCTCGTGTAAGAAAATTAGAAAGTGTTTTTGCTCGAGTTAAAATTTTAGAAAAACAATTAGCTGAGTTTGAAAAAAATAAATAAAAAACAAATAAAAAACAAAATATTAGTTAATTGCATAGAGTATGTATACGTAAGGAATAGAATGTGAATACATCAGAAAATCAAGAAAACAGTGAAAATAATGTTGAGCAACGCGTACCAAGAGAGTTAAGTTTAAAAGAAATTCAACAGCTTATTCCGCATCGATATCCGATGCTTTTGGTTGATCGTGTACTCGATTATCAAGAAGGTGAATGGTTGCATGCAATTAAAAATGTTACCTATAATGAGCCTGTTTTTACAGGACATTTTCCTGAATTTGCTATTTTCCCCGGTGTGTTAATTTTAGAAGCCATGGCACAAGCAACTGGTATATTGGGCTTTAAAACATCAAAAGATAAAGCTCAACAAGATCTTTATTTATTTGCCTCTTTAGACAATGTTCGCTTTAAAAAACCAGTGATCCCAGGAGACACCATGCATTTGCACGTAAACTTTATTAAAGAACGTCGCGGTATGTGGAAATTTTCAGGCGAAGCTAAAGTTGATGGCAAAGTTGTTTGTTGTGCTGACATTATGTGTGCAAGACGTAAATTATAATTAATTAAAGAGAGCTGTTTGTGAGCGACATAGCCAAAATTCATCCTCAAGCCAAAATTCATCCCCAAGCTATTATTGAAGTTGGTGCTACTATTGGTAAAAACACTTCAATTGGCCCTTGGACATACGTACATGCAAATGTAAGCATAGGTGATAACTGTGAAATACACTCACATGTGGTAATTAAAGGCTTAACTACGATTGGTGATGGTAATAAAATTTTTCAATTTGCCTCTATTGGCGAAGATTGCCAAGATCTTAAGTATGCAGGTGAAGAAACAAGACTTGTTATTGGTAATAATAATACCTTTCGCGAATCTTGTACTATTCATCGCGGTACCATTCAAGATAATGCCTTAACTCAAATAGGTAACAATAATCTATTTATGGCTTATACCCATGTTGCTCATGATTGTATAGTTGGTGATCATTGTATTTTAGCCAACAATGCTTCAATTGCCGGTCATGTTCATGTTGGTGACCATGCTATATTAGGTGGCATGAGTGGTGTTCATCAATTTTGTCATGTTGGCGAACATTGTTTTATTGCTGCGAATGCTTTAGTTTTAAAAGATGTTCCTCCTTATTTAATGGCTTCAGGTCAGCCAGCTAAACCTTATGGTTTGAACAATGAAGGTTTAAAACGTCGAAATTTCTCAAAAGAAACAATTTTAATGATAAAACGTGCTTATAAAGCTGTTTTTAGATCTGATTTGACTGTTGATGAAGTTGTTAATAATCAACGGGAGCAATGTGAAAAATATCCAGAGTTAGCAAAATTCATTGAATTTATTCAACATTCCTCTCGCGGTATTATCCGTTAATTTAATATTTAATGACTTTATTTAATGACTTAATCTTGTGACTGAGCTGACCCAATCATCGTTAATTCAAAACGAACCAAACACTTCTCCTATATTCGCTATTGTTGTTGGCGAACATTCAGGTGACACCTTAGGGGCTGGCTTAATGTCAGCCCTATTAAAACTATATCCACAAGCAACATTTATAGGTATTGGTGGCCCTAAAATGAACGCGCTTGGCTTTGAAAGTTTATTTGCAATGGATGAACTGTCAGTAATGGGAATTTTTGAAGTACTTGGCCGAATTCGACGATTATTGACTATTCGAAAATCACTTACTCATTATTTTACTAAGTACATTCCTGATGTTTTTATTGGTATTGATGCCCCTGATTTTAATTTGACGTTGGAGTTGCGCTTAAAAAATCAAGGTGTTAAAACAGTCCATTATGTTAGCCCATCGGTATGGGCTTGGCGTGAAAAACGAATAGTTAAAATTGAAAAAGCAACTAATATGGTGTTGTCGTTATTGCCTTTTGAAAAGGAATTTTACGATAAGCATAACGTTCCTTGTACTTTTGTAGGCCATCCATTAGCTGATGATATTCCAATGGTTTCAAACAAAGCACAGGCCAGAAGTGATTTAAAACTTGCAGAGCATGGAAATATTCTTGCACTCATGCCTGGTAGTCGAGGCGGTGAATTATCACGTTTAGTGGAACCGTTTTTACAAACGGCTCAACAATTATACCAACAAGACGACACTTTGGTTTTTGTTGTACCGATGATTTCTGAAAAACGCGCTGAACAATTTAAACAATTACACCAAAAAATTGCCCCGCAATTACCGATAACCATTATTATTAATAAAACTCAACAGGCGATCGCGGCAAGCGATTGTTTATTGATGGCTTCGGGTACTGTTACCCTAGAGGCTGCTTTGATTAAACGACCGATGGTTATTTGCTATAAATTTAGCCCACTCACCTATCATTTATTTAAAGGCTTTGTAAAATTAAAATGGTTTTCATTGCCTAATTTGTTAGCGAATAAAAGCCTGTTACCAGAATTATTACAAGCTCAAGTGAATGTTAATAATATTGTGCCTTTAGTTAAAGAACGTTTGTATCATGATCAAAGTGCGCTCAATGATTCGTTCATTAATATGCATCTAGAGTTAAAGCAAAATGCGAGTGAGCAAGCAGCGAATGCGGTAAAGGAACTGTATCAACAATGAGTAACAAATTAACTTTACAACAAACCGTGAGTGAAAAAATTACTGTTAACATTACTAATTCTCCAAAATTTGCTGAGAAAAAACCGACTAGATTAAAGCAAACAAAAAAAGTATTCCCTGTTTTTGAATATCCCGTTGCTTATTGTATTGCCGGTGTTGACGAAGTAGGGCGTGGCCCTTTGGTTGGAGATGTTGTTACGGCGGCAGTGATTTTAGATCCTGATAATCCTATTGATGGTTTAATGGATTCTAAAAAATTGTCTGAAAAAAAACGTAATGCCTTATCAATTCTCATTAAAGAAAAAGCTATAGCATGGTCTATTGGCCGTGCTAGCCCAGAAGAAATTGATACCTTAAATATTTTACATGCCACCATGCTTGCGATGCAACGTGCCGTTCAAGGCTTATCAGTAACACCAGATTTTGTTTTAGTTGACGGTAACCGCACGCCAACCTTTATGAGTGATGAAGGTCAGATTATGGCAAAAGCTGTGGTTAAAGGGGATGACAGAGTCAGTGAAATTAGTGCCGCATCAATTATTGCTAAAGTTGCTCGAGATGATGAAATGATCGCCCTTGATGCGCTTTACCCTGAGTATGGCTTTGCACAACACAAAGGCTATCCCACCAAAATTCATTTAGAAAAAATAATAGAATACGGTGTACTTGATTGTTACCGACAAAGCTTTAAACCGGTTGCTAAAGTTATTGCTACTCAAGGAATAAAACGGACATGAGTGACATAACGGCTTTTGAAGAAAATGAAGTTGATAAAAATGAATTAGAAAAGCCAAAATTTGTGCATTTGCGTATTCATAGCGATTATTCAATGTGCGATGGTTTAAATAAAGTTAAACCTATTATTGCTAAAGCAGCTGATTTCAAAATGGCCGCTTTAGCACTTACCGATCAAACCAATTTATGTGGTTTAGTTAAGTATTACCATGCGGCACATAGTGCAGGTATTAAACCGATTATCGGTAGCGATTTCTGGGTGCAAAGTGAAGAGCTAGGTGATGAATTATCACGTTTAGTCATTTTAGCGAGCGATAATGTTGGTTATAAAAACTTAACTGAATTAATTTCCAAAGCCTATTTGCGTGGCCACGTGCAAGGCAAAGCGGTTATTGATAAATTATGGCTTGTTGAATATGCACAAGGGCTTATCCTTTTATCAGCGGGCCGCGAAGGTGACATAGGTAAGGTGTTATTAAAAGGTAATAATGCTTTGGTTGATGGTATGGTGGCGTTTTATCAACAACATTTTAAAGATAATTTTTTTCTTGAACTTATTCGTACTAATCGTGATTCCGAAGAAGATTATCTTCATTTAGCTGTTGATTTAGCTCAACGTTATCAACTACCACTGGTTGTTACCAATGAAGTGATGTTTTTAAATCCTGATGATTTTGACGCCCATGAAATACGTGTAGCTATTCACGATGGTTATACTCTCGACGACAAACGTCGTCCAAAACGCTATAGCCCTGAACAATATTTAAGAACTGAAGCTGAAATGGTCGAACTTTTCAGTGATATTCCTGAAGCGTTAACTAACAGCGTTGAAATCGCCAAACGTTGTAATGTTACCGTACGTTTGGGGGAATATTTTCTCCCTGATTTTCCCACCGACGGGTTAGATATTAAAGACTTTTTGGTTAAAGTCTCTGAAGATGGATTAGAACAACGTTTAGCCTTTTTGTTTGATGTTAATGCGGATGATTTTGCCGAAAAAAGAAAACCGTACGATGAGCGTTTAGCGATTGAACTTGAAGTAATAAACAATATGGGGTTCCCTGGTTACTTCTTGATCGTAATGGAATTTATACAATGGAGCAAAGATAATAATATTCCCGTTGGCCCTGGTCGTGGTTCAGGTGCAGGATCTTTGGTGGCTTATGCATTAAAAATTACCGATCTAGATCCACTAGAATTTGATTTACTTTTCGAACGATTTTTGAATCCAGAGCGGGTTTCAATGCCCGACTTCGATATCGACTTTTGCATGGACAGACGAGATGAAGTGATTGACCACGTTGCTCAAATGTATGGTCGTGATGCGGTATCACAAATTATTACCTTTGGTACCATGGCAGCAAAAGCGGTAATACGTGATGTTGGCCGTGTACTTGGTCATCCCTATGGTTTTGTTGACAGAATTTCTAAATTAATTCCAAGCGATCCAGGAATGACACTTGCCAAAGCTTTTGAAGCTGAGCCTAAATTACCCGAAATTTATGCACAAGACAGCGATGTTAAAGATCTTATCGACATGTGCCGCATACTTGAAGGTACAACGCGTAATGCAGGTAAACATGCGGGTGGCGTAGTTATTTCGCCTACCACTATTACGGATTTTGCGCCCATATACTGTGATGATGAAGGTAACAATCCAGTAACACAATTTGATAAAAATGATGTAGAAGATGCAGGTTTAGTAAAGTTTGACTTTTTAGGGCTACGCACACTCACTATTTTGCAGTGGGCTATTGAAATAGCGGATGAAAAACTGTTAAAAGCAGGCAAAGAACCGATTGATATTGCGGTGATTGATTTAGAAGATCCAGCTAGTTTTAAAGTGTTATTAAAGTCAGAAACTACTGCAGTATTCCAACTGGAATCGAGCGGCATGAAATCGCTCATTGCTAAACTTAAACCTGATTGTTTTGAGGATATTATTGCACTCGTTGCGCTATTTCGTCCAGGCCCATTGCAATCAGGCATGGTTGATAACTTTATTGAACGTAAGCATGGCAGAGAAGAAGTAAGCTACCCAGATAAAACATGGCAACATATTGATTTAAAACCGATATTAGAACCAACCTACGGCATTATTTTATATCAAGAGCAAGTTATGCAAATAGCGCAAGTGCTTGCGGGTTATTCGCTAGGCGGTGCTGATATGCTTCGCCGCGCCATGGGTAAGAAAAAGCCAGAAGAAATGGCAAAACAACGCGCTGGTTTTGAACAAGGAGCGGTAAACCGAGGAGTTGATGGCGAGCTCGCCATCAAAATTTTCGATTTAGTAGAAAAGTTTGCTGGTTATGGTTTTAATAAATCACATTCAGCTGCTTATGCACTCGTTTCTTATCAAACGTTGTGGATGAAAACCCATTTCCCGGCCCCTTTTATGGCGGCAGTAATGTCGGCGGATATGGATAATACCGACAAAATTGTTACTTTAGTCGATGAATGTAGCAATATGGGCTTAGATTTATTACCCCCAGATGTTAACTCAGGACAATATAAATTTACTGTTAATGATGAAAATCAAATTGTTTATGGTATTGGCGCGATAAAAGGGGTTGGAGAAGGCCCGATAGAAGCTATTATTTCTGCCCGTGAAAAAGGTGGTGAATTTACTGATTTATTTGATTTTTGTGCACGTTTAGACTTAAAAAAAACCAACCGACGTGTATTAGAACGTTTAATTAAAGCGGGAGCTATGGATACGTTAGGCCCTCAACTTTATACAACTAAAAAACGAAGTACACCACACCGTGCAGCAATGTTTGCCAGCTTAAATGATGCAATAAAAGCGGCAGAGCAACACGCCAAAGCTGAATCATTAGGACAAAATGATTTATTCGGTTTGATCAACGATGATCAACAAGGTGAACGGCAAAGTTTTCATGAGGTACCACCGTGGGCGGAAGAAGTATGGCTTGACGGAGAAAAAGAAACGTTAGGACTCTATTTAACGGGTCATCCTATTAATCGTTATTTAGCCGAAATTAAGCATTATTCCAGCGGTCGTTTAGTTAAGTTACAACCCACTAATAAAGATGTTACTTCGGTTGCAGTAGGTTTAGTTATTGGCGTACGTGTTTTGGTGAACAAACGTGGTCGTCGATGGGCGTTAGTTACCCTTGATGATAAAAGTGCAAGAATGGATATTCGTTTGTTTCCTGATGACTATGATCGCTTAGCTGATATATTAATAACCGACGCTATTTTGGTCTGTAGCGGACAGGTCAGCTTTGATGATTACTCTGGTGGTATTACAATGACCGCCCGTGATATCATGCCTATTGTGCAAGCACGGGAAAAATATGTAAAATCATTAGATATACAAGTGCATAAAGCAAGTATATCAAAAAGTTTTTTACACCAATTTAATCAAGTTTTAACTCCACATAAGGAAGGAACTTGTCCGGTTCGAGTATTTTACCAGCGCGAAGAAGCGCAAGTGATGCTTGAATTAGGTGTACAATGGCGTATTAGCCCAGCAGATAGCTTACTACATGAGCTTAAAACACTACTGGGTGATGACAATATAGCCTTACAATTTAACCAATAAAGAGCGTATAGATGCTTTTTAGATGACATGTTTTTAAATTGAGAACGCTTAAGCGCTTACGATTAAACGTTAATGCTTAACAGTCAATTTTTAAAACACTAAGCAAGTCAACAAACAGGTAGAAAATAATGTCGTTAAATTTTTTAGATTTTGAGCAACCTATTGCTGAACTAAATGCTCAAATTGAAGAATTAGAATTAGTGAACAAAGATCAAGATCTTAATTTAGATCTTGAAGAACAAATTTCACAATTAAAAGAAAAGTGTCAAGAGCAAACTAAGAAAATTTTTGCCAATTTAGAACCATGGCAAGTTGCGCGTGTAGCACGTCATCCACAGCGTCCTTATACACAAGATTATATTGATCTTATGTTTACTGATTTTGATGAGCTTTGTGGTGACCGAGCTTATGCTGATGATAAAGCATTAATTGGTGGAACAGCGCGATTAGATGGTAAACCAGTGATGATTATAGGCCATCAAAAAGGTCGAAATACGGTTGAAAAAGTTAAGCGTAATTTTGGTATGCCTCGCCCAGAAGGTTACCGTAAAGCTTTACGTTTAATGAAAATGGCCGAGCGTTTTAATATGCCCATTATCACTTTTATCGACACTCCAGGTGCTTATCCTGGTATTGGCGCAGAAGAACGTGGTCAAAGTGAAGCTATCGCGACAAATTTAAAAGTGATGTCACGATTAAATGTGCCAATTATTTGTACGGTTGTTGGTGAAGGTGGCTCTGGTGGTGCTCTTGCGATTGGTGTTGGTGATAGAGTTAATATGCTTAAGTATTCAACATACTCTGTTATTTCACCTGAGGGTTGTGCGTCTATTTTATGGAAAACGGCAGAAAAAGCATCCACTGCTGCTGAAGCCATGGGGATTACCGCTCAACGTTTGAAAGAGTTAGATTTGATTGATAATATTATTGAAGAACCATTAGGTGGGGCTCATCGTGATAAAAATCAAATGGCGGCTGAATTAAAACAAGCGATAAAATCAGAATTATCGGTGTTAGAAGGTTTTTCAAAAGAAGAGTTAATTGAGAAACGTTACGATCGTTTAATGTCGTTTGGTTATTGCTAAATTTGTCAGCGGCTAAAATTTTAAATAATTTAGCTGTTTTTTTGGCTGATCACCCTGATCAGCCAATACTTATCGCCTATAGCGGCGGAGTTGATTCTCAAGTGTTACTCCACGCTTTAGCCTCCTTAAAACAACAGCAAAAAATTCACAATTCCCTTCATGTTTGTCATGTTAATCATGGCTTAAGTGCTAATGCTGCAAAGTGGCAGCAGTTTGCCGTGCAGCAATGTCGCCAGCAAAATGTTGAATTGACGATTTGTTCGGTTAATATTGAACGAAAAAGTCAGCAAAGTATTGAAGCCTTGGCACGTAACGCCCGTTATCGTGCTCTACAAACTACGGCGAATAAGCTTGCGGATCACAATGTTGTTGTTATTACAGGGCATCATCAAGACGATCAATGTGAAACATTTTTATTAGCCTTAAAGCGTGGTTCAGGTTTAAAAGGATTAAGCGCAATGGGGAAAACTTCTGTATTAGGCAACCACCTATTAGCAAGGCCATTACTTAAGTGTTCACGAGAGGATATTGAGCAATATGCTAAATCAGAGCACTTAAGCTGGGTAGAAGATGAGTCGAATAGCGATACGTGTTTTGATCGTAATTTTTTACGACAAATTATTATTCCCCCGTTAAAAAAACGTTGGCCCAGCATCAGCGCAACAATTGCTCGTAGCAGCCAACATTGTCAAGATGGACAGCAATTATTAAATGAGTTAGCTATACAAGACCTTGCTTCCTGTGAAGTTGCACAAGCTTCTGAACCAACACTCATGCTTAGTTATTTATTAGCCCTTTCAGAATTACGTTTTAATAATGTTTTACGGTATTTTATTGCTAAGCAACATTTGTTAATGCCAAGTAGCGAACAACTTCATCAAGTTAGGCAACAATTGATGAGCGATGGGGAAAAGTCACCAGCCATTAAAATTTCAAATTATTTTATCCGTCGTTTCCAACAGCAGTTAATGATCACTAGAAACTTTGAAGATATACAGCATTATACGTTTTCAGTAAAAGTCGTCGATTTATTAGCGAACAAAATTCAACTAATTGAATTGCCAGATAAATTAGGAAAGTTAGAAATTAAAGTGCTTAATGATAATCTTCAGAGTGTTGAACTGAATGATTCAATCACCTTGTTGTTATTAAATGATATTATCGACATAAACTCCCAACACCTTATTATTCGTTTTAATCATGATAATCCGAAATGCTTACCTCAATATCGACAACATAGCAGGGCATTGAAAAAAGTTTTACAAGAGCTAACCATTGCTCCTTGGCAGAGAAAACGTATACCTTTCATTTATTTAGATAAAAATTTTGCCGCAGCACTTGGACACTTTGCTTGTAAAGAATTTGTTGTGGATAATACTGTCAAGATAAATCAGCCAGTTATTGCTATTAACTGGCTGAAAGAATAAGTTCTATGTTAAGAATAAAAAACGAAATAAATTTAATTCGTTAAATGATGTGACGCTGCTGCTGAAAAAACCACATCGGTAGAACTATTTAAGGCAGTTTCTGCAGAATCTTGAATCACACCAATAATAAAACCAATCGCGACAACTTGCATGGCAATGTCTGTGTTTATGCCAAACAAACCACAAGCTAGTGGAATTAATAGCAATGAACCGCCAGCAACACCTGAGGCACCACATGCTGAAATTGAGGCAATAATACTTAATAATATTGCCGTAGCAAAATCGATATTAATTCCAAGTGTATTTGCTGCGGCTAGCGTTAATACCGTTATAGTTATAGCTGCACCCGCCATATTGATGGTGGCACCTAATGGGATCGCTACAGAGTAAGTATCTTCGTGTAATTTTAATTTTTTACACAACGCCATATTTACTGGGATATTTGCAGCTGAGCTACGCGTAAAAAAAGCGGTAATACCCGATTCGCGTAAACAAGTGAACACTAAAGGATACGGGTTTTGTTTAGTTACCATGAAAACGATCAATGGATTAATGATCAAAGCAACAATTAACATTGAACTGATTAATACCATCACCAAATGGCTAAATTCACCCAGAGCAGAGAATCCGGTGGTGGCAATAGTGTTAGCAACTAAGCCTAAAATACCCAAAGGCGCAAAACGGATCACTAATTTTACCATACTCGAAATCGCTTCAGCGAAATCATGGACCATGTTTTTAGTGGTATCGTTAGACTTTTTAAGGGCGAAGCCTAAGCCTAACCCCCAGGCTAAAATGCCAATAAAATTACTCGTTGCAATCGCATTAATAGGATTGTCAACTATCTTAAATGCGAGTGTGGTTAATACTTCCCCTAAACCTTTAGGAGGATTAGCGCTAGCACCAGCTAAGTCTAAGGTGAGCGTGGTTGGAAAACTAAAGCTCATTATCACTGCTACAAAAGCTGCGCTAAGTGTGCCAATTAAATATAACAAGATAATAGGCTTTAATTTTGCGTCGCTATTGGTTTTTTGATTTGCAATGGAGGAAGCGACTAAAACTAATACTAAAAGAGGAGCAACCGCTTTTAGGGCGCTAACAAATAAACTGCCTAACATAGCGAAAGACTTTGCTGTATCAGGGGCAATAATTGCGAGCAGAGTACCTAAAATAATGGCAATAATAATTTGATTCACTAACCCTACTTTAGAGAGTTTATGTAAAAATGAATTATGAGAAGTTGAATGTGCTGTCATTTATTTTCCTACGTATTTTATAATTATTTTTGAAGTAAGCAGATACGTCATTATCATTGAAGTGAGCTTTTTCGCCAACCGTTATTTTTAATCAACGATATATCAGTGGTAACTTTGCTAATATATTAAAAGCGCGCATAATCTTGATGCCGTAAATTGGCTTGATATAAACTAGCAACTGTAACTGATGTTAATATCAATCACTCATCAATAAAAAAACGTAAATAATAACAAAGGAATTTAGGGATGGAAGAAGTTCGTTTAACGCAATATTCTCATGGCGCGGGTTGTGGCTGTAAAATTGCGCCCGCGGTACTTGATAATATGTTGAAATCATCGCTGATTTTACCTGAATATCCCCACTTATTAGTTGGTAATCAAAGTAAAGATGATGCTGCTGTTTATGATATTGGTCATGGACAAGCGGTTATTTCAACCACAGATTTTTTTATGCCGATTGTTGATGATGCTACCGATTTTGGCAAAATAGCGGCTTGTAACGCCATTAGTGATGTTTACGCGATGGGCGGAAAACCATTAATGGCTATTGCAATTTTAGGTTGGCCAGTTGCTAAACTTTCTGCCGAAGTCGCCAAACAAGTGCTTGATGGTGCGCGTGAAATTTGTATGGAAGCTGGCATTCCTTTAGCGGGTGGACATTCAATTGATGCGCCCGAGCCGATTTTTGGCTTAGCGGTTACGGGCATTGTTGAAACGAAAAAAATTAAGCAAAATAATCAAGCGCAAATAGGTGATTTACTCTATTTAACTAAGCCATTAGGTATTGGTATTTTAGCAACGGCTGAAAAACAACAACAGTTATTAGCTGAACATGCCGATTTAGCGCCCAATGCAATGAAAACGTTAAATAGTGTAGGTATGGCTTTTGCCGAACTTTCGGCCGTTCATGCGATGACCGACGTTACTGGATTTTCTTTGTTAGGTCATTTGATCGAAGTTTGTCAAGGCAGTGAATTAGCCGCTGAGCTTTATTTCGATAAAATTCCAACCTTTGAACCCTTGCCTTATTATATTGAAAAAGGTTGCTTACCGGGTGGTTGCCAACGAAATTTTGATAGTTTTGGTATGCATATTTCGTCTTTGTCTGCTTTGCAACAGGCGATATTATGTGATCCGCAAACCAGTGGTGGTTTACTCGTTACGGTGGATCCATTGCAGCAACAGGTTTTTGAACAATACGCCAAAGAGCAAGGCTTATTATTAGAGCCTATCGGGCAATTAGTTGACAAAAACAACCAAATTACAATTAAGGTTAGCTAATGGCTGTTAGCTCACAAAAAAATTCAACAGAAAAGCAACTAGGCAATTACCAACATATTTTCACACAGCAAAAACCTTTACTTGACTTACGTGCCCCTATTGAATTTAGTCAAGGTGCCTTTTCACAAGCGATTAATTCTCCGTTAATGAATGATGAAGAAAGGGCACAAGTAGGTACTTGTTATAAACAACAAGGGCAAAGTGCCGCAATAAAACTCGGCCATCAATTAGTTGCAGGGCAAACAAAAGAACGTCGTTTAGCACAATGGTTAGATTTTTGTGAGCACCATCCTGATGGTTTGATTTATTGTTTTCGTGGTGGTTTACGCTCGCAAACGGTTCAACAATGGCTGAAGGATTGTGGTGTTGACTATCCTATTGTTAAAGGCGGTTACAAAGCATTACGGGGTTATTTACGCCAACAACTCGACAATATTGGCAAACATCCACTCGTGCTTTTAGCGGGTAATACGGGGTCGGGTAAAACGACATTATTACAACATTGCTCAAATAGTTTAGATTTGGAAGGTGCGGCTCATCATCGTGGTTCAAGTTTTGGTGCATTTGTTGACCCGCAATCGACACAAATTCATTTTGAAAACACGTTAACTGAACAATATCTGTGTCGACAATTTCGCAACGTAGCACAAAAAATTGTACTGGAAGATGAAGGACGCTTGGTTGGTCATGTGCATTTACCCCTATCGTTGGTTGAGGCGATGAACAATGCGGAAGTTGTCGTAGTAGAGCAGTCTTTTGAATATCGACTTGAGCGCTTGTTTACCGAGTATGTTGTTGAAATGTTCGCGCAGTTTTGTCAAAAACACGATCATAAACAAGGTAAAATACTTTTTAGCGATTATTTAATGCAAGGTCTTTATCGGATCAGAAAACGTTTAGGAACACAGCGTTACATTGCATTGTCAGCGGCAATGCAACAAGCATTAGCCAAGCAAACGCATGACAATATGCGCGCTCATTTAAATTGGCTCGCGCCACTGTTAGAGCATTATTATGATCCTATGTATCAATATCAATTGGCACAGAAGCAAAAACGCATCGTTTATCGAGGCAACCAAGAACAATGTGTTGAGTATTTACAGAACTGTTAAATTGTTATCTAATTTACGCAATACCGACTATAATGCGCGGCAATTTTAGTTGATTGATTTTTAGGTAGTGTTATGAGTGTTGATGCAATAGGTTTACCCGCAGAACTTTTAAAAGCGGTTAAAGCGTGTGGTTATAAAAATTTAACCCCAGTTCAACAAAAAGCGATCCCAGAGATCCGCAAGGGTCATGATCTTATTGCGACTGCGCAAACTGGTACGGGTAAAACTGCCGCGTTTTCATTGCCATTACTTGAGTTGCTATTAAAACAATCCACTGCGAATGATGATAACTCGACCCCTAAATTAAAGGCCTTAGTGTTAACACCAACACGAGAATTAGCACGACAAGTTTTTGAGAACATTAAAAGTTATGGCCAATTTACAACATTAAAAGCGGCGGTAGTTTATGGTGGTGGAGCAATGCCATCACAAAGCCAAACGTTAAAAGCGGGTGTTGATGTGTTAGTGGCAACCCCCGGACGATTATTAGAGCATGTTGCCTTAAATAACGTTAATTTAGCGCAAATTAAATTTTTGGTCTTGGATGAAGCCGATCGAATGCTTGATATGGGCTTTTTAAGTGATATCGAAAAAATACTCGTTTCAATTAAACATCAATATCAAACCGTGCTGTTTTCAGCCACGTTTTCTAATAAAGTTAAATTATTAACAAAACAATTTTTAAAAACACCTAAGACCATTGAAATATCGAAACAAAATTCGACCTCAGGTAAGGTTAAACAACAAGTTTACTGGGTAAGTGAAACACGTAAACGCGAATTGTTATCTGAATTAATTGGCGTTAATAATTGGCAGCAAGTGTTAGTGTTTGCAGGCACCAAAGAAAGCGCTAACCTTCTAGCGAAAGAATTAAAACTCGATGGTATTAACGCGGCTTTGTGTCATGGCGATAAATCGCAAGGCTCACGCAATAAAGCGCTTGAGCAATTTAGTGAAGGTAAGGTAAGAGTTTTGGTGGCGACTGATGTAGCTGCGCGTGGTCTTGATATAGAAAACTTAGCTTATGTGGTTAATTTTCATTTACCTTTTTTAGCCGAAGATTATGTGCATCGTATTGGCCGTACTGGCAGAGCAGGTAAATCCGGAACGGCAATCTCTTTAGTTAGCCCTAAAGATGCTAAGTTTTTAGAGAATATTGAAGCGTTAATTGGTCGTCATTTTGAACGAATAGTTTTGCCAGGTTATGAATTTGATCAAATGACAGAAATCAACGTTAAAAAAACTAACACGGATGAAAAAGTTTCTGGCAAAAACCGTTACCGTGCAGCACAAGAGAAAAATCAAACGTTAGCGCGTAAAAATAATGAAACAGAAACATCATTTAAAAAGGACAATAAAAGTAAAATTAAAGCGAAAGCCAAAGGAAAAAAAGCCAAATTGGCTAAAAAAAGAAAGTAATATGCAGTAAAGTTATCCCTTACTATCTCTTGAAAATTAATAATTTAAAGGTATTTGCTTAACGGTATTTAACACCCGCTGATCTTCCCCCATGCCGCCTAGCGTGATCAGTTTATGATTTAAATAAAGCAAGCCTCTATGATCCATTGATGCATGATCGGTTGTTTTTATTTGCCAATGTTTTTTTACTAGATCAAAAATCCATAGCTGGTTGCTTGGCTGGGATGGTTTGCCATTATAACCAATCCCATTGTAGTTATACGGATTTTCACTACCACCTAAAAATACAATTTGTTGTTTGAGAGCAATACCCCTCGCGGCCATACGGTAACGTGCTTTATTTGTTGGATGTTCAACTATTTTCCAATCAATTTTTGTAGGGCGTTGTTCATTGATAATACCTAAATAACAAGCAGCTTCGCCTTGATAACTGCGTTTAGTTGTTTTATGTATCTTAATTGCGACACCATCACAAATCAGCAATTTGTTATTAACGATCCCCCCTGCATGACCAAAAACGGGCTTGCCAGGAAAAGGTGTTGCTTGCCGCCAACTGTTTGTTTTAGTGTTATATACTTGCACTAAATTGACATTGCCACTGTTATGCCAGCCGCTAATTAAATAAATAAATTTATTTTGATAAGGTAAGGCAACACTGTCGTCAACAGGTACTGGCATTGGTGAAAGTAATTGATAAGTATTGGTTAGAACATTGTATGAATAAACATCGCCTATTGATACTTCACTGTGATCTTTAACAACGGTATAACCGCCAAAAATGTAAACTTTATTATTAATTGATGCAGCCACACTGGCTAAACGCCCCACCAATCCTTGTGTTAGGTTCAAATTTTCTGTTGATAAAGGTACAGGTCTAATGCTTCGCCATTGTTTACTTTTTAAATTTAATAAATAGCCTTTATTATGAATATCTTGAAATGTTTTTCCTGTAGATAAGCCAGAAAAGGAGAGTAAATAATCGTTGCCATCAATATTTACTTGCGCTACTGCATTATTAGTTACAGCCTCTGGCATCGACAAATTAAAGTTTTCGGCAGATTTAGAGGGAAATATGGAAAGTAAAAATATTAATAAAAGCCAATAAATAAATGTTTTTATATTCATAATAGTAGGGAGTTATCTCGTCATTTTTTTTACAAACACTACCACGAACAGCGCTATCGTAAAACTGCCAGTGAAAGCTTCAAAAGCAGCCACCGCTCTTGATATACCTACAGGAGTAAAATCACCATAACCAAGGGTAGTGAAAGTGACTACGGAATAGTATAAAGAGGAGAGAAATATGCCGCTATTTTTTTCAAAGCTGTAGTCAAGTTCAAGGTATTGAATTTCACCTTCAAAATTCAATCCAGTAAACATATAGGTTAACGCACAACAAATAATTAATGCTAACGAAAAACCAATAATGCGAAGTGGCGCTTCACCATAGCCACAAAAAATATCAATTAATTTTGAAAAGAATCTTTGAGTGCTAAACCGAGGTAGTTGCAGACGGCGCATGGTTAATTCTTTTTGAATTAATTTACCCGATAAGGTAAACATACCTTCTTGTTCACTATGTTTACGCAAATCCCTATATATTTCTTCTGCTTGTTCTAAATAGTCTGTCGCTATTTCATTTTCTTCATTTTTATATGCTTGTTTGGCTAATTGTTCTTGTAGTAACTTATCACCAAGTCGTATTTTTTCAATCTTACTTCCATACCATCGCACACCTAATAAATTAGCATTTTGAAGTTTTGCACGATGTAAGTTAGCGTCACGTAAATCAGCTTTCATTAAACTTGCGTTCTTTAATGAAATATTAAATAGGTGGGCATTGTTTAAGTTAGCGCGATAAAAATCTGCATAAGAGAAGTCATAGCCATTTTTATTGTGATGATGCACTAAATCAACGCCTTTAAGTTGTGCTTTTTTTAAACTAACACCACGTAAAAATCCATCTGCTTTGGCATAATTTTCCAATCTTTCTTTTATGTTATCTCGAGATTTGTCTATCGAGCAATCATGCCAATAACAATGAGTCGCTCCTTCAGCAATATTGGGGCAGCTAAAGCCATCAGGATCTTTATATTGACAAACTTTTTCATTATTATTCATACAAGTACTATGTAACCTAAAAAATTATACGAACTAAATATAGTGTAGACTAAAACGCAGTAGCTATAGGATCCGTACTTATTTTAAAATTAATTGGCTTTATTTGCCGTAAATAGGCTATTTTCTTTTGACACGGAGCTACACTAGCTTTATTATGCGCGCCTTATGAAAAATCTTAAACTTCCGATATCAATAGATCCATTTAAAAGTGCACAGCGCAACTTGATTTGTGATGGGTATTTTGAACTGTCGGAATTTGATAGACTGTGTGCTGTTACTGAAAAGTGTAGTGGGCAGATGAATGTTAAAATTCTATTTGGTGTTGATGAACAAGGCTTGACTAAAATATCGGGTTCTGGGTCGACAACAGTTGAATTAACATGTCAGCGTTGTAATGAGCTTTTTGAACAGCAACTAAGTGTTGATTTCAGCCTTAGTCCAGTAAAAAAAGCGGAACAAGCTGACGAGTTGCCATCATATTATGATGCAATAGAATTAGATGAGAATGGTGAGGTTAACTTGCGAGAGTTGGTGGAAAGCGAATTATTATTGGCTATCCCATTAATTCCTAAGCATGAGCTTGATGATTGTCAAGCTTCTGCTGATAGTACCTGGGGTAAATTACCAGAAGAGCTTGATAAACCGAATCCATTTGACGTATTGAAAAAACTTAAGTAATTAAACGATTTTAGGAGTAGGGCAATGGCTGTTCAAAAAAGTAAAAAATCTCGTTCAAGACGTGGTATGCGCCGTTCACATGACGCATTAACGACAGAAAATTTATCAGTAGATCCAGTATCTGGTGAAACTCACCGTCGTCACCATGTAACAGCTGATGGCTTTTACAAAGGTGAAAAAGTAATCGCTAAGTAAGCGATTGCTTTGACAAATCTAACCTTAGCGTTAGATGTTATGGGGGGCGATAAAGGCCCCCATGTAACAGTTCCTGCTGCTTTGCTTGCAGTTAAGCAAATGCCTAATCTTCACCTCATTCTTTGTGGTGATGAAATTATTGTTAACTCAATATTACTTCAATACAAACAACAAAATAATCCTCAATTATCTATCTACCCATCAACACAAACAGTTGAAATGTGTGATAAACCTGCACATGCTATTCGTTTTAAAAAAAATTCTTCAATGCGTAAAGCCCTTGATCTTGTTGCTGCCAATGAAGCACAAGCATGTGTTAGTGCCGGTAATACAGGTGCTTTATTTGCCACGGCACATTTTGTTTTAAAAAACATTAATGGTGTTGAAAGGCCAGCGTTAATTTCTTCATTACCAACCCATAATGAGAAAAAACATGTTTTTATGCTTGATTTAGGCGCCAATGTTTTTTGTGATTCTCATGTACTTTATCAATTTGGTTTAATGGGGGCGGTAATGGCTGAAACGGTTGAAGGTGTTAAAAATCCTCGAGTAGCGCTACTTAATATGGGAGAGGAAGAAATTAAAGGTAGTGATAATATTAAACAAGCGGCGATAAAATTAGCGGCCAATAAAGATATTAACTACGTTGGATTTGTTGAAGGTAATGATATTTTTACTAACAAAGCAGATGTTATTGTTTGTGATGGTTTTGTAGGTAATGTTGCGCTTAAAACCTGTGAAGGTGTGGCGAGAATGGTTTATCAAAAGTTTAAGGGTCACTTTTTTAATAATTTAACCGGGAAAATTCTAGGTAAATTATTAACGCCAGCGATTAAAAAACTTTTCAAAAGCTTGAACCCCGACCAGTACAACGGTGCAAGTTTGATAGGATTACGCGGAATTGTTGTTAAAAGTCATGGGAATGCTAATGAAATGGCCTTTTATAGCGCAATATTAGAAGCTGTAAAAGAAGTTGAACGTCGAGTACCTGAAAAAATAAAGGCTAAATTAGATCAAGGTTTGGATGTTTGCGAACATTAAGTAACGTTCACTTTTTTACTATGGTTAAATAAAACAAAACTTATTTAAAGGGAATGAATTTTCCTTATCAATTTTATATAAAGAATTAGGTATAACAATGCAAAATAATGTAGCGTTTGTCTTTCCAGGGCAAGGTTCTCAAACTGTCGGTATGCTTGCCGACTTTAGTGACAATGAAATTGTTCAACAAACCTTTTTACAAGCTTCACAAGCGTTAGGTTATGACCTATGGCAATTAGTGAGTCAAGGGCCTGTGGAAAAACTAAATCAAACAAACTTCACGCAGCCGGCATTATTAACTGCTAGTGTCGCTTTATATCGTTTATGGTTATCAAACAGTAGTGTTATACCAGCAATGTTTGCGGGACATAGTTTAGGGGAATATTCAGCGTTAGTTTGTGCAGAGGTTATTAGTTTAGAACAAGCTGTTAAACTTGTTGAAAAACGTGGTGAATATATGCAAGCTTCAGTGCCTGAAGGTGTTGGTGCTATGGCTGCAATTATTGGCTTAGATGATCAAGCAATTATAGATGCTTGTGCAACAGCCTCTGAAAATGAAGTAGTAAGTGCAGTTAATTTTAATTCACCAGGTCAAGTAGTTATTGCTGGCCATAAAGCTGCGGTTGAACGTGCAGGCGTGTTATGTAAAGAAGCGGGAGCGAAACGAGTGCTACCTCTTCCTGTTAGTGTTCCATCTCATTGTGCATTAATGCAGGATGCAGCAACACAATTGGCTCAACAGTTCAATCAAGTGGATTTTAATCAGCCAATTATACCCGTTATTAATAATGTTGATGTTGCTACAGAAACTGATGTGGAAGCAATTAAAAAAGCATTAGTTAAACAACTTTATAGCCCTGTTCGTTGGACTGAAACGATTCAAAAATTAGCGAGTAGCGATATTGATACCATATTAGAAGTTGGCCCAGGTAAAGTATTGCAAGGCCTAATCAAACGTATTGATAAATCGATTAGTTGTGTTGCAGTAAATGACAATGACTCATTAGTTAAAGCAATTGAATTAGTTGGCTAATTATTTGGCTAATTATCTACAAAAATGTATTAATAATAAATTATAAAAGAAATAGGAAAAATTATGTTTTCGTTAGAAGGTAAAATTGCCTTAGTTACTGGCGCAAGTCGCGGTATTGGTAAAGCTATTGCGAGCCAATTACAAGCTTTAGGTGCAACAGTCATTGGTACGGCAACTTCGCAAAATGGTGCAGACAACATTAGCGAATATTTAGGTTCAGGTAACGGTTTAGTGTTAAACGTTACAGATAATGATTCAATAAAAGCGTTATTCGACACAATTAAAACGAATCATGGCGGCATTGATATTTTAGTCAATAACGCCGGTATTACTCGTGATAATCTAATGATGCGTATGAAAGATGATGAGTGGGATGATATTATTAATACGAATTTATCGTCTGTTTTTCGGATTAGTAAAGCGGTTTTACGTCCAATGATGAAGGCACGTTATGGCCGTATTATTAATATTGGCTCTGTAGTTGGTACTATGGGTAATGCTGGTCAAGTTAACTATGCTACAGCTAAAGCGGGTTTATTAGGATTTACTAAATCATTGGCGCGCGAGGTAGCTTCTCGTGGTATTACGGTTAATACAGTTGCCCCTGGTTTTATAGATACCGATATGACACAAACATTAACCGACGAGCAAAAAGAAGGTATTTTTTCACAAGTACCTGCTAACCGTTTAGGGAAGCCAGAAGAAATTGCCAAAGCGGTTGCTTTTTTAGCGTCTGATTCTGCGGCATATATTACGGGTGAAACTTTGCATGTTAATGGTGGTATGTACATGGTTTAAGCCTTTTTTAGGTTTTTATCGAGTAATAAAAATTGACCATATGGTTAAGCTTAAAAGCACTATTTTCTTGCATTACAGTAAAAAATAAGTGTAAATATTGGACTGTTAACAGGTTAGACCAGCACAAAAAGAGCTATAACTTACTTGCAAGCTAAGCTGTTGACGAATAAACTACACGCAATTTGAAAAATTGCACTTTCTAGTAAAGGAAAAAACATGAGTAACATTGAAGAACGCGTAAGAAAAATTATTGTTGAACAATTAGGTGTTAGTGAAGAAGAAGCAAAAAATGAAGCATCTTTTGTTGATGATTTAGGTGCAGATTCTTTAGACACTGTTGAATTGGTTATGGCTTTAGAAGAAGAATTTGATACTGAAATTCCTGATGAAGAAGCTGAAAAAATCACTACTGTTCAATCAGCTATTGATTACGTTACTGCTAACCAGTAATAACATATTCGAGTAAACTTTTGACTAACTTTAGTTTAAAGTAAAATATTTATCAGGCGGTTAATTCCGCCTGATTTGTTTCTAGCATTTAATCAATCGGAGGCAGCCCTTCCTATGCGTCGTGTTGTAATTACCGGTTTGGGTATGATAAGTCCATTAGGCAACAACCCAGAAACCACTTGGCAAAACTTACTACTTGGAAAAAGTGGTATTTCACCGATAGAGCACTTTGATGTGTCTACCTTCCCGACTCAATTTGCAGGTACCATTAAAAACTTTAATTGTGAAGATTTTGGTTTGAGTAAAAAAGATACTCGTAAAATGGATCTTTTTATTCAATATGGTCTAGCCGCAGGTACTCAAGCATTTGATGATTCAGGAATCGAAATAACTGAACATAATGCTCATCGTGTTGGTGTTGCTATTGGTTCTGGCATTGGTGGTTTAGGATTAATTGAAGAAAATCATACAAAATTTCTTAATTCGGGTGTGCGTAAGCTATCACCATTTTTTTGTCCCTCAACTATTTTAAATATGGTTTCAGGGCAACTTTCTATAAAACATGGCTTAAAAGGTCCTAATATTGCCATTGTAACCGCATGTACCAGTGGCGTGCATAATATTGGTCATTCGGCGCGAATGATTGCTTATGGTGATGCCGACGTCATGCTTGCGGGCGGTGCTGAAAAAGCATCAACAGCTTTAGGTATTGGCGGTTTTTGTGCCGCGCGTGCGTTATCTACTCGAAACGATGCCCCACAACAAGCAAGTCGCCCTTGGGATAAAGACCGCGATGGTTTTGTTTTAAGTGATGGTGCTGGCGTTTTAGTATTAGAAGAGTATGAACACGCTAAAGCACGTGGCGCTAAAATTTATGCAGAGCTTTCTGGTTTTGGAATGAGTGCTGATGCGTATCATATGACGTCACCTCCAGAAGACGGCGCTGGTGCAGCACTAGCAATGGAAAATTGTTTAAATGACGCTAAAGTGAATACAAACCAAGTCGGCTATATTAATGCTCATGGTACTTCTACCAATGCTGGTGATAAAGCGGAAACGAATGCAGTTAAATCGGTATTTGGTGAACAAGCTTATAAAGTTCCAGTGAGCTCAACCAAATCGATGACAGGGCACTTACTTGGCGCTGCAGGGGCAGTTGAAGCTATTTTTACTATTCAGGCGTTAATGAATGGTGCTATTCCGCCAACGATTAATTTAGATAATCCTGATCAAGGTTGTGATCTTGATTATGTACCACATACTGCACGTGACGTTAATTTAGAATACGCCTTATGTAACTCATTTGGTTTTGGTGGAACTAACGGCTCGCTTTTATTTAAAAAAATGTGATCGGTTTAAAACGTAAAGCAAGCTTTTTAATTTTATTTTATTTTAATTTTTTACTAATGCTTTAATTTATTTGCGGCCTGAATACTGATAAAGTGTTCAGGCTTTTTTATTGGTGTATGTATTATTTATGCTTTATTGTTCCGTTGATTATCAATCAATAAGTACTATTTCAATTCAAGATCGCGGCCTTGCTTATGGTGATGGTATTTTTACAACGGGCAAGGTTGTTAATGGTGAATTAGAGTTATTAACGCAGCATTTAAAACGTTTACACAATTCTTGTCTGGCGCTTAAATTAATTACACCTGATTTTACTGCACTAAGTGATCATATAAAGAAAGTCGCCCAAAATTATTCATTAGCGGTATTAAAAGTTATCATTACTGCAGGTGTTGGAGGACGTGGCTATTCACGTGTTGGTATTGAAAAACCAACGGTGATTATTTCCGTATTTGATTTTCCAAAACACTATCACCATTGGCAAAAACAGGGCATTACTCTTGGTGTAAGTGAATTACAGCTTGGCCTTAATCCTATGTTGGGTGGTATAAAACATTTAAATCGTTTAGAACAAGTAATCATTCGTCGTGAATTAGATAATCGTGTTGAAGATGATTTATTAATCCCTGATATAAATGGGTGTATAGTAGAAACGAGTTGTGCTAATGTTTTTTGGAAAATTAACGAGGTATGGCAAACACCTTGTATTAAGGACGCTGGTATTGCTGGTTTAATGCGCACCGAAATTTTAGCTAGAATCAATACTATTGAAATTGTAGAGATGAAATTAATTGAGTTAGTCGATGTTCAGGCTATGTTTATTTGTAACTCAGTGATGGGACTCGTTCCGGTTAATAAGTATAATAACAAGTGTCTTTCCACCGAAATTGTTCAACTTTTTGGTGAACAGTATAATTTAAACTAATGTTATTTTAGTTTACCTTAAATTTAAATCGGAATTTTATCATTAACAAAAAAATCGCCAAGTTATCTTTTTTACTTATTTTAACCATAATTTTAGCGTTAATAGCCGTTGTCGTTGTTTTTGAGAAAAAAATTAATCAACCGTTATTAATTAATAAAACACAGCTGTTAACTATTGCACAAGGCACAACGGTAAGTAAACTTTCCCGACAATTAGTCGAAAATAATTGGCTTGATACACGTTTTTGGTTACGAAATTATCCACGATTATTTTCACAATATGAAGATATTAAAGCAGGCAGCTTTCAAATTACTCAAGGTACAACGCTTAAACAGTTATTAGCGCAGTTAGTGATAGGTAAAGAACATCAATTTGAAATAACCTTTGTTGAAGGTACCACCTTTAAACAATGGTTATCACTGTTAGCGGCCAAACCATATATAAAGCATAATTTAGCTAACATGAGTGCTTCACAAATAGCAAAATTGTTAAATATTAAACAAACCAATCCTGAAGGATTATTTTTTCCTGATACCTATGCGTATACAGCAGGAACTGATGAATTAACCTTGCTCCGTCGCGCTTATAAAAAAATGCATAATTTACTTGAAAATATGTGGCAAAATCGTGCAACTGATTTACCTTTTAATGATCCTTATCAAGCACTGATCATCGCCTCTATCATTGAAAAAGAAACCAGTAAAGTTGAAGAACAACCACAAATAGCTGCCGTTTTTATTAATCGCTTATCAAAAAAAATGCGTTTGCAAACTGACCCTACCGTGATTTATGGTTTAGGAGACAGTTATAACGGTGATATTACTCGTAAACATTTAAAAGAGAAAACACCTTATAATACCTATAGAATAAAAGGCTTGCCGCCTACACCGATTGCTATGCCAGGAATTTCGGCATTACGGGCAAGTATGCATCCAGCACAATCAGATTATTTATATTTTGTTAGTGAAGGTAACGGTTATCATGTTTTTTCAACTACCTTAAAAGCGCATAACGAAGCCGTTAATCGCTTTTTACGCTATCAAAAGCAATTAATCAAACATTAGGACAATCATGACGCGCGGAAAATTTATCGTTATTGAAGGTATGGAAGGCGCTGGTAAGTCTTCAGCCATTTCTGTAGTGCAATCTTTTTTAAAACAAAAATCGATCGAATTTATTAATACTCGTGAACCTGGTGGTACACCACTTGCCGAGCAATTACGTACTATTGTTAAAGCCGCTGATCATCAAGAAAGAATAACGCAAGAAACTGAACTTTTTTTAATGTATGCGAGTCGCAGTCAATTATTGGAAAATAGGATCCTTCCTGCTTTAGCGAAAGGTGAATGGGTCATAGGTGACCGTCATGAACTAAGTTCTCGTGCGTATCAAGGTGGAGGACGCAATATCTCAGATAATATTATTAATGCTATAAGTGAGGCAACGCTTAAAGGTTTTAAACCTGAACTTACATTATACCTAGATATTAGTCCTGAAATCGGATTAGCAAGAGCAAGGGCAAGAGGTGAATTAGACCGCATTGAGTTAGAACAAATTGATTTTTTTCATCGGGTGCGCAATAAATATTGTCAACTCGCAGACGCAGACGCAAGTATTTTTACCCTTGATGCTAGTCAAGATATGACTAAAGTTCATCAAGACATTGAACAAGTATTAACTGATTTTTTTAAGCAACTATCTCGCGTATAAAAAAATTTATACGGATAAATAATTGATAAAGTGAATTTAAATAATAATATTGAAACGTAATGATGAAAACTTGGCTTAAACCAATTAAACAGCAATTAACACAACTTATTGATCAGCAACGTTTACCACATGCGTTGTTGTTTTATGGTATGAAAAATTCAGGTAAACAGCAATTAAGTGATTGGTTAGTTAAAGTATTACTCTGTCAAAAAGTAAAGTTAATAGAAAAAAACACCATCAAATCTGCCTGTGGACATTGTAAAAGTTGCTTATTATTTAACAGTAATACTTATCCAGATCATAAATTATTAGTGCCAGAAAAAGCGTCAGTAGGTGTTGATGATATTCGTAATGTTAGCGCATTTTTAGAAAAAACCGCTTTTTTTGGTCGTGAAACTAACACCACTAATATCCATAAAACAGTTGGACGAAAAACGGTCGTTATTCCTAACGCTGAACAAATGACCATAGCCGCTGCTAATGCACTGTTAAAAACACTAGAAGAGCCTAGTGATAACAGTATCATTATATTACTTAGTGCAGATGTTGATAGCTTATTGCCAACGATAATAAGTCGTTGTCGCCTTATTTCATTAAGACCTCCTGTCGGTGAAACATTAATCGAAGCGCAAAAAATAGGACAAGGTTTAAATGGCATTGACCCTTTTGCGAATATTAGCCAGTTGGCAGAATTAAGCGATGTCAATATTAAGCAGCAACATGATGACTTTTTAGTAAAAATCATTCATTATTTGCATTATCAGCAAAATTTTGACGAAGTTATTAGCCTACTTGTTAACAATACTGATACTTATCGGTGGTTTGAAAAAATGATTGTTAATTTAGTACGTGGTCAAAATCAGTGGGCAATAAATCAACTTGTAGATAACAAAGAAATCGACATAAATGATGACTTAATGTGGATTAAACAGGTAAATAAAGAAGTATTATGGCAAGTATATCAATTACTTTTAATGTCTACTAAACAAGTGAAATTGCTATCGCAATCAAATAAACAATTTATATATGAAAAGTTATTGATCAATTGTTCTTTGTTATTTAATACTGAAATAACAAATATCTAGAAAAATCAAATAAGTAGGATTAATTATGGAAAGTATATATTTAGAATATGCCACAGATCACGATTTGTATCTTTCATATATGCCCTTTTTAAAAAAAGGTGGCTTGTTTATTCGCACCACCGAAAGTTATGAGTTAGGTGATCAAATGTTGTTAGAAATAACACTCCCTGATTCGTTAGAATCCTCTGAAGTTAAAGGTTGTGTATGCTGGCTAACACCTGTAGGGGCAAATAATGGTACGCCTGCAGGGATAGGTATTAGTTTTGTTGAAGACAAAGATCATATTCGTAATCAGATTGAAAAATCGTTAGGACGCCATTTAAATTCTTCCGAAGCTACATTAACTATGTAATTTTTCGCCATTTTTTAGGAGTATTTTTTTGTTTATTGATTCACATTGCCACTTAGATCGACTTAACTTAGAAGATTTTGAGCAAAATTTAGATGTTGTTGTACACAATGCAAGTAAAGCTCAAGTAAGTGAAATGCTATGTGTGAGTGTTACACTAAAAGATTTTCCTACTATGGTAGAAAAAACAGAAAAGTATGCCAATGTGTATTTATCGTGCGGAATGCACCCTTTAAATCAGGAAGATATTGTTGATGAAAACCAGCTGTTTGAACTTTCAAAAAATAAGAGAGTTATTGCTGTAGGAGAAACAGGCCTAGATTATTTTTATGCCCCTGAAACTAAAACATTACAACTTGATTCTTTTCGAAAACATATTCGTGTTGCCAAAAAATTAAATAAGCCACTTATTATTCATACCAGAGATGCACAACAAGATACATTAGATATAATGCACGAAGAAGGCGCTGCTCAAGTTGGTGGTGTTTTACACTGCTTTACTGAAACCCTTGATATGGCATTAAAAGCCATAGAAATGGGATTTTATATTTCTTTTTCTGGTATTGTGACTTTTAAAAATGCGGATGCATTACGAGCAGTGGCGAAACAGATCCCTGATGATAAATTTTTTATTGAAACCGATTCCCCTTATTTAGCACCAGTCCCTCATCGAGGAAAACAAAATCAACCCGCCTATGTAGTTGAAGTAGCAAAGCACTTAGCGAGTATTCGTGGACAATCAGTGGCAACAATTGCTGAGTTATCAACTGCAAATTTTAAGCGCTTATTTACTTTGAGTTAAACATAAACGTATTTGTATCTAAATATTACGATTCAACTTATTTGCATACAATTCAGTTATTATGATTTATTGAATATTAAACCTTGTTCAATATAAAAAATATAATATTAATATAAGGATAAATTATGAATAAGTTATTGTTAACATTGACTGTTATCGTAGGTTTTAGTGTTTCATCTGTTTTTGCTGAGCAAGCTCCTTTTGTAAAAGGACAGCGTCACGCTAATGATATTGCACGTGATAAAACCAGTATGCCCCAACAAATAATCAGTTTTTCAGGTGCAAAAAAAGGCATGGTGATTGGTGATGTGTTTGGTGGAGGAGGCTATTACAGTGAACTTTTAAATGACGTTGTCGGCAAAACGGGAAAAGTATATCTTCACAATAACCAAGCCTATATGCCTTGGGTTGAAAAACAACTCGTCGCACGTCTTAAAGATAACCGCTTAGAAAATGTGGTACGTTATGATCGTGAAGCAGAAGATTTAGGGTTTAACGGGAATTTAGATGAGATTTTTTTTGTTTTAGGTTTTCATGATTTATACCATGTTGCCGACGGGTGGAAAGTGCCAGCCAAACCTTTTATAAAACAGTTATATCGTTCTTTAAAGAAAGGTGGAAAGCTCCTTATTGTTGATCATTCAGCGGTGGCTAATAGTAATGAAAAATATGCGCAAGACTTACATCGTATCGATGCAGAATTTGTTAAGAAGACTTTATCATCTAGCGGTTTTAAATTCTTGAAGCAAACTGATATTTTAGCGAATAAAAAAGATACGAGATTGGTAAGTGCTTTCGACAAATCGATCCGTCGCAAAACAGATCGTTTTGTTATGTTATTCGAAAAAATATAATTTTAATTATTTAAATGATCCTATAAATCACACCGTTGTTATATAGGATCATTTTTTACTTGATTTACACTCGTAGTGCTTTTTCACCACGTGCTATACCTACACAGCCTGAACGTACGACTTCAATAACTTCAGTTTCATTAGCAATAATTTCAATAAAAGCGGTTAATTTACCAGCATTACCGGTTAATTGAATGGTATAAACTTGCTTGCCAATATCTAAAATTGAGCCACGAAAAATATCCGTGATACGTTTTACTTCAGTACGAGATTTATCATTCATCGCTAATACTTTTATCAGCATTAATTCTCGTTCTATGTGTTTGCGTTCGGTAAGATCAGATATTTTAATAACATCAACTAGTTTATTTACTTGCTTAATAATTTGTTCAAGCACTTGATCATCACCACTCGTTGCAATAGTGATGCGCGATAAACTGGGATCATCGGTTGGTGATACCGTTAAAGTTTCAATATTAAAAGCTCGTTGTGAAAATAATCCAACAATACGAGATAATGAACCTGGTTCGTTTTCTAACAAAATCGCTAATATACGGCGCATTATGCTTTTTCTCCTTTTCTGATCCACATATCATCAATCGCACCATGGCGAATCTGCATAGGATAAACATGTTCATTTTCATCAACATAAATGTCGACAAAAACAAGGCGATCTTTTATGGCAAATGCTTTGGCTAACTTTTCGTCTAACTCGTCTAAGTTATCGATTTTAATACCAACATGACCATAAGATTCCGCCAATTTGATGAAGTCTGGCAGCGATTCCATATAAGAAGATGAATGGCGTCCGCCATAAATCATATCTTGCCATTGTCTTACCATTCCTAATGAACGGTTATTTAAAGATATTATTTTAACGGGTAAATTATATTGTAAACAGGTGGATAATTCTTGAATATTCATTTGAATTGAACCATCACCGGTAATACAAATAACCTCGCTTTCCGGGAAAGCCATTTTAACGCCCATTGCCGCAGGTAAGCCAAAGCCCATGGTGCCAGCACCACCAGAGTTTATCCATTGGCGGGGATTTTTAAAAGGGTAATATTGCGCCGCAAACATTTGATGCTGACCTACATCGGAACATACATAAGCATTACCTTGCGTAGCCTTATACATTGCAGCAACCGCTGTTTGAGGTTTAATTAATTGAGATGTTTGCTGATACTTACTTTGATGAATTTCACGCCATTGATTAATTTTATGCCACCATTGCGCACGTGCAGCTTTATCGGGAGAAAATTCTTTTACTTTTAACTCCGCTGAAATTTGTTCAATAACAATATCGACAAGACCAACGACAGGAACATGTGCATTAATGGTTTTTGAAATAGACGTTGGGTCAACATCTACATGGATGATAGTTGCATTGGGACAAAATTTATTAACATTATTTGTTACGCGGTCATCAAAACGAACCCCTAAAGCAAGAATTACATCGGCATTTGCCATCGTTTTATTTGCTTCAACACTGCCATGCATACCTAACATACCAATAAAATTTTTGTGTGTGCCAGAAATGCCACCTAACCCCATTAATGTGTTAGTTACTGGAGCGTCTAAAAATTCAGACAATTGCGTTAATCGTTCAGCAGCATTTGCTGAAATAATTCCGCCTCCTGAATATATAACGGGTTGTTTTGCAGCAATTAAAGTACTAACCGCTTTTTTAATTTGCTTAGTATGGCCTTTAATTGTTGGGTTGTAAGAACGCATTTTTACATTAGTTTCAATAGTAAATACGTCTTTGTTATCTGGTATTAACATATCTTTAGGTAACTCAACAACAACAGGCCCTGGTCTTCCTGATTTTGCCAAATAAAATGCTTTTGCAATAGTATTAGGAATATCTTTAAGGCTTCGGCAATTATAACTATGTTTTACAATTGGACGGGTGCAACCAACAATATCAGTTTCTTGAAAAGCATCATTACCAATTAAATTTGTTGCTACTTGACCGGCTAAAACCACCATTGGAATAGAGTCCATATACGCGGTTGCTATGCCAGTAACACAGTTGGTAGCACCAGGCCCTGATGTTGCTAACACAACGCCTACGTCGCCTGTTGCTCTTGCATAGCCATCAGCCATATGTGTTGATGCTTGTTCATGACGAGATAAAATATGCTCAATTTCATCTTGTTTAAAGATAGCATCATAAATATCTAAAACGGAGCCACCTGGGTAGCCAAATATATATTTTACCTTTAGCGCTGATAATGCTTTTACTACCATTTCAGCACCGGTAAATAACTCTGTCGACATGATTTTGTCCTTAATTTAAAGGTTAAAAATAAAAAAAGCCCCCAATCTTTACAGAGAGGGGGCTTTATAAAACTTACTGACAAATAATACTTATGCGCAGCTACCCCGTAGTGATTTTGAAATCACGACGACAAAGAGGACTACTGTGAGAGAAATGTTATTAAATAAAGTATTGTTCATCAAAAAAAGTAAAAATATATAAAAAGATAGATGTATTTTTAAAGCCTTTCTCGGCTGGTGTCAACCTATAAATACAACTTAACGTAAAATAAGTTTTTTTTATCGTTGATATCACTTGCATGATAAGAAATAAATTAAAAGTTAAATATATTATTTCTAAATTTACGCAAAATTCATCCCATTTTATTTATGAAGTGTAATGTCGATGCAGTCATTTTGTATTTAAATAATTATTTTTAACCAAATTATTTGAAATTACAGGAAAAAATTAAACTTTCTATTACACTTAGAGTTATGTGTAACTAAGTGTACTTTATTCATGAGCAAATTTTTATTTCAAGATGAGCCCAATACCGAGATTTTAGAAGAGATAACTACAAAATCTAATCAAAAATTTTGGCGTGTTTTAATTATTGACGACGATGAATCTGTTCATCAAGTCACTCAATTAGTGTTAGGAAATGTCGAAATAGAAAATAGGAAGTTAGAGATTGTTTCTGCTTATTCCTCTATAGAAGCTAAAGAAATTTTACAGAATGATGATAGTTTTTGTATGGCTTTTGTCGATGTGGTTATGGAAACTGATGACGCTGGTTTACAACTCGTTGAGTGGATAAGACAAGATTTGAAAAATCAAGCTATTCGATTGATCTTACGTACAGGGCAAGCTGGCAGTGCACCAGAGGCGACTGTTATTAAGAAGTTTGATATTAATGATTATAAGGAAAAAACTGATTTTACAGCAAATAAAATGATCACTACGGTATATTCTAGTGTTCGTGGTTACCGAGATATAATGACCATTCAGCGTAGTTTAGACGCATTTAAATTACTTATTTCCGCGACGAGTGATTTATTACGTATTAATCAACTTAAAGCTTTTGGATCTGCGGCATTACATCATTTATTAACGTTAATGGAGTTAGATAGTTCTGCTTTATATATAGCTCGTTGCGAAACGGATTATGATAAAGAAAGTACGAATAGTATTATTGCTTGTACAGGAAAATATGTAAGCGAATCAGATAGCTTAGAATCCTCTAATATTAGTGGTTTAATTAAAAAAATGATCATGCAAGCATTTGATAATAAAAGGCATTACTTTGGACCAGATTCATTTGTTGGGTATTATGAAACCGATAGTAATTCGGCTTCAGTGCTATATATAGAATTTGAAGATGATTCTGAGCATTTTAAATCAAATTTAGCTGAATTGTATGCAACCAATGTTGTACTTATTTTGGAAACGTTAACCAAGAAACATGAAATTGAAAGAACACAAAAAGAATTATTATATGTTGTTGGTGAGGCTGTTGAGGCGCGTAGTAAAGAAACAGGCGCCCATGTTAAAAGGGTTGCACTAATTTGTGAGTTAATGGCTCAAAAATTAGAGTTAAGCGAAGGCTTTATTAATGCTATTCGTATTGCTGCTCCGCTACATGATGTCGGTAAAATTGCAATACCAGAAGCTATTTTACATAAACCCGGAAAGCTTAATGACGAAGAATGGAAAATAATGCAAACGCATGCTGAGGTAGGGGCTGAAATATTATCTAAATCTCAAGTGAGTTTGTCTAAATTAGGCGCTAAACTGGCTCATTATCATCATGAAAATTGGGATGGAAGTGGTTATCCTGAAGGGTTAAAAGGTGAAAATATTCCACTTGAAGCTAGAATTATGGCGGTTGCCGATGTGTTTGACGCGTTAGGCTCTAAAAGGTGTTATAAACAACCTTGGAATGAATCTGAAATCAAAGATTTTCTGATTAGTCAAAAACATATAAAATTTGAGCCGAGACTTATTGATATTGTTATTAATAATTTTGAAGAATTTTCAGCAATAAGAGCACAATTTCCTGATAACTTTTAATCTCTTAGGGATGTATTCCCCGCTGTTTTTGTCGGGGAATACATGGATAAGCAAAGTTACACCAATTCTACAAGCTAAGTGATCATTTCTACTGGTTAAAACCACTAATAACTCCGTTGTTTATTTTATAATTAACGCTGCACGGATGTCGCTTATTAGACCATACAGGAGTATATTCTGCTGGATAATCATTCTCTTCAATCAATGCCTAACCTCTATGCCTTTTAATTCTCGCTGAGCGGTAAATAGCTTAATATACTTGGTATAAATTTGTCATGATGAATAAAAGCTTAATAGCGCCTTTTTCAAATAATGTTCAGTGGTTAAAAGCAGTTACGGGTGAATTTTGGTAGATGGATTTTTTGATAGTACGGTTGATAAGATGATGAAGCTAAAATAGCTAAAATAGCTAAATATGTTAACTACTTATGTTAAAAATTAAAATGGTGAAGCCAAATACGACAGACTATACATTTTAAAAAATCAACACTAAAGCAACTAACAATAGTTAAATGAATAACCCCATACCGATCTGTTTGCGGCGAGACTATTCATTGTTCCGTTAAATATCGATGAATATCACTTATGTAATGATTTTCTGTGATTTATTATAGAATAGTGAACAAAAAACTATTCATTCTATTCGTTTTTTAGCAATAGTAACTATCTCATCAGAGTAAGAGCTTAACTTGATTAAATTATCAGAAATAACGTTTTTTGGAAGTTTGCCAATAATCATCTCTGCGGTATTAAGTGAATTTCTAGAAGCAGCAAAGATCAAAATATTTTTATCATTACATTTTAAGTCTTGAAAAATTTTTCTTATTTTTAACCGGTTACTTTTTAGAAAAGATCTCAATCTTCGTTTATCATCTACAGCTACATATTCACAAATACTTAGTGAAACATTTGCTGATAATACTGATGGTGAATAACTAAAAGCTGAAGTTATGATAATAAGAAGTAACACTTTCCACATAATTAATTTCCTTAATATCCAGTTAAATATCACTTATTAGTGAATATTTAACGTATAGGGTTAATCTAAAATAAACAAATAACCTTCAAGTCTATAAATCTTCAGGTCTATAAATCTTCAAGTCTATATATTCTATATACATAGTCTAGTAGGATTTTTTAGATATTGCGACTTTGGCCAACCACTTTTTTGGTAATATAAAAAAACCGCATAAGAGCTAATGCCGATCAGTTAAGCTAAAAATAGCTTGAAAATTTGGCCAAAGAGATCAAAATCCGATGAATATTTTTCATCGGATTTTTTTTATGCAAGTTTCTCAAGCGTTAGACATTATTAACAACGT
>Ga0316204_10001338_pt1 | contig 69440 bp, 70 predicted proteins | sample 6monrhotite_MG_2_FD_205661 | JGI IMG/M metagenome (GOLD analysis project Ga0316204, IMG submission 205661) | Microbial mat bacterial communities from mineral coupon in-situ incubated in ocean water Damariscotta River, Maine, United States -... | ecosystem: Environmental > Aquatic > Marine >... | reverse complement strand
ATTACATTATTGGGTATTACAACCAGGTTAGGCCTCATCGTCACAATGGTGGTTTGGCACCAAATATAGTTGAGATGAATTACTGGATTGAATACAAAACTGTGGCCAAAATTACTTGACCACTACAGTTTGCCCGCCGGAAAGCCTACAGCAAAATGCCAGATGATATGAAGTGGGATATCAAAAACTTCTTCAGTGATTATAAAGGCACTATTGAAGAAGCAATGCAGCTGCTGTTTAGCGTCGGTAATACAAAAATTATCGAGACTAAAGCTAACGAAGCATATACTGCACGTTCGATTGGAGAATTTACCGATGGTCACTCGTGGGTCATCCCTAAAGAGTTATTGAACGACCTTCCCCCTGAACTCCGAGTATATGTCGGCTGCGCATGCCAGCTATACGGTGACCTTAATGATATTCAGCTTATAAAAATTCACTTCACATCGGGTAAAGTCTCGTTAATGAAATACGACGATTTCAACAAAAAACAGCCGCTGCTTATTCAAAGAATAAAAATAAAGTTAAGGGAGCTGGATATCGACTTTTTTGATTATGGCGGTGAATATCTACCGCCACCGCTTGAAAATTCTGGTAAATACAGGATGCTAGAAAATTAGTCTAAGGAAAAATAGCATGCTCGATTGCCTCAGAGAACTCAACCCCATCTTTTGGTCTTTTTGACTGGTCATTATGGAGTGCATAATATATAGGATCGAATAATTTATCGGGGCCAAACCAATCATTTTTTGTAACCACCTGATCCTGATACAGTGGCAACACCACCTGTTCCAGCTTGTCATATAATGCGAGGGCATCGTTACCATTGGCGGACTCTACACTGGCACCCACCGCCCAGCCAGTAACCCCCTCGATACACCCTTCAATCCACCAGCCATCGAGTACGCTCAGGTTAGGCACCCCATTGAACGCCGCTTTCATGCCACTGGTGCCCGAGGCCTCCATCGGACGTAACGGCGTGTTTAACCACACATCCACACCCGCCACCATCAAACGGGCAATATCCATATCGTAATCGGGCAGGAAGGCCATATTGATCACGCCGTCAAGCTCACCAATATGGCGATGAATCATTTTTATCAGCTGCTTGCCTCCCTGGTCATGAGGGTGTGCCTTACCTGCCAGCACAATCTGAAAAGGGTGTTTCCGTGCAATCGCCTGCAGGCGTTCCAGGTCGGAAAAGAGCAGATCGGGGCGTTTATAGGCGGTCATACGGCGAGCAAAACCCAGAATCGGCTGCTGTAGATCAAACGTCTTGCCCGTCAGCGATGTGATGCGATCCAGCAGCTCAATTTTAGCCTCACGGTGTGCCTGCATAATGGCCTCATCGGGAATACAGCAATCGGCACGCACCAACAGTTCCGGTTCGTGACACCAGCCGGGAAGGTGCTGGTCATAGAGTCTGGCAAAATTGGGACTGGTCCAGGTATAGGGATGCACGCCATTGGTAACGGCCTTAACTCGGTAACCAGGAAACATTTTACGCGATACTTCCGCATGGCGTTTGGCGACGCCATTTACATATTCACTCAGATTCAACGCAAGACAAGTCATATTGAGTGACTCATCACCCGCCAGGTATTTCAGGGTAGCAATATCGACAAAACCATCCAGCACCCGTTGTACCAGTTCATAATCGAAACGATCGTGCCCCGCCTCCACCGGGGTGTGGGTGGTAAAACAACACAGTTCCCGCACCCGTGGAATATCGTAAGGAGACTCGCCGGGACGCAGATCGTCACTGGGGTATTTAAAGCGCCGTAATAATTCTAAACCCAGCAAGGCGGAGTGACCTTCATTCATGTGATACTGGCGAACCTGAAACCCAAGTGCCTGTAACAGACGCACACCACCAACCCCCAATACGATCTCTTGCTTAAGTCGATAGGTGCTGTCCCCACCGTAAAGCGTATCCGTTATCTGGCGATCTTCAGCACTATTTTCTGCCAGATCGGTATCGAGCAGAATAATCGGCTGCTGCCCGTTCATATGCCCCTGCAGAATGTAGAGCCAGGCACTGATCCAGACGGTGCGATTTTCGATAGTGACAGCAATTTTGGCATTGAGTAACTCAGCATGATCCGCTGGCTGCCAATGCATGGATTCCTCTTTTTGATTACCCTCGGCATCAATCTGCTGACGAAAATAACCGGCCCGACTAACCAGAGTAACCGCCACCACTGGCAGCTCAAGATCGGTGGCAGAACGCATGGTGTCACCAGCCAACACCCCCAGGCCACCACTGTAAGTGGGAATATCATTTTGCAGCGCGATCTCCATACTAAAGTAGGCGATGCGGGGTTCGTGGGTAAAAGCGTCAAGCTTGGACATGGCTGTTTATCTCCCTGAGTTTGTATCTGTCACTCTGTCGTATTTGCTGTAGTTAGCATCGCTAATGAGCGCGCTTGTACCGTATAGTGACCCGCGTTATCAACAGCGTGTTGATAAGTTAATCCCCAATAACGCTTAGCGATTTTGATAACGATTCAGGTCAAATAATCCAGACAAGACGAGTTTGTTTTGCCTGTATTCATCTTGAAACCAGTCGGCCAATTCCCAGAATGCGGGATTGGTGCGCCTCACGCCATACTCATCAACAAACTTTTCATAATCCTTGTGATTACGAATAGTGGCGCAGCTTTTGGTAAAATCTTCAATCTCTGACAGCGCCACAGAAAAAAAGAAATTGGGATAGGAGCCTTCCAGCCACTTCACTACGGTCATTGAGTCCCTGTCAATATCCGTGCGATCTCGCTCACGTTCATCTGCAAGAAAGGAGGTAACATTCTTGTAAGCCTTGTTACGGATCAGCGTATAGGCTAAATCCTTTTCCGGATCGTCCGTAGTCACGCGGACAAAGGCAACATCAGGAAAGGCATGCAAATCTTTGCCTTGCAGCTGTGAAATCACCTTCATGGCACGATCCGCACGTTCCACCGCTGATTCAACCGGCGACTGCTTACAATCTATATGGCCACAATGGTTCATGGCTAGTGCGTGTGGCGTCACTCCGGCAAGCCTCTCCTTGATACTTTTATACAATTCCTGTTGCGGATCATTTGTTTGGTAGCCGCTCACGGCTTCGGTGTTCAGCCACTCCTGCGGTGCCGCAAACAATTTTTCGATGCTGCTCCTCTGGCCGATATACCAGCTATCACGTATCTGTTTACGCCGGTATGCCGGGAGAAAAGCCAGAAAATAGTCCTCACCTTCCATGCGCAGAAAATCCATGTAGATCCTGGTACTCATGCGATGACCCATGTTGCCATACACATTAAAACCGGCCACCAGTAGATAATGGATGCGTTCAAACAGTGGGTAATCAATGACCCAGGCGGTTTCTGGTTCGTTGCCTACCAATCCGTAAGCCACCGAGCCACTGTCGAAATGGCGAAAAACGGTGAGTGCTGCATTGGGATTATTACCATCTCCATCCCAGATATAGTCCATGGCATGCTCCAGGTCATGGGTGCCGATGGTCTTGAACCAGGCCTGTTTACCCTCCATGTAGCGCCGTTGACCTTGCCAGTAATCCGTCCAGATGCGCAGCAAATCCAGGTTCCCGCCTCCGTCTGCGGGAACCTGTAGCTCATTAGCCATCTCCCCGATGAACTGTGCATTGTTGGTAATGACTGGCTGATTCGGGTCAAAGAACATTACCCAGAACTGGTCTTCAATCACATCCAGAGCGATCTGCCCGCGACAGACCGGTCCTTTGATGAATCCTTCGATAAAAAAGTGCGCATCATCCAGGAGAAATCGGTAACGTGATGTTGCGGGAATGGCGGCAAATACTTTGAACGGGTTGGAAGCAATCCTCATTTCATAGGATGGCAGTTCACGCACTTCAAAATCTGGTGCCAGAAAAAGCTCACGATAGCGCTGCATACGCTCGTCAGATAGCTCATAAACGCTGTGGTTCTTGGCCACGATACTCGGATGGTATCTCAATAGCCGATAATAAAACGACCTGGCACCCGGGTCACCATACGGATGCACTGTCGGAATTTCATCGACGGCCTCTCCCGCTGGCGTGGTGGAGCGCACCAGTCGATAGAACTCGCGTGCCGGAGACCCGGCAAAATGGATATGCGCATGAAACAGATGTTCATAGAGATAACGGCTAACCAGCCGTTGTTTGCTGGAAGGCTGATTCAGGAATAACTCCCACTGTTTGATCTGGGGCAATACTGCGTCAGATGGGTCAGGTGGTGACGGTACGGACGCACCCTGAGCCAGCCAGGAAACAAGCGTTTCGTATTCCTGCTCCGATAGATTTGGCATCGCATAGGGCATGCCCCATAACGGATGCTCCTGGGCGAAATCATCTATAGTCGCTAGCGTCGAGCAGCTCTCCTCTCGATCAAGCGCCAGGGTATAACTGTCCGGTAGTCGACCTTCGCGCGGTTGTGGATGTTGTTGTTTCAGACGCAGCATCTGATAGAGTACCGAATTTTTCAGATTATCTTCGGGGTTCTGTTGCCCTTCATTGAGTACCGAAAAAAACCCGCGTGAACGCCACTGCGCCGTGCTTTTTGCGTCGATGAACAGACGTGTTGGTTGCATGGTTGTAACACGTTTGGCTTCGTAGATACGCTCTTCACTGGCACCTCGTCGTAAACCTTCATTTGACGAGAGTTTCAACTGACAGGGCGCATCGTAACAACTGTGGCAAACCACACAGCGTCGTTCCAGAACAGGTTTGACTTGTTGCTCAAATGCCACTGGCTCATCCAGCAATGCCGACGATGACATCTGATCAAGATTGCTCTCCATTGAGTGCGGTGGTTCCGGCACACTATAGATAAAAACGGCTAGCAAAAGGGCGACAAAAAAAATTATCAGCGCCCGTTTTTTAATTGATATTTTTCTAATCAAGCAGGCCACTTCCAGTCACGAACCTCAGGCATATCCTCTCCGTACTGCATGATATAGATTTTATGTTCGATCAATTTGTCGCGCATTTTTTGTTTTAGATACACCGCATTTGAGCCCAGTTTAGCGACTCGGTCAATCACATCATCCACGAGATGAAATCGATCCATATCGTTAAGTACCACCATATCAAATGGCGTTGTCGTTTTGCCTTCTTCCTTGTAACCACGCACATGCAGATGATGATGGCACATACGGCGATAGGTCAGACGATGAATCAACCACGGGTAACCGTGATAGGCAAATATCACCGGGGTATTGGCGGGAAACAGCTCATCGAAATCTTTGTCCGCCAGACCGTGAGGATGTTCGCTCTGCGGTTGCAGTGTCATCAGATCCACCACGTTAATGACCCTAACTTTCAAATCGGGAAGATGCTGCCGCAGCAGATCCACCGCCGCCAGGGTTTCCAGCGTGGGGACATCCCCGGCGCAGGCCATCACCACATCCGGCTCCCCTCCTTGATCGTTACTGGCCCAATCCCAGATACCAATACCCGCATTGCAATGTTTGATGGCTGCATCCATGGTGAGCCATTGAAGTTGCGGCTGTTTACCCGCAACAATGACGTTAATGAGATTTTTTGAACGTAGGCATGTATCAGTAACATGAAGCAGGGTGTTGGCATCGGGCGGCAGGTATACGCGAATGATGTCGGCCTTTTTGTTGACAACGTGGTCGATAAAACCGGGATCCTGGTGAGAAAAGCCGTTGTGGTCCTGACGCCAGACATGGGAGGTCAACAGGTAGTTGAGCGAGGCGATGGGTCGCCGCCAGGGAATCTCCCTGCTCGTCACCTTGAGCCACTTGGCGTGCTGGTTGAACATGGAGTCGATAATATGAATAAAGGCCTCGTAGCAGGAGAAAAGGCCGTGACGACCAGTGAGCAGGTAACCTTCCAGCCAGCCTTGACAGGTGTGTTCACTGAGTATTTCCATCACGCGGCCATCGACTGCAAGATGATCATCTTCCGGCAATATTTCTGCCTGCCATGCCCGATCTGTAACCTCAAACAACGCACCAAGACGATTGGAGGCAGTCTCGTCCGGGCCGAAAACACGAAAGTTTTTTGTTTTCGAATTGAGTTTCATCACATCGCGCAGTAGCTCGCCCATCATTCGTGTTGCTTCGCCCACACGCTGTCCCGGCTGTCTCACCTCCAGTGCATAATCACGAAAATCGGGCATGATCAGATCTTTAAGCAACTGGCCACCGTTGGCCTGGGGAATAGCACCCATGCGGCGTTCGCCTACAGGTGCCAGCGCGGCAAGTTCCTCGCGCAGTGCGCCATTGTCATCAAACAGCGCTTCCGGTTGGTAGCTTCTCATCCACTGCTCCAGCAGTGCAAGATGTCCCGGCTGGGTTGCGAGGTTGCCAAACGGTACCTGATGAGAACGCCAATAGTCCTCAGCCTTTTTGCCATCCACCTCTTTTGGCCCCGTCCAGCCCTTGGGTGAACGCAGTACAATCATGGGCCAACGTGGTCGAGTCCTGTTGCCATGGACTCTTGCGTTATCCTGAATGGTTTTAATCTCGGTAACAATGGCGTCCAGCGTTGCCGCCATCTTCTGGTGCATCTCTTCAGGATCAGCGCCTTCAACAAAGAAAGGCTTGTAACCATAGCCGAAAAAAAGTTTCTCCAGCTCATCATGACTGATGCGTGCCAGCACGGTGGGATTGGCGATTTTATAGCCATTGAGATGCAGTATCGGTAACACCGCACCATCGCTTGCCGGATTAAGGAATTTATTAGAGTGCCAGGCTGTGGCTAATGGGCCGGTCTCCGCTTCACCGTCGCCGACCACACAGGCAGCGATCAGGTCGGGATTATCGAACACAGCACCATAGGCATGAGAAAGCACATAACCCAACTCGCCGCCTTCGTGGATGGAACCCGGTGTTTCCGGCGCCACGTGACTGGGTATGCCACCCGGAAAAGAGAACTGTTTGAACAATTTTTTTATCCCCTCGGCATCCTGGCTGATGTTGGGATAGAACTCGCTATAGGTCCCTTCAAGATAGGTATTCGCCACCAAACCAGGGCCGCCATGACCTGGCCCGGCGAGATAGATCACACTCAAATCATCTCGCTTGATCACCCGGTTCAGATGGGCATAGATAAAATTCAATCCCGGTGTGGTACCCCAATGGCCGAGCAACCTCGACTTGACATGTTCCAGTTTCAAAGGCTCTCTAAGCAAGGGATTGTCCAGCAGATAGATCTGCCCCACCGAAAGATAGTTGGCGGCACGCCAGTACGCATTGATTCGTTGTAGTTCCTGTTGTGAAAGGGGATTGCTTTCCAATGTCGCTGAATTCACGTTTATATCAGTCATGACTCTTCCTTTTGGGTTTCAACTATTGACCATCGGGTATTGCAAACACCACCACCAGTAGCAATAAGCTAGCAACCGCGACAAACCCGACACGCCGTACGAAATGCCCACGCCCACGGGACGCTATCAGTGCTACCACACACTGCAACAGGTAGTAGAATGCAAAGGCACGCGAGGCTATGGTGATGATTTCAAAGATAGTGGCCGACCAGACCAGAACAATCGCCGTCGCCGCCACCAACGCGTAACCGAAGCTGGGTGTTAAGCGACGACGACTAAATTCGGATAACAGGCCACCAGATCCGGCCGTATCGGCGACCGCGGCGCTAAACTGGCTCATCACTGCCGCCACAATCAGCATCGCAGGCAGTATGGAGGCCACCATGGCGGAAAGCGCAATGATCGCAGTCTCATCACGCTGATCATGAAAATCACCCAGCAACGGTAACGATAATCCGATAAATAACAGGTAGATCACGCCCGCCAGGATCTGCGCATAACGCATGGTGCGGATGCGTGTCTCGGCATCATATTCTGCACCCAGATAACGCGAGGTCTCGAAGCCCTGAATGATCAATAGAATGCCTGCCAGCAACTGCAATGAATAAACCCAGTCCTCCATTGGCCGATAGCGAATCTCGCTATCCGCTTGCGCCAACCACTCCACATCGAACCCGGCCAGGCCAACCAGCAATGCAGCAATGATCGCCAGTTTGATACTGACCGCTATTTTCTCCAGGCTTTCCAGGCCACCCAGTCCACGCCACAACCCTATCAAGGCGATAAAAACGAGTATCCCCGTGGTGATCATGTTGGCTAAAAACTCACTCTCCATCTCCATGGCACGCAACACAAATGAAGCCAGCAAACGCAGATAAAATGCTACCGAGATAACATAGGCAAGACCCAACACCAGAGCGGAGAAACGTTCGACCACAAGCAGCAAGTTTGATTGCTGATCTCTGCTCACCTGCTCACCACTCAATAGCGGTTCCGCATAACGGATGTTATAGCGAATAACCTCGCCAATCCCGTAGGCGACCAACACAATGCCCGCCATTGCCGGTAATGCCCAGCCGTTGGCCGCATGGGCAAGCAACGGTGCCGCCACCAAAAAACCGCTGCCGATAATCGATGCCAGGGGTGTCACCATTGCTCGCCAATCACGCGACTGCCGAAGTCGCGGATGAAACAGTAGCGCAACGACGACAATGGCAATGGCCAGCAACAGAGCATTTTCAAACATTCGACATCTTCTCTAGCGCTTCTTGCGCCATAACACTCGCTTCATCGACAGCTATCACCCACACTTCAATCCTGCTATTTGCAGTGCTAATGTTTGCTTCCACACCCACCGCGTTTTTATTTCCGTCGTCATCCAGCTCAAGCCCCAGCCATTTCATGCCCTGAAGAATTTTCATCCTCACCTGCGAACTGTTCTCACCGACACCGCCACCGAATACAATGGCATCGACACCACCCAGCACCGCCAGATATGCGCCGATATATTTGCGCACCCGATAGCAATAGAGATCTACCGACAGCTGCGCGTCAGGGTTATCTGAATCCAGCAACACCCGCATATCACTACTTTCGCCTGATAGTCCAAACAGACCGCTCTGTTTATTCAACAGCCGTTCTATCTCTTCCGCGTCCAATCCCACTTCCCGTTGCAAATAGGTAATGACCGTAGGGTCGACATCACCCGAACGGGTCGCCATCATTAAACCTTCCAGCGGTGAAAAACCCATGGAGGTGTCGACAGGTCCGCCTCGATCAATGGCCGTAATGGAACACCCTGAACCCAGCTGCACGGAGATGACCCGGCCGCCGCCCTCTATCTCCGGCCTGAGTGCTCGCCAACGTTGCCACATGGCTCGGTGAGCGATGCCGTGAAAGCCATAGCGACGAATGCCATAATGCCGGCACAGTTCGTGTGGTAGCGCATAAGTGGCCGCGACTTCTGGCAATGATTGGTAAAACGCAGTATCAAATACCGCGACCTGAGGCACCTGTTCATTCAGCAGACGCCGAGCGAGCCGAATCCACATCAGAGCAGCTGGATTATGCAATGGGGCAAGCGGTATCAGCCGTTCGATCTCCGCCTCTACCATGGCGTCGATCAGGCATGGAGAAGTTAGCAGCACGCCACCATGAACCACCCGGTGCACCACCAGTGTAATCTCAGCAACATCGACAGAAGCGATAACATCACCTAACAACGACGGGGCATATTCGGTGATGCCGTCATGGTAAACCTCAGTCAGACGCACGAGACCGTCGCCGGCCTGTTCAAACAGACTCAAGCGTAAAGAGGAACTACCGGCGTTTATGGTCAAAAGTAACACTTAGGCAAATCCTCCCTGGTACTGAAGACAGTGGCATTCAATCCGGTATCCGGTACTTTGTTTCATCAATGTAGTGCTCTGGCTGTGCATTGAAACGGCTCAAACAACGGGCTGAACAGAAGACAAATTTTTTATCGTTATATTCAGTCGTGACCGAAGCCGTCCACTCATCCACCCGCATCCCACAAACAGGATCTGTCACCCATGAATGCTGTTCGGATTTTCGATCCCGCAACGCACCGTCTTCCAACCATAATACGCGGTCGGCGATCTCTTCGACCCTGGGATCGTGCGTCACCATCAATACCGCACAACCTTCATCGCGGGCGATATCATGCAGGATCATCATCACCTCCTGCCCCTTGTGGGAATCGAGATTACCGGTGGGTTCATCGGCAAGGATAATCGGCGGCTGGTTGATCAACGCGCGGGCGATGGCGACGCGCTGTTTTTCGCCACCGGAAAGCGTGTTGGGCAAGGCCTTGCGCCGGGCGATCAATCCTAATCTTCCCAACAATTCATCCAGCCGTCCTCTGGCTCCTTGAGTGCCCTCTATACTGAGTCGTGCCGGGAAGAGAATATTCTCTTCGACGGTCAACGCTTCCAGTAGATTAAAAGACTGAAATACAAAACCGATCTTTCGTGCCCTAAGTGCAGCAAGCGCCCTCTCTTTCATAGCGCTGATATCAGTATCATCAATGATGATTTCACCAGAGGTGGGACTTAATAAGGCCCCTAACATAGACAAAAGTGTTGTTTTACCCGAACCTGATGGACCCATAATGAGCACCATCTCACCGTGCTTAATTTCCAGGCTCACATTCTCCACGGCACGGACTACGGCAGCCCCCTGACCAAAATATTTGTTGAGATTGATCGCCTTTAGAATGACATCTGTTTTCATAAATACCTCATTGATGGAAAACGGTCATGGGATCGAGCCTGGCCACTGTGCGCGCGGCACTGAGAGACGCCAGCATAGCCACCGGCAGGGTAACCATAGCGATGAACGTAAACTGGTGCAGGCGCACGGCCAGATTGATTTGTGGAACGACAGTCGGCAACCATGCCAGGAGGGTGAACGAAATCAGCAACGCAAACAGCAGCCCCAATACGGTGACCACGACACTCTGACTCAATGCGGCCAGATAGATCTGGCCATTACCGAAGCCAAGCGCCTTGGCAATCGCCAGTTCCTGCTTTTTTCTCGCAATTAACGAATAAGCAGTGAAGGCGACGATCAGGGTCGCCAGTAGTGTGCCAATTATCGTCATCATGCGCACGATCTCGGCCCCCATCTGCACCGCCAATTGTCGGTCACTGGCGATGAATGCTTCGCTGGTGAGCGCATTAACCTTATCGATCTCTTGTTTGATGCGCTCAGCCAATGCCTTCGCATTCACACCCGGCTCGGCATAAACCATGATATAGCTATATTGGTCACTGCCTTCCAGCAGATCACCCAGGTCTTCCCTTGAGACGAAAACCACCGAACTCGACATGGAAAAAGTCTCCTTCGACAAGCCCACGACCATTAAAGGTCTATCGATCAGCGTAATCTCATCACCGATTTGCACACCGGTGAGTTGTGACACTACTTCCGGGATCACTGTCTCACCGGGGCCGGGCATGGCTTTACCTTGCGCCAAGTCCCAGGGGCCTGCGCGACGGTATTCAGGTGAGATACCTATGACATAGGAGAACCAATTCTTGCCGCCGACCTTTACCGGTCCGTTGAAGTAGAGAATAGCCGACACCTCACGCACGTCAGGCAGTTGGGCAATCTTGTCCACCTTCCAGTCCCACACCATAGAGCTGGTCATGTGCATATTAGCGACGCCCTTCTGCATCACCCAGACATCGGCCTCCATCTCTTCCAGGTAGACGACCATTTGCTCGGACTCGCCCTCGAACACCGCGCTGAAAAAGATCACCAGGATAAATGAGACCGCCACGGCCAGGGCGCTGACCATGAGTCGGGCTGGTTCGGCAAAGAGGGTTTTCAGGCTCCAATAAAGCATCTCAACTCCTGAATGCCAGCGCCGGGTCAAGCCTGGCAATCAGGCGATATGGCAGATAGGCACCGATCACCCCCAATACCAGCGCTGCTATAAAGGTGCGCAGCAACGGCACTGTTTCTGTCACCGGCACCAGATAAAGCGGCACCCTGGTCTCTATCATCCAGCTCCCCAGTTGCGCCAGCACCAGTGCCAGCGGAAACGCCAACAGAACCATGATCAGCGATTCCAACACCATCTCTCTAACCAGTACATGGTTGGGAAACCCCAAAGCCTTCATTACCCCGAAATTACGTAACCGTGCGTGTACCGCCGCAAACATGATCATGCCCACCACCAGCAAGGCGATGACATAACCCGCCCCGATCAATACCCCCATAACAGGCCCGAACAACGTGCGTCCGAGTGCCATGTCATTACCTGCCAACTGCTCCGGAGTAAAGACATCCCCATCGGGCTCCACCGCTTCTATTGCTGCGGCAACGGCGTCTTTATCGGCACCAGGCTGCAATTCAAGCAACAGGTAACTCAATAGTGGCAGATTACTGATGTCCCCCACCAGATCGGAATCAAAAAAGAAGTCGATCATGTCGTCGTAATTAATAAAGGCAAAAGCGGTAAACAGCGCCGAGGCCTGTTCCGCAATGCCTGAAATACGGAACTCAAAATCGGCCACGATGAAGGGATCGCCTACCTCAAGATCGTATAACACAGCGAGGGACTCATCGATCACAATCTCTCTGGGGGCTTTTGCGCTCCTGCCCTCCTTGATCTTCGACGGACCGCCACCGATATCGTAGACCACAAAAAAGATCGGGCTCTTGCGATAACCCTGTTTTTCATAGATCACCGGTACCATGGTGATGGGGTGCGCCTCTACCACGCCCTCGATCGCTTCAATTCTTTCGCGACTCAGTTGTGGCAACAGTGAACGACTGGCGACAAAATTAGAGACACCGCTTTGGGCCACGATCAGATCGGCACCGCGGTTAAGCGCCACATTTTTGAGCTGCATCAGCAGACCGGACTGGAAACCTTCCAACAATAAAATGACCGCCAGGGCGCTGGCAATCGCAACGCAGGTCAAGGACGTGCGGAAGGGTTCATAAACTAATTGGCGGTAGATTAAATTGAACATCGTTACCCATCTCCCCCACGCACCGGGGCAGCAACGCTACGCAGCACCATCAGTCCGACGGTTGCCGAAATCAGTGAACCGATGATGATGGCAAAAGCGGTGACCAAAGCAACGAGTGTCAACACGCCAGCAAGACGTTCCCGTGAGCAGGCGCGATGCACCACAGACTGAATTACCACCCCTGGTCGGCCTCGTAGTCGGAACGGGGCAACGCCTTTGCCATGCGTACCAATTGCTGCACATCTCCCTTCAGGCCATCAACATACGGATCCAACAGCTTGATGGTCTGTTGTTGCGCATCCGATATCACCTTGACCCCGCCCTGGCTGAGCGGCCAGTCAAGCTCTGGCAGATCGGGCTCTATCACGACAACGGGGGCACCACAACCACAGCGGCAATGGTGGACAGCAAGCACTCGATCACTTAGATACCAGGGCCGCTTGCGGTACAGCAGCAGGTAGAGAATTTCTACCAGCGACCACGGTTGCCGCAGTGCGTGCGCCAAGCCCTCCGGGCCTTCTCGGTGGGCCGACACGTGATGAACGATCAGTGCGTCCAGCTGGTGTCGACAACAGATCGCCTCGGTAGAGGCCAGTTCGATGGTCGCGCCATCACTATAAAGTTCTCCGTCGATCTCTACCGGCCGGTACAACACTGGCATGGCGGCGCTGGCCATGATGCGCGGCGCCAGCTCACCGCTTGAAAATAAAGTTTTTCCTCCTTGCGTCAGATTCGTCGCGAGACTGTAAAAAGGAATCGGGCATGTCTCGAATGTCTGCACAGCGAGGTTATTGCGGATAAATTCAATCGCCCTGTTACTGTCCGAAAAACCGCTGTAGCCTCGCCCCTTGCGCACCACCATCTGCCAGAAAAAACGCGGCCAGGCATCGGGCGTCCAGTACTCTCGAGTATGGACATTTGCAATCGTTTCCGCCCACTCCTGTATGTCGGTACCGCTGGCATAGACCCCGCCCACCAGCGCACCCGCACTGCATCCGGCAACTGCTGCGACTTCGGTCCCCAACTGTTCCAATGCCAGCAGAAAGCCGGTATGAGCGAACACCCCGCGTCCGCCACCCGAACTCAACACAACGCCAACCCTCATCGCGCTACCCATGGATTAACCTGCCGCTGAAAATTCATGACAAAAGCACGAGGGGTTTTTGTAATGCTCGGTGGTATAGGCATCTGCCAATCTCGCTATCAGTTGCTGCGGATCAGCATCGTATATCACCTGTGCGCCGGTTGCTTTATCACCAAAACTGGCAACGATATCGGGGATTTTTGCGGTGATGCCGCCACTCCCTTCCAGTACACCTATCAGCTTGCCCTCATCATAGGCAATCGCGAATTCACCCAGCGTCCCGGAGCGACCACCGAGAATGATCACCATATCGCTGGAACGGATATTGGTTACCTCCCGTCCCATCAGACCACTACCGGTATAGATCAGCACATCGAAACAGTCAGAAGGCGAGTGATATTTATGTACATGTTCATCCAGACTCAAGGCCGGGGAGATGCCCACAGAGAGGCCCGCGCTGTTGGTCGCACCGCGGGCGCATTCATAGGGTAATCCAGGACAAGCGCCGGTAATCAGTACAAACCCCCGCTTGGCGATTGCCTGTCCCAATGCATAGGCCATTTCTTTTGCATGTGGTAACTGATCATTATCCGCCGAACCCATCACACCCACCGTAAGACGCATCCCCGGTGCCTTGTCGAGAAACGTCTCCGGCCGCTGCAGAAATTTCTCTTTACATTGCGCTGAACAGAAATAGTAACTGCGGCCTTCATATTCAGCCACGGCTTTCGCGTCGCGAGGATCAAGTGCCATTAGGCAGACGGGATCATGAACCATGTACCATTCTCCTTTTTATAATTTATAAACGGTAGACTCATTGCAAGCACTACAACCATCGCCTGACACTCCAGCCTAATAACTCGGCCAATCGCGGTACCCAGCGACGTTGTCGCCAACGTGTGGCGCACACCGCTGAAGACTCTTCCAGGTCAGATTCAAATTGAATTTGCAGGCGCTTGCATAGATCAGGATCGCGACTCACCAGATTCAATTCGTAATTCTGAAACAGGCTGCGGTAATCGAGGTTGGCAGTGCCCAACGTGGCCCACTGTCCATCCACAATGGCGATTTTGGCATGCAGCATCCGGGGGAGATATTCGAAGATTTTAACCCCGGCATCCAACAGGCGAGCGTAAACCGCGTTAGCCGCCCAACGCGCCAGGCGCACATCACTCGTGCGTGGCACTAACAGTCGCACCTCAACACCTCGTTTGACTGCTGTGAGTAGCGCCTTTTGCGTACGATGATCCGGTACAAAATAGGGCGTCGTCAGACAGACCTGCGCGTTGGCACCGCCCAGAAAGTCATCATAGATGCAGGCAAGCCGCCGGCGACAGGCGCGGCTCTGGTTGGGCACTAGCACGCTGCCTGCCGACGCATCCTCTTTTGGCAATCGGTGTCGATCTCCATGCCAGAAAGCATCAAATAACTCAGCGGCCTGTTGCGCCAACCTGCCTTGAAAAGAGGTATGGGTATCACGCCAGCGCGCCGCACCAAAATAACGCTGCGAACTCTGGCGGTGAATATTAAATCCACCCAGAAAAGCCTCCTGACCATCAATCACCAGCAGTTTGCGATGATCTCGCCGGTTGTACTGCAGCGGTTCACGCCAGTGCCAGCGATGGAAGTGACGCACGGCCACCCCAGCTTGTTTAAGCCCTCGCCCTAGTGAGCGGTAAAACTGAAACAGCGATCCAAATGCATCGACCAGCAGACGAACCTGCACACCTGCCCTGGCCCTTTCAGACAGGGCTTGAGCAAAACGACGCCCCACTTCATCATCGGCAAAGATATAGGTCTCCATCCACACCTCGTGTCTGGCATTGGCAATCGCGGCCAACATAGACTCAAACAACTGGTCGCCTTCAGTAAAGAGATGAATGACATCACTACCCACTGCCGGTTCCGGACTACATGCACAACGCTCTATCATTTCATCCTCAGCCAACATACGAAACGGCACTCCACCAGATAAAAAAACGTCTCGTCGCTTTTGATCCCATAGCGTTCGCCGACGGGACAGTGCCATCACAGCAAGGCATGCAGGTAAAGTCCATCGTCAACCCTAACGCTTTCAACACTGTCAAAATATCCTCTTTATAAAGGCTAAATCAAGGGATTATCGGCGGCATGGGACAACCGAGGATATCTGAAAAGGCGCGCAATAATTCGATTTCAACAGGCGATATTTTCTGGTCACGCAGCACGCTGGCGGCACAGGCCTTCAGCAGTTGTGGCTTGGCCAGGGGCTTCAGCATTTCCAGTTTTTGCAGGGCAAGATCCAGATCTGAAAGACTGATTTTATCTTTTGGCATTAATTGAAGCCCGCTGATTTCCAGCGTTTTTGTTGCCGCACTAAAGGCTGCATCAATTTCATTTTGATCCTGCTGACCGGCATGAGCCATTACTGAGAGGACCAGTTCAATTTCCTGCTTGAGCTGCCCCGCATGGGAGTAACGCGTTTTCGTGTGCGCCAGTTTGAAGAACTGCCCATCCAGATGGTTAAACAGAATTTTCTGTAACGACCATTCCAGCAGGTCGACTCTGGAATCCATTTCAATTAATGCGACCAGATTTTCCCTGAAAGCCTGGTACTGATCAAGTGATAACTGTTTTAGTGCCGGTATGGCGATATCCATCAGTGGCAACCGATATTTGATATCCAGTCCATCCATCTCCGGTAGTAGTTTGTGCGTTAACACGAAGACATCCGGGTCTGCATACACCTGCAAATGCGCCAATTGCCTACCACGAACCGCCTGCCCCGGATCAAGCACCAGGGAATAAATAACGGCGCGGGCGCCATAGGGTTCACGGGCAGCCTCTTTGATGACTAAAGGCAACTCTGCTATCAGCGAACGGGCGTAATTGATTGTTTCCAGATTCGGGTTACCGATTTGGTCAATTGCAATCGCGACATCAGCCATTGCGGTGCCAATAGCAACGGTGGTGACCTTGTTGGCAAGTTGTTCGCGTCTCATGGCTTCTTTTTTGTCGACCGCCTCCTCCTCCCGAAGTAAGTCGGTTTTATCGGAAGCATCAAACTTGCCGTCCCAATGAGGATCGATGCGCAGGATGCGCTTGGTCAGCGGCGGATGCGTGGCGGCCAAGGCTTGCATAAACCCCGAAACGCCCTGGGCAAAAAAAGCATGACTGACTTCGGCTGCACTGGGGTTTTCCACTTTTGAACCAAACTCGAGCCCGCCGATGCGCTTCAACGCGCCTGCAATCCCGTCCGGGTTGCGGGTAAACTGAACCGCCGAGGCGTCCGCCAGGTATTCCCGTTGCCGGCTCACCGCGGCCTTGATCAGGCCACCGAAAAAGGTACCGACAAAACCGATAACCATCAGTCCGATCGCCAGCGCCAGTATTCCGCCCGCGCCTTTACCGCTGCTGCGCCCGCGCCGCGAAAACGAAGCGGAATACAACAGATAGTAACCAATAATGCCAAGAATCAGGATGCCGTTCAGCACGCCGATCAAACGGATGTTGAGCCGCATATCGCCATTAAAAATATGGCTGAACTCATGGGCAATGACACCCTGCAATTGATCACGGCTTAGATGATCGATCGTCCCCTGAGTCACCCCGATGACGGCATCGCGTGGCGAGAAACCGGCCGCAAAGGCATTAATACCCGGTTCATTCGCGAGCAGATAAACTGGAGGCGCTGGCGTGCCGGAGGCGATGGCCATCTCCTCCACCACGTTCAACAGTTTGCGTTGTTTCAGGTCGTTCGTATTTTGCGGGATCAATTGCCCACCCAGCGATTCAGCAACTACCTTGCCACCCGCCGACAGGGCCATGATCTTGTAGAGACTGCCTACAAACACCACGACACCAACACCTGCGCTGACCGCGGCGAATGTCTGCCAGTCCATTTGCTGGAGCAATATCTCGACGCCTTGTATTTGGTCACTATTGATATAACCGAACACCACCATGACCAAAAGGTTGACCATGATAATCAAGGTGATCACCGCCAGGCTAAACAGCAAGACAAGCTGGAAGGTATGTCTACGCACACGGTCTTGTGATTCAAAAAAATTCATATCAAACCTTTGATAAAATCACAGCGACTAGAATGAGACTTTTGGTGCCGCCTGTATGGCCGCACTGTCTTCAAATTCTAACAAGGTCGCATCCTGCGCGTGACCAAACCGTTCCGCAAAGAAGACCGGGGGGAACGTCTGCTTATAGGTGTTATAGGCCATCACCATGTCGTTAAAGGCCTGCCGGGAGAAAGAGACCTTATTCTCGGTGGAGATGAGTTCTTCGCTTAACTGCATCATGTTCTGATTGGCCTTGAGATCCGGATAGGCCTCCATCACCATATTGAAATTCATCAGAGCGCCGGCCAGTTTGCCTTCGGCGCCACTCAGACCCTTTATCGCCTCGGCGTTACCCGGATCGGCCGCCGCCGTTGACAACATAGTATTTGCCGCATTACGCGCCTCAACCACGGCCTCTAGGGTTTCACGTTCGTGCTTGATATAACCCTTCGCGGTCTCGATAAGATTGGGTATCAGATCGTAACGCCGTTTTAACTGCACCTCAATCTGGGCAAAGGCGTTTTGATAACGATTCTTCAGCGTCACCAGTTTATTAAATATCCCGATCACATAAAAAATGATCAGCACAGCAACAACCAGAATGACTATTAATGTGGTATCCATATTTCTCTCCTTATTTACAAGCTATTGAATCAGGCAAAGTAACGTATCATCAGGGTGGGTAGAGATGAATCATTCATGAGCACAACACTCCCCACGACACCAGATACAGTGGCAGTCGATATGATTGCAGGTGATATCTTTGCGCTGGCTCTCGTAGCGACGCCTGGCCCACGGACTCAGTAGACGTTTGGGCCAGGAGGATTGATACTGCTGACGTAGCGACTCGCGTAGATTCGATCTGGTGACAAGCTGTCGCAATAACCAGCCATAGCCATATTTCCCCGTCAGACTAAACAGTGCCCGATTGACAACCGAGGTCTCCATCTGTGGTTTCAGGTCACGCTGCCAGAGCGTGTCATAATTCTCACCATTCAACAGGCTCTGCGCGGCCAGTACACCGGACGAGATCGCCAGCCGCATACCGAAACCCCACAATGTATCCTGAAAACCGGCCTGCTCCCCCACCAGCGGATGGGGGCCACTGTAAGCGCTATGCGGGATCCGAAAGTTTCCGCTGCCGCCGTGCGGCTGGGGGTTTCTCATCTCCAGTCCGACCAGTCGTTGAAACGCCTCCAGCGTGCGCTTCAGGTAAAGCTTTTCCTGTTTGAAACCGGAAAACATGCAGCTTTTGACCGTGCCCTTGCCGTTCATCACCAGCAGATAGGCATAGCCCTGCGGGGCCAGTGCATCATCACAGATGGCCCAGTAACCATCCGCCATATCGGTCTCGAAGTGGTAGCCGACAGCAATGGCATCGGCGGCGCGCGGCCCGGCAGCGAGAATACCGTCCCCCGCCATGTGGCGCAGACGGCTATTGAAACGCACCTCCACACCGAGCGCCTGGGCCTGCCTGAGCAGGGCGCTATCCACTGTGCCGGGGCCGGGACCGCGCTCCACCAGATAAAACAGTGTCTCGTCGCTTTTGATCTCATGGCGTTTGCCAGCGGGATCGAAGACAGTGCCATTGCGGCACGGCATTGCGGTAAAGTCCGTTGTCAGCCCCAGCGCTGCCAGCACCGTTAACGCATCATCCTCGGTGGTCCAGTTTTCCAGCCCCTGAAAATCACCACCAAAACGGTGCCCCACCTCTTTTTGCATTTCGTGTACCACCACCCGGCGTCCTGCATGGGCCAGTGTGATCGCCGCCGCCAACCCGGCCGGCCCGGCACCGGCGATCTCGACAGCAGCCTCTGTATGAACATTATTATTATTTTCCATTATCGATTTTCCTCAAGGTCAGTGCCGGTGTTTATCGTCATCATCACCCGACTTGCCATGTCCACCATGCATGAAAGCCATCATGGCGATGCAGCACACCACCAACAAAAGTATTAACCAGTTTGCCGCTAACCATTCCATATCAATTCTCCTCTCATTACTCAGCCACAGGTTTCATATCGATATGCCCACAGGGGCACTCCTGAGCACAAATACCGCACCCTTTGCAGTAGTCGTAATCAATCTCGTATCCGCTCTCTTTTTTAATCACCGCCGCATCAGGGCAGAAGTGCCAGCAGTTGTCACACTCAAAACAGACGCCGCAACTCAGACAGCGCCCCGCTTCATGCTCGGCGTCGCCATCCACCAGGCCCTTGTTGACTTCGTCGAAACCGGTAAGGCGTTGTTGATTGATCTCCCCTTCACGACGGGGCTGTTTGGGGTAATAGTGCAGCTGCATCTGTTTGAAGATGATCTGCGCCTTTTTATGTGTATCAGAGACGAACGATTCGTCTTTCAAAGTGGCGATGATCGACATCGCCGCCTGGTAGCCACTGCCCACGGCAGACGCCGCCAGCCTGGGCTTACCCGCCGCATCACCGCCGATCCAGACGCCACTCTTTTCACCGGCTTGACTCAAGTCTTCCAGACCGTACCAATCCGCCTCCTGACCGATGGCGAACACGGCCAGGCCAGCGGGCACAAGCTCCTCGGTCCCTTCAAATAACAGTGGATTAAAATGGCCGTGGCGATCGTGCACCTGATCGACACGGGCGACCTCTATGCCAGAGAGGTGCTCCCCGCTGCGAACCAGACGACGAACCCCGGCGCGATAGCGAAAATTCACCCCTTCGGTTTCGGCCTCAACCACCTCCCGTAGCGATGCGGGCATCTCTGTGCCCTGTTGATGATGATGGCTGCCGTGGGGATCCTGTGGGCACACCACCGTCACTTCCGCGCCCAGCCGGCGTGCGCAACGCGCGGCGTCGATGGCGGTGTTGCCGCCACCGATGACCGCGACGTGTTTGGGCAAACTTAAAGATTCTCCGGCGTTGATGCGGCGCAGGAAATCAACACCGCTCATCACGCTGTGGCTGCCGTAACCGTCATCGGGATAAGTGCGCGGCTGCAAGGCACCAACGGCAAGAAAGACAGCATCGAAGTCCTCGCGCAGGCTGTCCGCGCTAATCTCAATACCGATGCGGGTGTTGAGTTTGAGTTGCACGCCTAAAGCGAGGATGGCGTCGATCTCGCCCTGCAATACTGACTTGGGCAGACGATAATCGGGGATACCACTGGATAAAGTGCCGCCGGGCGTCGACTGGGCATCGAAAATCGTCACCGGGTAGCCGCGCCGTGCCAGTTGAAAGGCACAGGAAAGACCCGCCGGACCCGCACCCACCACCGCGATTCGTTGCGACTGTGATATTTCAGTGAGCAATTTATGCTGCCATCCCTCAGCAATGGCGAGGTCACCGAGATAACGCTCCATGCCGTGAATATTGACCGCACTATCGAGGTGTTTGCGGTTACAACCCGATTCACAGGGGTGGTAACAGATACGGCCCATCGTCGCCGGAAACGGATTGCGCTCTGTCAGCGTACGCCACGCCGCCTGCCACTGCTGGTCACTGGCCAGTGCCAGCCACGCCTGGATATCTTCGGCGGCAGGACAGGTCTGGCTGCATGGCGGCCACTTATCTCGGTAGAGCGGTTGTTCACTGCGCCAGTCGCCGCTTTGATAGGCGGTGCTGCTACCCGGTGCCACAGCAAGTTTGGCGCTAGCGCTCATCATCCATCTCCTGTGGTGCTGAGACGTAACCACCACGGCCGTGGCGTTGCACCTGAGCTACGCTCTCCGTATCCCATTCAGTATCGGCCGACAATAGACCGTAACGGCGGATGCGCGCATCGGCCAGCGCTTGCAGGTGCCGAAGCTCCACCGCACCCTCCTTGCTGCCAAACAGATGTTTGAAACGCCCCTGCGGGCGCAGATATTCTTCCACCGGCCGTTGCGCCGCCAGACGCATCACCCCGGTGAGTTCGCCGTGCTCCAGTTCAACCAGCGGGAACAGGCCGGTCTCCACCGCCAGCCGTGAGACCGTCACCGACAAGGCACTGTCGTGCTCCCAGCCCAGTGGGCAGGGCGACAATATGTGTAAAAAACGCGGCCCTTTAATCGTCATCGCCTTCTCTACCTTGGCCTTGAGATCGGGAAAATAGGCCACCGTGGCGGTGGCCGCATAGGGTAGATGGTGCGCGGCAATGATGGAGATCACATCCTTTTTCAGATGATGCTTGCCCTGACTGAGACGCCCCGGCGGCGAGGTGGTGGTGCGCACCGCATGAGGGGTGGAACTGGAGCGCTGCACGCCGGTGTTCATGTAGGCCTCATTGTCGTAACAGACAAACAGCACGTCGTGGCCGCGTTCGATCATGCCGGAGAGACATTGCAAACCGATATCGAAGGTACCGCCATCACCCGCCTGGACCACCACAGGTGTCTCTTTACCCTTTGCACGCAGCGCGGCCTCAACCCCGGAGGCCACCGCTGCTGCATTGGCAAACACGGAGTGAATCCACGGTGCCTGCCACGCGGATTGCTGGTTATGGGTAGTGAAGACCTGCAGACAGCCGGTGGCATTGACGTAGATGGCATCCGGGCCAATCAGATCGGTCACCATGCGCGCCGCCATCGCCTCGCCGCAACCGGAACAGGCGCGATGACCGGAAGTAAGCACGTTATGACGAAAGGGATCGCGTTTATCCATGGGACGCTTCTCCGCTGTTAATGTTATCAGGGGCAATGTGGTCAGGCGCAAATCGGCAAGTGGCCTCGTGCTCATCTGGCTTCGCGCCTCGAATAATTGCTTCGATCACCTCCGGGGTCAGGTCACGACCACCTAGACCGCCAATCACACTATCCACGGTCGTGGTGATCCCCGCCTGTTGCAGCGCGGCTCGCAGTTCAATGGCGACGATACCGCCCGCCCCGGCGCTGAAGGCCTTTTCTAAAACGATGATGCGCTGTGCAGCCCTCAATTGCTCAATCAACGCTTGCGCAGGAAAGGGGCGAAAACAGCGTAAACGTAATGCCCCCACCGCTTGCCCCTGATCGCGCAACCTGTCCACCACATCACGTACCGCGCCCATCAGCGACCCCAGCCCCAACAGCACCGTATCCGCCCCCGCCAGGCGATAATCCTGCACCAGGCCGCCGTAGGTGCGGCCAAACTGTTCGCCAAAATCGGCGTCAAAGGCCTCGATCACCGTCTGCGCGTTCTCCATCGTGTGGTGCTGGGCCACACGAAATTCCTGATAGTTGTCCGCTTCACTGCCGCCGCCGAGGGTCATCGGCTGGGTGGGATCTAAGGTTCGGGCGAAACGAAAGGCGGGCAGGTAGCCATCCACCATTGCCTGCGACGGCAAGTCCACCGGCTCAAAGGTGTGCGTGAGGAAAAAACCGTCCATGCAAACCATCACCGGCAGCTCGCATACCTCGGCGATGCGATAGGCCTGAATCAGACTGTCCGCCGCCTCCTGGTTGCTCTCCACATATATTTGAATCCAGCCAGCATCGCGCAGCGCCATGCTGTCCTGATGATCGCTGAAGATATTGATCGGCGCGCCCACCGCACGGTTAGCGCAGACCATCACCACCGGCAGGCGCATGCCGGCGATGTTATAGAGCACCTCGGTCATCAACAGCAGCCCTTGCGATGCGGTCGCAGTAAAGGCCCGCGCCCCAGCGGCAACCGCGCCCAACACGATTGAGGCAGCGCCGAACTCGCTCTCGGCGTTAATAAACTCCGCCGCCAGTTCGCCGTCCGCCACATGCTGTGCCAGCCGTTCAATGATGTGGGTCTGGGGTGTGATAGGGTAGGCAGCGACCACCTGCGGCCGGCACAGGCGCACCGCTTCGGCCACCGCCTGCGAACCTTCCAGCAATTTCTTCATGAGGCCACCTCCTCTTCTTGCGCGACAAATTGATACCCTTCTCGCAAGGCTGCGATATTGGCCTTCACCATCTCTTCGCCTTTTCGCTCCAGATGGCTCGTCACCGCCTGCTCCAGTGCAGACAAACTCACCCATCCCGTCGCTGATGCCAGTGCGCCCAGCAACACGGTATTTGGCAAGGGACGCCCCAGATGGCGCTCACCGATGAGACTAGCGGGCAGGCAGAGCCAACGAAAACCGTCGCCTTCTTCGCTAAAGCCGTCCGGCGGCTGTTCGCTGTTCAACACAATCAGCCCCCCGCTTTTCAAACCTCGCAACAGCGGTTCGGAACGCAACAGGCTCGCATCCTGGATCACCACGGCATCCGGGGTATAGACCTGGTTGTGGGCACGAATAGCAGTGTTGCTGATGCGCACATAGGCCTCTAGTGGCGCGCCGCGTCGTTCGGAACCAAACCTGGGAAAGGCCTGCGCCTCGAAACCGTCGTCAAAGGCGGCCAACGCCAGCAATGCCGCTGCCGAAACCGCCCCCTGGCCACCGCGGCCGTGGAAACGGATGTCGAGCAATGTCGCTTCGTTTTTACTTTCCATGTTCATGCGCTTGCGCCACCTCCTGGCTTACTGGTTGACGCAAATAGAACCGCTCACCGACAAAGACAATCACCACCCCAACCAGCGCCGCATAAATTACTGTCATGTCGGTGGCGGCTTTCACCACTAAAAAGGTACCAAGCACCACCACATCAAAAGCAATGGCCGCAATCAAAATCGCAGCGTTAGCGTTAATCTCTTTTCGCAGGTGGCGATAAACGCCCCAGTGCACGGCAATATCCATCAGCAGATAGAAAATCGCCCCGAGGGATGCGATGCGACTCAAGTCAAAAAACAGGGTGAGGAAAATCGCAATCACAATGGTGTAAACCAGGGTGTGATTCTGAATGGTACCAGGCATCCCAAAATGGCGGTGTGGCACCAGTTTCATATCGGTCAACATCGCCAGCATGCGGGACACCGCAAAGATGCTGGCAATAACGCCCGAAGCGGTTGCAACAATCGCTAATGCAACCGTGAACCAGAGACCGTAGTCACCCAGCGCAGGACGCGCCGCCTCTGCCAGTGCAAAATCTTTTGCGGCGATAATTTCCGGCAAGCTCAGATTACCGGCAACCGCCAGTGCCACCAGAAAATAGACCACCACGCAGATCGCAATTGAAATAATAATCGCGCGCCCAACATTGCGATGCGGGTCTACAATTTCTGAGCCACTATTGGTGATCGTGGTAAACCCTTTATAAGCGAGAATCGCCAGTGCCATGGCGGCGATGAAACCGGTAACGGTCGCATCTGTCTCACTCGTCGCAGGACTACTTTCAAACGAAAAATCTGCGACCCATAGACCACCCACCGCAAACACCACAATGCCACCAATTTTGATAAAGGCCATCACCAGTGAAAAAAAGCCAATCGCGCGGTTGCCAGAAACATTGAGCAGAAAGGCAAAGACAAGCAACCCCACTGCCAGCGCCAACACTATCCAGCTACCGGGGTCAATATCAAACAGCTGTATGCTGTAAGTGCCGAACGTCTTGGCTACCAGGCTCTGGTTGATGACCATGGAAAAATACATCAGCAATGCACCCGCCGCCGTCATCACCCCTTTGCCGTAGGCTTTTTGCAGAAACATCGCAATGCCACCCGCCGAAGGGTAGGCGTTAGATAATTTCACATAAGAGTAGGCGCTAAACGCAGTGACCACCGCTGCGGCAAGAAAGGCGAGCGGAAAGAGTGAGCCCGCAAGTTCTGCAATCTGCCCGGTCAACGCCAGTATGCCTGCACCGATCATCACCCCGGTGCCCATCGATACAGCACCCACCAGGGTCAGACTGTTTTTCTTATACTCCGGGTTTTTATTATGCTGAGAATGATCTTCCATATCCGAATCCCTTTAGGTAGATGGCAATACCAATAATTAATGACATTCAAGTCGCGGCTGAATCAGCAGGCGCTTGTTATTTCTTTTCGTCACAACTGAGCGCTTCCACTCGACAGCGCAGAAACCAGATCTGATAGAGGGAGATCGTTATCTCTAGCGCCCACGCCAAACCCAGCAAACCACCAGCGATCACCACGGTATAGGCGTAAACCGGATCCCACCTGGTCAAAAACCAGGCTGCAATGTCGATAAAAATGGCGGCAAACGGCAACAGCGTTAGCGTATGTTGAAACCAGGTAGGTAACAGGGCAAAGCGAAACACCATGCCGATAGCCAGCGCGACCAGTGCGATGCCAAACAGATGAATATGCGACACCTTCATCAGACTGTGCAGTGAGACACCGGTATCCACGTTGGCCACCTGCTTTACGCCATCGTAACTGGACAGATCTGGAATATCTAACCCGGACGAAACGCTGTGACAAACCACGCAACGCTCGTCGAGCATGGGTTTTATGACGCGCTCAAAATCTGCTTCTGGAGCACCTGATTTCAACCACTCAACGACATGATTACGGTGCTCGATCTCGATATAGTCAGCCATGGGACCTCGTATAGCAGACTCCAGTCGTGTGCCACTGCGGTTGCCGTAGTAGTTCTCCGCAACATCCTCCACCGATAGACCGGCCTGGCCATCGATTCCGTTGTAACTGGTATAGAGATAGGCCAGCGCCATCAGGTAGGCGACCCCCGCCAGCAACAGAAATGAGGTATACAACAGCTTCTCATTGAGGGTGCAATCATAAAAATGGCGCGGTCGGATGACCGGGCATGTTTCTGTTTGATCTTTTGCGTTCATTACCACTGCTCCAGTCCTTGCCCACCGCTGCCCTGTTTAACTTAAAGACGCAAACCAGGTAGAAACCGTCAAAACAGCGAAACGCTTCTATCTGCAAACGCCTGGTCGAGAAAGTGGCGTTGGGTCTTCTGACAGACACAATTTTTATCCACCAGTGCACCTCACATATCCTCTTGTAAATGTATAGCGAACTTCGATAAGTAGGTGGCGTGGTGCTCTATCTCGGCCACTGCTATACAGTTTGTATGTTTCAGCATCAGTACGCCCTTTATCGGTTATCCAGCAGATAATCGACGAGCGACTCGATCTCCACACCAGTCAGTTTTCCTTCAAAACTGGGCATCGAATTTCTGCCGATTGTGATGGTCTTACGCAGAATTCCCGCCTCACGGCTCATAGTGTTGACGGCTGGCCCCAGCTTCTTTTTATCCATGGCGTGACATAGCGAACACTTTTGTTTGAAAAGCTGTTGCGCATCCGGTGCCTCAGTGGCAAGCACGGATAGTGCTGGACCAAAAAGCAGTGAGATGAGCAGCAGCGCTTGATGATTCTTTTTTATTGCCATTTGATTAACTCCTTATCTATTTATATTTACAAAAATATAGCTTCAGCTACAGAACAACAGCCATTGATGTATCGATCAGCTTGGATCAGCACCACGGCGTTATCCATCGCAACGCTTTCTCTTTTTTCCCCGAAGCGTCACGAAGTTATAGATGGGCACCCAGATCAGGGCGAAGTACCAGCCGTAGCCGTAGGCCTCGACCAATCCCAGGAAAAAACTTTTCCAGCTAAGCCACTCAAATCCAGGTAACAGTTTCTGCCAGTTCTCGTACATCGCATGATCAGGCAGGACCAGATCAAAAGCGACGCACAGCACAAAGCTAATCGCCAGGGTCAGACTGGTGGCGTGACCGACACCCAACAAAGAAATGCCCTGTCTGTGGTGGCTACCTGTCATTGTGCTTCCCCTTGTTCTTTATTGAGATAACGTTCAGGATCGGCATCGAACTTGTCGAGACAACTTTTTGAGCAAAAGCGGTAGAGTGAGTCCTGATACATCTTGCCGTAGCCTTGCTCCACCTTCACCTCCATATCACACACAGGATCGATATGTTTCGTTTCCTTGTTGTCGTCATGCGCGTGGCTACTACCATGACCATGCATCATGTGGGCGCCGCAGCCGTAGCGCATCAAGACGTAGAACAGCACTGCAAAGAGTAAAAACGAACCTAAACCTTCCATATGTCACCTCCAGTAGTGGATGCGAGTTGAGCAAGCCCGGACAGCGACTGGTTATCGCACTTCATCATCCGGCACCTCTACCGTTAAAAATGCCTTCCATTGTTTGAACGGCGGGAAAAATGCCGGTGTTTTGCGTACATAGTCGTTGTATTCCTCACCAAACTCCGCCTCGGCGCGCCGCTCTTCGACACTGGCCAGGTGCACATAGGCGTAAAGGAGAATGGGTGCCATCAGCACTGTCAGCAATGTGGGCCACTGCACCAGAAATCCAATAATCACCAGAAACAGCCCCGTATACTGGGGATGACGGGCGTAGGCATAGATGCCGTCGGAGACCAGACCACCGCGGGCTGCATGGATCTGTGTCCAGCCTTTGGAAAGCAACAGGTAACCCATGATCATCAACAACAGACTCAAGCCCATGACGATCGCCCAGGCCAGATCGGAGCCACCAAACACCACTACCCAAAGGTGACCGAACTTATGACTAAAGGGCTGCAGCACCGGGTAGGCATCACCCAACCAGCCGCTGAGCAAATAGATGGTTAACGGAAAACCGTACATCTCGGCGAACAGCGCCGCCAGAAAAGCGGTCACTACCCCCATGCTGCGCCACTCCTCACCGCCCCTCGGTTTGAGAAAACTTAGAATAAAAAATAGGAAAATGCCGACGTTAAAGGCCGCCACTATCCACATGCCATAGGCATACCCAAGATCATCATGCATTTACTGCGTCTCCTTATATATTAAAAAGTTAAATCCTTATTCCAGAGTGCCTTCGGTGGAAAAGGGCCTGACCATCTCCTCGCCGTGAGTAGGTAAAACAAATAAGATGCCTATGCCATTGTCACCAGTGTGTGCCACCCACCCTCGTAAACAGCAATCATTAGATAGCTCTATGTCAAACATCCCACCTTTTCTGATACCCTGTGAAACCACCTCGATATACATACCTTCGCTACTGAGGTTTCGGGCCTTACCCTGCCGGATCAGCCCCCTTCGATTACGAATGACAACATCCAGTAACACTTTCTTTCGTTCATTACAGCGATGTTCCATGGCAAACGTCTCCTAACTTTCTCAGATAGATGAACCATTTCATACGTGACTAAGCCTCATTTCACATAGCCCCCGACGCGCACTTACTCCTGTTATGCGGTCAACGTATAGCAACGTTGCGCGTTATTTACTCATACATAAAATCTTTAAAGTGAAACCCGCCGTAAACGCAATGCGTTGGTAATCACCGACACCGAGCTAAAACTCATCGCCGCTGCGGCAATCATTGGCGAAAGCAAAAGACCAAACGTGGGATAAAGTACCCCCGCTGCAATGGGTACCCCAGCGGCGTTATAGATAAAGGCAAAAAATAGATTCTGGCGGATATTGCGCATGGTCGCGCGCGAGAGTCTTCTGGCGCGTACAATGCCACGCAGGTCACCCTTGACCAGCGTCACTCCAGCACTCTCCATCGCCACATCAGTACCGGTACCCATGGCGATGCCGACATGGGCCTGGGCCAACGCCGGAGCATCGTTGATGCCGTCACCGGCCATGGCAACGATTCTGCCTTCGGCCTGAAGCTGTTTGACCACCTCGGCCTTCTGCTCCGGCAGCACTTCGGCCTGCACCTGATCGATATCGAGTTTGGCGGCCACCGCTTCAGCGGTCTTGCGGCTATCGCCGGTGAGCATCACCACCCGGATGCCCTCACCGTGCAGGTCACGGATCGCTTCAGGCGTGGTCTCCTTGATCGGGTCGGCGACACCGATCAGGCCGGCCGCCTTACCATCGACCGCCAACAGCATCACGGTCTGACCTTCGGCGCGCTGGCTGTCCGCCTGTTGTGGCAGATCGCCTGCATCAATGCCAAGTCCCTGCAACAGCTTGAGGTTGCCTAGCGCCACCTTGCGACCATCTACAATGCCAGTGACACCCTTGCCGGTGACCGACTGAAAATTTTCGGCCTGGGTCAATTCCACATTCCTATCTTCAGCGCCCTTTACGATAGCCTCGGCCAATGGGTGTTCGCTAGCACGCTCAAGACTGGCGGCAAGGCGCAGGTTGTCGTACTTCTGGAAACCCTTGCAGGCCACCACCGAGACCAGCTTCGGTTTACCTTCGGTGAGGGTGCCGGTCTTATCTACCACCAGGGTATCTACCTTCTGCATGATCTCCAGCGCTTCGGCGTTTTTGATCAACACCCCCATCATCGCCCCTTTACCGGTACCCACCATAATCGACATCGGTGTCGCCAGACCCAGTGCACAGGGACAGGCGATGATCAGCACCGCCACCGCGTTGATCACGGCATAGGCGATAGCGGGTTCCGGCCCCCACAGGCTCCAGACGATGAAAGTAATAACAGCGATAACCACCACAGTAGGCACAAAATAGCCAGCAACAACATCTACCAGTTTCTGAATCGGTGCACGTGAGCGTTGCGCCTCAGCCACCATCTTGACGATCTGCGCCAGCAGCGTATCGGCTCCCACCTTGTCGGCACGCATCAACAGACCGCCGGTGCCGTTGACAGTGGCGCCGATCACCTTTTCACCCGCGGTCTTGGCAACGGGAATCGGTTCACCGGTGACCATCGATTCGTCGATGTTACTCTCGCCGTCGACCACCTCGCCATCCACCGGCACCTTCTCACCGGGACGGATACGCAAGCGATCACCGGGTTGCACATGCTCCAGCGGGATATCCTCCTCGCTACCGTCTTCGCGCACGATGCGCGCCGTTTTGGGTGCCAGGCCGAGTAACAATTTGATGGCAGCATTGGTCTGGCTGCGCGCGCGCAGCTCCATCACTTGTCCCAACAGAACGAGTGCGGTAATCACCGCTGCGGCTTCAAAGTAGACCGGTACTACCCCGGCCTCACTGAACACAGCGGGCGGAAAGATGCCCGGCAGCAACACAGCAATGAGGCTGTATATCCAGGCGATACCGACGCCGATCGCAATCAACGTGAACATATTGAGATTGCGGGTAACGATGGACTGCCAGCCGCGCTGGAAGAAGACCCAGCCACCCCACCACACCACGGGGGCGGACAAAGCAAGCTCGGCCCACTGGCGGGTAACCGGTGCAATCAAGCCATTGATGGCTTCAGGCCAGAACTCCGCCGCCATCGCGCTGAAAAAGACCGGGATCGCTAATAGTGCACTGACCCAGAAGCGGCGCGTCATGTCATCCAGTTCACTGGTGTCTTCTTCCGCTTCTACCGTACGTGCTTCCAGCGCCATGCCACACTTGGGACAGCTGCCGGGGTGATCCTGAACAATCTCCGGATGCATCGGGCAAGTGTATTCGGTTTTTGTGGCTAATGCCGGAATGCCCTTTGGCTCCAGCGCCATGCCGCATTTAGGGCAACTGCCCGGGCCTTGCTGTTCGATTTCAGGATGCATAGGGCAGGTGTAGATTGCTGATTCATCAGCGACAGTCCGCGATGTTTTGGAATCTGAGTGTTCATGCTGTTTACCACCACAACACCCCTGTTTTTCTTCTGGCTGTTCAGGCTGGGCCGCTGCGTTTTGGTCAGGGTTTTTTGAGCAACAGCACGAATGCCCAGCCTTCTTTTTTTCATCGCCAGCATTTTGCTGAAGATATTGAGCCGGTGCCGCCGAAAACTTACTCAAGCAAGCATCACTGCAAAAATAGTACATCTTGCCCTCATGCTCGGCATGATGCGCTGATGCTTCGGTTACCTCCATGCCACACACCGGGTCCTTAAGAGATTCACTTTGGAGTGACTCGGTTTGCACATATTCCGCGGGGTCAACCTCGAATTTATGCTGGCAATGTTCGCTACAAAAGCGGTAGGTGTTACCGCCATGTTGTGCGTGATAACGCGTATCCTCTGCCACTTCCATCCCGCAAACCGGATCATTTTCCATAGCCTGTCCCCTTTGATTTATTCACTGTTCCTATCACCCCCCCCGCATGTGCAGGAAGGAGAACCGATTTGCTGACTAAAACTATTGCTTTTCCATGCCCATTTTCTGTTGCTGCATCATGTGCTCCATCATTTGGCCCATCATCCCCTGCATCATATCCATGCGCTGTTTCATCATTTTTTGGCCTTTCATCAAGGTTTTCGGGTTTGCCATTTCATCATCATCCATCATCGTCCTGGCTCCTTTTATTTTGCCTGGCATCGTGTGCTCTCCGCCCATCTGGCCCATCATTTTCTTCTGCATATCGCCAGACATCATGCCCATGCCTTGATGCATCTCTTGCATGTGCTGCCGCATGAGATCTTGCCGCGCTTTAGCATCATCAGTGCTCTGAATCTGTTTCATGGTTTTTTGCATCTTGCCCATCTGCTTATGCATCGCACCCATGTCCATCATGGGCATGCCTGTCGGTTGCTGCATACCAGATGCTGGTTGTTGAGCATCGTCATCTTTGTGATGCGCCTTATCCGAAAATGTAGCGGTTGATAGTGTCATCATGACAACCGTTATGCCTGTCAATAGTGTTGATTTCATCTCATCTCTCCTTGTGATTAATTGGCACAATGTGCACCTGTTAACAATCTATTCCCTCATCAAATTACCGACTCGATCAAATGACAGATCGCATCACCATCAGGCTCACCATCCGGCATCGACTGCCACTTCCCCAGAGCATCATCCATCCGTTGTTGTAGACTGTTTAATTCAGACAATTTACGCCTGTTATCACCAATGCGTTGTTGAATCATGTCGCGCACCACCGGGCAGGGTGATCGTCCATCATTGCTATGATTGAAAATGGTTTGAATATCGTTCAACTTAAAACCAAGTCCTTTGGCCTGGCGGATGAACTTCACTTTTTTAATGTCATCATCGCTAAAGAGCTTGTAGCCGTTAACAGGATCGCGTGACGGTGTTAACAGACCAATACGCACGTAGTGGCGTATCGCATCTGGGGTTGCTTGTGCCGCCTTTGACAACTGACTGACCGTTAACATCTCATTCCTCATCACATTGTCGAACCGTTTATCTTCAAGTTAGCCCAAGTGTAAATCCCAGGTGCAGCACCCAGGTCAACCATTTTTTCAGATCGTATTACTCATCACGAATTACCATTTGATGTGCGACACCTTGTTCTAAGGCGATAGTGTCTTTCACCGCCAGCGTCACTGCGTCGATTACCCATATCTTTGCTTCCTTGCGGCTTGATACATAGAGCTTTTCGCGTTTCCGGTTGGGACATACATCATTTTCCCCGCCATCACGGTCGGCGACATCAGCGAGAGCACTACAAAGACAACGCCGCTCCTATTCATAGTCATTTTCTCCTTTACCTTTCTATTGCCTGGCTGTTAATCGCCTACGGTCAATTGAAGTCATTTCAGCGCGAACGCTTGTCGCGTGATACGCCAAACCGCCAAAGCAAAAAGAGTAACAACACAAACACTGCTGCTACCACTACCCAGAACAGCCAGTGATAGCTGCCGGACATTCCCATTTCATGTACCGTATTCATAATTTCATGTGGCATCACAACCTCCCCTCGTTCCCTCGTTAATACAACAACAATGAATTTGTTTGTTTCACTGCGTTTGTTCCGAAAGACTCTCGGTCGTCTATTCCAGCATCTGTAGCATCATGTCCACGCGCGGCTCCATTACTTTGACATCTCTTTCAACTGATGCGTCATATATAGTTTCTTCACAACCTTGATGGCAGTCGATTTCGCAGAGTGTCTTAACAACGCCAATCATCAATGCGCATGATCATGGCCGTCATCATTCTTCATTGAATCCATATTACTAAAATCCATTTCCATCTCATCATGATGACCTTTTTCACCGTGATCATCGTGGCCACTCTCTGCAATCCCAGTAGTGGTATCGCTACCGTGATCATTACCATCACCGTGCGAATGGTCATGCCCTTCACCTTCCGCTTTCGGCAACGACATAACACCCACACCATAGCGATAAACCACCTCACCACCGCGCCATGCCGTTGAAAGCAGCACGACCCCGGCAATCACCAGCACAACCACAAACAGTCGCCCATGAGGTTTCGTTGCGCGGGTGCGTGCAATCGACCAAGCAGCCAGTCCCGTAAAAAGGATGATGGTCGCAACGGCCCAGTTGCGGTGATCGGTCATCGCCGCATGGGAAGGGGTATCGTGAGCCACTGTGTTGTAGGCATAGAGACCCGCAATGCCGGTAATCAGCGTAATCGCCGCACCCAGCCACAGGTTCCAGCGCGCCACCGTATGCCACTGCGTGTGCAGGCTTTCCGGCAAACGACCCTGTAGCAGCGCCAGAACCAGAAACAGGCCCACTGAAATGGATAGTAACGCCACTGTAAAGTGAACAAAGACGGGATGTATATTGGGGATTATTTCGGGCATAAAAAGTTCCTTATACTAATTCGAGTGCTATAAAAAAGGGTCAAATTTCATCCACGGTCGCTTCAGAGCGGGTCCGTATTCGATAGAGCTTTTCCACCGGCAGTATGGCGACAATGCCATCGCCTTCCAGCCCTACATGAGCCACTTCCATGATGGCGCGGGCAATGGCGTCCGCCTTAGTCTCATCAACAAATATTTCAATCCGCGCGTGACTGACCATCCAGTCCCTGGAATAAAAGTTCCTGTACTCGCCATAGCCCTTGGCCCTGGTTACACTGATGCCTCGAATGCCCATTTCCAGCAACTTGCGCTCCACTTTTTCCAGCACATCACGCTGGATAATGGCGGTTACTTTTCGATAGCTCATCTCGTTACCTCCATTTTCGCCCAGCTCCAGGTGGTGCGCGGTTTGGGAGAAGCTCAGGTGGCGCAGCCAGGTTATCCAGTTCGATCTCTTCACTGTCGTGCACCCAGCCACGACATAAACGTTCCAGCCAACTGCCGCCAAGTTGTATGCCCACCTCGACCAGTGCCTTTTCGATCTGCATTTCGGTTACCTGTAGCAGGTCATAGGTGATGTGTACCTTGTTATCCTCAATCAATACTTCTTTTACGCCCATCATCTCCAATAGATGAGGAACGAGTAGCTCAGCGACCTCGTGATCCAGTGGTTCGGCCAGGCGCATGGTTCGCCGCTTAAGTATTTCGCTTCGCTCCTTGCCAACCTTGGCGCTATAAAGACTGGGGTGGGCAATAAACATCTCGCGACATTGCTCAGAGCAAAAATGGAAATACATTTTATGATGCTCCACTGTGGCCACCTCAGCTTCCACTGCCATGCCACACACCGGACAAGTGTCACTAAGCTGCATCATGACGCACCTCATCTTGCTGTTTCTCCATTCCAGGCTGCGGGGCAATCGAGCAAAACCCCTGTGGCTTAACGCCTAGTGCAGCGTTGAATTTACTCGACATGTTCTGGAAGCCAATCAACCCGGTGAGTTCGATAATGGCGTCATCATCGAAGTAGCAGCGTAGCGCCTTGATCTGTGCATCACTGGGTTGTCGCTCGCTGTAGGTCACCGCCTCGGCGTAGGCGAGGACCGCCTTCTCTTTGTCGCTGTAGAGATCACTGCTTGCGTAGTCGATAATGGAAATCAACTTTTCGTCGCTGACACCACGTCTCAACGCGGTGGCGGAGTTGATGTCGACACAGAAGGGACACCAGTTGATTTGTGAGACTCGCACCGTCACCAGAGTACGCAATGTCGGCTCCAGTGGCGAGGAACCACGATCAAAGGCACCGTAGAGTAAGGCCAGCGTCGCAAAGACCCTGGGTGACCGTCCCCACAGTCGTGCCGGTTCCAGAGTCACGCCATACTTGCGCTTCTGATTCCAGAAAAAGAGTTTTACATACCAGGGGAATTTATGGTTTTCCGATGTAGTAACAGATGCTGTAATCATTAGTATGAATCCTCCTCTGGTTCTTTCCCTTTCCTGCATTTACTACTAATATTTGAGTGAAGGAGATCTGTTGCCGCACCATCTACTGCGCAGCAGTTGTACAATTATCATATTAGCAAGCGCCCCCTGTCCGTGAGGTGACGCGAGCATTACAATTTTGTAATGCATACATTGCATAACAGGCCTGATGGTCTATAAAAACTTTAATGTTCTGCTTGTTTAGGATTTCTCATCGACCTTGATGATGCCATCAATAAATTCTTCAAATTCAATACCGTACTTTTTTTGGCACTGGCTTGCCCTGGCCCGTAGTTGATTTATATCCAATACACCTGGCGTTTTAAACGCAAACAACAATATGTTTCGCTGGTTTTTAAATGCCATACATAAGCTAACATCTATAAAAATCTCTCGCAGTGCTATCAAGATATCAGTAAAGTCCTGCTCATTATTGACTAGTACATTGATGACTAACACACCTCCAGATGATAAAGCATGAAAACACTGCGCCATAAAAGCATGGTCATACAAGAAGTCAGGCAAACAATCTCCATTATGGACATCAACAAGAATCACGTTGATATTTTCTTGTTTAGTATTTTTTATATAAGTAGCGGCATCGGCAATCTCAATACTGACCAGTGGCGTTGCTGAGAGAGAAAAGTATTTTTTTCCAATGTCCACTACTTTTTCATTAATATCCACGGCCACTATTTTGAGCTCAGGAAACCAATGACAAAGAAAGTGAATAATGCCACCCCCACCCAATCCAAAAAGCAAAACGGATTGAGGTTCAGGCTTAAAGAGTAAGAAACTCATCATTGTACGGGTGTGCGGTAGAAGTAATTTTTCTTTTTGCTGCATATCTAACTGGCTTTGTATCGCAAGCTTATCTTGAATATACAGGTAACGTACGCTGCCATCCTGCCATACTTCAAGTGTACCCCAGGGCGTTTCCTCAGAAGCTAACATCTGTTTTTCTGTTTTCATAACTATCTCTTTCTCAATGTAATCAAGCTTAACCCACTAGTTTGAAATAAGAATAACCGTCGACCGCCACAGCCCCCTCATTCATCCCGTCTACTTACTTGAGTAATAGACGCCACCTTTATGCTTTTTGCCATCCGCTGTTTTGAACAGAATCATCATCTGGTGTTTTCCTGGGTGCCCCAGATCATAACCAGCCATCAACCAGTCACCCATCTTCATCGTCTTTTTTGTTTCTGATTGACCATCGGGGTGAACCACCTTGGTGTTCATGATGATATTGGTCAGCGCCTTGCCGTCCTTCTCCACTTTGATCATGAAATCATGACTGCCGCCCATCTTCTTACCCGGCTTGGCTTTCATAATATGAAAGCTAACGTTGTAGCCATCGATCTCCTTTTTTTTCAGAAACATGCCATCCGGAATATCCTCATTGTGACCATGTGAGTGGCCATCGTTATGGTCGCCCGACGCATGCAGCGGCGAGACCAGCCCCAGCATGCCAATGAAGACCCAGGCCATTACGCTACATTTTTTCTTTTTCATGATTTCCTCCTGTTGATAGATTTCTGACTCTTTACCCATTTCCTAATTCCCTGAATGCAATGAATATCATTACCGCACGCCAACTTTCCCAGATTTCGTAGATCATCTACCTGCTCTTTTATTGAAGAAAAATTCAGTGCTAACCGTATCCAGCCTTACCATTCCAGCGTTTTACAAATGCCTGATAGTCATCTGGGGTATCAACCCCCGGCATCGCATGCTCAACTATTCCCACATGCACACTAAGATAGTTTTCTATTACCCGAAGCTGTTCTAGCTGTTCTATTGACTCGAGGTGAGATTTTTCAAGTTTTGTGAACGCTAATAATGAATCTTTCGAATAAGCATAGACACCGATATGCATAAGAAACTCTTCATTACGTGCAGGTTTTCCATCGTTTGACCTGAGGTGTGGAATCAGGCTGCGTGAGAAATAAATTGCTTTGTATGCCTCAATATCGGAAGAGACATTAGTCAATTTTTTTCCTAAAATTACTTTCACGCACGCAGGGTCTAAGGGCGTACCGGCCCCCGCCTGGGTTCCAGCAGAAAACCTACAGGCTAGAGTGCTCATAAATGGGGATGTTTCGTACTGCATCCTGGCCACTAGATCAATTGCCTTAGGATCCAACTCGGGTTCGTCACCCTGAACATTCACGACAACGTCATATTCACCTGACAATTTCCCGACCACTTCCGCTATTCGATCTGATCCACTTTCGTGCCTAACAGAAGTCATTTCACAGTTCCCACCGAAAGAAGTTACAATTTTTTTTATTCGTTCATCATCGGTCACCACGACAATATCACTCACTAATGTTGACTTTTTAACCTGCTCATAGACGTGCTGAATAAGCGGGTATCCGGTATCACTTTTTAATGGTTTCCCAGGTAGTCGAGTCGAGCCATAGCGCGCTGGAATCAGTACAAGCGTTTTCAATTTATTTTTTTTCCAATTGAAATCGATTAGTGATACAGGATCGTTCGCATACTTCCAGAAGAATGTTATTTAATTTATGAAAATGTACATCCTCGTCAAAGACCTCATCTGCTTTTAGTTTTCCATTATTTGCCAGCTGTAGCCTCAGCGTTTCATTCTCATACAAACGGCGCAGGCTCTTCGCCAAGGCGCTTGAATCACCGGGCGGAATAAGCAAACCCGTTTGGTTATCTGTAATAATTTCTGGCACACCACCAGCATTGGTACCAATAACGGCAACACCTTGCCGCATGGCTTCAACAAGTACTAAGCCAAATGTTTCACAGTAAGTGAGTAAAACGACAACATCACAGCAAGACATCGCCAATAAAGGATGCCCTATGAAACCCTCAAATGAAATATTGTCTGAAATTTCCGCATCATCAACAGACTTTTTTAGTTGATTAAAATAGTGTTCATCCATGACATGTCCTGTAATCATAGCACCACCCTCAAAGCCATCGTTAACCAGTTCCGCCATGGCCTCAATGAGTAGATGCTGACCCTTTCCATGTTCGATTCGTCCGAACATGCCAATGCGAAATGGGTGCCCCACAAATTGATCAGGTAACAATGTGCTATTTTTTAGTTGCTCTGATTTATCCGTTGCAGGAACACCTAAATAAAGAAGGCTTATTCGATTGGGTGTCAATGGGAGGTAATCATAAGCTGCTTTCTCCACCTGCCTGCTCACCACCAGTACGTGGTCTATTCTGCTGTAAAAGAAGCGATGGTATAGATCTTTTTTAGACCGGCTAATGCCCATATGCAGACTGTAAACCAGCTTAGGCCGGCGTCTCGAGAGGGATTTAGCTAATACCGCGAGGGCAATATCTTTGCTCCAGTGGGTATGAATAAGATCGATTTCGTTGGCATCGATATAACGCGCTAGCTTCGTTGCCGTTACTAACGGCAGGACTTTCCAGTGTGGCCATACAAACAGACACCGCTCTCTGCTGATCCTAAGACGTCTGGCCCACTGTCCTTTTTTCTGCACTGCAAAATAACAGGTATGCCCCAATTCCTGTAACGACCGCAGCTCACGTTCGGCATAAAGTTCCAGTCCATCTAGATCGCCCGAGGTACATAAGATCAAGATATTCATAACGCCGAAAGACCATCTTGTGATGAGATCGTTACTGCAATGGGTGTTAACAACACCACCACCAACAGCGCCGTTACAGGAAAGAAAATTCTCACTGAATATTGCGCAAAAAACTGCATACTTACTCCTTCAACCTAATAATGTTTTCGACCTCAGCCAGATCTTCTGACTGAGCCGTTCAAACAATAAACGGAAGGAGCTGACACCAAGATGACTAATAAATTACAACTGTGTAATGTTCATTACATTTTTCTGGTAGCTGATATGAATTAGGAAACCTCTGATTAATTCTCAAATGGACTCATCGCCTTCGTTCATGAATTAATCAGAGGCTCTTTAGGGTGTTTCAGATTTGGCCTTCATCACATGAAAGCTCACGTCGTAACCATCGACCTCTATCGGCGAATGTAATCGCACATAGAGGTTGCTTTGCTTTTTTCATTACTTACTCCTTGCTTTGGATTCGATTTTCAAGTGCTGGAGTTTTTCCTTCGCTCAACCCGTTTTTCGAAGCCAACTCTTGCTGTTTAAATCTTTCCTGTACTTGCAGAATCAAGCCATAGATCACCGGTAACACCAGTAGGCAGAGAATCGTGACCGTGACCATGCCGCCCACCATCGGAGCAGCGATGCGTTGCATCACTTCAGAACCCGTGCCACTGCTCCACATAATGGGCAACAGGCCAGCGATGATGGCAGTCGCCGTCATGACAATTGGGCGAACACGTGCTGATGTACCGTGGTGTACAGCGGCCATAATTTCAGCCGCATCAAAATACTCCCCTTTTTCCTTGCGACGCTTGGCTATCTCTTGATCAATGAAGGTGAGCACCAGAACCCCAATCTCCGCCGCCACGCCTGCCAGGGCGATAAAACCCACCACCACAGCAACAGAGAGATTGAAGCCCAACAAATAGATCAGCCAAAAACCGCCGATCAACCCAAACGGGATAGAAAGCATCACTACCAGCGGTGCAGTGATGTTGCGGAAGTTGAAGTAAAGCAGCAAAAAAATCACCAGTAAGGTGGCGGGCACGACGATGCGCAAGCGCTCGGCTGCCCGTTCCATGTATTCGAACTGACCTGACCAGACGAGGTTGTAACCGGCCGGGATTTTGACCTGGCTGGCGACCACTTGTTTCGCCTGGGCTACATAACCACCGATGTCAGAGGTTTTGATATCCACGTAGACCCAGGCATTGGGGCGGGCATTTTCGCTTTTGATCCCCGGTGGGCCACGACGCAGTTGCAGATCCGCCACCAGCGACAGCGGAATTTGCGCGCCAGTAGGCGTGGGAATTAACACACGTTTCAGGCTGTCGAGGTTATCGCGCAGCTCGCGGGGATAACGCAAGTTGATGGGATAACGCTCGAGTCCCTCAACGGTCTGGGTGATGTTCATGCCGCCGATGGCACTCTGGATAACATCTTGAACATCGCCTGTTGTGAGCCCGTAACGGGAAGCCTCTTCGCGGTTAATATCAAAATCCAGGTAATAACCACCGGCGGCTTTATCCGCAAAGGCGGAGAGCGTATCGGGCAGTTGTTTCAAGGCCTGCTCGATATCAGCGCCCACCGCTTCTAATACCTTCAAATCAGGACCACTAACCTTGATACCGATAGGCGTCTTGATGCCGGTGGAGAGCATATCGATGCGGGTCTTGATCGGCATGGTCCAGGCGTTGGCCAAACCGGGAAATTTAATCGCCGCATCCATTTCGTCCATTAGCTCTTTAACTGTTTTGCCCGGATCAGGCCATTCGTCCTTGGGTTTCAGTCGAATAGTGGTTTCGAGCATCGCCAGCGGTGCCGGGTCGGTGGCGGTTTCGGCCCGCCCCACCTTGCCGAAAACACTCCGCACCTCGGGAAAAGTTTTAATGATCTTGTCCGTCTGCTGCAAAAGTTCCTTAGCCTTAGTGATAGAAATCCCTGGATAGGTCGTGGGCATATAGAGCATGTCACCTTCATTTAGCGGCGGCATAAATTCACTACCCAGTTTACTGAGCGGGTAAAATGTCACCGCCAGTAATGTCAGCGCCAGTCCCAGTGTCAACCAGCGCCAACGGATAGCGAAATTCAGGGTCGGTACATGAATAAAATGAAGAAAACGATTGACCGGATTTTTGGCTTCAGCCGGAATTTTGCCGCGAATAAAATAACCCATAAGCACAGGCACTAAGGTAATCGCCAAAATTGCTGCCGCGGCCATGGCGTAAGTCTTGGTAAACGCGAGTGGCGCGAAAAGTCGCCCCTCCTGCGCTTGCAGGGTAAACACTGGCAGAAAGGAAACCGTGATAATCAGTAGTGAAAAAAACAGCGCCGGGCCGACTTCCCGGGATGCTTCGGTGATGGCTTGCCAGCGTTCTGAGGAGGTCAGCTCTCGGCCTTTATCTTTAACCATTTTCTCCAGGTGTTTGTGGGCATTTTCGATCATTACGATCGCGCCATCCACCATCGCACCAATCGCAATCGCAATCCCCCCCAGGGACATAATGTTGGCATTAATGCCCTGCCAATGCATGATAATAAAAGCGAGCAGGATACCGATGGGTAACGAGATAATCGCCACCAATGCTGAACGGGCATGGAGCAAAAAAAGAATGCAAATGATACTGACGACAATGATCTCTTCGAACAACTTCTCTTTAAGATTATCCACCGCTCGTGTAATCAAATCACCGCGATCGTAGACCGGCACAATCTCCACCCCTTCAGGCAAACCGGGTTTTAACTCCTCCAGTTTGGCGCGCACACGTTCAATGACCGCCATGGCATTTTCACCATAACGCATGATCACCACCCCGCCGGCTACTTCACCTTCACCATTGAGTTCAACCGCACCGCGACGCAGTTCTGGCCCTAAATGCACATGGGCCACATCCTGCAAACGAATTGGTGTTCCATTGTCATCAATGCCAACTGGAATCACGTTGAGATCATCAATAGACTGAATGTACCCCAGGCCACGCACCATGTATTCAGTCTCGGCCATTTCCACCAACTTGCCGCCAACATCGTTGTTAGAACGTTGAATGGCATGCTTCACTTTCGACAGCGGAATGTTGTAGGCCAGCAATGCGTTGGGATCCACTTCGACCTGATACTGTTTAACATAACCACCAACCGATGCGACCTCTGAAACACCTGATACTGTCTGCAAGGGATAACGTAAATACCAGTCTTGAATAGAACGCAGTTCGGCCAGGTCAGTGTTGCCCGTTTTATCGACCAAAGCGTATTCATACACCCAGCCAACACCCGTGGCATCCGGGCCCAGTGACGGTGTTAATCCATCCGGCAGACGACCGCTGACATAGTTGAGATACTCCAGTACGCGCGAACGGGCCCAGTACATGTCGGTCCCATCGTCAAAAATAATATAGACAAACGAAAAACCGAAAAAGGAATAACCACGCACCACTTTGGCATTGGGTACCGCCAGCATGGCAGTGGTGAGTGGGTAGGTGACTTGATCTTCCACCACTTGCGGCGCCTGACCTGGATACTCGGTAAAAACGATCACCTGAACATCTGACAGATCAGGAATCGCATCCAGTGGCGTATTTTTCATCGACCACAAACCCGCCGCCACAATAATCATTGTGGCAATGATTATCAGAAAGCGGTTGCGAAGGGAGGCATCAATGATGCTGGTGATCATGGTTTGACTCCCTCATCGGGCATATCGATCACCATGTCGTTCATATCCATGTCATCCATATCGCTCACATCTGTGTCGATACTTTCACCCGCCATCGCTGCCACCATCTTGGCCGTCGCTTCACGCAGTTTAGATTCAGAATCGATCAGAAACTGGCTGGAGGTCACCACCTGCTCACCCGCTTCAACACCGGAAAGGATTTGAGTCAATCCCCCAGCACTCACACCAAGCGTGACTTCACGCGGTTCAAACTTGCCCGGTGCCCGCACCACGAACACCTGCTCACGACTGCCGGAGCGCACAATCGCTTCGCTGGGCACGACAACTGCACCCGGCTGTGGGTCAACGTAGAGCGTGACATTGGCAAACATGCCCGGCTTGAGTGACAGATCGGAATTATCGAACTCCAGGCGCACCTGCACCGTGCGGCTCTTACGATTCAATATTGGATGAATAAAGGTGATTTTGCCTTCATAGGTTCGGCCCGGTTGCGCACGCACACGCATTTCGGCACGATCACCCAGCTTCAACCAGCTCAATTCATCTTCAAATACATCCACGTTGACCCAGATGCGACTCAGATCGGCGATGAGATAAAGCTCGTCTTTGGGCGTGACGTACTGCCCTTCCCGCGCACCTATGTGCATCACACGCCCCTCAAACGCCGAATGGATATGGAGTTGTTTCTTGAGCTTGCGATTCTTCTCCAGCTCTTTGATCTGGTGCTCGGCCACGTCGAATAACTGCAGGCGTTCACGGGCGCTGTCAAGGATGGTCCTGGAACTGCGTTTCATCTGGGTAGCCGCGCTGTTGCCTACCGTTTCCCAGTTATCGAGGGCCACCAAATACTCCTGCTGTGCGGCCACTAATTCAGGTGAATAGATACTGAGCAGGATGGTGTCTTTGCTGACGCGTTTGCCGGTCTCATCGATCTTCAACTCCTCGATCCAACCGGAAGTTTTGGGATGCAAGCGAGCCAGACGTTCCTCGTTGAAATCAACCCGCCCCAAACCATTGAGTGCCCGTGACAGATCGCGGGTCTCCGCAATCACTGTGCGTACACCGATATTTTGTACTGTTACCGGGTCAATCGTGACCGTACCAGCAGGTTCATCACCACCACCGCCGCCATCGGCATAAACCGGGATGTAATCCATTCCCATTTCATCCTGCATGAACACGGGTGAGGTAATGACGGGGTTCATCGGGTTGCGGTAGAAGAGCACCTCTTTCTCTTTAGGTTTATCTTCATCTGCATAAACAGCGATGTAATCCATACCCATCTCGTCCTGCATGAACACCGGTGAGGTGGTGGCCGGATTCATGGGGTTACGCCAAAACAGCACCTTGCGTTCAGATGATTGACTTTGCATCCCAGCCGTCGGATCTGGTGAGGTTGAGCTGGATAACCAATAGCCTGCACCGAACCCGATGCCCATTGCGGCAATAACCACCACGCTGATAAGCGCCTTATTCATAAATCTTCTCCTCGCCAACAGCGGCAACCAATCGGGCCAGAGCCTGATTGGCGGCGCTTAAGGCCTTCCAATATTGGGTTTCATAGTCGTAAAGCGTAGTCTGGCTGCGAATCAGATTGAGAAAATCAACCTTACCCACCTGATACCCAGCCAGCATTGCGTCCACTGTCTGGCGTGCCTGGGGAATAATCTGCTGCTGAAACAGTTGCGTCTGCTCACCAGCACGCTGGTAGTCGGTCATGGCCTGCTGTACTTGTGAGGCCACCTGATTACGTTGATCATGAAGGCGATACTTTTGCTGCATCCACTCGGCATTACGCTGATCAACGGCGCGATCTTGCTTACGCCCAGTATAGATAGGTAGATTCATACTGAACATGACAGAACCAAAATCGGCCCGACTACTGCCATCAGGGTTATTGCCGCTACGCAGGCCGTACACTGCACCCACTTTAAAATCAGCTGCATAATCCTTTTTCGCCAGGTCGACACGGCTGCGTGCCGCCCCCATGCGTTCACTCTGCGCGGTAAGACTCGGGCGCGCTGCACCCGCTCGCTGTTGCAACGCCTCCGCACTCACTGGGGTACGTAGTGCTTCATCGACAACGATTGGAAGCTGAACGATTTCGGCTGCGGGGTGATCCATCAACACATTCAGACGCACCCCCTCGTTTTCACGCATATTCTGGACGCGAATAGCGCTGTCACTCAGTTTGGACAACTCCAATTGCGCCAGCAGAATGTCTTGTTGCAGGCCCCGGCCAACCGTATAGCGCGTCTCGGCAACATTGACGAACTGCTTCAGCAGGACCTGGTTACGGGCGATAACCTCCAACGCCCGATCCAGATAAAAGAGATTCCACCACACCGTTTTAACATCCCGCACCAGTTGCAGCCGTTTTTCTTCCAAATCAGCTCCAGCCGCTTTGGCCTCCTGACTTGCCGCCTGAGAACGCAAAGCCAACTTGCCCGGATATGGTAGCGCCTGGGTAATACCCACCTGAAATTGCGTCATACCTTCCTGGGTGAAAGAAAGACTATCCAGCGGCAAATTGACGATATTGACCGATAAACTGGGGTCGGGTAGCGCCTCGGCCTGATCCGGAATCTCGGCCAGGGCCCTGGCCCGCGCTTCAATGGCCGCCAGGCCGGGATTTGCGGCCAATGCTTCGGTGACCGCCTTTTTCAAAGACAGCACCTCCGCTGCCTGCGTGGTGTTCACACCCAAAATCAGTGCACATACCAGCAGCATGCGCACGAACGAGTTGGATCGGTATCGAGATCGAAAATACAAATTAATGACTCCACGGGTATTCCTGTTACCCAAGATTAGCGAGGGGACGCTGTCGCTAAGGTGACGCTTGCATTACAATTTTGTAATGTTGCTGTCATACTTATGACAGGCGTTTTGAACTAGGCTGTTTAACTATGAAGCTTTTAATTGTCGAAGATGAAGTTAAAACCGGTGAATACCTCAAGCTGGGGCTGAGCGAGGCTGGTTTTGTCGTTGACCTGTCCCATAACGGACTGGATGGCCATCATCTAGCGATGACAGGCCATTACGATCTGTTGATTCTCGATGTGATGCTGCCGGACATGGATGGCTGGCGCATTCTGAAATCCTTGCGCGAAGCAGGTAAAGAGGTACCCGTATTATTCCTGACCGCCCGTGACAGCATTGATGACCGAGTGAAAGGGCTGGAGCTGGGCGCAGATGACTACCTTGTCAAGCCCTTTGTCTTCGCTGAACTGCTGGCGCGTGTGCGCACCTTGTTGCGCCGCAGCGCAACCCCCGCCACAGAATTGAGCTTAAGCGTCGCCGATCTGGCGCTGGATCTGGCCCGCCATCGAGCCAGTCGCAACGGCAAACGTATCCACCTGACCGCCAAGGAATTCGCCCTACTGGAACTGCTGGTGCGCCGCCAGGGCGAGGTTCTGCCCCGCTCTTTAATTGCCTCTCAGGTCTGGGATATGAACTTCGATAGCGACACCAACGTCATTGATGTCGCCATACGCCGCTTGCGCGGCAAGATCGACGACAATTTTGATCTCAAACTAATTCAGACAGTACGCGGTATGGGCTATATGATCGACCTACCGGACGAAAATATATAGATGGGACGCCCCACCTCCCTAACGCTACGGCTCACCTTATTGTTCGGCACCGTCGCCACAGTGGTTCTCCTGGCCTTCGGCTGGATCATCGAGCGGTCGATCGAAGAGCACTTCGAGGTGCAAGATACCAAGGAACTCAAGGTTGTTGCCCAAGCGGTGAAAGCATCCCTCTCCACGCTGCAAGCGAAACCTGATCTAGCACGCCTCAAACAACGTTTTGATGACATTCTGGTGGGACATCACGGCGCGTTGTTGCATGTCAGCACCGCAGCAGAGAAACACCTATACGTCAGCCCCGGCCCTGATCTTTTATCGGTACCGCTGCCCGCTCCCAACAAGCTCCGTCAAGGCATGGTACAACAATGGGATGACACCAAACATAGTTACCGTGTTTTTATCCAGCAAGTTGCAGGGCAAAACAACGGTCCTTACACCGTCATTGTCGCCGTCGCCACCGACTTCCATCTCCATTTCCTGAAAGAGTTCCACCGCACCCTGTGGCTAATGGTTGTATGCGGCATCGCCGTAATGGGCGTAATGGGCTGGGTTGCGGTGCGCCAAGGCCATCGGCCACTGCACAATATCGTTGACCAGATCAGCCGCATCAGCGCCAATGAGTTGAACACCCGCCTCACACCCGAAACCGTTCCAGCAGAACTCACCGAACTGGCCGTGTCGTTCAATGAACTTCTTCAGCGCATGGAAGAGGCTTTCAACCGCCTCTCCAATTTCTCTGCCGACATCGCCCATGAACTGCGCACGCCAGTCACTAATCTAATGACTCAGACTCAAGTTGCCCTCTCCCAGGCACGCGATTCAGATGAGTATCAGGAAATTCTCTACTCCAATATGGAAGAGTACGAACGCATGGCGCAGATGATCGGCGACATGCTCTTTTTAGCCAAAGCCGATAACAGCCTTACACCACCCAATGCCGAAGAAACTGATTTGGAAAACGAGATACACAAGCTATTCGATTATTACGAAGCCTGGGCAGAGGAACGTCACGTTTCATTGGTACTTGAGGGAAATGCCCACGTTCAAGGGGACCGTCTTATGCTACGCCGTGCACTCAGCAATTTGATTTCCAATGCGATCCGCCACACGCCTGCAGATAACAGTGTAACGATTAAACTGAGTGACATTGAGGACCATGTGTTGATCGTGGTACAAAACCCTGGCACACCCATCCCCACTGAACACCTCAGCAAACTGTTCGACCGTTTTTACCGCACTGATCCTTCACGCCAACGTAGTGGTGAGGGAGCAGGACTGGGCTTGGCCATTGTTAAATCTATCGTTGAGGCTCATAGCGGCACTATTTTAGCCACCTCCGACGAGACCGGCACGCAGTTCATAATCACCCTACCCGGTTTTGTAGGTTCACCCCGTAATTTGCCCAGAACGCTTTAATTGTAACGATAGCAACCCAGCCATCAGCATAAACCCTGCTGACCACCACAAACACCCCGTTAACCCCTGAGTTTGGTAGATCCAGCCAGAAAGCACAGTGCCGGTCAATCGTCCACCAGCGTTGGCCATGTAATAAAACCCCACATTCATCGACACCTTATCGTACTCAGACCAGGCAACAATCAGATAAGAATGCACAGCCGAATTGATGGCGAACACCGCGCCAAACACAATCAGCCCCACGATAATCACTCGGTTCGGTTCCATGCCCTGCTGCAAGGCCAGGGCAATACCTGCGGGGATCAGCATCAAAGCAAAAGCCCAGACCTTGGCGGTGGTTTCGTTAGGGTGGCGACCGCGCAGGATCATCGGCGCACAGGACTGGATGATGCCGTAGACGATCACCCACAGCGCGAGGAACGCCCCCACCTCACTAAAACGCCAACCGAGTACCGAAAACAGAAATACCGGTAGCCCCACGACAAACCAGATATCCCGCGCACCGAAGAGAAAAAAGCGGGCGGCGGAGAGCCAGTTAATCGCGGGTGTGTTTGAAAAGAGTTGAGTAAATTTCGGCTTAGCTTTGCTCTTGCCCAAACCGCTTGGCAACAGTATGGCGGTGATGACCAGCACCAGCAGCAAACCACCTGCCAGTATCAACAAGGCATCCTGGAATCCGACAAACTCAAGCAGCACCGCGCCGAGAAAAAAACCCACCCCTTTCAACGCATTTTTGGAGCCTGTTAGCAGGGCGATCCACTTGAACAGGCGCGACTCGTTCTCTTTCGGCACGAGGATTTTTACCCCCGCCTTGGCCGACATCTTGTTCAGATCCTTGGCAATGCCGGACAGGGCCTGGGCGGCCATCACATAGGGCACCGACAGCCAGGCGTCAGGCACGGTGAGCAGACCCAGCGCCACCACCTGCATCCCCATGCCGATGTGCATGGTCAGGTTGAGACCGATACGCGCTCCCAGCCAGCCGCCCACCAGGTTGGTGACAATGCCGAAGAATTCGTAGAAGAGAAACAGCATCGCCACTTCAAAGGGTGAGTAGCCCAGCATGTGGAAATAGAGCACCACCAACATGCGGATCGCGCCGTCGGTGAGGGTAAACGCCCAATAGCCGCCGGTAATCAGTAGGTAATTGCGCAGACCTTCAGGCATGACTAAAGACTCCGCGCCACCTTGGCCGCCAACTCCATCATACGATTGACATAGCCCCACTCGTTGTCGTACCAGGCGTAAATTTTCACTTGCGTCTCGTTGATGACCATGGTGGAGAGCGCATCGACAATAGAAGAACGTGGATCATTGAGATAATCCACCGACACCAGCGGGCGTTCCTCATAACCGAGAATGCCCTTTAGTTCATCTTCTGCGGCTTCTTTGAAATATCCATTGATCTCTTCGGCAGTAACCGGGCGCGAGGCCTCAAACACAAAGTCGGTGAGCGAGGCGTTGAGCAACGGCACACGCACCGCATGACCGTTCAGCTTGCCCGTCAATTCAGGAAAAATTTTGGTTATCGCCTTGGCCGAGCCGGTGGAGGTCGGAATCAGCGAATTACCGCAGGCACGGGCGCGGCGCAGATCTTTGTGGCCCTTATCGACGATGGTCTGGGTGTTGGTGATGTCGTGAATGGTGGTCATGCAGCCATGCTTGATCCCCACCTTTTCATGCATCACCTTCACCACCGGGGCGAGGCAGTTGGTGGTGCAGGAGGCCGCAGTCAGCAGATGATTGATCGCCGGATCGTACTCGTTATCATTGATGCCATAAACAATGTTCAACGCCCCCTCGGTGGGTGCGGCCACAATCAATTTTTTCACACCCTGATCGAAATAGGCCTGTAGCGATTCCGGCTTTTTATGATGTTTACCGGTCGCCTCAATCACAATGTCGCAATTGGACCAATCGGTCTCGCCAATGGTGGCATTGGAGGAGTAGGCCAACGCCCTATCATTGATGACGACTTGACCATTTTCCGCACCTGTTTCATGGTGCCAGGTGCCGTGCACCGAATCGAACTTGAGCAAATGAGCCGAGCCAGAGGCATCGGTAGCGATCTCGTTGATGCGCACGATTTCAAACGCTGGATTGTCCCAACCTACCCGCACCCCCAAACGCCCCATGCGGCCAAAGCCGTTGATACCGACTAGAATTGTCATACTCACTCCTTACCGTATATCCGTATAAACGGATATATAGGCTTTTTAAAAAACCGGATAATTCCGGCCTACCCATTTGTTTCACCTAATTGCTTAGCTCATAACGGCGCTAAATCAGCCATACTGCTCCTGTTGAGCGGTCGCGGACAATCTTTCAAGATCTGATTGCATCTCCTCGTTATCTTCACCACATTGGCGGATATGCTCAAACAACGGCCCACAACAGCCATCCACGATTCGGTAATAGACCCAAACCCCTTCACGCCGGGTCGAGACTAAACCGTTATTACGCAGATAGGCTAAATGGCGTGATACCACGCTTTGAGACAACTCCAGCGTCTCTACCAGATCGCAGACACACAGCTCACCCTTCTCCAACAACAGATAAACGATTCGCAAGCGAACCGGTTCCGAGAGGGTTTTAAACAGTGAAGCGAGGGTTTCTGTATTCATGGTCGCCATTATATTTGCCTAGCCATATATGTCAAATTTACTTAACATCATCTGACAACACTCGTGTTGATATCATCAAGCCTATAGTTTATTATTTTCGCAATCGTCGAAATGAGTGTTTACCCCATGAACAAACCGTCACCACTGGCTGATCAAAACGAGGCCTGCAAAATTCCCTGCTTCGATCAGGACAAAGTGGCCGCCGTTAAAGCCGTTTTGTCCAAAGAGGAGGAACGCCTGCCGGAGTTGGCGGAGTTTTACAAATTGCTGGGCAATACCACCCGACTGAAAATCCTGCTGGCTCTGGCGGAAGGGGAGTTGTGTGTTTGTGATATTGCCCATGTGCTCGAACTCAGCACCGCGGCTACTTCGCACCAGCTTAAGTCACTGCGCAAGCAGGATTGGTTGCGTAAACGTGATGACGGCAAAATGGTCTATTACCGCCTGCACAGTATCGATCTTTTGAAAGCACTTAGGGGCGATCTGAAGATGCTGGAGGCGCGTCTGCAATGAGGTTTTATTTAGCTCATCATTTCTATATTTGCGAAAATAACGAATCGATATTGCAGAAAGGAAATAGCGTTTGGAGAAAAAAATGAATAACACCTCATGCCAAAAACAGAATAGCGAACAGAAAGCAGCCCCCACATCTACATGGTGGCTACTGGCTTTAGCGGTCTTTTTTGAAATCGCGGGGGCCATTGGTTTGAATTTCAGCGACGGCTTTACCTCGCTGCCGCCGACCCTACTGGCGCTCGCAGCATTTTCGGTGGCGCTCTATCTGGTAAGCCATGTAATGAAAAGCCTACCAGTGAGTGTTGCTTACCCTATTTGGGCCGGTGGCGGTACGGCTGGCGTGGCGCTGCTGGGCATTGTTTTACTCGGTGAAAGCATGGACGTGCTGAAAATAGCGGGGCTTGTGCTGGTGATTGTCGGCGTAGTGATCATCAACCGAAACGCGGAAAAAACATCAGGGTGCTGAGTATGAGTTATGAATGGGTATTCGTTGCACTGGCCATCGTTGCCGAGATTACCGCCGCCTTAGCACTGCGCTTCAGCCACGGCTTCAGCAGACCATTACCTACCGCACTGGCGCTGGTTGCATTCGGCTTAGCTTTTTATTTGGTGAGTCTCGCGTTGGTCGCACTGCCGGTCAGCACGGTCTATCCCATATGGGCCGGTGGCGGCACCGCCGGTGTGGCTCTACTGGGGATGCTGATCTTGCACGAAAAGGCAGGACTCTGGAAGACCTCGGGGGTTGTCATGGTGGTGCGGGGATTGTTTTATTGAACATGGGGGCAACAGGCCATGGCGTCTAAATTGGATCAAATCAAACACCAGCTTTGTCAGGCCATGGCCGCAAAGAAGTGCTGGCGCTGTGGCTGTTTTCAGGACACGGTAAACACTTTGCAGGCCTCTGCCACTCTCAAGAAACCGTTGGCACCATTACTCACCGAATCACAGGCGCTGTTTGAAGAGACACGCTACGATTGCCTGGGCTGCGACATCTGTTGGCCTGCGGTGGCGCAAAATCTGGCCGCAGAGATAGACCCTGCCGTTGCCGAAGGCGGCCACTGCGCCACGGCAGAACCTGAAACCCGCGCAGGCTGGCCACCGCTGCCGGGGGATTACCGGGTGACGCGTTTTCAAGCGTCCGTGGCCGTTTGCACGCTCAACTCGGATCACCTGATCGATGCGCTAACCCAGGCCAATGTCGAAGGTCTGGCCATTGTCGGCACGCTGCACACGGAAAACCTCGGCATCGAACATCTGATCCGCAATGTGTTGGCCAACCCCCATATCCGTTTTCTGATGATCTGTGGTGAGGATACCCGTAAGGCCATTGGCCACCTGCCTGGGCAGTCGTTAGTGAGCCTGCTAGAGAACGGGATCGATGAGAAGAATCGCATCATCGCTGCCAAGGGTAAGCGGCCACTACTGAAGAATCTGGAAAAACGCCATGTCGAAGCATTCCGCCAGCAGATCACGTTGATTGAAAAGATCGGCGAAACCGATGAGGAATGTTTGCTGGCGCTGATCACTGAAGCTGCCAGCCAAAACCTCGGCCCGTTTGCCGATGCCCCAAACGATATTCATGCCCCGACCGTGGAAAGTGCCGCAGAACCGGGGCGACTGGTGCTCGATCCCAAGGGCTATTTTGTCGTCTACCCGGATCGCAGTAAACAACGCTTGCTGCTGGAGCATTACAGCAATCAGGGAGTATTGGATCGAGTGTTTGAATCCACCTCACCGGCCGCGCTCTACACCACGGTGATCGAACAGGCGCTCATCAGCCGCCTTGATCATGCGGCTTATCTGGGGCGTGAGCTGGCGCGGGCAGAACAGGCCTTGAAAACGAGTGAGTCGTATGTACAGGATCGCGCCCCAGGACAACTTAATGAAAAAGATTCCTCGTGTAGTTCTTCGCACGGTGGATGTCAATAATTTCTGACGAAAGGTAGCGCAAGATGAAAACAGTGGCTGATCACTGGAATGAGATATTCCAGAAAACAGAAGAAGAGAAATTGGGCTGGCATGAGAACGACTACGCCCAAACATTGAAATTACTCGACCCTGTGCGCGAATGGAAAAGCGCGAAAATATTTGTGTCGGGTGTCGGCACATCGGCCCTGGTTGATCTGCTGTCAGAGACAAATGCTGAACTTGTTTTAAATGACATAAGCTCAGCGGCGATTGAAAAATTGAAACAGCGATACCGCAACAAAAAACAGAATTTCAAATGGCTTTGCCAGGACATATCCGAACCCCTTCCTGTCACACTGGACGCTATCGATATCTGGATCGACCGAGCTGTGCTCCATTTTTTAACCGATGAGTATGCGATTGAGGGCTACTTCAGAAATGTTCATGCGGCGGTAAAAACCGGCGGATACGCGCTCTTTGCGGAGTTTTCAAAAACAGGGGCAAGCCGGTGCGCAGGGCTTGATGTAAGAAGATACGATCTTGATGATTTAAAAATACACCTGACCGCATTTGAGTTGGTGACAAGCGATGAATATACCTACATCAATCCAACGGGCGATCCACGGCCCTACCTCTATGCCTTGTTTAAAAAGAAAGATTAAGTCTGCACGCACAGGATTAGGAAGTTAAATATGAAAATAGATCGAAAGTATATCGGCGTTGCAGTCATCCTGCTGTTGGTGGCAATTTTTATGCTGAAGCTCTGGCCGGATTCAAGTCACGCACCACAAGCCACTGTCACGCGACCCAATGGCCCTGCCATCATTCTGGTACGCGGCGATAACAGCCCCGGTTGCAATGCCATTCATGGATTGGTGGAGCAGGCAGCAGAACGCTATCACGGCCGGATCGAGGTGATTCAGACTGACTGGAGTCCTGATAATCCGCTGATCGAGCAGTACCAAATACGCTTCCTGCCAGCGGTGGTTTTTATCGACCGTAACGGCAGTGAAGTGGGTCGAATTATTGGCGAAAGCAGAGCCGTTCAGGATCAGCTTTCTCAGGCGCTATCACAAGCCGAAGCACTGCTGGAGTAGACGATGGACACCTTCGCCGCCTGGTTGGCCCCCTATCTGAGCAATGGCTCGCTACTGGCGCTGCCATTAGTGATCATCGGCGGGCTGATCACCGCATTCAACCCTTGTTGTCTACCCATGTATCCCGCCATCTTTGGCTTCATGGGTCGCAGTTGCTGTCAGGTTTCAGAAGGTGAGAACAACGTCACCCCAACGCCCAAAGTCCAAACCCGCATTGCCTTGATCTTCGTACTCGGCATGGCCACCGCAACGGCATTGATGGGCTTTCTGACCGCCGGACTGGGCTGGGTGTTTGGTCGTTTTGATCCGCTGCTTCAAATGACGCTGGCACTGGTGCCCCTGGCGATGGGCCTACACCTGCTCGGCCTGCTCCCGATTAAACTGCCCGCCTGGTCGATCAAAAACTTGCCCGACTTCGGCACGCAACGCTTCAAACACAGCCTCACCGCCTTCGGTGCAGGCCTGGCTTTCTCTCTGGCGATTGCACCCTGCGCTACGCCCATCCTGCTCGGCATTCTCACTTTGGTAGCCATGCAGAGGGATATGATCTGGGGCACGGTTTTAATGTTTATCTACGGGCTAGGCACCGGCATACCCATGCTGCTCATTGGCCACGGCTACGAACGTTTGCAGCCCTATTTTTCCGCACCTCGTCATCTGCAATGGTTGAGAACCATTTCTGGCTTGCTGTTGATGGGCGTGGGGGGCTATATGGCTTGGTTGGTGTGAGCTTTAACTTTAGGTGGGGCGGTATGGCACGCCTAGGTTCCCCCAACATCCAGCCGTGCTCATCATCCTTTATCTGCCTGCCCTTGCATTGGCCTCTTCCTGTATTTTGCGTGTCTCTGCAGGCCAGCGGCTTTTGATGTAGGAAAGAACAGCCCAGATATCGCTGTCTTTCAAAGTGCTACCCTAGATAGGCATGTCGTTTTTACAGCGCAGAATTTTTTATAGATCATCTGGCCACGTTCAACCTGTTTGGTTCCATCTGGGCTTACCTCTCCGGCAGCGGCACCACCACTAAGAAATTCGGCCACCAATATGAACAAGATACCAACCAATCCAGATGAAGGCTTACACTTTGGCACTCGAATATTGATCTACATAGGACCTCCCTCTACCTGGTATGTTTTTGTAAAAAACCAAAAATCATTTCAACGATTTCCTCATCAGGAACGGATTTACCCATCAATTCCATATTTTGCGCCATGCGTTGAACAACGGCAGCGCGGGAGCCATCGCGACATTAGTCGGCATCTTCGTCTTCATGCCACTGCATATCCTGGGTTTAGTCGCCCTGGTTGGCGCATCGCTGTGGGATATCGTCCTGCTGCGCAAACAGCTATCGACTTGTGAAACCACGATCTAATAACATCAACATAGAACCGGAGAATATAAAGAGATAGGAAAATCGATTATCGCCCTGCTCGCAACACTCTTGATTGCACTCACCAGCACAGGTGTTTACGCTGCCGACGATGGCAAGACCATGCTCTTTCATTTAAAGACCAGCCTCAAGCACGACGATGCGCAAATCTGCGTCGCCTATAACGAGATCTGGGCAGCACTGGCCAAAGGCTTGTACGTTAAGGTTCTGGTAGACGCGGATGCCATTAACACCTTCAAAAAAGGCTGGCGTGGAAAGGACGATATCGAAGACTATAAAATCCCACAGAATTTGCGCCAGTCGCTAGCTGAACAATTTACCGACAATAAACTGGATGACACGCCCAAAACCTATGGTGATTTCTTGAATCTACTACACGACAAAGGCGCGGTATTTTACGTCAACAGCTCGCTTCTTGTTGTCGCCAAAATTGAAAACCAACTGGGCACGGTAGAAAATCTCTCGGCACAGTTTTTCAAGCCGATTGGTTTAAAAGAGATGTTGCGGCTACGTACTAGCGCAGAATATTACATGGTCTATTGATCTGACCACTTAAAGGTAAAAAAAATGTCTGATTGCCGTTCTAAAAAAAACCAAAAAGCCAAGCGGTATACTTGCCCAGAAAACAATAAAACGTATGGCGAAGTACCGTATAAAACCATATTGCATCATGTCAAAGCACCATGGAATCTGGCGCTCAAGGATCAAACCTACTATTTCTGTTCCGCCCCTGATTGTGATGTTGTCTATTTTGGTTCTGACAATTCAACCATTCACAAAGACCAACTGGGAACGAAGGTTGGCATCAAAGAGTCTTCTGATGATGCGTTGATTTGTTATTGTTTTGATGTCTCACGAGCCGCTGCACAGGCCGATGAGCATGCAAAAGCTTTTATCATTGGACAGACCAAAAATTCACTGTGCGCCTGCACAACTCATAACCCATCGGGGAAGTGCTGTTTAAAAGACTTCCCCAAATGACGGCACTGGCCATAGCCGATCAGCAACACGGCTTTTCACAGTGCTCTATTTCGAATTCAAGTGTCGTGTGTGTGATGTTGAAACGCTGCCATAATTCGGTTTTTAATGCCGCTTTAACGGTTTCGGTGTCACAGAAATCATCAATCACCACATGGGCCTCCAGGGCGTTTTTATGCTCGTCGAGTTGCCAGATGTGGACATGGTGAACATTTGATACCCCTTCGACAGACTCCATCACCTGGATAACGTTGTTGATGACAATATCTTCCGGCGTACCTTCCATTAGGATATGGATGGTTTTGGGTAGTAGCGTTGCCGCCTGATAAAGCACATAACCGGCGATTAGTAGCGTCAATACGGTATCCGTCCAATACCACTCATAGAGCAGAATCAAGCTACCCGCGACAATCACTCCCACTGAGGCCAGCGCATCAGAGACGTTATGCAGAAAGGCGGCACGGATGTTTATGCTGTTTTTAGACATGCTGTAGGTCAGTATCGCTGTGACCACATCAATCACCAGAGCGATTCCTGCGACGATAACGACTATCCAGCCTTCAATGACTTGCGGTTCAAATACACGCCATATCGCCTCGTAGATCAGATAAAACCCGACAATCACCAGCGTGACGAGATTGATTAGTGCGGCAATGACCTCCGCCCGTTTGTAACCAAAGGTTTTAAAATGATCTGCAGGTTGTCTGCCAATTTTGCGTGCTACCAAGGCAATCAACAACGACGTTGCGTCACTGAAATTGTGCAGGGCATCGGCAATCAGGGCAAGACTGCCGGAGACAATACCGCCGATTACCTGCGCCAGCGTCAACAACATATTGACGGCGATGGCGGCAATCAGCCGCCGATCACCCATGGCATCTATATCATGATTATGGTGGTGCTCATGCCCCATCGTTGTATCACTCACTCCGTCTGTTCATGGTCATCTCCACCTATGCGATGCCGGACACGTACGCTGAATTCTTTTGTCTCCGTACCGGCAATACAACGGAAAATCTCGACTATGGTCGTGTTTAGCTGATCCACTTCGGCTTATAAGAGATTGCCTTTTGCTTTCCATAATCCTGCCAATGGCATCAAGCAATTCCACGTCCACATGGCCGCGAAGACTTTGGTTTTTGTGCCCTTTCATTTAAGTTTTCCTTTGACCTCCACGCCTTGATCTGTAACCTGAACATGAATTTCGGTCGGAGATGCCAAGCGGGAATCCACCGTTTCGACAGGGATTGCGTGCAGGGTATCGACAGGCTCGTGGGCAAAGCCCATTAGCGGTAGAACAAGGCAGCAGAATAAAGCCGCTCCCCTTAAGCGATGAAGATAACGTGAATTCATACATAGTCCTCCGGTTATGACTGGAAGCACATTTACCAACGCAGCGTCATCTTCACACCAAAGTCTGATGTACCTGTGTAGAGCAACTGGTTAGGCTCATTATACCGAGGTTCATTGATGGTGGGTGCTCGAAACTGCGGACCAAACATTGGCCGTAGCGTCGCGTGAGTTGTTCGACCAAACAGCTTATCGACCTTCTCGTTCAGAGCGCCCATCGGATCGGTCATGACCAGGATAAATTTATCGGTACGGCTCCTTTGTCCGGCCGGAGTTTTCTCGATATTGGCACGCACCTCCATAAAATATTTTCCTACAAAATAACCCGCTACTGGTGTGACGATAAGGTCCTGGATTGAAGGCTCCTCAAAAAAGGCCTCCGCGCCAAACTCGTATATTGACGATAACGCTGCCGCATACCAGAAAGAACCCACCGGGCCAAAGCCCCGCCGCTGGGCGCGAACATAGTAGGCCCCACCCCAGTAGGGATGCAGAACATAGTTAATCCACCAATCATCTTTGTCCCAGACAATTTGGCGGACATTATCCTTATATTGCTGGAAGCTGAAATCCTCCTTCGTCTCATCCGTCCAGCCAGAGATGCTTGTAGGCGCAACCCAAAGCACACCGATAATGGCGAGCTGGTAGCCCATAAAATGGGCGGTATCTTTCCTGATCCCATCCCAGTCAGGCGTACTGTTCAGCGCAAGAGATGAAGGTGCCTCAGCCTGTGACAAAGAGAGTGCCGATGCAATGCTATATGATGACACCCCTCCTTTGCTCGCTAGCAAATCAAGGCTGTAACTCTGTTCAGCATCAGGCCTTGATAACAGGGGAAGGCTGGACTCACCCCCAACCTCCCCCCAGGCGACAACGGGCAGCAATAAAAAACCAACCATGACCCAGAATACCTGGGCCATCGAACACTTGCTCATTACTTGTCCTCGTTTGCTGACTTTGAAAAGACGCCATAAAGCGCCGGAATGACAAACAGGGTCAACAACGTCGATGAGACTAAACCACCTACCACCACGGTGGCTAAAGGTCGCTGCACTTCAGAACCCACGCCCGTCGATAGCAACATGGGAATCAACCCCAGTGCGGCGATGGAAGCAGTCATCAGCACGGGGCGCAAACGTGATAATGCCCCTTCAAATACCGCCGTCACGGCATCACAGCCCCCCATCAATCGCTGATTGATCGAGTTAACCATCACTACGCCGTTAAGCACAGCAACACCGAACAGGGCAATGAAACCAATCGAACCCGGCACCGACAAGTATTGACCAGATATATAAAGTGCGGCGATGCCGCCAATCAGCGCCAGTGGCACATTGAGCATAATCAACGCAGCCTGACCAACAGAATGAAAGGCAAAGTAGAGCAACAGGAAGATCAATCCCAACGATAGCGGCACGACAATCATCAGCCTCGCCTGAGCACGCTGCTGGTTTTCGAACTGTCCACCGTAGACAACGGTATAACCCGGCGGCAGATCAATTTCACTGCCAATCCGTTGCTGCAGCTCAGCAACCAGACCGCCCATGTCACGCCCTTCGACATTGGTCTGAATGACTACTCGTCGTTGCACGTCATCACGACGAATCTGCGGTGGGCCGGATTCGATGGCGACTTGCGCCACATCGCCAAGCTTCACCCAGGCACCGTTAGGTGCTTGCAGGATCAGACTGCGAATCGCTTCAACACTGTTGCGATGGCTTTCAGCCAGACGCACGTAAATGTCGTAACGCTCATTGCCTTTGATCACTTGGCCTGCCTCGCGGCCACCGATGGAATCACTGACCAGATCCATCAGCTGAGCGACTGGAATACCGTAACGTGCCAACGCATCACGATCAGGCCGCACGGCCAGTTGTGCTTCACCGCCGATCTGCTCCATCTCCACGCCACGGGTACCTTCAACCTTGCGCACCAGGGCTTCAATCTCTTTGCCGGTTTTGGCCAGTTGATCGAGATCAGCACCAAAGAGTTTGATCGCTAGTTGTGCTTTCACGCCAGACAGCAACTCGTCCACTCGCGTGGCAATCGGTTGTGAGAAGGAGAACAGCAGGCCAGGATGTACCGACATTTTTTCTTCCATTAGCTTTTGCAAGGCTTTGCGGTTCGGTGCGCTAGTCCATTCTTCAACTGGCTTCAGGCCAATGTAAATCTCGACGTTTGAAACCGGTTCTGGATCACCACCAATTTCGGCACGACCGATACGACTGGAGGTATAAAGCACCTCGGGAAAGCTCATTAACTGCTGCTCCAGTTTTTGTGCCACCTCAAGCGAGGTGTCGAGACTCGATGACGGGGCCAGGGTGATACGCACGTTGATGGTGCCTTCTTCCAACTCCGGTACAAATTCAGTACCCAACAACGGCACTAACGCCAGCGAACCAACAAAGAGTGCCAGCGCACTACTCACCACGACCGAGCGCATTTTCAACGCACCGCCCAAAGCCTTGCGATAAAGCTTGTCCAGCGGCTTCATGATGTAGTTCTCTTTCTCTCTGACGCCGGTTTTGAATAGATAAGTGGCCAATGCAGGCACCACTAATAATGCAACCAGCAACGAAGCCATCATTGCCAAAACGATAGAGATAGCCATGGGCTGGAATAGTTTGCCTTCCACCCCTTCAAGGCTAAACAATGGCGCGAACACGATGATGATAATCATGACGGCATAGAATACCGGCCTGCCCACTTCACGAGCGGCCTCTTGAATACGCAACGCCATACCATGATCGTCACTGGCGGCATCGTAGGGATGCGCTTCGCCAGATGCCATCTGTTGTGCCTGAGCGTGATGTCGAGCATCCGGCTTAGCCAGATGACTAAAGATATGTTCCATCATCACCACCGAACCATCCACCATCATGCCGATGGCGATGGTCAACCCACCCAGTGACATCAGATTAGCCGACACGCCCCACTGCGCCATGACCATCAACGCCAGTAATATAGAGATAGGCACCGAAATCAGCACCAAAAAGGTCGCACGGAGATTGAGCAGAAACAGCATCAGGATGATAACGATCAGAACAAAGGCTTCTACCAGTGCTGTACTTACCGTCTCTACCGCTTTATCTACCAAATCGGATTGGTCGTAGACCGCTTCGATGGTCACGCCATCAGGCAGGGCCATTTGAATCGCAGGGATTCGATCTTTGATGCTGTCGATAGTGGCCTTGGTATTGGCTCCCATACGTTTGAGTACCACACCCGCAACCACTTCACCCAGAGCTTCAGGATTACCGTTGGCATCTCGCCGAGTCATGGTGACTGCGCCCTGGCGAATTTCAGGGCCAAATCCAACCTTGGCGACATCACTGACACGCACTGGCACGCCATCTACATCCATCAATGGAATGTTGCCAATATCGCGCAGACCTTCATCACCGCTACGCAACCAACCCACACCACGAATCACCAACTGCTCTTCGCCACGATCCATATACCAACCACCCGCATTGCGGTTGTTGGCTTCTATCGCCTCGGAAACATCATCGCTAGACAGTCCATAAGCCAGTAGACGTTGGGGTTCGAGTTGCACCTGATACTGGCGCACCTCGCCACCGAAAGAGAGTACTTCAGTGACACCGGATACAGGCATCAACAGCAATTTGACCACCCAGTCATTGAGACTGCGCAGCGCAATCGCATCGTACTTTGAACCCTCTTCAGCCAATAAAATATACTGAAATACCTGCCCGAGACCGGAGGTGTTTGGCCCCATGCCAGGGGTACCGATGCCATTAGGGATTTGCTCCTTCGCGGCTTGCAGCCGTTCAAACACCAGTTGGCGAGCGAAGTAGATATCCGTGCCCTCTGTAAAGACGACAGTGATAACGGAAAGACCCGTTTTTGAAATCGAACGGACTTCTTCAACATCCGGCAACGCGTACATCACCGCTTCAATGGGAAAGGTAATGAGTTGTTCTACCTCTTCAGCAGCCAGGCCTTGTGCCTCGGTGTTGATCTGCACCTGCACATTAGTCACGTCAGGAAAGGCATCGAGATTAAGTTTGGGCAACACTAATGCGCCGCCCACCAGGGTGGCTAACAGGGCGAGCACCACCAACAGCCGGTTTTCGATCCCGGCATCGATTATTTTATTTAACATGATTTCGCCCCTTAGTGGTTATGCACAGAAAAACCGCTCTTGGCGATTTCTGACTGAACAAAGAACGCACCTTTGCTGACGATAGTGGTGCCTTCGGCAAGACCGTCGATCAACATCTGATCTCCGACGGTGCGCAGTACCTCCACCTCTTTTGGCTCAAAACGACCGGGGGCAACTTCGACAAACACTTGCCAGTCACCATCGGCTGCTCTCAACACAGAAGCCAAGGGTACAACGATGCCCTCCACCTTCTTCTTACCTTCAATCACAGCGGTAACAAATTGACCAGGATGGAGTTCATCATTTCGGTTTTCGACTTCGATGTGCACAGCCAAGGTGCGTGTTGTTTCATCCAGTGTGTGGCGAGCCTGAGTGACCTTGCCACTGAGCCAATGCGCACCTGCCTGAACACGAGCGGGTGATCCCAGCGCGATACGTGCCGCATCTTCCGGTGCCAGACGCGCCTCAACCCAGAGTAACGACTCATCACTGATTGTCATCAATACATAACCAGGCTCGATTAATTCACCGACCACAAAATCATCACTGATGATGGTGCCATCCTGAAACGAGAGCAGACGAAACTCACCAGTAGCGCGGGCAGCATCACTCGTCTTCATCAAGGATTCGATTTGATTTTTAGTCATGCCATAAGCGCTGACCTTGGCATAGGCCTGTTGATAGGCTATCTGAGCAGTAACAAAACGCTTCTCGGAGACTACTTTGCGACCCAATTTTTCCACCCGGCGCAGCTCCACATCGGCCTCTATCAGTGCTCCCTGAGCCTCGGCCATCTCGACACTGGTGAGCGTGATTAATGGCTGCCCCTTTTTGACATGATCACCAAGCCGCGCGTGACGCTTTATCACCTGGCCAGGCGTACGCGGAGTGACTTTGGTAGTACGATAAGCATTAAGCATGGCTTCACCGGGGGCTGTGATGGCATCACCCAGTAATTGACGCTTAACGATCATTGTCTCTATGCCCGCCATACGACGTTGGGCGGCGCTCAGCTCGGCATCACTTGCTGCCTCGCCATGGCTGTCATCGCCACCTTCGTCGTGGCCACCACCGTGGTCATCGTGCCCTTTCTCCTCGTGGCCATCGTCCTCATGGCCGTGATCTTCTTTTTCGTGTTGGTGACCTTTATCACCATGATCATCATGGCCTTCTTCCATCTCAATGCCAGAAAAATCGTTAAGCCCATCATCCCCATGCGCGTGACCTTCTTCAGCAAAAACAACACCAGGGCTTACCAGACTCAATAACATCAAAAAAACTAATCTGTTTTTCATTCTTCTACTCTCCAAAGTTCTTTGTTTGTGCCGGTGTGGTCGACGCAATGCCCAACCATCGTTCAACCTGACCTGAAGCATCCAGCCAGACCATCGCCGCCTGCCATACTTCGCCCATCAGCGCGGTTGCTGCCACCTGGGTATCGATATTTTGCTTGGCCTGAATCAGGAAGTCGGTGGCGGTTAATTCACCCGCCTGCCACATCTGTTCCAGTAAATTCATCTGTTCACGGTGAGCCTGCTGCCCAGTGGCAACCCAGGTACGCCAGGCACGGGTGGTATTTTGAAACCGCCCCAAACTGCCATCAAGACGGGCCTTGGCACGACGATGGGCATCGCGATAGACCAGCTCCTCGGCTACGGCGTCATGGGAAGCGGCACGCACTTCGGCCTTGAAGTTATTGCGTACAAACAGGGGGATTTCGAGGCTCAGCCCCAGCAGTGTTTCCGAGTCTTCACGCCCGGCGCGAATACCGATGGTGGGATTAGCGCGACCCTCCCGCTCGGCCAAGCGGATACGGCCCTTGGCCGCCTCCCAGCGGCTGCGTAGCACGGCGAGCGCGGGTAGCGATTGAAGCAAGGAGGAATCAACACGCTCCGGTGGGGGGGCTAACTCACTGGGCAACTGAGGCCAACGATCCAACTCAAGCCCGGTGACGGCCTGCAATGCGGCTTCGGCCTCGGCCAGCTCACTTTCGCTCGCCGCCTGCTGCATTAAGGCTTCACTATAGGTGACCTGGGCCAAAGTGCCATCCAGCGCCCCCATGTCCCCGGCAGCCTGACGCAGCCTCACGGTGTCGATAAAACCTTTCATTAGCTGGCTACGGTGTAGCGCCAGTGCCCGCATTTCCTGCGTAGTAAAATATTGCGTCAAGGCACCTAAAGTTTCCACTGCAATACGCTGTTGGGTTTCCTTCAGTTCGGCGACGGCTGCCTGAACTTCCTGATTGGCGATGCGGGTCTGTGCCTCCCGCTTGTCGCTCCAATCCAGCGTCTGACTGAAACCGATGGAGGCTGTGTTGATGTCAGTACGTTCGGCGTCCAACTCAAAGTCAGGATTGTAGAGAGGACGACCGGCACCTTCGGCCCGAGCCCTAGCTGCTTCAACAGCGGCTTGCGCTCCCTGCATGGCCGGGCTTTCTGTCCACACCTGTTGAATGAACGCCTTAAGCGATACATTGATTTTTTGCGCCGCATTGGCGCTGATTGATAATGGAACTTCTTTATACTCGGGTGCAATGACCGCCCAGGCAGGTAACATCAGACAGGCGAGCACACCCGTCAATAAACATTTTTGTAAAAACATTGACTAAATCCTTCATGTGCTGAAGAGAAAAACACCGCGCATTACGCAGCACGGCACGCACAAAAAAACAGGGGAAGAATTTAGACGATGGGAGGTCTTAAAAGCGGGGCGATATAGAGAAGAACAGGGGCTTGGGTTAGTACGATAAAACCATCATCATTGCTGGCCAGGAACGGTGTGGTTTGGTTAAAAATGAGGCCCACCAAATGGGCCGCGCCGTGACAACAGTGATCATTGTGATGCAGATCGCCATCGGGATGGTCATGATCTGAACCGGCCAACAGATCAATTGCTGCCGAATCATGCCCCACCATTGCCTCTGGATGGGAATCCCAAGCAAACGCCAATCCTGAACTAAGATTGGCCAACAACAGTAGGCAGATCAATATCTTTTTCATTGTGGGCGCTAACTTAGGTGAATCATAGCCATACTGTCAACAGTTAAATAGAAAAATTGCGGCTGTTTCATTTTATCATTTCCTGATTTTCATCAGCGCAACAGTACAAAGTACAATTTACTCTTGCAATAGGAACTTTATCGGCACGGAAAGTTTCATCTTTACAACAAACGATGGTCTGTATTGTACTTACATGTGAAGGGGGATCAATTATCATCATCCCAGATGAAACCACCGTCGGCAATGACCGGCATTTTACAGCGTTGTTTAACAGTAAGTGGCTGATCCATTTAATCCAGTGTCTTTTGCAACTTGACCCAGGGGCTGCAATGCGGCGAATCAAGAAACGCCCTCAATGGGCCGGTCCGTGTTGTGGTGAAAAAATGATCGTGCTTGAAACACGGCTGCCGCCGTAATTCAGTGTTAGAAGTTTGGGGGTGACGTGATCAGCGGCATGACTTTGGTGATGTAAAGATAAGCATCAAGCTGTTGAAAAGATCAGTGCGTGGTACTGAGAAACAGGCTCGCGGTGAAATAGCCAAAATCACCGGGAATGATAGTTTTTACTCTCTGGCCATGCCATCAATAATATCGGTGGCAGTTGAGGCTTTTTGTTTTACTGAAAAACCTCAACTACCATAAAACCGAAAAAGCTATTTTCTATTACATTCTCTCGCGCTACATATACCGGGCTTGTCCAACAAACGGTTTAGATCATGGGTCGCTCCTCTCACGATCTAACCTTTTTCGTTAGGCATCTTGATGCAATGAGTTTGCTGTGTTCTAAGAATCACATGCTAAAAATTATCTAATCATTAGCTATCTTTACTTAGCGCTTCACTGAATAGAGCTTTTATTTCAACAAAAGATTTTTTTCCACGCACAATTTTTCCATTTATAAAAAAGGTGGGGGTTCCTGTTACATCATGGTTTTTTCTTGCTGCTCGCCGTTGATTCACAATATCAGAAAAATTTCTTGTATCACTAAGACATGACACAAACATCTCTGAATCTAATCCGAGTGAAGTTGCTTGCTGAATAAAAATGCCATTCCTGTTCTCTGCCTTATACCAACCAGAAACAGTAGAATAAAGCTCATCAAGCATTTCATAATATTTCTCTCCTGCGCACTGCGCTGCAACAGCCGCATGTATTGCGGCTTCGCTAGTTGGAAAATGGCGAAAAACAAAACGAACTGATCCTGTGTCAATGTAGTGCTTCTTGATTCGTGGCAAGACATTCCGATGAAAGGATATGCAGTTATCACACGTTAATGACCCATATTCAATAAATGAGATTGGTGCTTGTGCATCACCAAGTGAGATCTCTTCACTAGAGGCTAATGAAACCATCAAGTTACTGGCAGCGACAATGATGACTAATCTCATCCAACTTCTACTTATTTTCACAATATATTCCTTAATTTCTTAGTATTTATTCTGAGGCTTGGGTGTCTTGTATCTAAATTAATTATATCTCTCGCGAGCCTAATATTTCATAGGCGCACCTTCAGCGCATTACGAACACTTTTCACAATTTCATCCGGAAAACTGTCGTGAGTCAGCAGATCACGGACTTTTCCCAGTGGGTCGATGACATAAACAAAGGCCATATGTCCCACAATATAATCGTCACCTTCGTGTTCGTGTTCGTGTTCGTGTTTCCGGTTGTAATCGGAACGGTAGAGCGCTGCAACCTTATCCAGGTCCTCATGGTTGCCGGTCACACCGATGATATTGGGATGAAAATAGGCCGTATACTCTTTGAGTGTCTGTGGGGTATCGCGTTCGGGATCAATACTGATCAGCAAGCCTCTTACCCGTGCCCGCTCTTCCTCAGTCAAGCGTTTGAATGCACTGGCCCAATTGGCCATGGTCATGGGACAGGCATCGGGGCAGTGGGTGTATCCAAAATAGATCAGCACCACCTTGCCGCGAAAATCCTGCAAAGCCACCGGCCCATCCGCCGATTGCAAGGTAAAATCACCACCCATGTTCTGGAGGTGCTGAGGGATGGGTGCGGGTTGTGAGTTTATCCACCACCATGCGCCACCTCCAATGATGGCGATGAGGCCGATACAGGCCAATGTTAGATTAATGGCCCGCGCCGTGAGTCTACTTTTCGATACCATTGCAACATTCCCCCCTCTTTTCGTTACATCGCTTACCCGTCCGATTGATTTTCTGCCACTCAATCAATCCGAGTCGCTTGATTGATATCGATAACATAAATCCACCCGGCATCGGCCTGGCCGGTGCGGGCATTTTTTTGAATCAGTTGGATCGCTTTATCTACCTGTGATTCATCGCACACCAGCTCCAGTTTCATCTCGGTAATGATGGCGGTTCCCAGCTCGACGGAATAATTCTGTTCCTTGTTGTCCAATGCCTTGAGTGTGCCTTGTACATCGACGATGGACAGGTTACGAAAACCGGCCTCCTTCAGGGCGTGGATGACATCGACAGTGCTATTGCGGTGAATAAAGGCTTTGATCTCTTTCATGGTTTTTATCCTTATATCGAAAGCCATCCGGCTAACATTTTTGCTGTCAGCCGGATGCTATGCTGTGAGCAGAATAGTTCGGGATTCTGTTTATTGAGCCGAGCCTTTATGTTTCTGAAGTTCCACCAACTGCCTTAAGAGTTCCTCGATATTGGCCAAGCGGTTTTCCATGGTTTGCATATGTTTTTGCTTCCTTTGCATCATTTCCTCCATTTTTTCCATTTTTTCCAGATTCTTCATGGACATCATTTCGCAGTCTTTTTCACCATGCATCGGCATAGATGACTTCATATCCATGCCTGGTTTTTCAGGTTGTTGACCCTCTTGTGCAAAGACAGGATTGGCAAAGACACCAAGACACACAGCGGTTAATAAATGAATGGTTTTCATAAAATATTCTCCAATATAGATTTAATGTGAAAAACTAAGTCCCCTGACTAAATCAGTCAGGGGACATTTCTATCACCGGCTTTTACGGGTCTCCATCCACTCATAAATCACTGGCAATAATATGAGCGTTAACAGGGTGGAAGTAATCAGGCCGCCGACCACCACAGTGGCCAGGGGCCGTTGGGTTTCGGCACCCACACCACTGGAGAGCAGCATCGGCACCAGGCCGAGGATGGCGACACTAGCGGTCATCATCACCGGTCGCAGCCGCATCTCCGCCCCTTTGCGCACCGCGTCGTAGACGGACAGCCCCTTCTCCCGTAGCTCGTTGAGGAAGCTCACCAGTACGATGCCATTGAGCATGGCTACACCAAACACGGCAATAAAGCCGATGGCCGAGGGCACCGACAGGTACTGGCCGCTGATGAACAGCGAGACGATACCGCCGATGGTGGCGAAAGGGACGTTGGCGATGATCAAGGTGGCGTACTTGATCGAGTTGAATGCCGTGTAGAGCAGTACAAAGATAAAGAAGATGGTCAACGGCACAATAATCGCCAACCGCGTCAGTGCCCGTTGCTGATTTTCAAATGCCCCGCCCCACTCTATCCAGTAGCCTGGCGGCAGCTCGACCTGCTCCTTTATCACCGCTTTTGCCGCCTGAACGAAGCTGTCCACATCGCGACCGCGCACATCCATCTGAATGACGGCGTAACGCTGCAACTGCTCGCGGCGGATGAAAGAGTACCCTTCCGTTACCGTGACATCAGCGACCTTGTGTAGTGGCACGATGGCACCATCGCTACTGCGTAGCGGGATATTACGAATAGCATCCATCGACATTTTGGCCTCATCGTTCAAGCGCACGGTAATATCGAAACGCTTGACGCCATCGATAAGGGTGGAAACAGGCTCGTTGCCGATGCCGGTACGTACCACGGTCAACACCTCATCAGCATTCATGCCGTAGCGCGCCAATTGCTCGCGATTGACCTGGATGCGAATTTGCGGCTTACCCAGATTGGCCTCCAGTGACAGGTCAGCCACACCGGGTACCTGGCTGATGGCGTTTTTGACCTGCTGGCTGACGCGATCCAGTTCGTCCAGATCCTGGCCATAGAGTTTGGCCGCCAGGGTGGCACGCACGCCGGAGATCAGCTCTTCCACCCGCATCTGGATAGGCTGGGTAAAGCTGATGACCGCCGTCGGCACGGCTTCTTCCAGCGCCTCGCGCATCTCATCCGCCAGCGACGCCATCTCCCGATCCTCGGGCCACTCCTCATGGGGATTCAGCTCAGTGTAGATCTCCATATAGTTGACATCGGCGATCTCGCCCTTCTCGGCACGGCCGATCATGGCGACGGTGGTCTTCACCTCAGGAAAGGCGGTGAGCACATTCGCCACATCTTTGGAGATCTTGATGGACTGCTCCAGTGAGGTGGAGGGAATCGACACCACCCGCCACATGATGGAACCTTCCTGCAACTGGGGCATGAACTCTTTACCCAGCAGCGGGAACAGCGCCAGACTGCCCACCAGCAGCGCGACAGCGCTGGTCATCACAGTTTTTTTGTGTGCCAGCGACCAGGCCAGGGTGGGCAAATAGGCCCGTTTCAACCAACGCACCAGCAGGGTGTCACGCTCCTCTTTCGGTTTGAGAATCAGCACCGCCAGCACCGGAATGATGGTCA